>JAANMX010003078.1_pt1 | contig 15270 bp, 12 predicted proteins | sample 7279681 | NCBI WGS metagenome assembly JAANMX01 (sample SAMN14094542, study PRJNA606508) | bioreactor metagenome | isolation source: A lab-scale SPAN reactor treating ammonium-rich wastewater day 351 | place: Ireland: Galway | collected 2018-01-01
TGCGCGCCGAGGAACGCCTCGACGTCGTTGGTGTAGCGGCTGTCCTCGTCGGCCGGTGCGAACAGGTCCTCCTGCCAGACGATGCCGTAGGCCTGCGCGAGATCATTGCCGAAGCTCGCGTCGCGCGCATACATCCGCGTCTTGGTGAGCGCACGCGCCACCTCGCTCCACGAGACCTGCGGATCGATCTTGCGCGGCTTGTGCTTCTTCCAGACTTGCGCCTGCTCGTCCTGCGTCGCCGCGGCGATCGTGCGCAGATGCTGTTCGTTCGGCATGTCGCCCTTGGCGATGTGGTCGAGCATCGCCGGCAGAATGTTGGCAAGCAGGCGGAGCTTACGGATCTGGCGCACGGACTGTCCGAGCGCGATGCCGATCGATTCCTCGGTCCAGCCGAGCGCGACCAGGCGCTCGATGCGCCGCCATAGATCGACCGGGTTCAGCGGCTCGCGAGCGACGTTCTCGATCAGGCTGCGCAAAGCATCCTTGTCGTCGTTGGGATCGGCGACGAGAACGTCGATCTCGTCGAGCTTGGCGGCGATCGCCTGCGCCACACGCCGCCGGCCGATCTGGATGACGAGGCCGTTGCCGCGGCCGGACTGCGGGGTGACGATCGGCGGCTGGATGACGCCCACGGCCTTGATGCTGGCAAGCAGCAGCGCGTCGCTCTGCGGCGTGGACTTGGTGAGGCGCGTCGGATCGGGGTTCTCGATGAGCGCGCGCGGATCGATCTTCATCAGTCTCATGGGATGATCTCCATTGCAGGGGTTGCGGACCGCGCGGTTCCGGCGGTCCTTTTCCGTCTCCTTCCGGAGACCCCTCCCGGCCCGCAGGGCGTGAGCGGCCGGCGCAACTGCCGGCGAGCGTCCCTGCCCGGCCGCCCAAGCGGGGCTTTTGGGCCCTGCGCAGGGCGCCGTGGCCGGGACTGCGGAGGCGGCGGTTGAGACTCGTCGCCGGCCCGAACGCTCTGCGACCGACCTTCTTCGCCGTCCCTTCTTTTCGTCAGGCGGCGGCGCGGGCATCTCCGGCCTCGCCGTCAGCCGGCTGATCGCGCGCGAGATCGGCTTCCACCTCGGCGAGCCGCCGCCGCTTCTCCTCGAGCTCGCCGGCGAACGCGAATTCCCCGCCCTGGCGGGCCTCGTAAGATGCGAGCCGGCGTCGGGCATCGGCCAGCCGCAGCCGATAGCGCTCCTGCTCGTCCTCGAATCCGCACACGGCGTGTTCAAGCCGCGCGACCGCGCCGAGCGGCGTGACCGTGACCGGAAGTTCGATCTCGTAATCGGCATTGGTGCGCATCAGCATCGCCGTGTAGCGATAGCCGTCGCGACCGAGGCGTTCGCCGCAATAGTCGACATCGAAGCCGCCAACCGCGGCGACTGTCTGCGTGCCATCCTGCCGACGCTGCACGCGTGTCAGGATCTCCTGCATCAACGCCCGCCCGGCGCTTTTGCGCTCGTTGTAACGCTTGTCGGCGACCATCATCGTGAACGCGTCGCCGGCCGTCGGCACAAGCCGCGCAATGTCCTGGCCGATTTCAGTGATGCGGCGTGTCGCGAGTTCGATGTCGCGCTCCGCATCGCGCACCTGCCGGCGGACCGCGTGCTGATCGTCGATATGTGCAGCGCGCTGGCGCTCCAGCCGCGCGATGTCGGCCTCAAGGCCCGCCTTCTGCATCAACCGCTGATCGCCGCTCGCAATCGCCTTGGCCAACGCGAACTGGTTCGCCTGGCCTTCACCGAGATCCTCGAGCCTGCGGATCGAGGTATCGCCGGAGAGCGCCGCCGCGATGAAGCGGGCCTTGCGCTCATTATTCTGCCACATGCTCGCGTCGAGCGAACCCTCTGTCGCATAGGCGAAGATGTCGATGACGTCGTGCTGATTGCCCTGCCGCTCGATGCGGCCCTCGCGCTGTGCGATCTGCGAGGGCAACCACGGCACGTCGAGATGATGCAGCGCCTTCAGCCGAAGCTGCGCGTTGACGCCGGTGCCCATCGTGTCGGACGAGCCGATCAGGAAGCGGACCTTGCCGGCGCGAACGTCGCCGAACAGGCGCTGCTTGGCCTCGGACTTTTTGTAGTCTTGCATGAACGCGATTTCGGACGGGGGAACGCCCATGCCGATGAGTGTGTCGCGTATCCAGCGATAGGCCGAGAAGCCGCGCGACTTCTCGACGCTGATGGTGCCGAGGTCGGAGAAGATCATCTGCGCCGCGCCCGGCAGCTCGTAGAGCTTGGCGTCCGGCCGGACGTAAGTGTTCGGCGCCGTGTCCTGCCAGATGCGGAAGGCGGTGCCGATCAAGAGATTGAGCTTGTTGTCCGGCTCGTTGTCGCTGTCCGGATCGACCAGGCGCAGGTCGATGGCGGCATGGCGGCCGTCGGTGATGACGGAGAGCAGGATATCGTCACCCGGCTCGGGCGCGCGGTCGCGCGCTTCGATCGCCTTGATGCGCTCCTCGAGATGGCGCTGATAGACCTTGAACGCCGGCGACGGCTTCGCCGTGAGGATCTGACGCTTGCCGGTTGAGATTGCCGGCACCTTCACATACTGGCGCAGATCCTCCGGCATCACGACATCAGCGAAGGAGCGGAACATCGTGATCAGCTCGGCCACGTTGACGAAGGTGGCGAAGCGCGTGACGGGCTTGTACTTGCCCGACGGCTGCAACTCGAGCTCCGTCGTGGTGTCGCCGAAGGTCGAGGCCCAGGCGTCGAACTCGTGCAGGCCGCGCTCGTGCAGCGCGGCCGCGCCGAGGAAGCGCTGCACGGTGAACATCTCGCCGAGCGTGTTGGTGATGGGCGTGCCGGAGGCGAGCACGAGCGCGCGGCCGGGGTTCTTCGTCTCGATGAAGCGGGACTTCACATAGAGGTCCCAGGCGCGCTGTGAGCCGTTCGGATCGACGCCTTTCAGCGTCGACATGTTGGTCGCGAAGGAGAGTTTCCGAAACTCCTGCGCCTCGTCGACAATGATCTGGTCGATGCCGATTTCCGAGATCGTCAGCAGATCGTCCTTACGCGTGGAGAGCGATTCCAGCCGCTCCTGCAATCCCTCCTTCAGCCGCTCGAGGCGCTTGCGCGAGACGCGGTCGTCGCTCTCGACCTTGGTGAGCAGCTCCTCATAGAGCTCCAGCTCGTCGTGGATCATCTGCTGCTCGAACGCGGACGGGACGCCGATGAAGCGGAACGCCGAATGCGTGATGATGATCGCGTCCCAGGTCGCGGTTGCGGCGCGCGAGAGGAACCGGGCACGCTTGTCCTTGGTGAAGTTGGTCTCGTCGGCGACGAGAATGCGCGCGTTCGGATAGAGCGCCAGGAACTCGCGCGCCGCCTGCGCGAGGCAATGGCCCGGCACGACGAGCATCGCCTTGGCGACCAGGCCGAGCCGGCGCTGCTCCATGATCGCGGCCGCGATCGTCAACGTCTTGCCGGCGCCGACAGCGTGCGCGAGGTAGGTCGCGCCCGACGCGATGATCCGCCAGACGCCGCGCTTCTGGTGGTCATAAAGGACGAAGGCGCCGGACGCGCCTGGCAGCTTGAGATGCCTGCCGTCAAAGGCGCGCTGCGCGATGTTGTTGAAGCGGTCGTTGTAAAAACGCGCCAGCCTGTCCGTGCGATCGGGCTCCGACCACACCCAGGCCTGGAACGCAGCCTTGATCTTCTGCAGCTTCTCCTTCGCGGCCTCGGTGTCGATGACATTGAGCACGCGACGTTCGCTGTCGCCATCCTTGATGATGTCGAAGATCTGCGGGACGGCGCTGTTCAACGCATCGGACAGAAGCTGACCGGCATGACGGCGATCGGTTCCCCATTCCGACGTGCCGGCGGCCGTCCAGCCGAGCTGGCGGGCCTCGACCGTCCATGAGGCGAGTTCCGGCATGTGCCGGATCGTGATGTCGGCGCCCATCGTCTCCTTGACGAAGGCGACGACGTCGTCCGCCGGAATCCATGGGGCGCCGAGCCGCGCCGTGATGTCGGAGGGGCGAAGGTCCGCAGGCTGTACGGCCTGCAAGGCCCGGACATTGCGACCATAAGCGTCGTCGAGCCCCGCCGCCGCTTCCGCCGCCTTCAACTTGTCGCGGACAGGTCCGGACAGATAAGCGTCAGCGGTCTGCCAGGAGCCGTCAGACGGGTCGTGGAAGATCGCATCGCCCAGTTCGGCGATCACGTCGTCGACGTCGCGATGCAACAGTTCGGCGATATGTTCGGGATCAACGTAGCCGCGCTCATTGAGCACCACGGCGAGCGCATCGAGAGCCGAGGTGATGACGGGCGCGGGCGGCGGCGCGATCACGCGCTCGGTGAAGATCGGGCCGGGCCGCGCGGTGTTGCTGTCGAGATCGTAGTCCTCGATCGAGGCGACCAGCCAGCAATCGGGATCGTCGGCGAACGGGGCGAGGTTCGGGCGGCGATGGGTCTCGCGGACCTCGCCGGCTTCCTCATCCTCGACCGTGGAGACGATGGTCGTGTTGATCGGTCCGAAGTCGCGCACGAAACTCGACCATGCGATGCGTAGGCGAACCTGTGCCTGCTTCCACGGCTCGTCGCGCTCCTGCGCGCGAAGCACCCCGCGCACGGCGTCGCGGATCGGAATGAGCTTGCGAATGACCCGCGCGTGCTTGTCGAAGATGCCGTCCGTGGAGCGGCCTTTGCGCACCTTCACGACGACGGGCGCGCCGTCGAGAATCTGCATCAGCGCCGCGCCCGGACCGACGACGTAGCTGCCCTCGCGGATCGTCGCGCCACCGGCGGTCACAGCCACGGCCTGTGGCGTATCCCTATCGGCGTCCGGATCGACCGCCTCCGGCTCGCCGTCATAGATGGCTTCCGGAAGACGATTGACGGCTGCGGCCAGCGCAACGCCGAGGTCCGCGCCGCGGCGTGGGTTGCAGGTGTAGGTCTCGCCGTACGGGCCTGACGACAGCGCATGAATGCCGAGCACCATTTCCTGCTGCTGGGCGAACCAGCCATTGACGCGGATGGCGCCCTCGTCGGCGGTCGCAGCGCGGACCTCGGCGAGATCGAGCCATGCCACGTCGCGCGCCGCCTCGCCGGCGTCACGCTTGCGGAAGAACATGATGTCGACGACGACATCGGTGCCGGCATCGGCGCGGAAGCTGCCTTCGGGAAGCCGGATCGCGCCGACGAGATCGGCCGTCTCCGCGATGTGCCGGCGCGCGCTCGCGTCGGCCTTGTCCATCGTGCCGTGCGAGGTGACGAAGGCGGCGAGACCGCCAGGCTTCAGCAGCCGAAGCGCCTTGGCGATGAAGAAGTCGTGCAGCCGCAGCCCGAGTCCACGGAAGGCGGGATCGCCGCGCACGGTTCGATCGGAGAACGGCGGATTGCCGACGGCCAGATCGAAGTGCGGCGGCAGGCCGGCACGCGCGAAATCCGCCGTGATGATCGCCGCGCGCGGGTGCAGCAGGCGGGCGATGCGCGCGGTGACGGGGTCGAGCTCGACGCCGGTGACATGCGAGACGGCGCGCAGCTCGTCCGGCATCAACGCAGGAAACAGGCCGGTGCCGATGCCGGGCTCGAGGATGCGGCCGCCGCGGAAGCCCAGTCGGAGCAAGCCGTCCCAGACCGCGCGCACGATATAGTCCGGCGTGAAATGGGCGTACTGCGTGCAGCGCGCCAGCGAGGCGTAGTCTGCGGGTGTGACAAGCGCCTCGAGCTCCGCGCCGATCGTGTCCCAGCCGTCGCGGAATCCGTCCTCGCCGGGCCGGCGAAAGACGCTATTGGCGAGCGACGATGCGCCGAAGCCGGTGAAGCGGATAAGCGTCTCCTGCTCGTCCGGCGTGGCCGCGCGGCCAGCAGCGTCGATCTCCGCCGCCAGTCGGATCGCCGCGATGTTGTCCCGCGCGCGATCGCGCCAGGACGCAGCGAGACCTCGCCCGTCGATGAGCCGGACGTTCTCTCCCTTCGGTATGGATCGACCGGGCGATGCGGACGGCGCCGTGGGCGCCGGCATCGCAGCCGGCGGATCGTCATTGCCGTCGTCCACAAGGTCCGGCGCGAAGGCGGTCACGCCGAGGCCGAGACCCGGCGCGATTGCGGGATTGCCGAAGAGGTCGAGGGTGAAGGGATCGTTGTGCGCCATTGGAGAAGTCCTTCTGTTGGGCGCGCGCGGCCGTCCGCCGGCGTCGCGGAGGCGACCGGCGGCACGGCGTTGCGGAGGTTGGGAGGAGCGGGCCGGTGAACGGCCCGCGAAAATGCGAAAGCCCGGCGCGGGGCCGGGCTGCTCGCAGGTTCGGGAGGGCGTTGCGGTCTATGCCGCTTCGGGCAGATGCCGGAGCTGCACTGGCAGCTTCGCGGCGACCTCGTCATCTGTGAGATCGTCGAGCGGCTTCAGGACCGTGCCGAAACCGCCGCAATAGACGAGCACGGTGCGCTTGCCCTGCAGGGGAGCCGGCCATCCCTTGCCGGCATAGCCGCGGTAGTCGTCATGCGTGCTCGACCAGATGTGCTCGAGGCGTTCGTCGCGCGTCATGGCGCGGACCGGGCGGGACTCCCGCTCGATGATCGCTCGCTTCATCTGCTCGGGCGAGCCACGATCGGACAGGTCGCAATAGCCGTGGAAGAAGCGCTTGCGACCGTCGATCCAGAGCGTGAAGAATACGCTGGTGACGTTGTCCGTCATGAATTCGCGCATCGCGAACATGTCGGCGCGCATCCAGAGCGGCGGCAGAATCTCAAGCATGTAATCATGCTCGGGTTCGGCGATCTCGAACCACTCGCCGGCAAAGAGAGGCGCGGCATCGCCGGCCCCGTCGGTCGGATCGCCACGATGCCGGTTGAACAGACGGTGCATCTCATGGCGCGTGGCGATGCCCTGGAAGATCTTGCGGATGGTCGGGAGGGTGTGCATGGCGGCTCCTTTCGGCCTCACGGGCCGAAGCGTGAGCGATCCGCCTGATCCCTCATTCACTTCAGCCCTTCATCACCTCCTCCCGCGGGCCGCCTCTCCGGTCCGGCGGGTCAAGGGCCGCGGAACGCGGGCGAAGCTTCCCTTGACGCGCCGGCCGGGCATGCGGCAGCGGCATTACCGTCCTCCTGCGTTGCTCTTCTTTCTTCATTCTCCACATCTGCCTCTACATCTGCGGGCCTGCACGCTTCTCCGCGCACCCGCGCGTAAGAGCGCTACCAGTCGTAGCTCGGCAACACCGCGACGACATCACCGTCGCAATCGAAGAGAATATACTGGAACCCCTCCTTTCGAGCCCATGTCATGATGGTGAACAGATCCTCGGGGATGCGGTCCGGACCGGCGTTGGCATCTTCTTCATGGCATAAACGAACCATCCGTAATCGCCGTAGGGTCCGCCGACACAGGGCCATTCCTTCGCTGGGGTGTTATCGAGATGGCGCGCTGTCTGCGCGGTGAGATGCGCGGTCGATACGACAACAAATGTGTGCGCTTCACGGCTGGTCATGGCACTCTTCCCTTTCCTTGTTGATGATCGATCTCAATCCAAACCGAGCTTGCGTGCCGACGTCGCCTGAAGCATCCAGCGAGCGCCCTTGATCCGACGCAGCGCGTCGACAGCCGGAGGCACGCGATTGAGTATGGTTTGGACGTGGCGCTCCGCCACTACGCGCGTCGGCACGAAACGGTCGCTGCCGATGTCGAGCGCCGGTCCGAAACGCGTTTCGGCCTCGAAGATTCCAAAGGTGTGATGGCGGAACAGCAGATGCGCCGCGCCGTCGCACCAGCTCTGCGTGGCCAGGAACCAATCATGCAGCGAGCGATAATGCTCGGCCTCGCCGCCGAAGCGCTCCGCGCTGGCCGCCGCGAGCTTGGTCGCGTCAGGCGTATCGTGCGGCAGCCAGTCCGGCGCATCGATGTCGACCATCCAGTCGCGCGCATCAGGGACGATGCCGCAATCCTCATCGAGATGCTGCAGGCCGAGGATACGAACGCCGATCTCGGCGCCGTCACTGTTGCGGACCGTGGGTCCGAGCACAGAGATCGCTTCTTCTAGTGCTTCGCGATGGTGGCGCAGCGCGCGGTGTGTGAAGCGACACTGAATGACTTTCGTGGCGTCGAACCACGCATGGCAGGCGTAATAGTCGTGCCACCGGCCGCCATGCAGGCGGGCGGACGAGCGTGCGTGATCATAAGGGTGCATGATGGCCTCCTTGAGAATGTGAGCGATGAGGTGTGCGATTCAGCGCGGGCGCGCTGTCGGCGTGTCGGCGAGGGCCGCAAAGGCGCGGTCGATCGTGTGGATCAGTCCACTTTCGGCGCACCATTGGTCGAAGGACGCCGCCACCGGGCGCGGCAGCAGCGGCCGATAGAGCGGATAGGCCTCGCGCGCGTGCTCGAGCGGTAACGCCTCACTGCGCCACGCATAGTCTCCGCGTTTGCGCATGCGGCGCCGATAGCGGGCGAGCAGCGCGGCGTTCATCGCATGAGCCTGCGAGCGCACGTCGCGAAGGAAGTCCCGCAACGCATCATGAAGATCGTCGGCGGGCCGCGTGTTCCGAACCGCCTTGAACTGGCCGATCTTTAACGTCGGCGCTTCGATCGGACCTTCGAGCACAATCTCGACCGTCGCGGCCCGCCGCTCGTCGCGGCGCAGCGATAGGATTTGCGTGTCGCCGCGCCGGCAGACGTCGTATTAGCCGCCAACGCAATGCTGCATCTCGTTGCCTTCGATCACGAGATCGCTGGCGGAGGTCAGTGCGACAACCTCATAGCGGCCATCGCGCGATCGCCAGCGGGCGCAGAGCGCCGGCCAGCCCGGCCGATCCGACCTGTGCTCATGGCGTAGCGCCGATAGCGATGCAGCGCGCCGATGCCACAGCGCGGCGGCCGCCACAAAGGCCTTCGGCTTGCGAGTCCCGACAATGGCGCGATGCAGACCGGCCAGGAAGGCACGGTATTCGGCTGTCGTTCGCAACCGCTCCGGAAAGTCGAGCTCACTCGCGAACAGCCCGACGACGTTGGTGCGCGTCACGAGCAGCGACAGCCGGTCGGCGGCGAGCGGACGCAGCAGATCATCCTTCAACGCGACGATAGCGTCCTGTACGCCGGCGTCCTTCGCATCGAGGTAGTCGGGCCGGATCAGATGCGTATTGTGTGATCGCAGCCAGGGCGAGTTCGCCCACGCGGCCGGACGATCCGGATGCCTCGCGCCGGGCCATTCGTGTCGTGGCACCGAATAGGCCTTGAGACGCCGCGCGGCGACGGCGAAATCATCCCATTGCTCGATCGACGTTCGCACATCCCGCGCGCCGCGAAAGGCGCCAAGCTCGGCGTTCGTGAGTTCGAAATGCCGCGCAAGTGCGGGCGCGAGCGGCGCGCCGCAATCGATCACCTCCGTAACGGCAGGCTGCTTCAAGGCCGACACGAGGCTGCCATAGACGGCAAGCGCCTGCGCCCGCCGCACCAGGATGCCCGGACGGGACGGATCACCGGAAAGCTGCGTGGCTAACAACCATTCGGCATTCGGCGTCAGGCCACGCGTGAGGAAGGCGGCCTGCGGCGCATCACGCGTCAGCACCGCCTTGAGATGCTGCGCGCAGAGGCCGTCGACGCATTTGCGGATGGTGGTGAGCGCAACGCCAAGGCGTTCGGCCATGCTTGTGAGTTCGGCTTCGCGCGCGCCGTCGCGAAGAAGATCGGCGACAAGAAGCGCGTAGCCGTGATCGTCGAGCCAGCGAGAGATATTGAGATCCGTCGCCCCACGCGAACGACTGGCCACGTCACTGACAACGGTGGCGATGTGGCGAAGCACATCCGTTGCGGGACTGTGCAGCAGCGGAACTGGCACGATGCGAAGCTCGACGTCGAGACGGTTCTCACGCGTTCCGCAGCCGAGCCGCGCTTGCGAGAGGGCGAGAAGCGCCAGCAGCGCCTCGCTCCGAGGATCGGCCCCGTATCGCGAGAGCGTCGGGCATAGGCCGATGAACGTTGCGAGGGCCGAGGCGTGGAGATCCGACCACTGGGAGGCGCTCATGGCAGCACCTCCGCATCCTGCGAGATCGCGTCATCATCATCGATATCGTCGTCGAGAAACTCCTCTTCGTCGTCACCGTAGTCGCCCTCCTCGCGATACGTCATATCGACGTCGAAACAGACGTCCTCCTCGTCCTCGAAGGGACGGATGACGATGATGCCGTAGCCGCCCTCGTTGTTGACCCAGTCGCCTTCGGGAAGATCGGCGACGAGATCGTCGAGAAGCGCCTCAAGCATGTACGGACGGCCGCCGCCGTCGATGCCGATCGGGATGCGGGGGAGCTTTTCGAGCACGCGGCCGTCGACATGCTGGATCCGCTCGAGCGTCGTCGCGCCCGAATCTCCGCCGCCGTCCAGCGAGTATTCCACTTCCTGAATGCCGATCGCGGTCAGCACCGCGATCACGATGTCCTTCCTGTCCATTGCCTTGCCTTTCCTGAAGATGTCGAAGACATCTCCAGGCGGCCGCCTCTCCGGTCCGGCGGGTCAGGGGCCGCGGCAACGCGGGCGGAGCGCACCCTTGACGCGCCGGCCGGGCATGCGGCAGCGCGACCCCCTTCCCTCTCTCCCTCCCCTTCATTCGGGCCATCTTCGGTCCCTATTCTGGTCTGATGAGGCGAGCGCCGATGAAACTGTCCGACCGGGTGAACCCCCTAAGCCATCTCAAGGCGCATGCGCCGAAGATCATTCGCGGCCTGGCGGAGGGGCAGGATCCGGTTGTCGTCACGGTGCATGGCGAAGCCAAGGCCGTGGTGCAGGATGTCGGTCGCTACGAGCAGACGCAGGAAGCGCTCGCGCTTCTCAAGGTGCTCGCCCCGACCAATGCGCAGGTTGAAGCAGGCAAGGTTCGTCCCGCCGGCGAGGCCTTCAAGCGCATTCGCGCACGCGTTAAAGGCTGATCGCGCGCGATGCGCTTGCGCGTGCTGCTGGCCGAGGATGCCGAGCGGGACATCGACGGCCGCCGTGACATGCAACCGTTCCTACGCGCCGCCTCTTGCGGTGAGGCCAGCGCTACCGAGTCGTTCGCAGCGCGTCCTTCAGGTCATCATTCCAGTCGTCACGCGACGGCCGCAGCCGATCGTAGCCGGCGCCGACATCCTGTGCGATGGCGCGCAGCCGGTTGCCGAACACGTCGCCCTGCAGATTGCTGTCGGTCGCGGCGACAAGAACCGTGCCAGGGCGCGCGGCGACCGCGCGGATCGCTGCTTCGGTCGTCGGCGACCAGCCGCCGCCGGTGCTGACATAGAGCGTATCGTGGCGCAGGCCTTCGATCGCGGCACGGCTCATCGCGTCGATCGCCGCCTCGGTGACGCAGACGCGCGTCGCATGGGTCGCGCCGAGACGGAACAGCACCTTCGATCCGTCGGTCGCAAAGCCGCGCCATTCGGGGCCGCGCTCTTCCCAGCCGACAACAACGCCGGCGTCGTCCGTATGCGCCGCCCACATGCTGCCATGCGGACCTTCGCGCAGCCGGTCCTGATCGACGGCCTCCTGAATCAAATGATCGGGAATGGCGCGCGTCTCGGCGAGATAGCGCCAGGTCGGCGAGCCCGGCCGCGGCTTGAGACGCGCGGCCCAACGATGCGCGAGCGGCGCGGTTGGCTTGGTCCGCGCCGGGCGTTTCCAAGCCGGCTGCGTCGGCGTGAAGCCAACGAGCTCGGCGACCTGCTGCAGAGCCACCGCAAAACCGGCGGCGCCGAGATGCTCGGCGAGGTCGAAGACGTCGCCCTTCGCTTCCGACATCGGATCGAACCAGCCGCGCCCGTCGTGAATGACGATGACGATCTGGCCCTCGCCGTGGCGGTACTTGACCGCCTTGCGGGTGCTCTCCTTCAGGTCGACCTTCCAGCCCGCCCTCTCCAGGACGGACGCGCAGGGCACCTTTCCCCGCAGCTCGTCGATGTCTTTCTTCTCCATGACACTTACGCCGAACCCGCCGCGGCGGCGATGTCCAGCCCTTTCTTCGGTTGGCTTCGCATTTCCCGCCACTGACGGGACGACTCCGACCGGCCGCGAAGCCTGCCGGGGGCAAGGGCGCGTTGACAAGACGTTGCATTCGTCGGGCTCCGGGCGCGGCGGAGCCTCCCTTGCGGCCGGCAAGGCGCAAGCGGCAGCCGGCGCCCGCCGTCCACAACCCTCCCCCGGCCGATCGGCATCCGGGCACGGGCGTTGTCGCAGGGACACCGGGCTCGTGTGACCCGTCGGATTCGACAGGGTGTGCGGCTCGTCGCGCGGGTGGATGCTCCCGCCCACGGCGCACGCGTCGGCATGGGAGCCATCGGAATGCGAGCAAGTGGAATGGCGCGGCTGCTCGGGCATGGCGCGGACGCAGGCAAGTCCGACGCTGCAGGAAAGACCGCCGCGCATGCCGGACAGGATGCCAGCCGGAATGAAACGGGGAGACATCACATGCCAGCCATCGGCTACGTCAACAAACTCGACGACGGTTCCTATCGCGGCACGCTGCGGACACTGTCGATCTCAGCGGCGCTGAAGATCATGCCGAACACGGAGAAGAAGCCGGACAGCGACCAGCCCGACTATCGCGTCTATGCCAACGGCGCGGAAATCGGCGGCGCCTGGATTCGCAAGAACAAGGAGAACGGCGCCGACTACGTGTCGATCTCGATCTCGGCGCCCGAGTTCGGTCCGCGCAAGCTGTTCGCCAATCTCGGCCGCGCCGCGGGATCGGAGAGCGACGACGAGTTTGCAGTGATCTGGAATCCCACGGAATAGCCGACTACGAGAACTTTGTTGCGGAGTCGCTCTTCACTTGCGTGAGGGATCGACGCCCGAAGGGTGAAAACCCGGCGCAGGCGGGGTTTCAGCGAAGCCGAGAGCCCGGTCCCGCCGGGGCACGCCCACGGCTCTTCATCTCGCATTCGGTTCGCAATGGTCCTACATGATGGTCCATGTGCAATGACTATGAACAGCATGTCCGCTGGGCCGAATACTGCAAGATGATGCAGGAGCTCGAGCTCGGCATCCCGACACAGCAGACCGAACTCGACTTGCCGGAAGCAGACGACATCAAGATCAACGATCGCGGCCCGGTGATGCGCGTCGCCGGCAATCATGTCGAGCTCGCCTCGATGAATTTCAGCTTTCCACCATCCGGCCGCGGCGGTCCGGTGTTCAATTTCCGGAGTGAGAACCGGCGCTTCGATCAGAGCAACCGCTGCATCATTCCGGCCAATGCTTCTACGAGTTTATGTGGACATTTATTGATTATGCGATTTGGAAGGTTCGACGATGCGCGTTGTCCGGGTACGAGGGGAGGCTGGCGATCGCTTTGAGCTGATCGACGAACATGGTGAGGTGGATGGACACGCGGCGAGCTTCGTCCGCAGTCTACTTGGGCGCGGGTGTTCGCCGCATACTGTTGCCAGCTACCTCTACGACCTTCGGCGCTTCTATTTATTCCTCGCAGAGAGCGGCCTGACACTCTCATCGTTCAGGGTCGCGCACAGCGCCGACCTGCTGGCCTGGCTCGGTAAGATCCATAGCAATCGGGTTCGGTTGACCTCATTCCCAGCCGCCGTGCGCACCACGCTGTCGCCAACCAGCATCAACCGCATGATGGCGGCGATCTCCAGCTTCTTCGATCATCTCGTTCTGGCCGGCGAACCGGGTGTGGACGCCAACCCGCTGGCAACATCGCAGGAGCTCGCACGGGGCGGCGTCGCGCGACGGCGAGCGCGCGGTGCGCGACGACTGAAACGAGTCGAGCGGATTCCAAGGCCCTTGTCACGAGAACAGGTCGAGGCGCTGCTGAGTGCAGTCAGTGGGCTTCGGGACCGCGCAATGATCCTGCTGATGCTGCAGGGCGGATTGCGGCCAGGCGAACTGCTGAATGTCCATCTCGATGATATCGAGTATGGCCGCCGGCGGATCACGATCCGGCATAGGACCGACCATCCCAAGGGCGTGCGCACCAAGAGCCGGAGGGAACGTGTCATCGATCTGCATGAGCCGGAAGCATTGGCGGCCGTCAGCCGGTATGTCTTGGACGAGCGTCCGGAGAATGCGCCAACGCGCCATCTCTTCCTCGTCTGCGGTGGCGGGAAGCGAGCGACCGAGAGCGTTGAGCTATGCGGCGCTCGCAAAAATGTTCAAGCGTCGTTGCACCTCGGCGGGACTTCACGAGCCTTGGATCACCCCGCATGCACTGAGACACACGCATGCGACCTGGCTGTGGGAGGGTGGGATGCGCGAGCTGGCGCTGCAACGTCGGCTTGGCCACGCATCCTACGAGTCGACCAAGGGCTATACCAGGGTCAGCGATGCGATGATGCTGGAGGATTACAGACGCGCCCTCGCGGTGCAGACCGAGCGGGTGCGCAATGCCAAAGCTCTTTGAACGACCCGAAGGCGGACATGCGCTCGATCTCTATGAAGCCGTTGTCGGCTCACATCCACCGGGGGGTCGCAACCAGCCCCTCCAGCACGCCTGGGCTTTCTCGCGCCTTTACCCCGACCTCGAGGAGTGGCTAACGGCTCCGCTCACCGAACGGATCGGTGCGTCGGTGGTGAGGCGCGGTCCGGCCTATGCCAGCCTCAAGGGACGGCAATACATCTACTTCCTTTCTTCGATCGGTCGCTTCGATCTCGATTGGGACTGGATCATCGGTGTTGGCGATCATCGGTTCCGCGACGACTTTCTCCCGCCGGCAGTGCGAGCGTTCGGGAAGCGGCTCGGAAACCAACTGGTGACGCTTGGATATAGGCGCGGCCACGAGCGGATCGGTCGCGCGATCAGGCTGTTCTATCTCCGCCATGGAGAGGCCGTGATCACCGTCGGTGAGCGGCAAATCGAAGAGTTCCGGGACGCATTGGCTGCGCTTGAGGCGAGAGGAGACTTCGCGGAACTGTTCAGGTCCGAGGCGCTCTTTCGCAGCCGGCGAGATGCGATGCGCGGAGCCGCATGGTCGCTGCAAACCGCACTCTACCACCAGCATCTTGTGGCGAGGCTGCCACGTCGCACGGCGATCCGGCCACGCATCCTCCGCGTCAAGCCTAGGATGGAAGCGCTAATCGTGCGATATGCAGAGGCTCGCGCTGCGATGGGCGCACGGCCAAATACGGTTGAGAAATACCGCAACGGCGGGCGTCATCTGGCGAACTGGCTTTGGGACAACGAGCCGGATGTCGAATCCTTCAGGGAGTTGGAGCGCGAGCATATCCTCGCCTACGCAGCCAGCCTTGTGGAGGCTGGCCTGTCGCTCGACGTCCAGCTTCAGCGTCTCTGTGGCCTGTCGGTCATGTTCCATGACACAACTGCCTGGGAGTGGCCGGATGCACCGCTGCGTCCGATCATCG
>JAANMX010003091.1_pt1 | contig 15222 bp, 14 predicted proteins | sample 7279681 | NCBI WGS metagenome assembly JAANMX01 (sample SAMN14094542, study PRJNA606508) | bioreactor metagenome | isolation source: A lab-scale SPAN reactor treating ammonium-rich wastewater day 351 | place: Ireland: Galway | collected 2018-01-01
CAGCGCCGCCCCCAGCGCCAGGACGCCGAGACTGCCCCGCAGCGGCAGGTCAAAGAACAGCATGCCCACGGCGGTGATGGCGGCCAGTTCGCCGAAGGCGAGCAGCGTCCAGGGGGCGAGCTTGCCGATCATCAGCTCCCAGCGGGCCAGCGGGCTGATCGCCAGCTGTTCGTCGGTGCCCTGCTCGCGTTCGCGGACCAGGCTAACCGCGGTCTGCTGGACGGCGACCACCATGATGATCACCACCATCAGCCCGGGGATCAGGAAGTCCGAGCTGCGGCGTTCCGGGTTGTACCAGGTGCGCACCCGCGGCTCGAGCTGGCCCATCGAGGTGACGTCCAGCCCCTGGGCGTCGGCCCAGTCGATGGTGACCCGCTGACCGTAGACCTGGTTGAGCGCCGTGGCGAACGCCTGCCCGACCCGGGCCGCGGTGGGTTCGCTGCCGTCCAGGTAGACCGCGACGGTGGCCTGCTCGCCGGCCGCCAGGCTGCGTCCGAAGCCGGGCGGCACGACGACCGCGATCCGGGCGAGGTTGCCGTCGAAGACGCGGTCGACGTCGGCCAGGCTGTCGGCGGTGCCGATCACGCGGAAGAAGTCCGAGCTGGAGTAGCTGCGCAGGTAGGCCGCGCTGGCCGGCGTCCGGTCGGTGTCGATCACGACGGTGGCGACGTTCTTGACGTCGAAGCTGATCGCAAAGGCGAACAGCGTCATCTGCAGCACCGGCAGGGCCAGCACGACCGCCAGGGTGCGGCGGTCCCGGCCCAGGTGGGTGAACTCCTTGGCGATCAGGGCGGCGATCCGGTTGAGCGCGTTCACTGCGCCACCCGTTCGCGGTTCAGTTCGGCCAGGAAGGCGAACGCGGTCTCCATGTCGACCGCCGTGGGCCGCACGGTGCCGCTCAGCCCGGCGTCCGCGAGCCGCGCCTCGACGTCGCCGGCGTCCCCGGTCTCGAACAGTAGCCGGACGACGTCGCCGTACAGGTGGGCGGCGAGCACCCCGGGCACGGTCGCGGCCGCCGCCAGCGCCTCCCGCGGCAGCGCCGTCCGGAACTCGAACAGGCGTCCGGGCACCAGCGCCTTGATCTCGGACGGGGTGCCGCGGTGCCGCACCCGGCCGCCGTCCAGGAAGATCACGTCGGTGCAGCGTTCGGCCTCGTCCATGTACGGGGTGGCGACCAGGACGGTGGTGCCGGCCCGGTGCAGGCCGGCCAGGATGCGCCAGAACTCCCGCCGAGAGACCGGGTCGACGCCGGTGGTCGGTTCGTCGAGCAGCAGCACCTCGGGGCGGTGCATCAGGGTGACCGCAAGGAACAGCTTCTGCTTCATGCCGCCGGAGAGGCGTCCGGCCTGCCGGTCGAGGAAGTCGATCAGCCCCATGCCGGTCAGCAGTTCCCGCGACCGGACCTTTCGTTCACCAGGGGGAACGCCGCGCAGCCGGGCGAAGAACTCGATGTTCTCGGCGACGCTCAGGTCGGGGTACAGCGCAAACTTCTGCGACATGTAGCCGATCCGCGGGGTGACCTTGCCGGACTGCCTGGTGACCGAGAAGCCGTCGACGGCGGCATCCCCGGCGTCCGGACGGAGCACGGTGGCGAGCATCCGGATCAGCGTCGACTTGCCGGCGCCGTCCGGGCCGAGCAGGCCGAGCACCGCCCCGGCCGGGACGTTCAGGTCGACGCCGTCGACGGCGACGATGTCGCCGAACCGGCGGGTCAGGCCGGACGCCTCGATCATGACAGCCGCACGTCCACCGGCATGCCGGCCTTGAGAGTGCCCGAGGCGTCGTCGATCCGGATCCGGACGGCGAACACCAGCTTGGTGCGCTGCTCGGCGGTGTCGATGTTGTTCGGGGTGAACTCGGCCGCGTCGGAGACGAAGGACACCGTGCCGGCAAAGGTCTCGCTGCTGGAGTTGGTGGTCACCCCCACCTGCTGACCGACGCTGACCTGGCCGATCCGGGGCTCGGGGACGAACACCCGGACGAACAGGTCGGCGGGATCGGTCATGGTGAGCAGGGTGCGCCCGGGGGCGGCGTTGGCGCCCGCGTTGCCGACCACGTTGACCACGGTGCCGTCGCTCGGGGCCTTGATGGTGGCGTAACCGAGCTGCACCTCGGCCAGCTTGACCGCCGCCTCGGCCTGCGCCTGCCGGGCCTGCGCTGCGGTCACGTCGGCCTTGGTGGCGTCGTCGTCGTTCCTGGCGTTGGTGACCGCCGCCTTGGCCGCCGTGACGCCCTGCTTGGCCCGGGTGACCTGCAGCTTCAGCGCGGCGGTGTCCAGCTGGACGAGCACCTGCCCCTTGGTCACCCGGTCACCCTCGGCGACCCTCACCGACGTGATCCGGCCGGCCATCGCCGGGGCGACCGCGATCTCGTTGGTCTCCACCTGGCCGCTGAGCGCCGGCGTCGTTTCGGCCGCGGAATGGCTGCTGCTCCACCACCACCAGCCGCCGAGGCCGGCGAGCAGCAGGACGACGACGATGATCACCGGGATCGGCGGGCGCTTGTGCTTGGTCATGTCGGTCACCTCGTGGTTCGGCAGGGCGTGAGTCGGATGTCGGCGGGGGCACCGGGTGGCAGGGCAGTGGCGACCGTGACCTCCACGGGCACCGCCCGGGTCAGGTGGACCTGGTCCGTGGCGTGATAGCCGGGCGGGTAGCCGGCGCTCGGCAGGATACGGCTGACCCGTCCGGACGCCGGTGCCGCCAGTGAGTCGAGGGTGACGGTGGCCGCGCCGTCGACGCAGACGTCCGCGACCTGTTCGGGCGCCAGCCAGGTGGTCACGACGATGGCCGGGCGGGCGATCCGGGCGAGGGTGGCGCCGGGGGCGAGGACGTCGCCGGCGTGGGCGATCGCGGCGACGACGCCGTCGGCGGGTGCCCGGACGATCGCCTGGTTCTTCGCCACCGTGGCGGCCTCGACCCCGGTGGTGTCGCCGGCGGCGATGACGGCCAGCTTCCGGGCGCGCTTCAGGCCGGCCCGGGCGTCCGCGATCTTCCGCAGTCCCTTGTCGATCTCACGCAGGCCGTCGCGCGCCTTGACCAGGTTCGCGTCGATGGTGGCGATCGCCTTGGTGAGCTGCTGGATGCCCTTCCTCACCTGCTTGATGGCGGCCGTGAGCTTGCCGCGGGCGGTGGTCAGTTGCCTGATGCCGCTGGTGAGCTGGGCCTTGGCGGCGGTGAGTTGCGTCCTGGCCTGCAGCAACGGTTCGAGCATCTCGGGTGGAGCGTCCGGCGGCAGCGCGGCGATGGCGGCCTCCACCTGGGCGAGCTGCTGCTCGACCTCGGCCAGCTTGGATCGCAATTCGCGCAGGTTCTTCTCGACGGTGGCGAGCTGCTTCGGCAGCTTCGCGGCGGCCTTCCGGGCGTCGCCCAGCTTGCCGGCCAGCTCCTTGCGCGCCTTGGTGGCCTTGGCGATGCCGTCGGTGACCTCGCGGCGCTTGTCGCGCAGGTCGCGCTCGGAGTCGTGGGTGGTGTCGATGGCGGCGTCGATCACCCCGACCCGCGCCTTGGCCACGGAGGCGTCCGCCTTGGCGATCCGCACCCGGGCGGCCAGCACCGCGTCGTCGAAGCGGGCCAGCACGTCCCCGGCCCGCACCTGGTCGCCCAGCCGGACCTCGACGGCCGCCACCCGCGCGCTGCCGAGGCTGAAGCCGGGCACGTTCAGCGTGGGCGCCTGGACGGTGAGCGAGTCGGCCACGACGCGTCCGGTCGCGGCGATGGTATCCGGCTCGGCCCCGGCGCAGCCGCCCAGGACCAGCGTCAGGGCCGCCAGCCCCGCGGCCAGCCGCCTCATGGCCGCGCCTCGGGGAAGGTGAGGGTCCGCAGGTAGGCGTCGACCAGCCACTCGATCGCCTCGGCACCCGGGTGCTCCGGGGCGTCATTCGTCATCAGCCCGCCGAAGATGACGTAGCTCATCAGCGGCCCGACCAGCATCCGGACGCTGACGTCGGGGTGGTCCAGCACGATCACGCCGTTGTCGGCGGCGGCGACCAGGATGGCGGTGGCGCGTCCGAGCAACTGGTACGGCAGCGCCTCGACGAACGGGCGCCGCAACTCGGGCACGTGCACCGCCTCGCCCAGCAGCAACCGCAGCATGGCGATCGAGTCCTCGCGCAGCATGGTGTCGAACAGCCGCTCGCCGAAGCCGATCAGGGCGGCGCGGAGTTCGTCGCGGGTCCGCGGGGCATGGACGCCGCGCGGGGCGCCGAGCGCCTGCAGTGCCTCGGAGAGGATCGCCAGCAGCAGGTCGGCCTTGCTTGGGAAGTACGCGTACAGGGTCTGCTTGCTGACCCCGGCCTCGGCGGTGATGGCGTCCATCGACGTGCGGGCGAAGCCCTGGCTGAGGAACAGCGAGCGGGCGGCGTCCGTGATCTGCCGCCGCTTGGCCCGGGCCCGGGGGCTCAGCTCCTCCACGAATCAAACCGTACGGTTCAGTTTGATCGGATGCAAGAGGGTTAGGGTTCGGCTGTGATCAAGTACCTGGGCTCCAAGCGCGCCCTGGCCGGCGTCCTTGGGACGCTCGCCGAGGGCTCGGGCGCCCGGACGGCGGTCGATCTGTTCACCGGCACCACCCGGGTCGCCCAGGAGTTCAAGCGCCGCGGCCTGCTGGTCACCGCCGCCGACCTGGCCAGCTACAGCGAAGTGCTGGCCCGCTGTTACGTCGCCACCGACTCCGGCGCCGTGGACGCCGCCGAACTGGATGCCCTGCTGGCCGAGCTGAACGCCCTGCCGGGGGTGCGTGGCTATGTGACCGAGACGTTCTGCGAGCGGGCCCGGTTCTTCCAGCCCCACAACGGGCAGCGGATCGACGCGATCCGCGAACGGTTGGTGGAGCTGGCCGGGCACCGGCTCTACCCGGTGCTGCTGACCGCGCTGATGGAGGCGGCCGACCGGGTGGATTCCACCACCGGTCAGCACATGGCCTACCTGAAGGACTGGGCGCCGCGGGCGTCCAACGAACTGCGGCTGCGGGCTCCCGCGCTGCTGCCGGGCACCGGGGTCGCGGTGCGCGGGGATGCCCTCGAGGTGGTTCGGTCGCTGCCCGCGACGGACCTGATCTACCTGGACCCGCCCTACAACCAGCACCGGTATTTCAACTACTACCACATCTGGGAGACGCTGGTCCGCTGGGATTCCCCGCCCCACTACGGGGTTGCCTGCAAGCGGGAGGACGCCCGCTCGGAGCGGCACGGCAGCGCCTTCAACTCGCGCCGCACCATGCCGAGCGCGCTCGCCGCCGTGATCACCCAGGCGCGCGCCGAGGTGGTGATGGTGTCGTACAACGACGAGGCCTGGGTCACGCCCGACCGGATCATCGGCTGGCTGCGGGACGCCGGCCACGAGTCGGTCGAACTGCTGGCCTTCGATTCGCGGCGCTACATCGGCTCGCGGATCGGGATCTACAACCGCGTCGGCGAGAAGGTGGGGCAGGTGTCGCACACCCGCAACACCGAGTACGTCTTCGTCGCCGGCGGGGCCGACCGGGTCAAGGCGGGCCTGGCGGCGTTGGCCGAGCGGGATCCGGTGGGGGCGGGCGTCCGATGAGGGGTGTGCGATGACGAGGAGCCGGGCCCGTGCGCGGGTCGCGGACATCCATGCGCTGGCGTCCGCACTGCCGCACGTGACGGTCTACGATCCGGAGTCGTCGACGCCGGTCTATCAGGTCGGCGGCAAGTCCTTCGTCTTCTTCCGGACGCCGCGCCCCGACGCCGTCGACCCCGTCACCGGCAAGCGCTACACCGACGTGGTGGTCTTCTGGGTGGCCGACTTCGGCGCCAAGGAGGCCCTGGTGCAGGACGAGTCCACGCCGTTCTTCACCACCCCGCACTTCGACGGCCATCCGTCGGTGCTGCTCCGGCTGAGCCGGCTGCACGAACTGACCCGGGCGGAGTTGGCCGAGGTGATCGAGGACGCCTGGCTGGCCCAGGCGTCCGCGCGACGCGGCAGGGTCTACCTGGAGGGACCGGAGCACATCACCGATTGAGGTCGTGGAGACCTGGGTGGCAGAAATACCCAGCCGATGCACGGCGTTGAGCAGGACGCAGAGTCCCCCAAGGGCTCGGCATCACCGGATCCGACTGCTAGATTGGCCGCCATGCACACGAACGTGACGATGATCACTGCGCGCGACGTCCGCGCGCTGATGTGCATGTGTTGCTGTCGCCTCGGCTGAGATCTTCACTTCTTCTCGCCCGCCACCCACCCCGACCCGCAACATCTCTCTCGCACATCGAAAGGCACGCCATGCCGCACGACGAGATCTGGCGCCGCATCCGCTCCGAGGCCACCGCCGCCGCTGAGAGCGAACCCGCCCTGGCCAGCTATCTGCACACCGTCGTCCTCGCCCATGACAAGCTCGAGGACACCCTCAGCTACATGCTGGCCTCCAAGCTCGGCAGCCCGACCATCACCTCACTGACCCTCCGGTCGCTGATCGACGAGGCGTTCGCCAAGGACCCGACGATCGGGTTGGCGTTCCGCGAGGATCTGCGTGCCGTCCTCAGCCGCGATCCGGCGTGCCGCGGCTACTCGATCCCGCTGCTCTACTTCAAGGGCTTCCACGCCCTGCAGTCCTACCGGGTCGCGCACTACTACTGGCTGAACGGACGCGAGCCGTTGGCGCTGTACCTGCAGAGCCGCATCTCCGAGGTGTTCGCCGTCGACATCCACCCCGGCGCCCGGATCGGCAAGGGCATCCTGTTCGACCACGCCACCTCGATCGTGATCGGCGAGACGGCGGTGATCGAGGACGATTTCTCGATGCTGCATGAGGTGACCCTGGGCGGCACCGGCAAGGTGGGCGGCGACCGGCATCCGAAGATTCGTCGCGGCGTGATGATCGGCGCCGGCGCCAAGGTGCTGGGCAACATCGAGGTCGGCGAGGGCGCCAAGATCGGCGCCGGCTCGGTCGTGCTCGAGGACGTCGCCCCGTTCACCACGGTCGCCGGCGTGCCCGCGCGCCCGGTCAGCTACCCGGCGCACGTGTTCCCCACCGACCTGATCACCGAGGAACTCACCCTCACCGAATCGGACTGACGCGGGCGGGTCAACGCGGCAGCAGCTCCACCCCGCCGCCGGTGAGGTGAGGTCGCGCCGCCGCGGTGCGTCCGGTGAGCAGCAGGAGCAGCGGTAGGGCCGGCCCCTCCACCGGTGGTCCGTCGCCGACCCGCCAGTCGGTGTCGTTCGCGGCCAGGGTGAGCCCGGCCAGCCGCTGCGACGCCTTGAACGGGAAGCCCATCGACCAGACCCGCTCCAGCCCCCGGCGGGTCACGGCAGGCCGGACGCCGAAGTCGCGGCCCAGCGGGAGCGCGATGTCCTGGCTGTGCACGATCAGGTCGAAGAGCGAGTTCCGCACGTCGAGCACGCGCGCCGTCCGGCGCGCTGTGGCGTGGGCTCGGATCGCCTGCACGATCTCCGCGGTCGGACGGGAACCGTGGCGCACCGCGACGAGCGTGTTGATCCGGTTCATGTCGAACCCGCCCCGCGGCGCGGCCGCCATCAGCTGCCAGGTCGTGATGGTCGGCACGATGGACAGGTGACCAGCGACGTCGCGGATCCGCCAGCCGGCGCACAACGAGTCGGCGTCCCACTCCATCGGGCTCAGGTCAGCGAGCAGATCGGCGATCCGCAACCTGAGCTCCGTCACCTCCGACCAGTAGCCGTCGTCGGTCATCTCGACTCCTCAACTAGTCCGATTTTCGGATAATTTTAGTCCGATTTTCGGACCTATGGAAGACTGTGGCCGTGCCTTCCGCCGAGACGCCGCTCAACCTCGGGCTGTTGCTGTTCATTCCCTATCGCCACCTCGAGTCCAAGGTGCTGGACGCACTGAGGGAGCACGGCCACGACCTGCCGCTCAGCCAGGCCCGCGTCTTCCAGCGGATCGATCCCGCCGGCTCGCGGCTGAGCACGCTGGCGCGAGCCGCTCAGCTGAGCAAGCAGACGGTGGGCTCCATCGTCGATCAGCTGGAGCAGTCCGGGTACGTCCGCCGGATACCCGACCCCGCGGACGCCCGCGCGAAGCTGGTGGTGGTCACCGACCTCGGTCGCGAACTCGTCACGATCAGCCTGCCGGTGGTGCGCGAGGTCGAGAGGGAGTGGCACAGCCGCCTCGGACCAGTGCGCACGCGGCAGCTGCGGGACGCCCTCATCGAGCTCCGCGAGATCACCGATCCGTTCATCGCCTGAGCGGACGCTCCGCCTCACCGGAGCGGTGCACCCTTCCCGGCGGCGCGGCAGAACACCGCCACGGGCGTGCGCTGACCCCCGGTTCACGGCCGCAGGGTATGACGTGACGCCGGGATCGAACCAGGTGGCAGTGTTGCCACCCACGATGGAGCCGCCTTGGGGAGTCGAACCCCAGACCTATTCATTACGAGTGAATCGCTCTGCCGACTGAGCTAAGGCGGCGTGCCGGACGCACCGGCGACGACCCACTATAGGACAGCCACCCCGCGCTTCGCGATTCGAGGCCGCCTACTGGCAGCGGGTGCCGTCGGCGGGGACCGTCCCGTCGGTCAGATAGGCGATCACGGCACGGTCGACGCAGCTCGACTTGCCACCGAAGGAGCCGTGCCCCTCGCCCTCGTAGGTGAGCAGCACGCCCGATTCGAGTTGCTTCGCCATCGTCACCGCGTTCTGGTACGGCGTGGCCGGGTCGCCGGTCGCGCCCACCACCAGGATCGGCGCCGCCCCCGAACCGGTCGGCTTGAACTGCGGCGCGCTGCGCACCGGCCAGAGCGCACAGGTGTAGCTGGGACCGAAGTACCTGCCGTAGATCGGCGCCTTCTTCTGGTCCTCCGCCCAGCGTTGCTCCGCCTCCACCACGCCGAGGTCCTTGGAGTCGGCGCAGCCGATCGCCGGGAACGAGTAGAACAGCGAGCCGTAGCTGCCGTCCTGGTCGCGGTCGTTGAGGCTGTCGGACGACCGCAGCAGCCGGGTGCCGTCGCCGCCGATCGCCGCCCGCAGGTCGCGGGCCAGCACCTGCCACGCCGGGACCCCGCCGTAGAGGTAGGCGGCTATCCCGGTCGCGGCCAGGCTCTGGGTGAGCTTCCGGTCCTCGACCGCCAGCGGTGCGCCGTCCAACCGCTCGAGGAAGTCGGTGACGGCCTTCAGCACCTCGTCCTTGGTCGAGCCCAACTCGCAACCCTGCCGGGCGCACCACGCGGCGAAGTTGCCCAGCGCCAGGTCGAAGCCCATCGCCTGGATGACGGAGTCGTCGTCGGTGATGTCGACGGCGGCGTCCAGCACCAGGCGTCCGACCCGCTGCGGGAAGAGGTCGGCGTAGAACGAACCGATCTGGGTGCCGTAGGAGTAGCCCAGGTAGGTGAGCTTCTGGTCGCCGACCAAGGCGCGCATCAGGTCGAGGTCGCGGACGGTGTCGACGGTGGAGATGTGTTCCAGCAGCCGGCCGCTGTTCTCCCAGCACGACTTGGCGAACTCGTAGGTGCCCACGATCAGCGCCTCGGTCTCGGCGGCGTCGTCCGGGGATGAGTCCAGCTGATTGAGGGCGTCGGTGTCGCGCTCGCCGAAGCACTGCACCGGGGTGGAGGCGTTGGTGCCCCGCGGATCCCAGCCGACGATGTCGTACCGCTCCAGCCCCTTCGAGGCGAAATAGGTGACCAGGTTGCGCCCGGACGCCCCCGGGCCGCCGGGGTTCACGAACAGGGTGCCCAGCTTCGGCGTCTGGGTGGCGCGCTTGCGGGCCAGCGACAGGGTGATCGCCTGCTCGCCCGGTTCGGCGTAGTCGAGGGGGGCCACGATGGTCGCGCAGTCGTAGTCGCTGCACGGACGCCACTGGATCGTCTGCTTCAGGTAGCCGCTCAGGCCCTCGCCCTCGGGGGCGTCGGTGAACCCGTCCGGGGTGGCGTTGGACGCCGGCAGCCGCGGCCGATCGACCTGGAAGCCGGGCGTCTGGGAGACCCCGATCACCTCACCGGCCGGCGCGGCGGACCTGGCCGCCGGGCTGGGCGCGGGCTGGCTGGGCCCGGCGTCCGGGACGCAACCGGCCAGCGCGAGCAGTGCGGCGGCGCCGACGGCCCAGCGAGGAGGAATGCGCACGCGCACAATCTAGCCAACCGCGCCAACGCCGGCGGGCGCCCCCGGGGTCAGGCCTGCTCGGCCAGCCGATCCTTCTCGCGGCTCTTGCGGAAGCTGCGGTCGAGGCTGAAGCCGCCGCCACCGACGCAGAGCAGGACCAGCCCGACCACGGCCAGCAGCAGCTCGAACTCGCCGATGAAACCGGAACGGCCCGGGATGAACACGCTCCAGTTGCCCCATAGCACGAAGGCCAGCGCACCACCGGTGATCAGCGTGACCCCGAGGCCGGCCACGCGGGTGAGCAGCCCGAAGACCAGTGCGACCGCGATCGCCAGGGCCGCGATGCCGGTGACCATGGCCATGATCGCCGGCTCGGGAATGATCGTGGCGGCGAACTGCGCCTCGGCGGCGGGCAGGTTGGTGACGATCTCGAGGCCGCGGACGGCCATGATCGCGGCCACCACCAGCCGCAGCAGGAACAGCGCGAGGCCCCCCAGGAAGCGGTCGGTGGTGCGCCGGGTGACGACGATCGGCTCGGGCTTCGCCACCGAACGGACGTCGGGCGCGGCCAGCGCGGCCTCACGGGCCTCGCGCCGGGCGGCACGCTCGGCCGCCAGCTTGCGCTCCTCGTCGGAGAGCTCGGGGCTGTCGGCGATCGTGATGGGCGCATCGGGCGACTCGATGACCGCGGTCGGCCGGTAGATGGACTCATCGAACTGGGGCGGCGCGGGCAGCGTGGGGCGGCGCCGGCCGAACTCGTCGGCGGCGTCGGCGGGCGCGAACGGTGACGTCTGCTCGTCGTGAACCGTGTAGGTCATGTTCCTCCTCCACACAAGGTGGCCTCCATCGTGCCCCGCAGCGATGCCCGCCGAGCCGACCGACACACGCAGGGAACGCGATTGAGTCGCCGATCAGCGCCCGGTCGCGACCGACACCAGCAACGACTCCATCGCCAGCAGCGGCGCCACGTTGCCCTCCAGCGCCTCACGGCAGGCCAGGATCGCGTCGATCCGGCGCAGGGTGGCCTCCGGCGGGTCGCGCCGGGCCATGGTTTCGATCTCGGCGCGCAGGTCGGCGTTGATCAGTTCCGCCGCCACGCCGGTCTGGATCAGCAGGACGTCGCGGTAGTAGGTGGTGAGCTCGGTGAGCACCCGGTCGAGGGCGTCGCGCTGCAGCCGCTTGGCGCGCGCCTTCTGCTGCTCCTCCAGGTCGCGCAGCGCCGCCTGGGCGTTGCGCGGCCGGGCTCCCTTGGTGCCGAAGCCGAGCGCCTCGGAGAGCTCGGCCTTCTCGCGGGCGTCCAGTTCGCCGGTGGTGCCGGACGCCTCCGCCGCGGCCGCCTCGACCAGGCCGGCGGCGGCACTCAGGCAGGCCGACAGCGAGGTCAGCCGTCCGGGCAGCTGGAGCAGCTCGGCCCGGCGGGCGCGGACCGCCTCGTTGCGGGCCAGCATCCGGGCCCGGCCGATGTGACCCTGGGCGACCCGGGCGGCGAACGCGGCCAGGTCGGCCGGGACGCCGTCGCGCCGCACCAGCAGCTCGGCCACCGCGGCGGCGCTGGGCGTGGCCAGCTCCACCCGGCGGCACCGCGACCGGATGGTCACCACCACGTCGTCCGGGGTGGGCGCGCAGAGCAGCCACACCGTCCGGGCCGCCGGCTCCTCGATGCTCTTCAGCAGGGCGTCGGCGCCCCGTTCGGTGACCCGGTCGGCGTCCTCGACGACGATCACCTGGTAGCGGCCCAGGGTGGGCGCCATCGCGGCCCGGCGGACCAGGTCGCGCACCTCGTCGACGCCGATCGACAGCTGCTCGGTGCGCACCAGGGTGACGTCGGGATGGGCGCCCGACAACGACGTCCGGCAGGCCGAGCACTCGCCGCAGCCGCCGCGCTCGCATTGCAGGGCGGCGGCGAACGCGCGGGCCGCGTTGGACCGGCCGGAGCCGGGCGGCCCGGTGATCAGCCAGGCGTGCGTCATCGCATGGGCATCGCCCGCGACGGCCCGCCGCAGGACCTCGACCACCCTGTCCTGCCCGACCAGGTCGGCCCACACCGTCATGGCTCGATCCTGCCATCCGGCTCCGACAGCGGTGCCGAAGCCGGCAGCAGCGCCGCCACCCGGGCCTGGACCCGTTCGGCGATCCACTCCCGCGGCCGGCGCGCCGGCAGCACCAGGTAGCGTCCGGGATCCTGCGCGGCCAACTCCAGGAACAGGGCCCGGGCCCGTTCGTGGAAGTCGGCCCCGGCCCCCTCCAGCCGGTCGGGTTCGGCGATCGCGCCCACCGCGTGCTCCGGTTCCAGGTCGAGCAGCACGGTCAGGTCGGGCAGCAGCCCGCCGGTTGCCCAGCGGGCGATCCCGGTCACCTCGGCCAGGTCGAGCACCCGTCCGGCGCCCTGGTAGGCGAGCATCGAGTCGACGTAGCGGTCGCAGATCACCAGCTCGCCGCGTGCCAGCGCGGGCCGGACCACCTCGTGCAGGTGATGCGCCTTGTCGGCGGCGTACAGCAGGGCCTCGGCGCGCGGGTCGAGATCCCCGGTGGCCGGATCCAGCACGATCCGCCGGATCATCCGCCCGGCGACGGTGTCACCGGGTTCGAAGGTGAGCCGGGCGGCTATCCCGTTCTCGGCGGCCCAGTCGGCGAGCAGCCGGGTCTGGGTGGACTTGCCGACCCCGTCGCCGCCCTCGAAGACCACGAACGCGCCCGTCACGACGGCACCGCCTGATGCGGCACCCGCGGCCGGATCACCCGTCTCCGCAGCCGGTCCCACAGCACCGGCCAGTCCCGCAGGAAGCGGTCACGCGCGTAGTCGACCGACAGCATGGTCCGCTCGTAGATCCGGCCGGCCTCGAAGATCTCGGCGGCGGTCAGGCCGTGCAGGTCACGGGCCAGGCGTGCGGCGTCCGGACGCACGGTGGCCACCAGGTCATCGGCGATCGCCTCCAGCTGCCGGCGCAACCGCTTGGCCGGCCTCCCGAAGACCTCGCGGGAGACCCCGCTCAGCGCCCGCGCCCGGACGGCGACCTGGTGCGCCTGCGCCCACCGCTCGTCGGTGGAGAACTCGTCCAGGGTGCGGCACCGGTCGCACAGCGTGTGGACGACGGCCTCCAGCTCCTGGGCCAGCACCGGGCCGGTGATCCGTCCGGCCACCAACGGCAGCGGCGGCTCGGCGGCACCCCGGGCGAGCAGGTCCAGGATGCGCAGCCAGCGTTCGGTGCGCTGCATCGGACGCGTCGTGTCGGCCAGCGCGGCGTCCAACAGCCGGCGTCCCGGCGTCAACCACTCCGGATCCAGCAGCGGAGCCAGGCCGGCCAACTCATCGCGCAGCAGCCGGACGCCGGCGCGCAGTCCGGCGTCCCCGCCCTCGGCGCGGACGGCGAGATCGGCCAGCAGCAGCCGCCGCCAGTGTGATTCCAGCCGGGCACCGACGAAGTCCTCGATCGCCGACCGGGCCGACGGGCGGTCACGGTACTGACCGCGACGGGCCAGGCCCAGCCGCGCGGCCAGCCCCGGCGCGTCATCGACCGGAATGCCGCCCACGGCCACGAACGCCGCCACCATCGCCTGCCTGGCCGACGCGGCCAGCGGTCCCGCCGTCGTCACCGTCACGGTGCGGAAGGCGGCGAGTTGGCCGGCGGGCCGCAACACCCGCACCCGCTCGTCGACGATCTCGCCGATCGCGCGCGCGGCGGCGTCGACCAGTGAGAACCGCCGCCGCACCGTGGCGACCTCCAGCTTCGGGCCCAGGATGCCGCCGCGCCGGAACGGCACCAGCCAGCCGGCCACCTCGGGAGGGATCTCGTCCTCGGCCTGGGGCGAGACCCACTCGGCCGGCAACGCAGGTTGCCAGCCCGGTGCCCGCAGCATCCAGCGGCCGGTCTCGGCGACCCGGGACAGCTCCAGCCCCCAGTCCAGCAGCCGATGGTCGTCGGTGTCGATCACGGTGGCGGTCGAGGTGGTCGGGGGACGTCCGACCAGCCGGTGGATACCGGTGGTCGAACTGCTCAGATCCGTCGCCTCGGCGCTCAGCGGCAGCTCGAACCGCAGCACCTCACCGCCCTGCGCCATCGTCGGCTACGCCCGCTTGGCGGTGGTCCGCTTGGTCGTCGTGGTGCGCTTGGTCGTCGCGCGGCGGGTGGTGGTGCGCTTGGGCGCCGGGCCCTTCGCGCGCTTCTCTGCCAGCAGTTCCGCGGCCCGCTCGGCGGTCATCGCCTCGATCGAGTCCGTCTTGCGCAGCGTCGCGTTCACCTCGCCGTCGGTGACGTAGGCGCCGAAGCGGCCGTCCTTGATCACCATCGGCTTGCCGGTCTGCGGGTCGGCACCCAGTTCCTTGAGCGGACTGGCGGCCGCCCGGGCCCGGCCCCGGGTCTTCGGCTGGGCGTAGATCTCCTCCGCCTCGGCCAGGGTGATGTCGAAGATCTGCTCCTCGGCGGTCAGCGAGCGCGAATCGGTGCCCTTCTTCAGATAGGGCCCGTAGCGGCCGTTCTGGGCGGTGATCTCGACGCCGTCGGACGCCGTGCCGACCACCCGGGGCAGGCTGAGCAGCCGCAGCGCATCGTCCAGGCCGATCGTCTCCAGGCTCATCGAGGCGAACAGCGAACCGGTGCGCGGCTTGGCCGACTTCGGTGCGCCCTCCTCGAGCAGCTCGGTGACGTAGGGCCCGTAGCGTCCCGACTTGGCGACGATCTGGCGCCCGGATTCCGGGTCGACGCCCAGCTCCCGCTCCTCGCCCGCGGGCTGGTCGAGCAGTTCCTTGGCGAGGTCGACGGTCAGCTCGTCGGGCGGCAGGTCGTCGGGGACGTTCGCCCGGCGCTCCTCGGCGTCCTCGACATAGGTGCCGTAGCGGCCGACCCGCACCGCGATCCCCGAATCGCCCAGCACGAAGGTGGACAGCCCGCGGGCGTCGATCTCGCCGAGCTCGTTGACCAGGGTGTGCAGGCCCTCGTGCGAGGCGCCCTCGGGCCCGAAGTAGAAGTCGTTGAGCACCTGCAGCCGGGCCGCCTGGCCGCTGGCGATGTCGTCGAGGGTCTCCTCCAGCGCCGCGGTGAAGGTGTAGTCCACCAGCCGCGGGAAGTGCTCCTCGAGCAGCCGGGTGACCGCGAACGCCAACCAGGTCGGCACCAGCGCCGAGCCCTTCTTGAACACGTAGTCGCGGCTGGTGATGGTGCGGATGATCGAGGCGTAGGTGGACGGC
>JAANMX010003094.1_pt1 | contig 15216 bp, 13 predicted proteins | sample 7279681 | NCBI WGS metagenome assembly JAANMX01 (sample SAMN14094542, study PRJNA606508) | bioreactor metagenome | isolation source: A lab-scale SPAN reactor treating ammonium-rich wastewater day 351 | place: Ireland: Galway | collected 2018-01-01
GGCCGCAAGGGGCTCGCCGTCATGGCTCTGAGCGGAGCCGACCTCGCCCTGTGGGATCTGCGCGGCAAGGCCGAGCGCCGTCCCGTGGCCGAGTTGCTCGGCGGTTCGGTGGAACGCCCCATCCCAACCTACCACACGGCGTGGGACGAGATCCTGCCGGAATGCGTCGGACAGTATCGGGCGTTCAAGCTGCATATCGGCGAGGGACTGGCTCGGGACCGCGTCGAGGCGGTGGCCGGCGCGGTCGAGAGAGCCCGCGCCGCCGTCGGTCGCGACTGCCCGCTGATGATCGATGCGTGGATGAAGTGGGACGTGGCGACGACGCTGCAGATTGCGTGGCGCCTCGCCCCCCTGAAGGTCGGGTGGATCGAGGAGCCGCTCTCGCCGGACGACCTGGCCGGCTACGCCGACCTGCGCGACCAGTGCCCGATCCCGATCGCCGGCGGTGAGCACGAGTTCACGTCGCTGGGGTTCGCGCCGCTGATCGCCGAGCGGCTGCACCAGATCCTGCAGCCGGACGTATGCTGGTGCGGCGGTTTGACGGACCTGATCAGCATCTACCGGCTGGCGCGGGTGGCGGGGCTGCGCGTCTGCCCGCATCGCGGGGCGGAGGTGTGGGGGTTGCACGCCCTGGCCGCGCTCGATCCCGACCCGCTCGCCGAATCGGGGCGCCCCTGGATGACGTGGGTGACCGGCCAGCCGCCGATCCATGACGGCTTCATCCGGCTGACCGGCGAGCCCGGGTTTGGCGCCGGGATTGACGAAAGCTGTCTGCAAACTCTCTGAAAGGCGGGTGCCATGCGGCGTCGGCTCGGCGGTCTTTCGCCCTGCGGTTCGTGGGTGGCGGTCCTTGTCTGTGTGGGGCTGGCGGCGCCCGGGCGGGCGGAGGAGAAACTCCGACCGATGACGGTCGATGACGTGATGAAGGTGCGCTATATCACCGACGTCGCGCTGTCGCCGGACGGTGAGCGCATCGCCTACGTCATCTCGGAAGCCGACCTGAAGCAGGGGCGCTACAACACCGACGTCTGGTTGCTCCCGTTCGCGGGCGGCACCCCGACGCGGCTGACCAACAGCCCTGGGCAGGACGACTCGCCGCGCTGGTCGCCGGACGGCAAGACGCTGGCGTTCCTCTCCGACCGGGCCGGCAAGCCGCAGATCTGGCTGATCCCGGTGGACGGCGGCGAGGCGCGCCAGCTCACCGACAGCAAGACGGGGGTGCGCGATCACGCCTGGTCGCCCGGCGGCAAGCGGCTCGCCTACATCGCCCTGGAGCCGGACACCGAGGCCCAGGAGAAGCAGAAACGCGACCGGACGGATGTGCGCATCGTGGGCCAGAACGACAGGCGCGACCACCTGCACCTCGTTACCGTCGCCGATGGACTGACACGGCAGCTCGTCGGCGGCAAGGAGAACATCTTCCATTTCGCCTGGTCGCCGGACGGCACCGAGATTGCCTACTCCACCGCTCCGACGCGGCGCGTTGAGGATCAGTTCAATACCGACCTGTACGTCCTCTCGGTCGGGACCGGCAAGGGCACCGAGGGGGCGAGGGGGCGTCCGCTGGTGCGACGTGACGGGCTCGACACCCAGCCGCGCTGGTCGCCCGACGGCCGGCTGATCGCGTTCGTGTCCGGCGACGGTCGGCGCGACTGGATCGGCAACACATATCTGTGCGTGGTGTCGGCGGCGGGCGGGGCACCGCGGAACGTCAGCAGGGATTACGACGGGGTGATCAGCGCGGCCATGCCGGACGTGTTCGCGTGGTCGCCCGACGGCAAGGGGCTGTACTTCGTCAGCGACGAGAAGGCGAGCCGCCCACTGTTCGCCGCCTCCCTGGCGCAGAACACGGTCAAGCCGGTCAGCGCCGGGCCGCGTCTGCACACTCACTTCAGCGTCGGCCGTGGCGGCCGTGTCGCCTTCCTGGTCGAGGATCCGGCGACGCCGCGCGAGGTGTACGTGGGCGAGCTGCACGGCGACCAGCTGCACCGGCCGAAGCGGCTGACAACGACCAACCCGCAACTGAAGCAGCTCGCGCTGGGGCAGGTCGAGGCGATGCGCTGGAAGAGTTTCGACGGGCTCGAAATCGAGGGACTGCTGATCAGGCCCGTCGGCTACCGCAAGGGCACGCGCTATCCGCTGCTGACGTACATCCACGGCGGGCCGGCGCTGCAGTTCGCCCACGGTTTCTCGGTCTACCCGCAGGGGCCGCCGCAGGCGTCGCGCTACCCGATCCACGTCCTGGCCGGCGCGGGCTACGCGATCTTCTGTCCGAACCCGCGCGGCAGCACCGGCTACGGCGAGAAGTTCCGCAAGGCGAACCGGCGCGACTGGGGCGGCGGCGACTTCCGCGACGTCATGACCGGGGTGGACGAACTGATCGAGCGGGGCCTCGCCGACCCGAAGCGGCTCGGCATCATGGGCTGGAGCTACGGCGGGTACATGACAAGCTGGGCCATCACCCAGACCGACCGCTTCAAGGCGGCGTCGGCCGGAGCGGGGGTGACGAACCTGATCAGCATGTACGGTCAGACCGACATCCCGGCGCTCCTGGAGGAGTACTTCGACGGCCTGCCGTGGAACCAGCGCGAGCTGTACGCGAAGCACTCGGCGATGACCTACGCCGGCCGGATCAAGACGCCGACGCTGATCCAGCACGGCGAGAAGGACGACCGCGTGCCGCTGGCCCAGAGCCAGGAGTTGTACGCGGCGCTGAAGCGCATCGGCGTTCCGGTCGAGTTCGCGATCTACCCGCGCCAGGCCCATAACCCGAGCGAACCGCGGCTGCAGGTCGATGTACTGCGTCGCAACGTGGACTGGTTCAATCGCTGGCTGAAGAAGCACTGAGAGAAGGCAGAGGCGCCAAAGCCCACGGGCCGCAGTCCGTGGGCTTTGGCGCCGTTATCTGCCCTGTGCCTCAACCATGAACCCTGTTTGCGAGGAGAGAACGTCATGGGGATCAACGCTCCGCTGAACCGCAAGCTGCGCATGGGCCTGATCGGCGGCGGCCAGGGCGCCTTCATCGGCGCCGTCCACGTCCGGGCCGCCATCCTCGACAACCGCGCCGCCCTCGTCGCCGGCGCCCTCTCGTCCGACCCGGCGAAGTCGAAGGCGTCTGCGTCCGACTACGACATCCGGCCGGAACGGGCCTACGGATCCTACAAGGAGATGGTCGAGCAGGAAGCGAAACGGCCCGAGGGCGAGCGCATCGACTTCGTCAGCGTTGCGACGCCGAACCACACCCATTACGAGATCGCCAAGGCGTTCGCCGAGGCCGGCTTCAACGTCCTGTGCGACAAGCCGCTCACCTACGATCTGCGGCAGGCGGAGGAGCTGGCGCAGGTGGTCGAGCGGACCGGCGTCGTGTTCGCGGTGACGCACAACTACACCGGCTACCCGCTCGTCCGCCAGGCCCGCGACATGGTGAAAAGCGGCGAGCTGGGCGAGGTCAACGCCATTCGCGCGTGCTACATCCAGGGCTGGCTGCGCACCCGGCTGGAGAAGGACCAGCAGAAGCAGGCGACCTGGCGCACCGACCCGAAGCGCTCGGGGGCGGCCGGCTGCTTCGGCGACATCGGCACCCATGCGTACAACCTCGGCCGGTTCATCACCGGGTTGCTGCCCGACCAGATTTCCTGCGTCCTGAAAACGTTCGAGGCGGGGCGCGAACTCGACGATTACGGCGTCGCGGCCATCCGCTATCAGAACGGGGCGCTCGGCACGGTGACCGCCTCGCAGATCTCGCACGGGCGCGAAAACGACCTGTGGATCGAGATCGACGGGACGAAAGGGGCGCTGGAGTGGCATCAGGAAGAACCGAACAAGATGTGGTTCAAGGTCAACGGTCAGCCGCACCGCCTTTATACGCGCGACCCCAACGCCCCGTTCACGACGGCCACCGCGAAGGCGTCGTGCCGTCTGCCGAGCGGCCACCCGGAGGCGTTCTTCGAGGCGTTCGCGAACATCTACACCGCCGCTTACGACGACATGGCTGCCCGCGCGTCCGGGAAGAAGGTGGGAGGGCGCGACACCCTTTACCCGAACGTATACGACGGCGTGGACGGCATGAACTTCATCGCGCAGGGCGTCGCCTCGTCGAAGGAGGATGGCCGCTGGATGCCGCTCAGGCACTCCGCGTGCCGGTCGTAGGCGACTGGACTGATGCCCCCCTCACCCTCCTGCCCCTCTCCCCTCGTGGGAGAGGAGGGCAGGGGGGTGGGCACCAGCAAGGGAAACGAGACGCTCAACCTCGACCCATAACGGTGCTCGCGGTTGGCATGTACAGCCGCGAGCGTCAGCGCGCGGAAACTCCCACTGGCAAAATCACACAGGTGATGCAGAATTGCACACCCGGCTGTTGCAGAATCGGGCAGAAAAGGACGGGGCAAGTAACGCGGGAGGGGCGTGTCGGTTGGACGTGGAAAAATGAGGGACTTAACCAGCTGGTAGGAAAGACGTTACGCTCAGAGCCAGGAATAACTGGGCAGGTCGAGCGATTGGCACGTCCCTTGCTTTAACAGAATGCCGAGGTGGTTGGTTGCGAGTCCCAACCACTTTGAATCCGAAACCTACATCCTTCCCACACACCCCTCCCGCAATGGCACGGGGAAAGGCTGGTTGCGAGTCCCAGCCATTCCCCGTGCCGTCACTTCTTTTCTACCCGCATTTTTCCCAAACACAAGAAGAAAGTGGAGCGCGCTTCATTTTTCCCGGTTGATTGCGCCGACGCCCCACAAACACAAGCGAACGGAGACGGAACGGACCAGCCGCGCGGCTCGGACAGGAATAACCGGACCGGGCCGGAGCCCAATTCCTCGCGGCGATGCCGCCCCAATCGAACTTCCGACCGCCGGAGATTAACACCCGTTGGCAACAGCTCCTTGCGTTGCGCCCCCTCGCCTTTGCATAATAAGAAGCGGAGGATGCAGTGCGCGGCGACTGGCGTTCGCGCGAGACCCAGGACACTTGTCGAAAGGGACTCCCATGTTCCGGCGTTGGTCTGCGGCCCTCGGGGCGCTGACCGTGGCCAGCCTGCTCCTCTTGCCTCAGGCTGCCTCGGCTCAGGTACGTTACCTCTACGGCGTTGGCGGCTACGGCGGCTACCGCACTTTGGGCGGCTACGGCGGCTACCGCGGTTTCGGCGGCCTCGGCTACGGCGGGTTTTACAACAGCCTTTACGCCCAGCCCTACGGCCTCCCGTCGGCTTACGTTGCGCCGGTGTACCGCAGCGCATTCCTCTACTACCAGCCGGGGCTCACTTACAACCCGGTGGTGAACAACCCGTTTCTGTACCGCGATCCGGTCACGCCCACCCTGTACGGGCTGACCCCCGGCTGGCCGGTCGCCGGGGTGCCGGCCGCAGGGATCGGGAATTATTTCGGCCGCGCGGTCGCCGGCTACCCGAGTTATGCGTATGGCGGATACGGCGGGTACGGCAGTTACCTCGGGTTGCTCAACTACACCGCCTACCCGGGTTACGCCTCCTGGTACGGCGGGTATCCGTCCTACCTGGCGCCATTGCCGAACTACGTCGCATACCCGAGTTACACGTATCCGAACGCAGTCTGGCCCGACTACGCGGCCAGGCTAACGACCACGCCCTACGTGCCCGGCATCACGGCGGCTGTGGAGTCTCCCGAGCCGCGGATGCGTGTCGGCCCGACCTACGAGGTCGCCAGCCCCACGACCGGGGGAGACGTCCTGTATCAGACGATGCCGCGCATCCGGCCCGCCCTGTTCCCGGCTGTGCCGGTGAGCGCAAACTCGCCCCTGTTCAAGGGCGGCGCTTCGACGAAGGACTGAGGCGATTCTTGTTGCCGCTGGCGCCTGGCGGGTGGCGGCCCGCCAGGCTGCCAGCGGTAACAGGACCATGCGAGGCGATTCGGCGTGAGCGCGGCCTCTCTCCCTCCGGGGCGTGTGCAGGCGTGTTCCCCACGAGGGTTGGCGAGGCTGGGTGACAGGGGTAAGCTGTGAGGCAGAGACCGGGACATTCGGCCGCCCGCGGCTAGAAGAAGGTTCAAGGCGCTTCCGTATGAAGACAGTCGTCAGGCAAGCGATTGGCTGCCCGACGCCACGATATTCCGATACCACGGGCGAGCCCGCTCCCCTCGAATCGCAAGCGGTTGCGGGGAGGGGGCTCGCCGGTCGTTCTTTTTCGCAGAGGCACCGAGACACGAACCCATGACCGAAGAGCAACTCCGTCAAGAACAGGAACAGCGCTGGCGCGAATCATTGAAACTCCTGGGCATTGCGGACGACACGCCGTCCCCGACGCCCGAGCCGGAACCGGAAGTCGAGCCAGCGACCGCCGAGGAACCGGAGGCACCTGCCCCTGAGCCCGCGGCCGCGTCGGTGGTCGAACAGGAACCTGCCGACGAGCCCGGCGCGGCGCCGCGTGGCCGGCGCCGGCGTGCCCCCCGTGAGGAGGCGCCAGCACCGGCGGCCGAGACCGAGCCGGCGGCGGAACCGGAGGCAACTGACGCGCTGGCCGACCCCGTGTTCGAGGCGATTCTGCGGCAGGCCGAGCCGGCGGCGGAGCCGAAGACGGCTGTCGCAGCCAGCGGCGAGCCGGAACCGGCCCCCGCGACGGCGCAGGAACCGGACGAGGAGTCGGAGGAGCCGGACGAACGCCGCTCGGGGAGGCGACGGGGTCGGCGCGGCCGCCGGCGCCGCTCGGACAAGGAGGCCGCGCTCGAAACCGCCGAACCCGGCGCCGAGCCCGCAGAGGAGGAACCCGAAGAGGTTGAGGGCGACCGGCCGACCGCCGAGATCGAATCGGTGGGTGAGGAGGCTCCCGAGGAGGGCGGAGCGGAGGAGGAGAAGCCCGGCGAGCGCAAGTCGCGCCGGCGCCGGCGCCGGCGCCGGAAAGGCGGCGCGGAGGAGGACCGCGAGTCCGAGGAGGCCGCCGCGGAGGAGGCGCCCGCGGAGGCGGACGCCGATGAGGAGGCTGGCGACGAGCGCAAGCGCCGCGACGAGGACGACGACGATGAACCCGATAACCTCTCGGACTGGAACGTGCCGTCCTGGCAGGAACTCATTGCGTCGCTCTACCGTCCAGAGCGTTGACTGATACTCAGACACGAGCGGGGCGACCGGCGAACGAGCCGGCCGTCCTGCGAGGTAGTCCTTTCATGGCCGACGCCATCATCGATCTGGTGGGTCCCGACGATTTGCCGCTAATCGTGGATCTGTACAACCAAATCTTCCGGCCGCCGCGCGACATCGAAACGTTCCGCCGCAGGTATCGGGGGCGGTACAACATCCTCCAGCTAATCGCCCGGGTAGACAACCGCCCGGTCGGTTTCTTCCTCGGCTTCGAGCTGAAGCCGACGGTGTTCTTCGCCTGGTTCTACGGCGTCCATCCCGACTGGCGCCGCCAGGGGATCGCCTCGCAGTTGATGGACGCGGTCCACAGCTGGGCGGTGCAGCAGGGGTACGAGTCGATCCGGTTCGAGTGCCACAACCAGCACCGGCCGATGCTCCACCTGGCCATCGCCCTGGGGTACGACATCGTCGGCATCCGCTGGGATCCCGACCGCGGGGAAAACCTCGTCCTCTTCGAGAAGGTGCTGACCAACTGACCGTGCGCCCAACCTCCCGAGCAAATCCGTACCGCCGATTGCCGCGCGGCCGCAGCCGCCCTATTCTGCGCCCTCATCCAGATCCGGCATTCGCTTGCCGCCAACCATGTGAGGAGACCGCCATGCGCTGTCAGTCCATCCGCGCCCTGCTGCTCTGCTGCCTTGCCGCCGTGCTGGCCCTCGGGATCGCGCTCCCGGTGCCTGCCGGCAAGGACAGGGGCGAGAAGGTCAAGGGCGAGAAGGGCAAGGACAAGAAGAAGAAAACCGACAAGGACAAGATCGCGGCGCCGGACGTCCCGCCGCGCACCGGCAAGAGCGAGGTGATCCGCCTCTTCAACGGCAAGGATCTGGACGGCTGGGAGGGGCACAAGCACCTCTGGTCGGTGAAAAACGGCGTGATCGTCGCCAGGAACACCGAACCGATCAAGGTGAGCACGTACCTGCTGACGAAGCGCAAGTTCACCGACTTCCGGCTGACGGCGACGGTGAAACTGGTCGAGTCGGAGATGCACTCGGGCATCGCGTTCTGGGGCCGCCAGGCGCCGGACAAGGGCGACCCGTATACCTACGCCGGCCATCTGGTGATGTTCCCGTCCGGATGGGGCATGTACGATCTGTTCGGCCGCAACGGTCTGCCGGTCAGCGGCGTCGCCGCGAAGAAGGTCGGCAAGCAGCACGACTGGAACGATCTGGAGATCCTGGCCCAGGGGAACCGGGTGCGCGTCGGGGTGAACGGCGTGCTGGTCGTGGACTGGCGCGACCCGGAGCCGCAGCGCATCAAGGAAGGGCCGCTCGGGCTGCAACTCCACTCCAACAAGGTGCCGCAGGAGGTCCACTTCAAGGAGTTGATCCTCACCACGTTCCCCGAGCCGCAGATGATCACCCTCAAGTGAGGCCCGCTGCTCAGGCGAACCCAGAAGCCCGCAGGCCGCGGCCCGCGGGCTTTGCTTCCCCCCTTTCGTGACCCCTCACCCCTGGCCCCTCTCATGCGCATCCTGTTCCTCGGCGACATCGTCGGCCAGCCGGGCGTGGCGTTCGTCAAGCGGGCGCTGCCGGTGCTGGTGCCGCGCGAAGGCATCGACCTCGTCATCGCCAACGCGGAGAATGCCACCGCCGGGTCGGGCATCACGAAGGCGTGTTACCGCGAGGTGCGCCAGGCGGGAGTCGATCTGGTGACGATGGGGGACCACATCTACAAGCGGGCGGAGATCATCCCGACCCTCGAGTCCGATGGCCGCATCTGCAAGCCGGCCAACTTCCCGCCGCAGGCTCCCGGCCGGGAGTACGTCCTCGCCGCGGCGCGGGACGGCACGCCCGTGGCTGCGTTCTGCCTGCTCGGCCGGACGTTCATGCGCAGCGTCGATTGCCCGTTCCAGGCGGCCGACCGGGTGCTGCGCGAACTGGAAGGGAAGGCCCGGTGCGTCGTGGTGGACATGCACGCCGAGGCGACGGCTGACAAGTACCTGATGGCGCACCACCTCAAGGGGCGCGTCAGCGCCGTTCTCGGCACCCACACGCACGTGCCGACCGCGGACGAGCAAATCTTTCCCGGCGGGACCGCGTTCATCTGCGACGTGGGGATGACCGGCCCTTACGACAGCATTCTGGGGCGGCGGGCCGATCGGGTGCTGGGCACGAGCATCACCTTCGTCCCGAGTCCCTTCGACGTGGCCACCGGCGACCCGCGGCTTGGCGGGGCGGTCGTGGACATCGACCCGTTCACCGGGCAGGCGACGGCCATCCGCCGCCTGATGCTCGACGAGGCTGGCCTGCACCGCCTCCTGCAAGGATAAGAGCGCGCGGCGTAAGCCCGTCGGTGCTAGCACTTTATCGGTGGGCTTACGCTGCGCCGCGCGCCTTTGGTCCGCACGCTGGCGCGTGCGGCTGGTAGATCGATCAATCGTGAGAGAACGACAGGACTACCCTGCCTGCGCTCCCTCTCGGACTATCCTCCTGCGGCGCCTCCATGCCGCCAATCCCGCAAGCCCGGCACCGAGCAGCGCGGAAACCACAGTCGCCGGTTCGGGCGTCTCGTGCGGTCTGCCCGGCGGGGGCAGAGGCGGCGGCGGTGGGGGCGGCGGCGGGGGCGGCGGCGGTGGGGGCGGCGGGGGCGGGGGCGGGGGCGGGGGCAACGGGGATGGCGGCGGCAAGAAGGGCCGCGGATACGTCCACGGATTCGGCGGCGGAGCCGGCAGCGGGGGCGGCGGCGGCAAATTGGCACCGCCGACCGCCGACTGAATCACACCCGGCGGCGGGAGGAACCCGCCGTAATACACCGCGAACAGCGTCGTGGTCGAGGCGCCGTACTTCCGCACCAGCAGCGCCCGCAGCTCTTCCGTCGGCCGAGTTGCCGGACGGCGGCGCGGGGGACGCTGGACGCGGGGCTTCGGCACGCTGGCGACGTCGGCGCCGAAGGTAACGGTGCTTCCTTGCCCCGCGAGCTGATACCGGGTGACCAGCGGTTCTGCCCGCGCTGACGCGGCGACCCAGAGAGCGCCCGCCAGCCCCAGCAGCCTTGCCGCGAGGCCGATCGGACGCCGGCCTGTGACAATCCTTGTCATCTCTGCTCCTCCGTTTCGGTCCCATCCACCGGGGGGCCAGGCAGGTGGGAAAGAGGCCGAGATATTAGCCACCGACCCCGTCGGCGCTAAGAGCAACCTGCCGCGAATCCGCAGGGCCGATTGGGCGAGGTGGGGCGCCCTGGCCAACGGGTCCGCATGGGGAGAATGGGGGGGCGAGGAGCGGCCGCGAAACCGGCATCTGGCCGCCGCACGTCTATCGCCGTTGCGCGGAAACGGCTACGATGGACGGCGGGGGACGCGGCTGTGCCCCCGGGAGAACGGCCATGCGCATCGACTTTTACGGGCTGGCGTTCGAGACGCCGCGCGTCACCTTCTACCTCCGCTCCCCCTGGCGTGCGTCCGCGCTGGAGCACCGCCTCTTCGACGCGGTCAAGGCGCTCTCACATACCCGGGCCGAGGAGTTGCCCGACGAGGTACTCGCCCACATCACCGATCCGAAGACGTGGCGGGCTGCCCTGAACGCCCTGGCGCGCGTGCTGAAGGGGTGGCAGGAGGAGGCCGAGACGGGCAGTGAGAAGCGGTCGTGGCGCTGGCTGCTCGAGGCCGACACCGACCCCGACGGCTACGACCACGCTGGCGAGCCGGCCTGCTTGTGGGCGTTCCTGCGCGTCGCCCTCGACTGCGGCGGACCCGGCGAGCCGGAGAAAGGGGAGGACATCGACCTGGAAGGATTCGGGGCACAGATCTGGCCGGCGAATGAATAATGGCCCGTGCAGGCGCCGATCAGAACCGTTTGCTGGTCGGCGCGCAAACGACGAAGAGCATGGCCGCGGCGCCGAGGATGGCGAGGAAGTGCTCGAAGGCGTGAAGGTCCGACGACGGTGCCGGCGGGCCTGGCGCCTTCCCGCCCGACGGAGTCGAGGGCGCGGGTTGTCCCGGGACCGCCGGGTTGGCCGGATTGGGATTCGGCGGAACCTGGGCGAGGGCGAGAGCGGCCCAGCAGACGCAGGCCGCGAGGGCAAGGGTAAACGGGCGGTGGAGAACGCGGCGGCAGCTGGAGAGCATGGTGCGGTCCTTCCCGTTTCGCAGGTTGGTCAGCCGGCCTTGCGGAACGGCGGCCAGCTCAGCCAGCGGCGGCCCCCGCTGTCCGCCGGCCTGTCGGCGGGCTTGCCCGGCCTGGCGTCGCTCGCCTTCTTGTCCTGCCCGCCGGCCTTCCTGGCGGCCGGCTTACCCCGGTTCAGCAGCAGCTGGGCCACGACGCCCAGCAGCGTCAGCCCCCCGCAAAGCCAGTTCAGCAGGGCCGCTCGCCGCTCGGCGAATTCGACGACGTTCAGTTTAGCGAGGCGCTCGGCCAGGCACAAACCGCAATAGCCTATCAATAGAGAGCCACACAGGCTCGTCAGCACCATGACCCATAGCCGGAACAGCAGCACGCCCAGCAGTCCGCCGGTCGTGAAGCTGAGCAGGTGCTGATCCCAGGTCGGGACGAGGGATTTGACGACGAGCAGGGCCGCCACCCCGCCCGCGCCGAACGCCAGCAGGCGTGCCAGGGACAGGGCGAGCACACCGGCCCCGAGAGCGAGCAGCATGCCCGCGACCAGGGGTTGGGCGTGCAGCGCCGGCGCCTCGTCCAGGCCGAGCAGTCCCGCCAGGAACGTGATCGTCAGGACCACCCAGAAGCGGTGCCGCCGCCAGCCGTACAGCCACAGCGCCAGGCCGACCACGAGTCCGGCGGCGCTCAGTCCGATGGACAGCCCGCTGAGGTCCGCCAACACCTCCGGCGCGATCAGGTCCATGCCTCTCCCTTCCACCGGGTTTTCCCACGGGACGAGCCCGTCCCGGGCGCCGGGGACGATAGCCGGGGGGCTGGCGCGTGTCAACGTCGCCCCGCAACGCCTCAACGGGACTGGCGCAGACAGGGGCTTGCGGCTCTGCTATGGTCCCGCGCGCATGTCCGAACCGCATCGGAACCCAAGGAGGCCAGTCGAATGAACCCAATCCGTTGGCTGACGGCCTGTGCCGCCGCCCTGCTCCTGGTGAGCGGCGCCCAGGCCCAGAACTGCGAGCCCAGCTGCATGGACCCGACGTGGGCCAGGGGCCAGCTCGGACCCTGTAATCCGAGCCTGCCGGCGGCGGTCGAGGCTCCGCGGACGCCGTACTACAACGAGCTTCCCCAGGTGCTCTACCCCGCCCCGGCCCTGACCCCGAGCAGCAACCCCACCCTCTGGGCTCGGTTGTTCGAGGCGATCGCCCAGGAGCGCGGGGACGAGGAAGCCTGCGATTTCGAGGGAACCTGCGCGTCCCAGGAGCGGGTCCGTCGCAGCGTGCGCGACCGGCGGATGGCCGCCGAGTTGCTGCGCCTGTATCGTCTGTTCTTCCGCGCCGGCCACTACCAGGCGGCCGAGGTCGTGGCGGACAAGGCTCTCCAGCTCGACCCGGCCAACGTGGCAGCCGAGCAGGCGCTCGCGGTGGCGCGTCTGATCGGAGCCCGGGCCGAGAATAGCTGCTGCGAGGAGGCGTGCGAGTGCTGCGCCAGTGCCCCGGTCGCGAAGAAGGCCGCCGGGAAGGGCTGCACCTGCTGCGACACCGCGAAGGCGCGCGTCGGCTGCGGCTGCGCCGAGGCCTGCTGCTGCTCCAGGGGGTGCGGCTGCAGCGAGAAGGCGTGTGGCTGTGCCCGGAGCGCGTGCTGCGCCGACGAGTGCTGCTGCAAGGAGAAGACCTGCGGCTGCGCCCAGCAGTGCTGCTGCGTGACGAAGAGCAAGGCGTGCTGCTGCGCGGCGGCGAAGGGCTGCGCCTGCTCCGCCGAGTGCGCGTGCTGCAAGGACGCGAAGGGGTGCGGCGACAGCGCGTGCCGCTGTAACGGCAAGGCGGCCTGCGCCTGCTCGGCCGGGTGCGACTGCTGCAAGGAGAAGCAGGGGTGTGCGTGCGCGGATGGGTGCCCCTGCCAGAAGAAGCGGGCGCGCCCGAAGACGACCCGCGTCCGTCGCCAGTCCCGGGCGGTGATGGTGCGGCCGATCCTGCCGGTGATGCAGATGCCGTGCCCGCCTGTCCCGTTCGCCCCACCGTTCCCGATCGGCGGGCCGCCGTGTCCACCGGTTCCCGGAATGACCTGGGCCGTTCCGCCTCCGGTGCCCGGCTGCTGCATGCCCGGCGCATGCCCGCCGTTCGCCGCGCTGCCGCCCGTCTGCACGCCGATGCGGCCGGTCAACGCCGAGCAACTCCCCGCTCCGCGGTGGTGCGGGCCGGCCGCGGCCGAGGAGTGCGAGGTCGGCATGCGTGCGGCGAATAACGTCGCCCCGGACGTTCCCCCCGCCCGGATCACGGTCGGGGAGCATCAGGTGCGCATCGCCAGCGCCCACCTGAAGGCGAGCTGCGACGCGATGACCCAGCTGCCCGACGGCCGCGTCCTCCTCGAAGGGGAAGTCACGGTGTGGTTCCGCGTCCCGGGGCAGCCGGCGAAGATCGTCGCCCGCCAGATCATCGTCAACCTGCGGGACGGGTCGTATGAGGTGAACCCGCTGAGCGTGCTCCCGGGCGTCCTCCAGCCGATCGGCTTCAAGGAATCCTTCTCGAACTACGCCGGCCCCCAGGCGACGGTGCCGGCGACCGGGTTCAAGCGCGGCTACGCCCGGTAAGACGGCATCGCCTTGAACGCTCTTCCTGCCGCTGGCGGCTGAGCGGGCGACTGCCCGTCCCGCCGGCTGCCAAAACACAACGGCCCCCCACGACCTTCGTGGGGGGCCGTTGTGTTTTGGCAGCCAGTCCGGACGATCGGACAGCGGTGCGTGTTTGCCTTGCCTGCCCGGCTCGCCGCGCCCGCCTCGATCTTTATTGACACGGCGAAAGCCCTTCTCTAAGATGCGACCCGCCTTGACCGGGTCGCACTGGGCGCCGCCACTTCCTGCCGTCCCCCACCGCCCCCGACCGAAACGGACCGGAGAGCCGTCTCGCCTTACGTCCGCACGACCCAACTGAAAGGAGTCAAGTACATGAGGTATCCCGCACCTCGCCTGTACGCGCTCGCCCTCGCCGTCTGTATGCTCGCGGGCGCCAGCGCCCGCGCCGATTTCGTCAGCTGGGAGTACAACTGGACCCCCAGCGCGTCGGAGATTTTCGCCGACGTTCCGTCCAAGGGGTCGATCCAGCTGAGCAACGAGTCGGCCGGCTCGGCCGTCGGCGACAGCTTCATCGTGGCCACGAACATCAAGACGGTCAGCACTGCCGACCCGGCGGCGCCGGCCGTCTTCACCGACGCGGCCTACACGCTGACGCTGACCATCACCGACCCGGCGTTCAACGGCCCGAACACCGGCACCCTGGTGTTCAGCGGCAAGTTCAACGGCACGCTCTCGGCCAAGAGCGCGATCATCAACAACACGTTCACCGGCCTGGAGACGCAGTCGGTGCAGATCGGCAGCCACCTGTACACGGTGAAGATCGGACCGTTCGCCCCCCCCGGCCCGCCGACCGCGACCAACAGCGGCTCGATCAGTGCGCTGGCGACCGTGACCGTCCAGGAGGTGCCGGAGCCGACGACGCTGGCCCTGGCCGGCATCTGCCTGTCCGTGTCCGGCGCCGGGTGGTGGCTGCGCCGGCGCTCCGGCAGCGTCGAACTCGCCTAGCGCAAGTGCAAGGAAGATGGCGTGCAATGGGCTGTGAAAAGCCCACGGGCTGTGTCCCGTGGGCTTTACCATCCACCTTGACACCCTCTCCTCCTTGACCCTGCGCAGACCCGACCTCTCGGCTCTCGATCCGTGCCCCGTCCCCCGACCCGGACGGGGTCTTGCAGCCCCCCGGCGGTAATGGAGGCCCGCCGGGGGGCTGTTTTTTTCGCGGCCGGCCTGCCCCACGCCGGGGTACAAGCCGCGGGAATACCAGGAAAAAGTGAGCGCCGGCCGGTCGGGTTGACATGGGACGGAGGGTGTTCTATTATCCGTCTCTCCTCGGGGCGGCTGACCTGGAACAACGATCTCCTGACAACGCCCATCCTCGCCCCTCCGTCCTCGCCCGCCTGATCGGAAACGGTTTCGGAGAGTTCTGTCCGCCTGTCTGCGTCCCCCAACGTGAACGAGAAAGGAGTCAGGTGTATGCGACTTCACTCCACGCGCCTGTAC
>JAANMX010003099.1_pt1 | contig 15194 bp, 9 predicted proteins | sample 7279681 | NCBI WGS metagenome assembly JAANMX01 (sample SAMN14094542, study PRJNA606508) | bioreactor metagenome | isolation source: A lab-scale SPAN reactor treating ammonium-rich wastewater day 351 | place: Ireland: Galway | collected 2018-01-01
TCCCTTCGGTCGCTCCGCCCGACAACGTACGTTGTCGGCAGCCGCGGCGCGCAGGCCCTCGGGACGCGCCGGCTGAGGTGACGGTCCCGCGGTCGAGGTGGCCGCCGCCGGTCACGAGCGACGGCGGCTTGGTCTTGAGTCGTGGTCCCGTGTCGTCTTGGCGGCGCTCCTAGACGTAATGGCATTACGTCATCCTGGGCCGCGGACAGCGGTTGTAGTGGTAGTTCAACGCGGCCACGAACAGCCCTTCGTTGTGGGCCGCATCGCGGCCGTCGTCGTTTCTGCGCTCGCCTACGCCCGTGCGCCGTCGCGCCGTGGCCACGTGCCTCCACGGCGCGCCGGCCCACGGTCTCCGCTCGCGTCTCCGCCGCGCCTGGTGGTCGCCGGCACTGCGCCCGCGGTGCGGTCCACGGTGGCGGTGCTCGTGCCGGCGCCCGACGACCGCGCCTGGGCTGCCCGTGGGGAGCGCCGAGGCCCTGGCCCGAGCTGGGGGCCTCGGCGGTGATCCTGAGTCCGCTCGCCGCGGGCAGCGCCCGCGCCAGCGTCGCCGGCAACGAGCGGGTGCGCCGCCGTCACGGCCGCCGCAGTCTCGGCGAGCGGCCGCCGAGCGAGGCGCCCTCGAGTGGCGCCCGTCTCGACCTGCGTGCTCTTCGGGGAGTGAAGAGCCCGCAGGCCGAGACGGGGAGCGGGTCAATGAAGTGAGATCCGCTACCACGACAGCCAGACGTCGGCGCGGAAGGCGAGAGTGTCCGGTGACGAGCCGCAACCGGTCCCGGACGGGCGCCAGGGGGCGGACAATCTCGGGAGAGGTATCGGCATGGCGCGAAAAGGTCGAGAACTAGAAGAACTGGTCGCCCTCATCGAGGGTGTGCTGGTGCCACAGGGCGCCGTCGTGGAGTCGCCGGGCTTCATCGAGGACAGGGTCACGGGAAGCCGTCGCGAAGTTGACGTGGCGATTCGCATGACCGTGGGCTCGGCCGAGGTGCTGATCGTAGTGGAGTGCCGTGATCGGGGCGTGGAAGACGTCACCTGGATCGAGCAGCTCGTGGCGAAGTGCCGCGACATCAAGGCGGCAAAGGTCATCGCGGTGTCGTCCGCCCGCTTCTCGGCTGGTGCCCGGCAGAAGGCCGAACACGAGGGCATCGAGCTGCGCCAGGTCGAGGATCTTTCGCCGGCCGCTGTGTCGGGCTGGATTCAAGTGCCCTGCATGACTCAGTACCTCAAGCGAGTGGAGGTTCGCTATGCCCTCCTCCGTCCTGACCCCGCTTGGCCGGGTGACCGGGAGGCGCTCGGTCGCACGCTACGAGCGAAACCGACGGACTCGGCCGAGAAGTTCCTCGTGCACAAGGAGACCGGGGTGGCCTGTGGCTTCAATGTGGTGTGGTCGAATGTGGCCCAGGACGAACGCATCTACGAGGGAGTACCGACGGACGGCACGGCTGTAGAACGTACCCTGGACGCGCACTTCGCCAACCCGCTGCAGCGATATCAAGTCAGGACGGACTCGGGGCTTGTGGACATCGTGGCGATTCGCATGAACGTCAAACTGTGGATCGAAACCAGCTTGGTGCCCATCGATAAGGCGCGAGCCTACAAGGGTGATGAAGGCGCGTTTGCTCAAGCCGTGCAGTACAAGCTCGAGATCAACGGTCAGTCATCGCTGCTGTCCTTCGTCAACGTGGGCGGCTCAATCGCCGTGGCCTTGAGGCCTGCGCAAGGCGAGTCCGATCCGAAACCGTAGGGGCAGACAAAGCGGGGTGCAGGCGAAGCGCGAGCGCCCGGGCAGCAGCCGCGAGCGCGGCCTTGCCCGTGACCGGGCCGCGCCCGCGGACACAGGGACGGTTTCTCTCCTTTGATGATTGGCGCGCGTGAGCGGCCTGGCGGTCGGCGTGCCGTGCTGATGAACGGGGGCACGCCGAGTGCCAGGCCGGGTGGCCCTGGCGCGCGGGAGCCGGTGGCGGCGCCGAACTACAACCGCCGCGGCGCCGGGCCGTACTGAAACCGGCGGGTGCGGCGGAGACGATAACGCCGGATTCTGTACGCAGCGCGGGAAAGCTGAGCGGAGCGGCCGTAGCCGCGGAGCCTGAAACCGGCGCGCGGAGCTTGACCCAGACGCTCGTCGCGCGGCGCCGTTTCCGCGCGCGTCCGTGCGACTGGGTTGCAGAATCCGCCGTTATCGGTGGAGCCGCACCCGCTCCACAACTGAGCCCGGCGCCGCGCCCCAGCCGAGAGACTGTCGCCGCCACCGGACCGGGCGAAGCCTTCACGATCCGGCTGCGCCGGCGCGACTGCTGCACCCGCCCGTTACCGGCGTGCAGCAGGCGTGACGGTGCAGGTGCCCTTCATCGGGCCGGGCCGGAGATCTCTCTCAGCGCATCTGCGACCTCGAGGGCCGTCGCGAACCGGTTCTGTGGCTGCTTCTCGGTGCACCTGAGCAAAGCGCTCTTTAGGGACTCGGGTAGCACGCTGGCCTCGGGGCGATCCAGTTGTGGGCCGCTTCGCGGCCGTCGTCCTTGAGGCTCGCCTGCGCCCGTGCTCCGTCGCGCCGTGGCCACGTGCCTCCACGTCGCGCCGGTCCACGGGCTCCGCTCGCGACTTCGCCGCGCCTGGCGGTCGCCGGCACTGCGCCCACGGTGCGGTCGACGGTGGCGGTGCTCGTGCCGGCGCCCGTTGGCCGCGCTTGGGCTGCTCATAGGGAGCGCCGAGGCCCTGGCCCGAGTTGGGGGGCCTCGGCGGTCATCCTGAGTCCGCTCGCCGCGGGCAGCGTCCCGCGCCAGCGTTCGCCGGCAACGTGCGGTGCCCCGCTGGCACGGCCGCCGCAGTCGCACGAGCGGCGACTACGGTCAGGTCCGGCTGCTTCGGGAGCCCATGCGCCCCGCCCGGGCCACAAACCTCAGCCGCGGGCGAGCCGGAAGAAGCCCCAGTTGGGGGCGGGCAGCGGGCGCCACGCGACGCCCGCGAGCCGCTCGTCGTCGACGAGCTGGGCCGCGTGGGCCAGCGTCAGCAGCCTGAACCAGGTGTCGAACATCGAGCTCTCGCCGACCCCGTGCTCGCCCTCGGACCACGCCGTGCGCCGCCGCTCGCGGTGGCGCAGGAGGTGGGCGCTGACCAGCGCGCGGGCCGTCCACACCCGCCCTGCCATCTCGGGCGGGGCGGCGACGGCGCGCAGCGCGTCGGGGAGGTCGAACCAGCGGCGGCGGGCCCAGCAGAAGCCGCCGTCGTCGTTCCGGGCGGCGAGGGCGACGTCGATCAGGCCGCGTGCCATGCGCTCGACCGCCGCGGGCGGCGCGACCTCGGCGCCGCCCGCGGCGCGCAGCACCGTGACCGCGTCCAGCTCGTCGCAGGCGCCGCCGCCCGGCACCGGGAAGAAGCGGCCGTCGTGGTACTGCAGCGCGACTGCCCGCGTGGCGGCGCGGTCGGCGCACGGCGGCGTGCGGTTCCAGAAGTCGTAGAGCACGTGCTGGTGGGCGGCGCCGCCGAGCCCCGTGTGGCCGTCGGCCCAGTCGCCTTCGCCCCAGAAGCCGGTCGCCGGCCGGGCGCGCTCGGCGTGCCACGCGAACCACGCCTCGAGCCGATCGCGCGAGCGGGCGTCGTCCCACAGCAGGACGTCGGCCGAGAGCAGGATGCCCGCCTGCATTGCGCGGTTGCCGCTGTTCCAGGGATTGGCCCGCCACGGCAGCGCGTCGAGGTGGGCGCGCAGCGCGGTGCCGTCGGGCCAGCGGTCGAGCGCGGCGATCCGGTGGCGCGGCCGCTCGCCCAGCGCGATCAGCGCGGCGAGGGCGAACGTCGCGAGCTGGCCGTCGGTGTAGGCGGGATCGTGCAGCGCGTGCAGCCCCGGCTGGCGCACCGCGCCGCGCCACAACCCGGTGTCCGGGTCCTGGGCTGCCTGAAGGCGCTCGACGAAGGCGGCGCGCTCGCCGGGCTCGAGGTCGTCGGCGAGCAGCCAGCGCACGAAGAACGCGAAGCAGTCGCTGAACGGCGAGCCGGGGAGCGCCGCGGTCATCGCGTAACGGCCGGGGCCCCGCTTCAGGCGCTCGACGTAGCCGAGCGCCTCGGCCCGCAGCCGCTCGCCCGCGGTCATCCGCGGGCTCCCGCGCGCAGCTCGTCGTAGAGCGCGCCGGCGCGCCGGGCCAGCGCGTCGGCGCTGCGGTGGCGCGCGATCCACTCCCGTCCCGCCGTTCCCCGCGCGCGGGCGCCCGCCGGGTCCGCGAGCAGCTCGAGGATCGCGGCGGCGAAGGCCTCGGGCGCGTACTCCGGGGCCAGTCCGCCGCCGCTTTCGTCGAGCACCTCGCGGTGGTCGGGGATCTCGCGGTTGGCCACGACCGGCACGCCGCAGGCCAGGCTCTCCACGACCTTGGTGGTCGAGGCGACCACGTAGAGCGGCTCCGGCGGCACCGGGGCGACGGTCAGCGCGGCGCCCCGCACCCAGGCGGGAACCGCCTCGCGCGCCACCCGGCCGGGGAAGCGGACCGCGTCTCCCAGCCCCAGCCGGCGCGCCTGCGCGGGCAGCTCGGGGTCCGGCTCGCCCAGCATCACGAGACTCGCGCCGGGGCGCTGCGCGCGGACCCGGGCGAAGGCGTCGAGCAGGAAGCCGAGCCGGCGCTTGCGGTCCATCGAGCCGAAGTAGAGCACCGTCTCCGGCGGCAGCGGCTGCGCCGGACCGGGGGCGGCGACGTCGGCGCACAGCGGGAAGGCCTCGACGCGGCCGGCGCCGCGCGCGCGCAGGTCGCGGGCCATCTCGTCGCTGATCGCGAGGACCAGGTCGGCGTCGCGCACGACGCGGTCGAGCAGCCTGCTCTCGGCCGCGTGCCAGGCCGGGGCCAGCGGCGCGAGCGGTCCGCTGGCGAGCGCGGCGCGCCGGCCGAGCGCGGTCGGGAACGAGCACTGGTAGACGAAGGGCACGCCAGCCTCGCGCGCCAGGGCCCGCGCGGCCCAGGCCTCGGGCAGTCCCGTGCGCGCCTGCACGATCGAGACGCCCGCGAGCCGGGCGCGGCCGAGTGCCAGCGACTGACGCCACAGCTCGACGTGGCGGCGCGGACCGCGCCAGTGCCGCCGTCGCGTGAGCCACACGTCCGCGCCGTGCCAGCGGTGGTCGGGGGCGGCGGTCGCGGCCGCGGTGGGCACGTCCTCGCGGCGAGCCGGCTGCATCACGAAGTCGACCTCCCAGCCGAGCGCGGGCAGGCGCTTCGCGAAGACTTCCTCGAGCACGACGTGGTCGCAGGGCCAGGGGCGGTGCGGGAAGAACAGCAGCCGGGGGCTCATCGCGGCTCCGTGGTCAGCAGCTCCTCGTAGAGCTGCGCGGTGGCGCGCGTCATCGCCTGCCGCGTGAAGCGCTCCTCGAAGCGGGCGCGGCCCGCGCGGCCGCGCCGCGCGCGTTCCGCGGGCGCCGCCAGCGCCTCCACGAGCGCGGCGGAGAGGGCCTTCGCGTCCGCCGCCGGCACCAGCCAGCCGGTCTCGCCGTCGACCACGGCGTCCGGCGTGCCCCCGACCGCGGTCGCGATCACGGCGCGCGACTCGGCCATCGCCTCCAGCACCGCGTTGGGCAGTCCCTCGGCGAGCGAGGGCTGCACCAGCAGGTCGGCTGCGGCGATCCACGCGCGGCCGGGGCCGGGGCCGACCAGCGTCGCGCTGGCGTCCAGGCCGAGCTCGCGCGCCCGCCGCGCCAGGCGCTCGCGCTCCGCGCCGTCGCCGACCACCACCAGCCGGGCGCCCGCCGGCAGCGCGCCGCGCGCGGCGGCCCAGGCCTCCAGCAGGTGGGCGTGGCCCTTGACGGCCTCGAGCCGCCCGACGGCGACTGCGAGCGGCCCGCCGCCCGCGTCGCGGCGCAGTGCCGGCACGACCGCTCGCGCGCCGGCGTCGTCCTCGGCGAGGCCGTTGAAGACCAGGCAGGCGCGGTCCCGTTCCAGGCCTGCGGCGACCTCCTCCTCGAGCGCCGCGCGCGAGTTGAAGACCACCCGGTCGACCCGGCGGTAGCTGGCCCGCGCCAGCCGCCTCCAGAGGGCGCTGAACGGCACGGGCAGGTTGTGCTCGTAGGAGGTGCGCTGGGAGACGACCACCGCCCGCGCGCCGGCGCCGCGCGCGACGAGCGCCGCGTGCAGGTTCGAGAGAAAGAGGAAGGAGTGGACCAGTGCGGGGCGCTGCGCCCGCAGCACGGAGGCGAGCCGCAGCAGGCAGCCGAGGTCGGCGGCGCCGCGCCGGCGCAGCGGGTGGACCGCGACGCCCGCCGCCTCCAGCGCTGCTGCGAAGTCGTTGCGCTCCTTCAGCAGCACGACCAGCGGCTCGAAGCGCGCGCGGTCCAGCCCGGTCGCCAGCTCGAACACCTGGCGCTCGGCCCCGCCCGTGCCGCTGAGGTCGTTGACGAGCAGCGCGACGCGCGTCATCGGCGGGCCAGCGAGAGCGCGTCGAGCCCGCGCGCGGCCCACTCCGCGGGGCCGTCGGCCGGGCGGCTCGCCGCGCGCGCGACGGCCTCGCGGTAGGCCGCCTCGACCTTGCCCAGTTCGCGCGGCAGCAGGCCGATCTCGTCGAGGCGGCGCCGGCCGCGGGTGGCCAGCTCGCGCGCCCGGGCGGGGGCGAGCAGCAACCCGGTGACGGCGGCGCCCAGGGCCGCGGGCTCGCGCGGCACGACGAGGGCCGCCGGCGGCTCGCCGACCGCCTCGCGGTAGGCCGGCAGGTCGCCGAGCACGACCGGGGTCTCGCAGGCCATCGCCTCGAGCAGCGACTGGGGCAGGCCGTCCGCCTCCGGCGCCATCGCCACCACCTCGGCCAGCGAGAGCAACGAGGGCATCTCCGCGTGTTCGACGTCGCCGACGAAGCGGAGCCGGCCTGCGATGCCCGCGCCCTCCGCGAGCGCGACGAGCCGGGCCTGGTACTCGGGGTCGGCGCGGTATTCGGTGAGCAGCAGCACCGCCCGAGGCACCGCTGCCACGACGCCTGCGAAGGCCTCGACCAGGAGGTGGGTGGCGTAGAGCGGCGCCAGGATGCGCGGGCAGAGCACGACGCGATCGTCCGCGGCCAGCCCCAGCCGATCGCGCAGGGCGCGGGCCGCGTCGGGGTCGCGGCGGAAGACGGCGGGATCCACGCCCCAGCGCACGACGCGGGCCTTGCCCGCGAAGTCGCCCCAGCCCTCGAGGCGGCGCAGCAGGCCCTCCGACTTGACCAGCAGCGCGTCCGCGCGCTGCAGGACGCGGCGGGTGGCGCGGCGCTCGAGCCACGTGAGCCCGCCCGGGTGCTGGCTCTCGTCGACGTCGCCGCCCATCACCGTGACGACCAGCGGCCGCGCGCCCGACAGCGTCGCCAGCGAGGCCAGCCGCCCGCCGGCGTAGTGCAGGTGCACGAGCTCGGGCCGGAAGCGGCGCAGCCCGCCCAGGAAACCGCGCAGCGCGGCGGCGGCCTGCAGCGGGCCGCGCGGCAGCGGCTGGGTCAGCGCGTCGAGGCCAGGGCAGGGCAGCAGCGGGCCGAGCGTGAAGAAGCGCACCTCGTGGCCGAGCGACGCCACCGCGCGGGCGCGGCCCAGCGCGTGCACCGACTGGCCGTTTCCGATCACCGCGACGCGCACGGGCGGCGGCTCAGGCCTCGGCTACCCGCCGCAGCCACAGCTCGGCCGAGACGAGGCGGAACAGGCCCGGGCGCGCGGCCAGTTCGGCGTCGTCGCCAGCCAGCCACTGGCCCAGCGCCGCGTGGTTGAGCCGCGTCTCGACCCGCGAGCCGGGCCCGATCCACTTGCGCACGAGCGGGCCGATCTCGGCGAGGAAGCGCTGCTCGGGGGTGGCGAAGCCGAGCTTGTCGCGGCGGCCGCGCACGACTTCCGGGATCACCCCGGCCATCGCGTCGCGCAGCACCGCCTTGGTGCGCCCGCCCTGGATCAGCTGCCGCGCGGGCATCGAGAGCGCCGCCTCCACCAGGCGGTAGTCGAGGAACGGCGTGCGGGCCTCGATCGAGAAGGCCATCGAGCTGCGGTCCTCGTAGCGCAGCAGCGCGGGCAGGCTGGTGCGGAACAGGTTGCCGAGCCGCTCCTCGCGCAGGGAGGCGCAGCGCTCGTGGCGCCGGCCGGCGACGCTCGCGTTGTGGGCGCCCCACTCGGGGTCGAGCAGGTTGGCCGGGACCCGGCCGTGGGTGGCCCCCAGCGCCAGCGCGCGCCGGCGCAGGCCCGACGGCAGCGGCAGCGCGTGATAGGCCAGCAGCCCGAGGAAGAAGGCGAGCGGCCGCGAGGTCGCGCGGTGGGCGCGCCATGCCTCGGCCAGCGCCCAGCCGGGCCCCTCGCGGCGCGCGATCTCGGCGAGGAACGGCCCGTAGTGGTAGTGGTAGCCGGCGAGAACCTCGTCGGCGCCCTGGCCGTCGAGCAGCACCCGCACGCCCGCGTCGCGCGCCATCCGCATCACCCGCCACTGCGAGTAGAGGCCGGTCGACGGGAACGGCTCGTCCTGGGCGCGGGCGAGGTCCGGGAGGTCGGCCGCGAGCTCGGCCGAGGTCGGCGTGGCTCGTGCGCTCAGCACGCCGGAGGCCGCCACCACCGCGTCGACGTGCGGGGTCTCGGCCAGGCCGAGGTCCGTGTAGAGCACGGAGAACGAGTGGTGGGCCGCGGCCTCCGCCCCGCGCAGGCGGGCGGCCAGGCACACGATCGACGACGAGTCGAGGCCGCCCGAGAGGCAGGTGCCGACCTCGACGTCCGAGCGCAGCAGCCGCAGCCGGACGGCGTCCTCGCACAGGGCGGCGAAGTCGGCGGTGGAGAGGGCGTCGGCGCCGGCGTCCGGCGGCGGCGCGTACCAGGCCCGCACCGAGAGCCGGAACGCGTCGAGGTCGAGCGTCGCGCAGTGTCCGGCCGGCAGGCTGCGGACCCCGTCGAAGAACGTCTGCGACGTCTCGTCGACCGCGCCGTCGACGAGGAAGGCGCGCAGCGTCGGCTCGTGCGGGCGGCGCGGCACCAGCGGGTGGGCGAGCAGGCCCTTGATCTCCGACGCGAACGCGAAGAGCGCGCCGTCCCAGAAGTAGTGCAGCGGCTTGACGCCGAAGCGGTCGCGGGCGCAGAAGAGGCGGCGGGTCTGCGCGTCGTAGAGCGCGAAGCCCCACATGCCGTTGAAGCGGGCGAGGCACTGCTCGCCCCACTCGCGCCAGGCGGCGAGCAGCACCTCGGTGTCGGTGCCGGTCCGGAACCGGTGGCCCTTCGCCTCCAGCTCCGCGCGCAGCTCGACGAAGTTGTAGATCTCGCCGTTGTAGGTGACCCACAGCGCGCCGCCGTCGCCCGCCATCGGCCCGTGGCCGGCGGCCGAGAGGTCGAGGATCGCCAGCCGCCGGTGGGCCAGGCCGACGTCGAACCCGGGCGGGATCGCCTCCGGCAGCCGCGGCAGTTCGACGCCCGCCGCGGTGTCGGGGCCGGAGAAGGCCTGGGAGCGCCCGCTGGCCGAGGCGGCCAGCAGGTAACCCTCGTCGTCCGGGCCGCGGTGCCGCTGGGCGGCGTTCATCGCGGAGAGCGGGGCGAGCGCGCCGGGGATGCGGCCGGCGACGCCCGCGATCCCGCACACGCTAGCGGCCCCGCGGCGCGCGCCGCTGGATCAGGACCGCACCCCGGCGGCGCAGTACGCCCGCACCTCGGCGCAGATGCGCTCGAGCTCGGCCATCGGCAGCTCGGGGTAGAGCGGCAGCGAGAGGACCTCGTGCGAGAGCTGCTCGGACACGGGCAGGTCGCCGACGGAGCCGCGGGCGGCTCCCATCGCCGGCTGCAGGTGGATCGGCCGCGGGTAGTGGATCGCGCTGGCGATGCCGCGCTCGGCCAGGTGACGGTGCAGCCCGTCGCGGTCTGCGACGCGGATCGTGTAGAGATGCCATGCAGACGTGGTGCCCGGTCGCACCCGGGGCACCGTCAGGCCCGGGATCCCGTCGAGCGCCGCTCCGTACGCCGCCGCGCGCTCGGCCCGCTCGCGATTCCACAGCTCGAGCTGGACCAGCTTGACGCGCAGGATCGCCGCCTGCAGGGTGTCCAGGCGGCTGTTGGTTCCGAGCACCACGTTGTCGTACTTGTCGGCGCCGCCGCCGTGGTTGGCGACCTGGCGCACCTTCGCGACGAACGCCTCGTCGTTCGACACGACCGCCCCGGCGTCGCCGTAGGCGCCGAGGTTCTTGCCCGGGTAGAACGAGAAGCAGGCCGCGTGGCCGAGGGTGCCCGCGCGCCGGTTTCCGATCGCCGCGCCGTGAGCCTGCGCCGCGTCCTCGAGCACGGGCAGCCCGTGCCGGCAGGCGATCTCGTTGATCGCGTCCATGTCGCACGGGTGCCCGTAGAGGTGGACCGGGATCACCAGCCTGGTGCGCGGCGTGATCGCCGCCTCCAGACGCGCGGGGTCCAGGGTGAACGAGTCGGCCGCGACGTCGACGAACACGGGCGTGGCGCCGTTGAGCAGGATCGCCTCCCCGGTGGCGATGAAGGTGTTGGCGACGGTCACCACCTCGTCGCCGGGTCCGATCCCGTAGGCCCGCAGCGCGAGGGTCAGGGCGTCGGTGCCGTTGGCGACGCCGACGGCGGCGCGTGCGCCGCACCACTCGGCGAACTCGCGCTCGAACAGCTCGCAGTCGGCGCCCCTGACGAAGGCCGTGGTGGACACGACCCGTTCCATGGCGGCGTCCACTTCCGGCTTGATGCGCGCGTACTGCGCCTTCAGATCGACCATCGGAATGCTGCGGCTGTTGGCCATGTCGTCTCCCTGCTGGGCATCCTGATAGGATCGGCGCTGGTCGCGCGGCGCGCGAGCCCGCGGTTCTTCGGTGCCCGATCCCTCGAAGAAGCGGCGTGCGATCTTATCGCCGCGCCGCGTTTCTCCGGAAAGATCCCCCGCAAGGAGCCGCCGCTGTCCAAGGTCGTGATGTTCGTGACCAACACGGTCACGGTCGACACCCGCGTCGTCAAGCAGGCAGCGAGCCTCGCGCGGTCCGGGCGCCAGGTGCTCGTGCTCGGCGCCGCCGAGGCCGACGAGCCGGCGGCGCAGGACTTCCAGGGCTTCGCGATCCGGCGCGTCGCGCCGGACCCGATCCGCGGCCCTGCCCCCGCCTGGCTGCCGCTCGCGCTGCGCTGGGTGCTGGGCCTGTGGCGCTACTGGCGCGGCGCATACCGCGCGGCCCGGGAGTTCGGCCCCGCGGTGTGCCACGCCCACGACCTGCCCGTGCTGCCCGTCGCGTTCCTCGTCGCGCGCCGCGCCGGCGCGCGGCTCGTGTACGACGCCCACGAGCTGTTCACCGAGATCGGGCGCCTGGGCTTTCCGGTGCGCCTCGGCTTCCGCCTGCTCGAGTCGCTGCTGATCGGCCGGGCCGACCGCACGATGACGGTCAACGAGTCGATCGCCGGCGAGCTGGCGCGGCGCTACGGCGTGCCGCCCCCGGTCGTCGTGATGAACTGCCCGCGGGTCGACGAGCCCGTGCCGGGCCGCGAGCAGAGCCCGCTCCGGGCCCGCCTGGGGCTGGGCGCGGAGGTGCCGCTGGTGCTGTTCCAGGGCATGTTCATGCCGGGGCGGGGCCTCGACCAGCTCGTGCGCGCGATCGCGCTCACGCGCCGGGCCCACCTCGCGTTCATGGGCTGGGGCCCGCTGCGAGCGGAGCTCGAGGCCCAGGCCCGGGCCGAAGGCGTGGGCGAGCGCGTGCACTTCACGGAGGGCGTGCCCCTCGCCGACCTGCTCGCCTTCACGGCCGGCGCCGACGTCGGCGCCATCCCCTATCGCGCGGTGGGGCTCAACAACTACCTGACCAGTCCCAACAAGCTGTTCGAGTACGCGGTGGCGGGCGTCCCGGTCGTCGGCAGCCGCTTCCCCGAGCTGCGAAAGGTGATCGAGGGCCGCGGGCTGGGACGCACGTTCGACCCCGAGCAGCCGGCGGAGATCGCGGCGGCGATCGACGCCCTCGTCGAGGATTCGGAGGAGCTGGCGCGCGTGCGCCGCAACGTGGCGGCGGCCGCGCCGGACCTGACCTGGGACGCCCAGGAGCGGGTGCTGCTGGAGCTGTACGCGGAACTGGAGGGGCGATGAGACGGCGCAAGCTGCTCACGGTGGTGGGCGCGCGGCCGCAGTTCGTCAAGGCGGGGCCGCTGTGCCGCGCGCTGCGCGAGCGCTTCCGCGAGGTGCTGGTGCACACGGGCCAGCACTACGACGCGGAGATGTCGGACGCCTTCTTCGAGGAGCTGGCGCTGCCGCGGCCCGACCACAACCTGGGGATCGGCGGCGGCTCCCACGGCGCGATGACGGGGCAGATGCTGGCGGCCCTCGAGCGCGTGATCCAGGCGGAGCGCCCCGACCTGGTGGTGGTGATGGGGGACACCAACTCGACCCTGGCCGGCGCGCTGGCGGCCGTCAAGCTGCACGTGCCGGTCGCCCACGTCGAGGCCGGGCTGCGCAGCCACGACTGGCGGATGCCGGAGGAGATCAACCGCCGGCTGACGGACCACGCCTCGGCGCTGCTCTTCTGCCCGACCCCCGAGGCCGTCGCCAACCTGCGGGCCGAGGGGGTGCGGCGCGGCGTGCACCAGGTCGGGGACGTGATGCTCGACGCCGTGCTCGAGCACGCCCGACGGGCGGGGGCGCCCGAGGCGCCCGGCACCTACGCCGTGGCGACGGTCCACCGCCAGGAGAACGCCGACGACCCCGAGCGCCTGCTGGCGATCGTGCGCTGCCTCGACGCGCTGCCGCTGCCGGTGCGGTTCCCCGTCCACCCGCGCACGCGCCAGCGGCTGCAGGTGCTCGGCTTCAGCCCGCGCGGCGCGCTGCGGCTGCTCCGGCCCGCGTCCTACCTCGACATGCTGCGGCTCGTGAAGGGAGCGCGGCTGGTGCTCACCGACTCGGGGGGACTGCAGAAGGAGGCCTTCATCCTCCGTGTCCCGTGCGTCACCCTGCGCGACACGACCGAGTGGGTCGAGACGCTGGCGGGCGGGGCCAACCGCCTGGCGGGCGCCGAGCCGGCACGCATCGAGCGCGCGGCCCGGGCCGCGCTGCGCCGCCCGCCCCGCTTCCCGCGCCGCAGTCCCTACGGCGACGGCCGCGCCGCCCAGCGCATCGCAACCCGCATCGAGCGGTTCCTCAAGACGCGCTGAGGACCCGGCGCCGGGCGACCCCGAGGGGGACCCCGGGGGTTGGGCGCGGCACGGGGGGCGGCGGGATAATCGGGATCATGCGTCACGCGCTCCGATTCGCCGCCGCCCTCGTCCTGCCGCTCGCCAGCTTCGCCCAGGAGGCCGCCCCGGGAACCGTCGATCCCGGGATCACGCGCGCCGTGGAGGCCGGCGAGTCGCCGCGGGTGCTGGCCCGCCTGAACCTCGCCTGGGCCCCCGAAGCGACGCTCGCGCCGGAGGTGGTCGGCGCCCAGCAGGCGGCGATCCGCGCCGGGGCCGACGCGGTGGAGGCGGCGATCGGAGGCACCGGCTCTCGGCTGGTGCGGCGCTTCGAGACGGTGCCCTACGTGGCGCTGCAGCTCGATCGGGCGGGACTGGAAGCGCTGCTCGCCTCGGGGGCGGTCAGCGCGCTGGTCCCGGACGGGCTCTCGCGGCCGGCGCTCGCCCAGAGCCGGCCGCTCGTGCAGGCGGACCAGGCGGCGGCGGCCGGCTTCGACGGCGGCGGGACCGTGGTCGCGATCCTCGACACCGGGGTCTCGTCGAGCCACCCGTTCCTGAGCGGCAAGGTCGTGGACGAGGCCTGCTTTTCGGACGCGAGCTGTCCGGGCGGTGGCAGCTCGCAGACCGGCTCTGGCGCCGGCGCGCCCTGCTCCTACGCGCCCAGCGACTGCTCGCACGGCACCCACGTGGCCGGCATCGCGGCCGGCAGCGGCAGCAGCTTCTCCGGGATCGCGTCGGGCGCCTCGCTGATGGCGGTGCAGGTGTTCACCCGCTTCACGAACCCGACCTGCTCGAGCTTCGGGCTGCCGAGCCCCTGCGCGCTCACCTACACGAGCGACCAGATCGCCGGCCTCGAGCACGTGTACGGCAAGCGCGGCGACTTCACGATCGCCGCGGCCAACATGAGCCTTGGCGGCGGTCGCTACACGTCGACCTGCGACGGCGACGCGCGCAAGGCCGTGATCGACAACCTGCGCGCCGCGGGCATCGCCACCGTGGTCGCCTCCGGCAACGACGGCTTCACGGGCGCCGTCTCGGCGCCGGCCTGCATCTCCAGCGCGATCGCGGTCGGGTCCACAACCAAGTCGGACCTGATCTCGAGCTTCTCCAACTCCGCGGCCCGCGTCGCGCTGCTCGCCCCGGGCTCGTCGATCACGTCCTCGGTGCCCGGCGGCGGGTACGCCAGCTACTCGGGCACCTCGATGGCGGCGCCGCACGTCGCCGCGGCCTTCGCCGTGCTGCGCGACGCCAGCCCCGGCACCGGCGTCGGCGGCGCGCTGTCCGTCCTGCAGTCGTCTGGTCTCGCGATCACCGACTCCCGCAACGGCCTGACCCGCTCGCGGATCCGGATCAACGGCGCGCGCCAGGCCCTGCAGCCGGCCACGCTGACGCCGGCGGCGACGACGGTGACGGCCGGCTCGACCCTGAACGTGACGGTCGCCAACGGCCCCGGCAACCGCCTCGACTGGGTCGGCTTCTACGCCGCCGGCGCGCTCGACAGCGCCCACGAGGGGCGCTGGAGCTACCTGAACGGGACCAAGACGGCGCCGGCCAGCGGCCTGACCGGGGCCTCTCTGGCGTTCGCCGTGCCCGCGGCGACGGGGAACTACGAGTTCCGCTTCTTCCGGGACAACGGGTTCGAGCGGCTGGCGACGAGTGCCGCGGTGACCGTGCAGGTCTCGCCCACGCCGGTGATCCAGGTGACGCCGCCGAGCCTGTCGTTCGGCAACGTCAACGTCGGCGAGCAGAAGCTGCTCACGGTCACGGTCACCAACCGCGGCAACGGCACGCTGACGGGCACGGCGACGGCCGGCGGCGCCTACTCGGTCTTCTCGGGAGGCGCCTACTCGCTGTCCCTCGACCAGAGCGCGACCGTGACCGTGCGCTTCGCCCCGGCGGCGGTCGGGCCCGCGGCGGGGACGCTGACGCTGACGGGCGGCGGCGGCGCCAGCGTGACGCTCGCGGGCGACGGCGTGCAGGGCCCGTCGGTGACGCCGTCGACGACGGTGGCGAACGTGGGCCAGGGGATCACGGCGACGGTGGCGAACGGTCCGGGCAACGCGACGGACTGGGTGGGGCTGTTCGCGGTGGGGGCTGCGGACAACGCGCACGAGGG
>JAANMX010003105.1_pt1 | contig 15178 bp, 17 predicted proteins | sample 7279681 | NCBI WGS metagenome assembly JAANMX01 (sample SAMN14094542, study PRJNA606508) | bioreactor metagenome | isolation source: A lab-scale SPAN reactor treating ammonium-rich wastewater day 351 | place: Ireland: Galway | collected 2018-01-01
GTTCCTCGGCGTCGGGTCGGCCTTTGCGAAGCGCAACTTCAACTCGAACCTGCTGATCGAGGCATGGCAGCACGGCCCCGGCCGGCAGGAGCAGCCCGACGACACCCTGCTGGTCGACTTCGGCTCGACCGGACCGCTGGCCCTCTATCAACTCATGCAGAAGAACGGCTATGAGTACCTGAACAACAAGGGCATGATCAATTACCCCGCGATCCGCCGCGTCTTCGTTACCCATCAGCACGCCGACCACATCGGGGGGCTGGAAGAGCTTGCATTGATGAACCGGTACTTCTACAGGGATGCGGAGAAGAGCAAGCCGTACAAGGCACAGATCATCAGCGCGGCTTCGATCCTGATCGACCTGTGGGACAACTCGCTCAAGGGCGGACTGAGCGCCATGGCCGGGCGATACGCCCTGCTTCAGGACTATTTCTTTATCCTCGCGCTCAACCACCAGGAACCGGGCCAGGAAGGATTCACGGCCCTGAAGCGTTACCACTTTTCGCTGTTCCCGACGGACCACATTCAGATTGAGCGTAAGTACGACTGGCCTTCCTTCGGGCTGTTCATCGAGGACACTCAGACCGGCAAGGCCGCCTTCTTCTCCGGCGACACCCGCTTCCACTTTGACGATTACGGCCCACTGATGGAACGCGCCGCGATCTGCTTCCACGAGGTGCAGTTGTCGGAGGACGCCAACCCCGTCCACTCGCTCATGAGCGAGGTGCGTGGCCTGCCGGAGGCCGTTCGCCGCAAGACCTGGCTCTACCACTTCGGGGATGACTGGGACGACGGCCGCTTCGATTTTGTGCCCGCCTCGTTCACCGCCAGCGCGTACAGGTTGACCCAGTCGAGGATGGTCAGCGGGTCGCGCATCGCCGCTTCCGGGCGCGCCGACAGTTCGGCGTGCAGGGCCGGTGCGCGGCGGGTGACGTGCAGTCCGCCGGGAAGGGTGCCGCTGGCGCGCATGCCGCGCGCCACGCAGGCCTGCATCGCCTGCCAGATCTCGCGCAGGCCGGCGCGGATTTCATCGTCGCTGCGCCAGGTCTTTTCGTTCTCGAACATCAGCTGGGCGATGCCCAGGCCGCTGCGCGCGCATTCGGCCAGCAGCTGCTCGCCGCTGGCGAACGGATGCGGCAGCGGCGTGGTGTCGGCAACGATGCGGTCTTCCGCCGCTTCGTCCTGGTTGACCACGAAGCCGCCGCCCACCGAATAGTAATCGCGGGTGGCGAGTTCGACGCCGTCGGCATCGTAGGCGGTGAAGCGCATGCCGTTGGTGTGGAAGGGCAGCTTCTGCCGCTTGTTCATCACCAGGTCGCGCTTCTCGTCGAAGGCGATGGGATGGGTGCCGCCGAGGAGGATCTTTTTCTCGGCGCGGATGCGTTCCAGCGCGGGCGGGATGATGTCCGGGTCGATCTCGTTCGGCCAATGGCCTTCCAGCCCCATCAGTACCGCCTTGTCGGTGCCGTGGCCGCGGCCGGTCAGGGCCAGCGAGCCGAACACTTCGGCGCGGATGCGCGCGGTGCGCTCCAGCGCCTGGTTCTCCTCCAGCCAGTGGCTGACGAAGCGCGCGGCGGCGCGCATCGGCCCGACCGTGTGCGAGGAGCTGGGGCCAATGCCGATCTTGTAGAGGTCGAAGGTGGAGACGGCCATGTGGGGGTGCCGGACTGTGGGGAACGTTATTCTAGGCCGGCAAAGCCCCACGGAAAGACGCAAGCGTATGGCCCTGCTCCTCTACCAGCGCGACCACTGCCACCTGTGCGATCTCGCGCTGGCCGTATTGGCGGCCGCGCGCGCGCCGGAGTTCGAGACGGTCTTCATCGACGATGACGACGTGCTGGAAGCGCGCTATGGCCTGCGCGTGCCGGTGCTGCGCGACGATGCCCGCGATGCGGAACTGGATTGGCCGTTCGATGCCGACGCCGCGCGGAACTTCTGCAGCCTCGCGTAGGAGCGGCTTCAGCCGCGACCGATATCCAGGATGGACGGGTCGGGCCTGAAGGCCCTCCTACAGGTCGCTCAGTGGGATCTAGGGCGCCGGCTCGAACACCACCCGCGTGCTCACCGCGATGGCGTTCGGGATCAGGCCGGTGTCCGCCCACTGCCCGCCGCCCACGCCGAAGTCCAGCCGCTGCACCGCGGCGCGGCCGAACAGCACCGGCTTCGCGCCCGGCGTCCATTCGAAGGTCAGCGTCACCGGCTTGCCGATGCCGTGCAGGGTCAGCGTGCCGTCCGCCGCATAGCGATTGCCGCCCAGCGCGCGGAACGTGGTTGCCACGTAGGTCGCCTGCGGGAACTGCGGTGCGTCGAAGAACGAGGCGCCGCGCATTTCGCCGTCGTAGTCGGCGTTGCGGGTGGTGGCGGTGGCCATCGGGATGGTCACTTCCAGCCGCGCGCCTTCCAGCTGCTGCGGATCGAACGACAGCTTGGTGGCGAAGCCGGGGAAGCGTCCGACGAACACCTCGCCCTGGTACTTGCCGGCGAACGCCAGCGTCGAGCCGGGCGCCTGCACGTAATCGGCGGCGAGGGCGGGCGTGGACAGGGCCAGCAGGGCCGGCAGCAGCAGCTTGCGCATCAGGGGTTCTCCGGGGTTTCGTTCGCGGGCGCGCGCAGCCAGCCGCGCGGCAGCATGCGGGCGAGGGTGGCGTCGCCCAGGAACAGATGGTGGTGGAAGGCGGCGGCGGCGTGCAGCAGCGCCAGCGCGGCCAGCGTCCAGAACAGCACTTCGTGCGCCTGCGTGGCCAGCGCGTGCAGGGCCTCGTCGCGCGCGGCGAGCGACGGCAGGTTGAACAGGCCGAACCACTGCAGCGGAAAGCCGGCGGCGGAGTTCAGCAGCCAGCCGGTCAGCGGCAGCGCCAGCAGCAGCACGTACAGCGCCACGTGGGTCAGCGCGGCGATGCGCTCCTGCCAGCGCGGCGTGCCCGCCACCGGCGCCGGCGCGCCGGCGTAGAGCCGCCACAGCAGGCGCAGCACGGCGAGCGCGAGGATGCTGAGGCCGATCGACTTGTGCAGTGCATAGGTGGCGATCTTGTCCGGGCCGTTGGGCAGGTCGCCCATGGTCAGGCCGAGCCAGGCCATCGCCAGGATCAGGACGACGACCAGCCAGTGCAGCACCTGGCTGACGCCCCCCCATCGTGCTTGCGTGTTCTTCAGAGGCATGCGGATGCTCGTCTCAGTGGGTCGCGGGTTCGGTCGCCGGCGTCGCGCGCATCGCCATTGTTGTCGCCATTGCCATTGCCGCGGCGGGTCAGCTCGGCTTCGATGCGCAGTGCGATCTCGTCGCCGATCAACGACCGCCATGCGGTGATGCCGAAGTCGCTGCGCTTGAGCGTGGCGGTCGCGGAGAAGCCGACGGTGTGGCGGAACGGCGGCAGCGGATAACGACCGATGCGATTGAGCTTGAACTGCATGCACAGCGGCCGGGTGGTGCCGTGCAGGGTGAACTCGCCGCAGACCGTGCCGAGGTTGTCCGCCAATCGTTCGACGCGGGTGGAAACGAAGCGCGCCTGCGGATAGCGCGCCACGTCCAGGAAGCGCGGTGCGAACACCGATGCGGACCAGCCGGCATCGCCCATGTCCAGGCGCTGCATCGGCAGCGTCACGTCGAGTTTCGCGGTGCTCCAGTCGTCCACGTCGAACGCCAGGCTGCCCTCGCTGCCGGACACCGTGCCGATGGCCTTGGAGAAGCCGGCATGGTCGATTTCGAACATCACCCGCGTATGCACGGGGTCGATCGCGTACTGCACCGGCTCGCCGGCCAGCGCGCAGGCGCAGGCGGACAGGGCGAGGGCCGCGAAACCGAGGCGTTGGCGATGCAGGCGTGGCATGCCGCGATTCTAGACATGCCGGCGTGAGTGCGGGGTGCTTGCAACTGCAACGTAGCGTTGCCAGCATCGGCGCCGGGGGAGGGGACATGACGCATCGATTCCGGTTCGCGCTGCTGCTGTTGTGGCTGGCCTGCGCCTGCGCGCTGGCCGGCGTGCCGGAGCGCCCGCGCTTCCGCGTCGTCGGCTCCGCGCAGGGCCTGCCTTCGTCCGAGATCAAGGCGCTGGCGCGCGATGCCGATGGCTACCTGTGGGTGGGCACCATCGATGGCCTGGCCCGCCACGATGGCGTGGGCATGCGGGTCTGGCGCTATGCGCCGGACGCGCCCGGCGGCCTGCCGGGCAACCACGTGCAGACGCTGCTGGTGGACGCGGCCGACCGGGTCTGGGTGGCGGTGGAGGGCGAGGGCGTCAGCGTGCTCGATGCCGGCCGGCAGCATTTCGTGCACTACCGCAAGGCCACCCACCCGGCGCTGGCTAGCGACGACGTGTGGGCGATGGCGCGGCAGGGTGGCACGGTCTGGCTGGGCACCTACGAAGGCGGCCTGACCCGCATCGAGGCGTCCGGTGCGATGCGGCATTTTTCCGCGGCGGCGGATGGACTGCCGTCGGACATCATCCTGTCGCTGGCGGTCGATGCGCAGGGCGTGCTGTGGGTGGGCACCAGCGCCGGCCTGGCGCGACTGCAGGGCGAGGGCGCATTCGAGCGGGTGGCGCTGCCGGGGGCCGAAGACGCGCCGATGGTGTATGCGCTGGCCGTGCAGCCGGACGGGCTGTGGGTGGGCAGCTCGGAGGGCGTCTGGCGCAGCGCCGGCGGCGCGTGGACGCAGCCGGCATGGGCACCGATGTTCCACCGGCCCAACGCGATGGTCGCGCTCGCCACCGACGCGCAGGGCGACCGCTGGATCGGCAGCCAGCGCGGGCTGTGGCATCAGCGCGGCGACGCGCCACCCGAGCCGGTGCCGCTGGGCGGGCCGGACGTTCCGCGCGCGATCAATGCCCTGGCGATCGAGCGCAGCGGCGCGCTGTGGGTACCGATGGCCGGCCTCGGCCTGGGCTATCTGCGTTCGGACTGGCGCCAGCTGGCCGAATTCCACGGCGAGCAGGACGGCCTGCGCGGCGCGATGTACCGGGCGCTGGGAAAGGCCGCGGATGGCGGCGTCTGGCTGGCCGGGCTGGGCGGCATGATCGAGCGCATGGATGCGGACGGCGAGATCGCGCCGCTCGATCCCGACGCACTGGAACGGCTGCGCAGCGTCAAGCCGGCGGCGATCGCCGAAGACGCGGCGCGGCGCCTGTGGGTGGCGCACCGCGGTGGCCTGATCCGGCTCGGCGCGGACGGCGTCATCGACGAATGGACGCCCGGCGACGCGCAGGCTCCGGCACCGTCCACGCTGGTGACCCGGCTGCTGCCGGCGGGCGACGGCAGCCTGTGGCTGTGCGCGCCCGGTGCCGGCGTGCAGCAGCGTGATCCGGCCAGCGGCCTGATCCTGCGCGACATCCCCGCCGGCGACGCCGCTGGCCTGGGCGACGCCGACATCGAGGACATGGCGCTGGGGCCGGCGGGTGGGCCGTGGCTGGCCGGCAGCCGCGGCGTTCTCCATTTCGATGCGGCCAGCGGGCGCTTCCTGCCGCTGCCGGCGATGGGCAGCGAGCGCGCGTTCGCGCTCGCCTTCGATGGCCACGACGTGCTGTGGGTGCAACGCCTGTCCGGGCTGGAGCAGTACCGCCGGCACGGCGCCGCATGGTCGCGCGCGACGCAGATCGGTACCCGCCTCGGCATGCCGGCGGTGGGCGCGGCGGCGCTGCTGGTGGATGCCCGCCACCGGGTCTGGATCACCACCTCGCGCGGGCTGTACCGCTGGGAGCCGGAACGCCGCAACCTGCGCCGCATCGGCGCCCGCGATGCCGGCGGCAGCGAGGAATACCTGGATCGCGCGGCGCTGCTGCGCGACGACGGCGTGCTGGTCGCGGCCACCGCCGACGGCGGGCTGCGCCTGGTCGATGCCGACGCCGCCGATGCCAGGCCGGCGCGGCCGGTGCTGCGCTTCGACGGCATCGCCGTGCGGCGCGACGGGGAATGGCAGTCGCTGCCGCTGCGTCCGGGCATGACGCTGGGCCGGGATGGCGGTGAGTTCCGCGTGCGCGCGCGCCTGCTGGCCTTCGATGATCCGGCTGCCAACCGCTACTGGTCGCGGCTGGACGGTTTCGATCGCAGTTGGGTGCAACTGGGCGGCAGCGGCGAGCGCGTGTTCGCCAATCTCGCGCCGGGGCGCTACGTCCTGCGCATCCGCGGCCAGGATGCCGCCGGCAATGCCGCCAGCGAGCAGCAGTTGGCGTTCGTGGTGCCGCCGCCGTGGTGGCGCAGCAGCTGGGCGCTGACGGCCTGGACGCTGCTGGCGCTGTCGCTGCTGGCCGGGCTGGCGCTGGCGTATCGCCAGCGCCTGAAGCGCCGGCATGCCTGGCAGCTGGCCGAGCACGAGCGCGCGCTGGCCGAGCAGGCCTCGGAGGCGAAGTCGCGCTTCCTCGCCACCCTCGGTCACGAAGTGCGCACGCCGATGACCGGCGTGCTGGGCATGGCGGAACTGCTGCAGGGCACCCGCCTCGACGAGCGCCAGCGCAGTCACGTCGATGCCATCCGTCGCGCCGGCCAGCACCTGCTGCGGCTGGTCAACGATGCGCTGGACATGGCGCGCATCGAGGCCGGCAGGCTGGAACTGACGAGCGCGGAGTTCGCCCTGCGCCCGCTGCTGGACGAAGTGGCCGGGCTGATGGCGCCGGTGGCGGAGCGCAAGGGCCTGGTGTTCGTCGATGCGCTGGCGGCGGACGCGCCGGTCGGCCTGCACGGCGACCGCACCCGCGTGCAGCAGATCCTGCTCAACCTGCTCGGCAACGCGATCAAGTTCACCGAGCGCGGGCATGTGGCGCTGGAGGTCGAAGCGCTCGCGCCGCAGGGCGTGCGCTTCAGCGTGGCCGACAGCGGGCCGGGCCTGGATCCCGAACAGCAGGCGCGGTTGTTCCGCCGCTTCGAGCAGGCCGACGGTGCGCGTACCGCCACGCGCTACGGCGGCAGCGGGCTGGGCCTGGCGATTTCGCAGGAACTCGCCGCAGCGATGGGCGGGCGCATCACGGTGGAAAGCGAACCCGGCAAGGGCGCGCGCTTCGTCGTCGAACTGCCGCTGCCGCACGCGATGGCGGCCGGTTCGGAGCCGGTGGTGACGACTGCGCCGGTCGCTTCCGTGGCCGCGCCGCTGCGGCTGCTGCTGGTGGAGGACGATGCCATCGTCGCCGAGGCCGTCGCCGGCCTGCTGCAGGCGCAGGGGCATGCGGTGGCGCGGGCAGCGCATGGGCTCGGCGCCTTGACCGAGGCCGCGCTCCAGCCGTTCGACGCGGCCCTGCTGGATCTGGATCTGCCCGGCATGGACGGCCTGGCGCTGGCGCGGGCGCTGCGTGCGCAGGGCTTCGTCGCGCCGCTGCTGGCGGTGACGGCGCGTTCCGATGCGGATGCGGAAAGGCAGGCGCGCGCGGCCGGTTTCGACGGCTTCCTGCGCAAGCCGGTCACCGGCGAATGGCTGGCGCAGGCCCTGGAGGCGCTGCAGGGCTTGCGCGTCGCCAGCGCCGGGATCAGCGGAACGGGGGCATAGGCGCCGGCCACCGCCGGCGCCCACCCGACATCAGCGCGCGCTGTAGCGGTGCACTTCGTCCACCAGCACGGCGACGTGTTCCAGGTCCATGTCCGGCGACATGCCGTGGCCGAGGTTGAACACATGGCCTTCGCGCGAACCGCCGTTGCCGTCGCGGTAGCTGTCCAGCACGTTGCGCGCCTGCGCACGCACGGCATCGGGGCTGCCGTACAGCATCGCCGGGTCGAGGTTGCCCTGCAGCGCCACCTTGCCGCCGGTGCGGCGTGCGGCCTCGCCCAGCGTCACCGTCCAGTCCACGCCCAGGCCTTCCGCACCGCTGGCGGCCAATGCCTCCAGGTGCGGCGCGTTGCCCTTGCCGAACAGGATCAGCGGCGCGTCGCCGCGTTTCAGTTCGCGGGCGATGCGGGTGAGGTAGGGCAGCGAGAATTCGTGGTACATCGCCGGCGACAGCGTGCCGCCCCAGGTGTCGAACACCTGCAGCGCCTGCGCGCCGGCCGCGCGCTGCGCCGACAGGTAGGCGATCACCGCGTCGGTGACCACGCCCAGCAGCCGGTGCATCGCCGCCGGCTCGTTCAGCGCCAGCGCCTTGACCTTGCCGTAGTTGTCGCTGCCGCCGCCTTCCACCATGTAGCAGGCCAGCGTCCACGGGCTGCCGGAGAAGCCGATCAGCGGGATTCCCGGATCCAGTTCGCGGCGAACGGTGCGCACCGCGTCCATCACGTAGCGCAGCTCGGTTTCCATGTCCGGCACGGCCAGCTTTTCGATGTCGGCGGCGCTGCGCACCGGGCGCTCGAACTTCGGGCCTTCGCCCTCGACGAAATACAGCCCCAGCCCCATCGCGTCCGGCACGGTGAGGATGTCGGAGAACAGGATCGCGGCGTCCAGCGGGAAGCGGCGCAGCGGCTGCAGGGTGACTTCGCAGGCCAGCTCCGGGTTCTTCGCCATCGCCAGGAAGCTGCCGGCCGCCTTGCGGGTGGCGCGGTATTCCGGCAGGTAGCGGCCGGCCTGGCGCATCAGCCAGACGGGAGTGGCATCCACGGCTTCGCGGCGCAGCGCGCGCAGGAACCTGCTGTCGAAGGCGGGGTGATTGTTGGGGGAGGTGGACAAGGCGGTTCTCCAAAGGTTCGGTTCGTGGCTCGTCATGCCCGCACGGGCGGACATCCGGCGTTGTTCAGGTCCGGAAACTCAGGGGCCGGGTTCGCGCTTGCGCGGGAACGCGGCAGTGCTCATTTCGGCGCGTCCGCTCCCTGCGCGAAGACCAGCTGGAAGCCGCGCTTGAGCTGCGTATCGCGGGCCGCCTCCAGCGCGGCGATCGCGCTGGCTTGGTTGTCGTACAGCTCACGACGCAGCGTGCTGCGGCCACCGGTCTGGCCGGTTTCGCGCAGCAGCTCCCAGCCGCCCAGCAGGTCGGGCTGGAGCTGGAGCTGGACGAAGCGCGGGGCTTCGTGGCCGTCGGGGCGTTGTTGCAGCAGGAGGCGCATGGGGCCGCATTGTAAGGCGCCGGGCATGGCCGGGGGGACGGTCAGCCTTCGCGCAGCACTGCCAGTACCGCGGCTTCATCGACGCCGGCCACCACCTTCGCCGCGCCGGGGCCGTCCCACAGGATGAAGCGCAGGCCGCTGGCCTGGGCTTTCTTGTCCAGCCGCATCCGCGCCAGCAGCGCCTCGGGTGAAAGCCCGGCGGGAATCTCCGTGTGCAGGTCGAAGCGCAGCAGCAGCGCGCGCAGCGCCTCGGCCGCGCTCCACGAGGCCAGGCCCAGCGTGGCCGACAGTCGCGCCGCCAGCAGCATGCCCACCGCCACCGCCTCGCCGTGGTTGAGGCCGGCGGCATAGCCCTGCTCGGCTTCGATGGCGTGGCCGAAGGTGTGGCCGAAGTTGAGCAGGGCGCGCTCGCCGTGCTCGAACGGATCGCGCTCGACGATCGCCGCCTTGTGCGCGCAGCTGCGGGCGATGGCCTCGGCCAGCGGCGCGTCGTCGCCGGCCAGCAGGGCGCCGCAGTGCGTTTCCAGCCAGCGCAGGAAATCGGCATCGACGATCGCGCCGTACTTGATGACTTCGGCCAGTCCCGCGCGCAGTTCGCGCGGCGGCAGCGTGCGCAGCGCGCCGGTGTCGGCGAGTACCGCGCGCGGCGGATGGAACGCGCCCACCAGGTTCTTGCCCTGCGGGATGTCCACCGCGGTCTTGCCGCCGACCGAGGAATCCACCATCGCCAGCAGCGTGGTCGGCAGCTGCACGCAGTCGATGCCGCGCATCCAGCAGGCGGCGGCGAAGCCGGCCATGTCGCCGGTCACGCCGCCGCCCAGCGCATAGATGCAGGCGTCGCGGGTCGCACCCAGCGCGGCCAGCGCGTCGATCACGCCGCCGAAATTCGCCAGCGTTTTCTCCGCCTCGCCGGCGGTGATGACGTGGCGGGCGATACGCAGTTCGGGTCTCGCAGTGCGCAGTGCGGTTTCCACGTGGTCGGCGTACAGCGGCGCGACGTGGCTGTCGCTGACGACCAGCGCGTGCCGGCCGCGCAGCGGGGCGGCCAGCAGCGCGCCGTCGTCCAGCAGGCCGGGGCCGATGTGGATGCGGTAGGGCGCGGCGCCGCCGACGTCGACCGTATGCAGCGTATCGCTCATGCCTGGGTTGCCTCGAAGGTGGCCAGTCGCGCGGCCAGCGCCGCCGCTGCGGCAGCCGGCTGCAGCGACGTGGTGTCGAAAAGAAGATGCGCCGCGTCGCGGTACAGCGGTTCGCGCTGCGCCTGCAGATTGGCCAGCCGCTGCGCGCGATCGGGCGCGGCCAGCAGCGGGCGCGAGGTATCGTCGGCCAGCCGTGCCAGCTGGGCGGCGGCATCGACCTGCAGATAGACGACGATGCCGGCCGCGCGCATGACCGCGCGATTGGCCGCGTCCAGCACCGCGCCGCCGCCGGTGGCGACCACGGCGGCGGCCTCGCCCAGCGCCTGTGCCAGCACACGCGACTCGCGGGTGCGGAAGCCGGCTTCGCCTTCGCTCGCGAACAGCTCGGCGATGCTGCGGCCCGCCTCCGCGACGATGCGTTCGTCCACGTCGATGAAGTCCAGCCCCAGCCGCGCCGCCAGTGCGCGGCCCAGCGTGCTCTTGCCCGAACCCATCGGGCCGACCAGGACGATGTGGTGGCGTTTGCGCATCGCAACATGCTAGCAGCGCGCGCCGCTTCGGCCATGACTGCGCGGAATTAACGCATGCACGGCAAAGCTGCGGGTTCGGCAATCCTGCCGACCAATCCCGGGAGCCGCACCATGTCCGTTGCCAAGGTCATCGAACTCAATGCCTCGTCCAAGACCAGCATGGAGGACGCCGTGAAGCACGGCCTGAAGAAATGCGCCGAGTCGGTGAAGAACATCAAGGGCGCCTGGGTCAACGAGATCAAGGTGGTCACCGACAACGACGGCAACGTGCAGGAATGGCGGGTCAACCTGCGGGTGAGCTTCGTGGTGCAGTAGGCGTGCGCGGCGGCGCCATGCGCGCGACAATGCGCGCATGAGCAGCCTGCCCGACGATCTCCTCGCCACCTTCCAGACCCTTTTCGACGAAGCCGCCGCTGCCGGCGAGCCCGACCGCACCGCGATGACCGTCGCCAGCGTCGGCGCGGATGGCCGTCCGTCCGCGCGCATCGTCCTGCTGAAGGCGTTCGACGCGCGCGGCTTCGTGTTCTACACGCACCTGGACGGGCGCAAGGGCCGTGAACTGCAGGCCCATCCGCAGGCAGCGCTGCTGTTCCACTGGCCGCGCGTGCGCGATGGCGTGCAGGTGCGGATCGAGGGCGATGTCGAGGTCGTGTCCGAGGCCGAGGCCGACGCCTATTTCGCCAGCCGCCCGCGCGGCAGCCAGCTCGGGGCGTGGGCGTCGAAGCAGTCCGAGACGCTGGATGCGCGCGAGACGTTCGACGCGCGGCTGGCGAAGTTTGAAGCCGAATTCGACGGCCGCGACGTGCCGCGCCCACCGCGCTGGAGCGGGTTCCGGGTGGCGCCGCGCGCGGTCGAGTTCTGGTACGGCGCCTCGTTCCGCCTGCACGAGCGCCAGCTGCACGAACGCGGCGCCGACGGGGCGTGGTCGCAGCGGATGCTGTATCCGTGAGTTCGTCCAAGGTGGGCCCGCGGCGCATCGTCTGCCTCACCGAGGAGCCCACCGAGATCCTGTACGCGCTGGGCGAGCAGGATCGCATCGTCGGCATCAGCGGCTTCACCGTGCGCCCGCCGCAGGCGCGCAAGGAAAAGCCCAAGGTCAGCGCGTTCACCAGCGCCAAGATCGGCGAGATCCTCAAGCTCGAACCCGACTTCGTGGTCGGCTTTTCCGACATCCAGGCCGACATCGCGCGCGACCTGGTCAAGGCCGGCATCGAAGTCTGGATTTCCAACCATCGCAGCGTGGCCGGCATCCTCGATTACATCCGCCGGCTGGGCGCGCTGGTTGGCGCCGCGGAGCGCGCCGACGCCTATGCCGATGGGTTGAAGCGCGGGTTGGATGCCATCGAGCGCGAGGCTGCATCGCTGCCGCGCCGGCCCAAGGTCTATTTCGAGGAATGGGACGAGCCGCCGATCACCGGCATCCGCTGGGTGGCCGAACTGGTCCGCATCGCCGGCGGCGACGACATCTTCCCCGAGCGCGCCGCCGAACCGCTGGCGAAGGCGCGCATCCTGGAGGATGCCGATGAGGTGGTCCGGCGCGCGCCGGACATCATCCTCGGCTCATGGTGCGGCAAGAAGTTCCGCCCGGAGAAAGTGGCGGCGCGTCCCGGCTGGGAAGTGATCCCGGCGGTGCGCGACGGCGAGCTGCACGAGATCAAGTCGCCGGTGATCCTGCAGCCGGGGCCGGCGGCCTTGGCCGATGGCGTGAACGAGATCGCGCGGATCATCCGCAACTGGAATGCGCGGCCGCCTCAGCGCGGATAAAGCTCCGCCGTGGTGGTGAACTCTGTGCGTGCGCCGCCGCGGATCGCGGTGATGCGGAACTGCACGCTGGCCGGCGGCTTGGCCGGGAACACGCCAACGTAGTCGGTCATGTCGCCGACCTGGAGCGGCTGCAGTTCCAGCGGCTTGGGCGGATCGGGCAGCACGGTGGCCATGGCGGTGATCCGCAGGTCGTCGGGCGGCAGGGCGTTGCCGTCGGCGTTGCGCAGGGTAACCAGCAACAGCGCGCCGTCGTGGTTGCGGTCGAGGCCGTAATGGGCGGCCATCGCGGGGTTGAGATTGGCGATGGCGATGGCGGACGCCTGCAGGGTGGCGTCGCCGACGGTGGCGACGCTGGTCGCGGCGGCCGGCGAGAGCAGCGTCGCCGGGGCAGGCTCGCTGCGGCCGCAGGCAGCCAGCAGGGCCAGCATCGCGGGCAGCAGGAACGCGGTGGCGGTGGTCTTGCGCATGGTGGGCCTCAGTCGTTGGCGGCGGACAGTTCCGCGCCGCGCACGCGGGCGGCGTGGATGGCGGCATCGACCAGCGCACGGAAGCCGCCGGCCTCGAAGGTCTCGACGGCGGCCTGGGTGGTGCCATTGGGGGACGTGACCCGGCGCCGCAGTTCGGCCGCGTCCACGCCGGACTCGGTCAGCATGCGCGCCGCGCCCAGCACGGTCTGTAGCGCCAGCATGCGCGCGGCCTCGGGCGGCAGGCCCTCGCGCACGCCGGCGTCGGTCATCGCCTCGGCCAGCAGGAACACGTAGGCGGGGCCACTGCCGGACACGGCGGTGACCGCGTCCATCTGGGCCTCGTCGTCGATCCAGACCGTTTTGCCGGCGGCCGAGAGCAGTGATTCGGAGAAGCCGCGGCCGTCGGCATCGACGCCTGCGTTCGCATACAGCCCGGTGACGCCGGCGCCGAGCAGGGCCGGCGTGTTGGGCATCGTCCGCACGACCGGCAGCCCAGCGTCGCCCAACCAGCGCGCGATCTGCGCGGCGGTGATGCCGGCGGCGATCGACACCACCAGCGGACGGGTTGCCTGCGCCTGCACGGCCAGCGCCTCGCACACGCCGCGCAGCACCTGTGGCTTGGTCGCCAGCACCCAGGTGGCGGCGCCTTCGGTTGCCTGCGCGCCATCCTCGAATACGGCCACGCCGAAATCGGCGTGCAGCGCGTCGCGGGTCGCGGCGAAGGGTTCGGCGACGCGGATCGCGGCGGGGTCGCGGCCCTGCGCCACCAGTCCGCCAATCAGGCTGCGTGCCATGTTGCCGCCGCCGATGAAGGCGATGCTGTCGGTCATGCGTTGTTCTCCTTCGGAGGGCGCGCGCCGAACAGCGCGCTGCCGATGCGCACCATTGTCGCGCCTTCCGCGATGGCGTCCACGTAGTCCTCGCTCATGCCCATCGACAGGGTGTCGATGCCGGGATGGCGCGCGGCCAGCGCGTCGAACAGGCCAGCCATCGCGCGGAAGGCGCTGCGCCGGCGGGCCATGTCCGGGCTGGACGTCACCCGCGAATTCGAGCAGGAGTTCGCGGCCTGGCACAACGTCAAGCACGCGGTGGCCTTCAGCACCGGCACGGCGGCGCTCCAGGCGGCGATGTGGGCCGTCGGCGTGCGGCGCGGGACCGAGCTGATCGGGCCCAGCCTGACCTATTGGGCATCGGTCCTGCCGGCCTACTCGCTGGGCGCGTCCATCGTTTTCGGGGAAGTCGAGCCGCACAGCCTGTGTCTCGATCCCGACGACCTCGAGCACCGCATCACGGCCCATACCCGGGCCATCGTGCCGGTTCACTACTGCGGCTACCCGGCCGACATGGACCCCATCCTGGAGGTCGCCCGGCGGCACAACCTGAAGGTCATCGAGGACGTCTCGCACGCGCACGGCGGGCGGTACAAGGGCAAGCTGGTCGGGACCATCGGCGACGTGGGCGCGATGTCGTGCATGTCCGGCAAGTCCCTGGCGGTGGGCGAGGCCGGGTTCCTGATCACCAACGACGAGCTGATCTACCAGCGGGCCATCGCCTGGGGCCATTACGAGCGCACCGCCGAGTTCTGCACCGATCCCGAGCTGGCGCCGTTCAAGGGCCTGCCGTGGGGCGGGTACAAGTACCGCATGCACCAGATGTCGTCGGCCGTGGGGCGGGTCCAGTTGCGCCATTACCAGGCCCGCATGGACGAGATCCAGAAGGCCATGAACTACTTCTGGGATCTGCTGGACGGCGTGCCCGGCCTGCGGGCGCACCGGCCGGCGGGCAACTCGACCATGGGCGGCTGGTATGCCTCGCACGGGCTGTACGTGCCCGAGGAGCTCGACGGGCTGCACGTGGCCCGTTTCGCCGAGGCGGTCCGCGCCGAGGGCGCGAGCTGCAGTCCGGGAGCCAACTTCCCGCTGCACACCCACGCCCTGTTCCACGAAGCGGACATCTACGGCGACGGGCGGCCGACCGCCATTGCCAACGCCGATCGCGATCTGCGCCAGCCGCGTGGCAGCCTGCCGGTGACCGAAAGCCTGCCCGAGCGGTGCTACGGGATCCCCTGGTTCAAGCACTACCGGCCGCAGATCATCGAGGAGTACGCACTGGCCTACCGCAAGTGCGCCGAGAACGCGGACAAGCTCATCGCCCATTTCGGCGAGACCGCGCGGGGCAAGACCGGCGAGGTGGTCGGCAGCGCCGGGTTGTTCCAGCGGAGCTGACCCCGACGTTGTTGCGCCGGGGCTCATGCGGTGGTAACATCGTGCCGCCGCGCCACGGCGCGGCGGGGAGGGTCGTCATGCGTGCGCTGACCCGGAGACGGAGC
>JAANMX010003112.1_pt1 | contig 15145 bp, 15 predicted proteins | sample 7279681 | NCBI WGS metagenome assembly JAANMX01 (sample SAMN14094542, study PRJNA606508) | bioreactor metagenome | isolation source: A lab-scale SPAN reactor treating ammonium-rich wastewater day 351 | place: Ireland: Galway | collected 2018-01-01
AGCTGGCGAAAGGCGTCAGGGGTGCGCTTCAAGCGGTCGCTGTGGCTCATCCTGCCATCCTACTGCCTGGACGTTCTATTGTGCAGCGAGTCTATTGTATCCCCGGGCCCCCACGAGTTGCCAGCCCACCGAGCTAGCGGTCCACCCATTGTGAATTGCCCTCACGCCCAGCGTCCGCCGCTGCTGAGAACCAGCCCACGACCTGAGCACGATTAGCAACTGAAGCACAAAGCGGGCGGGAGATTCACTCCCGCCCGCCGTTTTTTCTGCGCTTCGGTCGGCCCCCGAGGCCGCGATGCCGAACCTCCTGCATTCCGATCGCAAACAACGGGGCAGGCTCCTCAAGGATCGAACCCCGCCCCATTTCTCGGTCCTGATCCCCGCTGGTTCTTATGGCGCCTCCATCGCCGCAATGATGCGCAGGCACGATTCCTGCCTGGCCTTTTGCAAGTCGTCTGCCTTCATCTTCTCTTCAAAGGGCGGCAACTGAATCCCCAGAAGATTCTCGAGGGCCCAGGCGCAGCGCCCGTTCTCCAGAAACACGTCCTGCTTCAGCGCCTCGCCGTGGCCGTGGAAATCCATCCGCCCGTTGAGGATCCTGCTGATAACAAACATGTCCGCGTAGTTTTCCAGCTTGAGTTCCTTGGTGGACTTGAGGCGCTCGGACAGGTGGAAGATCAGGGACGTGCGGACTGCCCTGGGTTGCCCCTTCCATTCCTTGACCATCTTGGTCAGCTTCTGATAGTCTGTCTCGCGGCTCAGCTTCTCGACTTCCTTGAGCGCGAGGTTTTGCGCCTCAAAACGGTCCATCGGCTGCGTACCCGCGGAAAGAGTAGACATGGCCGCCAGGACCAGGCCGAGGCCCGACACGCGAAGGGTCATGGTTGCACCTCCATCCAGGCAGAGATTGGGAGCGGGCGGCGCGGATCGCCGCCCGCTCCCAATCTAACGCAATGGCCGCCTGGGATCTAGGGTCGAGTGACGCGCACGTCGCCGATTTCTCGGTTCGCTCCGGTGATGGTAAGCTCGAAGACCATGGCGTTCGGCCCACCGTCGATGACAAACGGAAGCCTGATTCGCGGCCCCCCGCCGGCGAGGCGCATGATGGTCGGACGCCCGCGCCGACCACCGGTGACGGCGTTTTCAGCCAGAATGCCGGCCGTGTGAGCGCCCCCGCCATCCTCATCGCCCGGCGTGGTTAGGTACCCCTCGCCGTAGATCTGTTTGCGGTACTGCTCGACCACCTCGTGGATCAGGATGGCCGCCCCGTGCCTCGTATCCGCCCCCATGACAGCACCGATATCAACCACGTCGAGCGCCCCCAAGTCGTAACTCCCGAAAGTGACCGGCGCCGTGTTGCTGACCGCATTGATGGCCGTGATCCGGTTGCCGAGGCGGGTGCCCTCGTTCGCGAAGATCTGGTCGATGTACGTCCGGAAGACGCCTTGCCACGCCTGAAGCTGCGGCGCTTGCCGCGCGCCGCCGGTTCGCCACACGTTGCCGTTGGCGTCGCGTTGCAGGCCGTAGTTGCTGCCCTGCTGGAGCTGGGTCACAAGGACGTTAGCACCCGCCCCGTTAATGCGCAGTCCGGTATAAACCTGGTAGCTCCGGGCATTGCTCACGGCCGCACCGCCGGTCGGCGTGAACGTTACCTGGATGCTACCGTTGTTGATGGCGTTGCCCTCCACGCGGAGGAGGATAGTGGCCCTGGTCGCTGTGTAGTTGGCGTTGTTCGACACCTCGACCCAGGTCCCGCTGGGGTTCCACCACACGCGGACACCGGGCCCGATCGTCCACGTCAGCTGTCCGACGCTCCCCGCCGGTCCAATGGTTACGAACCCGGCTTTCAGGTCAGAGTCGTTCGCGACAATCTGGTGCCGCCCCGTCGCCGGGTTGGGCATGAAGTCACTGACCCAGCGGGTGTTGTCGGCGGCGCTGATCTGCTGCTCGTCGAAGTTGTCGTTAATGTGGATCCACGTGACGGGCGATGGCGGGCCAACAAAGTTGGGCGGGGTCAGCTGGAGTGTGACGGTCGCGGCCGCGGCAATGTCCAGACCGGCACGGGCCAATCCGCCCTCTTCGTGCCCGTCGCTGTACGTGAAGGTGAAGAAATCCCCTCCGGCGAAGCCGGCATCCGGCGTGTAGTCGAACGTCCCGGAGCCGTTCTGGACCAGGGTGCCGTGCTGCGGGAAATCCACAATGACGACCGAGAGGGCGTCTCCTTCGTCGTCGTAGTCGGACGAGAGCAAATCGATGTCGTACACGGTCTGCCCCTGGTCCGTCGCGTAGGAAACGTCGGCGGGATCTGGCACGGAGTTCGTGACATCGATCTGGATAGTCGCTTCCTCGCTCGTCGCCGATCCGTCGTCTGCCGTGAAGGAGAACGAATCGGAACCAATGTAGCCCGGGTCAGGCTGATACTGGTAGGTGCCGTCCGGATTCGCCGACAGGCTGCCGTGCGCTGGGCCGGCAGTGATCGTGAACGTCAGCGAGGCGCCTTCGGGATCCCACGAGAAGCTCCCCAGGTCAATCGGGTCGATCACGCCGTCGTGGGTAACCGACAGAACGGCGCCTCCGACCGCAGGTTCTTCGTTGATGATGGCGAGGGAAACCGTGGCGATGTTGCTGGTAGCTGCCCCATCGGACACCCGGAAGGTGAAGGCGTCCGGACCCTGGTAGCCCCCGTACGGGTAGAAGTCGAACAAGCCCGTCGCGTAGTTCTGCCCCAGCCAGCCGTGCGCCGGCTGCTGCACAATCTCCACGCTGAGCGGATCCCCGTCCGCGTCGCTGGCGTTCGCGAGCAAGTCGATCCCCAGCAGGCTGCTGCTTTCCCCGACGACATAGACACCATCATCGTTGGCGACGGGGGCGGCGTTCGTGACGGTGAACGACACGGTCGCCACGTTGCTGTACGCGTCCCCATCGTAAACCTGATAGGTAAACGAATCGCCCCCGACGTAATCGCTGTCGCTGTAGTAGCTCCAGGTCCCACTCCCCGCATTGTAGGACAGGGAGCCATGCGAGGGATGCTGGACAATCTCGGCCGTCAGCGCGTCCTGGTCCGCGTCGCTGGCATTCCCAGGCAGATCGAGGTCGGTCAAACTGCCGCCGTGATGCACCGAGAGCGGGCCGAGGTTTCCTGCGGTGGGAGTGGTGTTCGTGATGGTGATGGAAACAGTGGCCAGATTGCTGTAGGAGTCCCCGTCGAAGGCCCGGTAGGTGAAGCTCACCGGACCGACGTGCTCTCCCAGGTACGAGGAATAAGCGTACAGCCCGGTCACCGGGTTATACCCAACCGAACCATACGCGGGTTGAGCGACGATCTCGATCGTCAGCGGATCGTTCTCGGCATCGGAACAGTTGCCGGCGAGGTCAATCCCTTCGAGCATCCGCCCGTGCAAGACGGACAGGCCGCTGAGATCCCCCGCGACAGGCGGAACCCCGCTCAGCACCTCACGGGCCTCCAGTTGCTCCACGGCAAGCTGGCACCGGAATTGCAGGGGGGGCGACGTCGAGAGGGGCGAACCGCGTTCAGGAAGCGACGCCAACGAGAGAGTTGCGACATGCTGGGCTCCTCTGACCAACGAGAAAAGAAATGGGCATCCTGCCGTCCTGGGTTTTCCCTCGCCTCCTGCTCGGTTACAACAGCAGCACGACGGAGAGCATTGGAACCAGGAAAGCGGCGCCTGTCAAGAACTTAATCGGAAGAATCGCGGCGTTCCCTGGTGGGAGAGGGCGAAGTACAGCTGCCGCTCGCCTTACGCCGCGACGCTCGCCATATCAGGTGGGAAGTGCGCTCTTGAGGTCTCGATCGGTTTGCAAGCGCCGCGGCGAGGGGGTTACTACTCCCTTGCGCACTCGATCACGCTCACCTCCGCCCGGGTCGGGACGAGGCGGGTCACGCGGAAACCGCCCGCCCGCAGCAGCGCTCGCCACTGCTCCTCCGTCCGCTCCAGCCCGCCGGTCAGCACCAGCATCGACAGGTCGAGGATCTTCCCGAACGACGGCTCATTGCCGGCCGGGATGACGCATTCCACCACGAGCAGCTTCCCGCCCTCGCCCAGTGCCGCCCGCACGTTCGCGAGGATGCGGAGTGACCGTTCGTCGTCCCAGTCGTGCAGGACGTGCCGCAACAGGTAGGCGTCGGCGCCGGCGGGGACCGCCTCGAAGAAGTTTCCGCCGCGGACCTCGCAACGATCCGTCAGCCCGACCGCGGCGATCCGGTCGCGCGCCCGCTCCGTTCCGCCCGGCAGATCGAACAGGATGCCGCGCATCTGCGGATATCGTTGAAGCACGGCGCCGAGGAGGCTGCCGTTACCGCCGCCGAGGTCGGCCAGGACGCGGACGCCGCTAAAGTCGTACACCTCCAGCATCGCCTCGGTCTCGCGCCCGTGGACGCCCACCATCGACTCGTCGAACAACCGCGCCCGCTCGGGATCCTGCGCCAGAAACTCGAACAGCGGCGCCCCGCACACCCGGTCCAGGACGGGCTGCCCGGTCTGGACACTGTGGAGCAGCTCGCCCCACGCCCGGTACTGCCACGCGCCACGGACGATGGCGAGGGCACGCTGCGACCCCGGCACATCGCTGCGGAGGCACTCGGCCAGGGGCGTCAACCGGAACCGGCCGTCGCCGTCCTCGGCGAAGATCCCCTCGCCCGCCAGGGTGCGCAGCAGTCGGTAGAGCGCGCCGGCGTGCGTCCCGGTCGCGGCGGCCAGGTCCGCGGCGGTGCGCGGGCCGCCCGCCAGCAGGTCGGCGAGGCCGAGTTTCGCCGCGACGTGGACCGCCTGGGTGAGGGCGGTGCCGGCCAGCAGCCGCCGCATCTGCTCCTGGGGGGTGCTGGCACTGGACATCGGACAACACCTCAGCCGCGCAGCACGGGAAGATACCGGGCGGCAGGAACAAGCGTCTTGCCCTTGCCCCACAGGGCGTCGTGGATCTGCCGCACGCGCTCGCGGAACCACTCGAACTCGCGGAGCAGCACCGGCACCGGACGCTCGTCGAAGGATGGGTCGTAGACGAGGTACTCGCCGCGGCGGAACGATTTCGGCTCGCTGAACGGGTCGGCGAACAGGTACGCCTTGTCGGCGAGGTTGACGCCGTATTCCTCCAGCACGCGGCGCAGGTAGTCGGGAGCCATCAGAAAGATGCCGTCGGCCTGGTCGCAGAGCCCCTGGGTCAGCTGGTGCGGGCGGTGGCCGCTGGCGTCGATGCCCCAGGCGCGCAGCATCGCCAGTGCCCGGTCGTTGATCTCGCCTCCTGCCTCGATGCCGGCGTGCAGGGCGTGCGACCCCGGGAACAGGTGCTCGTACAGGTAACCGGCCAGGACCGACCGGCAGCAGTTGGCGTGGCAAACGAAGAGGGGGGTCGGCATCGAGAGTCCTCCTGGAACCGGGTGAGGCGCCGGCTGCAATCGGCGCGCCTGTCACCCGGTCGTCCGTCACGAACGGTCCTCGTACCGTTTTAGCAACACGTACTCGAGCAGCCATATCAGCGTGGCCAGGCAGTGGTCGTTCTGGTCCCGGGCCGGGTCGAACTCCGAGACCGCCAGCCCGACGACCCGGTCCGACCAGACCGCTTCGAGTAGCGGAAGGAGCGCCTGCGGGCTCAGGCCAAACGGCACCGACTGGGCAGTTGCCGGGAAGTAGGCGCGGTCGAACACGTCGCAATCGAGATCCAGGAACACCCGCCGCGCCTTTCGCCCGGCCTGCCGGAGCAGCGCAACCGCCGGTCCGGGGTCGATCGCCAGGCTCGACGCCGGGAACGCAGCACGGTAATACTGCCTGACGTACTCCGGCCGCAAGACCAGCTCGCGGTGGCCGAGGTTGATGATGCCGGGGAGCGGCCCGGCGCAGTGCAGCAGGAAGTTGCCGTGCGACAGTTCCTCCGTGCAGTCGGTCAGATTGTACACGTCCAGGTGGGCGTCGAACTGGACGACGAGCGTGCTGTCCGGGTCGCCCGCCAGGTGGTCATAAACGGGTAGAGCGCCGAGGTGATTGCCGGCGACCCAGAACAGGAAGTCGCCGCGGTCCCACGCCCGGCGCACGGCCTGGCGCCCCCGCCGCCGCCAGTCGCGATAGTCGTCGAGCGTCTCGAACGACATCTCGCGCATCCGGACCTGTCCCTGGTAGGCACGAGCCCGGGTCGGCACGCGCTCGCGCCGGTTGTCCGCCAGCAGCTCGCGGAAGGCGTCGGCGAGCAACTCCGCTCCGGCGCCGGCCCCGCGGCTGCCGAACAGATCGAAGGGGAAGAAAACGGCGCTGGTGCTCACAGGCTCTGGTTTGGTGGTGTGATCGGCTGCCCTCGGTAGGAGCCAGGGAGAATTCATGTACCGAGTACTGAGTACCGAGTACCGAGTACCGATCACTGTTCACTGGTCACTCAGCTTTCCCGTACTCTCTTCCCGGACTGGAGTGCGTGGGGAAGGCCGGTTGTCCGACCCAGGTGCAGCGGCGAGGAGGGAAAGCTGCGCGTGCAGGGTGTTTTATTGTCGCCGGGCGTGCTGTACAATGCCGGGGGCGGTGCGGTGCGGGCCGGGTGTCCGGAGCAGGTGCGGCTCATGCAGGCCATCAACAACTACTACGTCGCCGCCAACGCCGTCGTCCGCGGGGATGTTGTTTGTCGAGCGGGTGTCAACGTCTGGTTCGCCACGGTGATCCGGGCCGACCTCGCTCGCGTCACCCTCGGCCCGCGTGTCAACCTGCAGGATGGTTGCGTCGTCCACACCGACACCGATTGCCCGCAGGACATCGAGGAAGGGGTAGTGGTCGGCCACGCAGCCGTGCTGCACGGTCGCACCATCGGCCGGGATTCGCTGGTCGGCATCGGGGCTCGCCTCCTGGCCGGCTCCGAGGTCGGGCCGGAGTGCATTATCGCCGCCGGCGCCATCGTCACCGAAGGACGCCGCATTCCGCCGCGGTCGGTGGTCATGGGCATCCCCGGACGCATCGTCCGGCCGGTGACGGACGAGGAGGTCGAGCGAACTCGCACCATCTGCGCGCACTACCTGGAGATGGCCCAGCGCTACGCCCGCGGGGCCTACCCGCCCCCGTGGCTCCGCTAAACCCCGCCCCCCGACCACGCCCCGGACCTTCGAGCATTCCGAGTCACAAGGCCAGCGAATGAGCAGCGCAACCGTCATCCGCGAATCCTCCCCCGCCCAGCCCGCCCCGCAGGTTAATCTGACCATGCCGTCCGATCGGCGTGCGGACATCGACGCCAAGCACGCCGCGGTGGTCGCCCTGCTCGAGACGGTCAAGTGCGAGGGGCTGCTCGTCCTGGCCCCGGACAACTTCTCGTGGCTGACCGCCGGCGCCGTCGCGCGCGGCATCCTCGACGATACCCAGTTCCCGGCCCTGTACTTCAGCCCCGACGGCCGGTGGCTTCTGTCCAGCAACGTTGATACGCAGCGCCTGTTCGACGAGGAGATCGACGGCCTCGGGTTCCAGCTCAAGGAGTGGCCGTGGCACTGGGGTCGGGCGCAACTGGTGGCGGACCTGTGCCAGGGGCGCTCGGTCGCGGTCGATCGGCCGATCAACGGCTGCCAGCAGGTCGGGGATCGGCTGCGGCAGCTGCGTCGGAAGCTGACGGCCTACGAGCAGGCGTGCTACCGGGCGCTGGGGCAGATCCTCAGCCACGCCCTGGAGGCGTGCTGCCGCACCCTGCAGCCGGGGGAAACCGAGCGCGAGGTGGCCGGCCAGATCAGCCACCGCCTGCTGCACCGCGGGGCCGCCCCGCTGTGCATCCAGGCGGCCGCGGACGAGCGCGGAGAGCAGTACCGGCAGAGTGGGTTCACGTCGGCGACGGTCCAGTCGTACTGCACGCTCCGCGTGGTGGCGCGGAAGTACGGCCTGTGCGCCGCCGCCAGCCGGACCGTCTGTTTCGGCCAGCCGGAGGCCGCCCTGCGCAGGGACCACGACACCGTCTGCAAGGTGACGGCTACCTACGTCGCCAGCAGCTGGCCGGACGCGGTGCCCAAGCAGATCCTCGCGACCGGGCGGCGCATCTACCAGCTGAGCGGGGCCGAACACGAGTGGCTCCTCGCGCCGCAGGGGCACGTGACCGGCCGCGCGCCGGTCGAGTTGGCGCTGCTGCCCCAGACGGAGGAGTTGCTCCAGTCCGGGTGGGCGGTTACCTGGCAGGGCAGCTGCGGGTCGGCCCTCAGTTGCGACACCTTCCTGGTCAGTGAGGACGGCCCGCGCGCCGTGACCGCCCCCGAGAACTGGCCGCTGAAGCGCATCCGCGTCCAGGGCGCCGAGTTCGTCCGCCCCGACCTGCTGGTGCGCTAACGCCCGCGTAGCAGAGGGTGGTCCTTGCGGGGCGCGGGAACCTGAGCTATGGTTCCCGCAGAGTCCCTACCCGGCGGGCCGTGGCCTCCCCTTCAGCCCGTGCCCGGCCCCGGAAGCGACGGACTCCGCAGAGAAGAGGCAACTGCGCATTCGTCCCCCGGCCTCCTCCCGTCCGCGCCCCGGAACGCGCCCGCGGAAGGTAACGGCCTCGTCCCCTGTAACTCGCGCAACCGCCTTTCTGCGCCACGGTGCGTGCCCGGGCCGCCGGCCCTGGCGCGCCGCCCCCAACCTGGAAAGGCGGTCATGACCGAGTGTAGCGAGGGGTCCGACGGCCAGCCCTGCGAGGCGAACATCCCCGTCCTGCCGGTGGATGAGCTGCGCGCGGGCGCCCCGTGGTCCCGGGTCATTCTGGAACACCTCTCCCAGGCCGTCTTCCTCAAGGATCGCAACCTGTGCCTGGTCGAGGTCAACCCCGGGTTCTGTGCCGCCGCCGGGCGAGGGCGCGAGGAATTGCTCGGCCGCGATGACTCTGGCCTCTACCCGTGCGATTTCGCAGATCGCTACCGTGCCGAGGAGCGCCGCATCCTGGCCGACGGGGAAGGGCGGGAAGGGTTTGAGGAGCGGATCCTGGCGGGACAGGCGCGGACCGTGCAGATTGTCCGCTCGCCGGTCCCCGGTCCGGACGGTCGGGTCGCGGGCGTCCTGGGGATCTTCTGGGACGTCACCGACCGGCGCCGGCAGGAGGAGCGGGCGCGGCAGGCGCAGAAAATGGAAACGGTCGGCCAGCTGGCCGGGGGCATCGCCCACGACTTCAACAACCTGCTGACCGGCGTGCTGAACAACCTGGCCCTTGTTCGGACCGGGCTGGCCGACGCCGTCGGACTGCCGCGCGTCCTCGAACACCTCGACAACGCCGAAGAGATCAGCCGGCGGGCGGCGGATCTGACCCGACAACTGCTCGGCTTCGCCCGGCGGATGGAGGGCCAGCCCGAACTGCTCGACCTGAATTGCACGGTGCGCGAGGCGGTGCGGCTGGTGCGGCCCAGCCTTGGGGGCCAGATCGCGGTTGACGTGGCGCTGGCCCCGCGCCTGTGGCCGGTGCGGGCGGACGCCAGCCAGCTGACCCGGGCGCTGCTGAACCTGTGCCTGAACGCGCGCGACGCCATGCCGCACGGCGGGGTGTTGGCGGTCGAGACGGGGAATGTCACCCTGACCGAGCAGGCGGCCGGCGAACACCTCGACGGCCAGCCGGGCGACTTTGCGGTGGTCCGGGTGACGGACACCGGCGAGGGGATTGCCGCCGACCTGCTGCCCCGACTCTTCGAGCCGTTCTTCACGACCCGGGACTTCGGCCGGGGAGTGGGGCTGGCGCTGGTGTTCGGGATCGTCAAGGAACACCAGGGGTGGGTCCACTGCGCCAGCGAGATGGGCAGGGGAAGCCGGTTCGAGGTTTACCTGCCGCGCTGCCCGGAGGACGTGGCGGCGGCGGGCGGCGGGGTGGCCGTGGCGCGGGACGCGGGCGAAACGATTCGGGCCAGCGGGGCGTTGTAGCTGGGTTGCCACCGCCTTTCGTGGGGACCGGGAAATGCGCCGGCTCGCCCTTACTCCTCGCGCTCCCACTGATCGGTCAGACCGCCCTCTTCGCCCCTCTCTTCCGGGCTGGCCGCCACGCTCGTTGGGGGTTCGGGAGTTACGGGGAGCAGGATTTCCACGCGGGCTCCCTCCGGGAGGGCGAGCGCCTCCACAGGCACGATCACGCCCCCCTTGTAGACGCCCGCGACGCTGGTTACCCTGCTGGTCATCGCCCACCCCGGATCGAGGAACGACCTGTTGTCCGGCCCGACCGACGCGGCGAGCCCTTCGTCGATTATACGAGGGCCGCCGGGCGGGGGATTCCGGCACGCGAGGAAGATGACCGCTGAGCCGTCCTGCACCGGCCTGATTCACGGTCCGGATGGTCCTGTCGGCGCTGCGTGCGCGGCGCCGACAGCCTGGGGGGCCGGCGCGGCGTAGGACGTCGGGTCCGGGACGCCGGCTTCCGCGAACCCCTGGCGGCGGAGGGTGCAGGCGTCGCAGCGCCCGCAGGCCGCGCCGCCCGGGCTCGGGTCGTAGCAGCTGTGCGTCAGCGCGTAATCGACGCCCAGCGCGACCCCCGTGCGAATGATCTCCGCCCTGGTCAGACGCAGCAGCGGCGCGTGGACCGTCAGGCGGGTGCGGCCCTCGACGCCGGCTTTCGTCGCCAGGTTGGCAAGCCGCTCGAAGGCGGCGAGGTACTCCGGCCGGCAGTCCGGGTAGCCGGGGTTATCGAGGGCGTTGATGCCGACGAAGAGGTCGGAGCACTCAAGCACCTCGGCCCAGGCCAGGGCGAAGGAGAGGAAGATGGTGTTGCGTGCCGGAACGTAGGTCGCGGGGATGCCGCCCGTCATCTCGGCCGGGGTGCGGTCCTTCGGCACCGGCAGGTCGGCCGTCAGGGCCGAACCACCGAAGACGCGCAGGTCGAGGGGGACGACGATATGCGCCGCCACCCCGCACCGGGCGGCGAGGCGCCGGGCCGCCTCGACCTCCGCCTCGTGACGCTGGCCGTAGCGAAACGTCAGGGCGTGGGCCACGAATCCGCCAGCCTGCGCAATCGCCAGGGTGGTTGCGGAGTCCAGCCCTCCGCTCAGGAGGATGACGGCCTTGTTGCTTCCCATGCGTCCGCTCCTCGATCCGCCGTTTCTGTCCGAGCCCGAAGGTCAGCGCGGGGGGAGCGCTGTCCCGCGCTGACGCTGCGGGTTCGGACAGGTCTTGCTACACCTCCTTGAACTCGTCCTTCTTGATCTTGTACTCGGCCAGCTTGGTGGACAGGCTGCGCCGCGAGAGCCCGCAGATGCTCGCGCACCGGCCGACGTTGCCGCGTGTCCGCCGGAGGGCTTTGCGGATGTACTGCTGCTCGAACAGCGCCGTCAGTTCCCGGAGCTGGTCGTGGAGCTTCTGGTCCAGGTCGATGCGCAGCGGCAACTTTGGCGGCAGCGGGGCGACCAGGTCGGGCGGGAAGTTCGCCGGCTCGATCGTATCGCGCTCGGAGATCACGCACGCGCGCTCCATGACGTTCTCCAGTTCACGCACGTTTCCCGGCCAGCGATGGTTGACCAGGACATCCATCGCCTGCGGGCTGATCCGCCGGGGCGGCTCCCCCGGGCGGGCGTACTTGGCGGCGAAGTGGGTCGCCAGCAGCGGGATGTCCTCCGCCCGGTCGCGCAGCGGCGGCACGTCGATGCGCACCACGTTGACCCGGTAGTAGAGATCCTCGCGGAACTTCCCCTTGCGGACCATCCCCTTGAGGGAACGGTTCGTGGCCGCGACCAGGCGCACGTCCACCTCGATCGCCTTCGTCCCGCCAACGCGCTCGAACCGGCGCTCCTGCAAAACGCGGAGCAGCTTGACCTGAGTGGCGGGCGAGATCTCGCCGATCTCGTCCAGGAACAGCGTTCCGCCGTGGGCCAGCTCGAACCGCCCCTGGCGCTGGCCGATGGCGCCGGTGAAGGCGCCCTTCTCGTGGCCAAACAGTTCGCTCTCCAGCAGGCTCTCCGGCAGGGCGGCGCAGTTGATTGCGACGAACGGACCGGGACGGAGGCGGGCGGATGCCTGATGGATGGCGCGGGCGATCAGTTCCTTGCCGGTCCCCGTCTCGCCCTCCACCAGCACCGTCGTCGTCGTTTGCGCGACGTTGTTGATCAGCTCGAAGATCGCGTGCAGCTGCGGGTTCTTCGACAGGATGTTCTGAAACGAGTAACGCTGCTGCATCTGCTCGCGCAGCAGCATGATCTCGTCCTGCAGGGAGCGCTCGCGCAGCGCCCGGCGAACGACGAGGCGCAGGTACTCCGGGTCGATCGGCTTGGTGAGGAAGTCGCACGCCCCGAGGCGCATGGCCTGGACGGCGTCCTGAATACTGCCGTGGCCGGTGAAGACGATGACGGTGACCTGGGCACTGCGTCGCTGCAGTTCCTCGACGAGCTGGATCCCGTCCAGGCCCGGCATCTTGAGGTCGGTCAGGAAGAGGGAATATCTCCGCTCCGCCCGGGTAATCATTTCCAGGGCTTCGCGCCCGTCCCCGGTGGTATCGACCGTGACGCCCTCCTCGGCGGCCAGGACTTCCTTCAGCTGCTCGCACAACAGCGGGTTGTCTTCCGCGATCAGGATGCGGCGCGGGGGGATGGGCAGGTCGTGGGTTGACGGCCCTCCTTGCGGGTTGTGGGAAAGGCTGTTCACCTCGTCGTGATCGCGCAGCACGATTCGCATCGCGTCCTCTCCGAGACATCTGCCAGTGGGTGAACCCGTGTGGGGGCCATTGCTTCATCGTAATTGGGAAAGCCGGTTCGAGCAAGAAGGCGGATCACTTCCCATTCTCAAGCAAACAATTTCCATCCCGGGTACGGGAAGAAGCGGCTGCTGTTGTCGAGGAAGCGCACTTCCACCATGTCCTCGGCCCGCCGAGTCGCGATGTGGACGCGCGGGATGACCCCCGACCCCTCGCGGTCGCGCCGCGCGCCCACGGCGTAACAGGCGTTCCGGATCTGGATCACGTTTGCCGGGGTGGAAGGGGTTGCCGTTGGCGGACGGACTGGTAGAATCAGAGGTAGATGGCGTGACCGCGCGGAAAGGTTGCGAGGAAGCGTCCCGAACCGAACTTTAACGCAAACACGCGCCTGTAGCTCAATTGGATAGAGCAACGGCCTACGGAGCCGTAGGTTGGGGGTTCGAATCCCTCCAGGCGTAATGACTTACGACGACTCAGGCGGCCCGTCACAGAACTTTGTCACCGAATCAAAAGCCCCGCCCCGGCGTGTCACCGGGACGGGGCAGAGCGGACCTTCCGGCCCGGCATCCTGCTGGAGGGTCTGACCGTGAAAAAGTTCCCCAAACCCTGGTCTCGCCCGTCGCGCGGCGTCTGGTACGTCACACTCCGCGGCACGCAACACAACCTCGGCCCCGACGCGGCGGAAGCGCGCAAGCGCTACCACGAGCTGATGGCCCGGCCGCCCGCGGCGCCCGAACCCCAGGCCGCCGTAGGTCTGGCGGTGGCGGAACTGTTTGAAAAATACCTCGGCTGGTGTTCCACCCACCGCGCTCCCCGCACCTGCAAAGACCACCGCGATTTCATCCAGCAATTCCTGGATGAATCTCCCGGTGTTAGCTCTCTTCCGGCCATGTCCCTGCGCCCTTTCCACGTCATCGAGTGGTTCGGCGTGAGGTGGTCATCCATGCTGGTGTGGTGCGACCGCTGCGGAGACTGTCAGCCGAACGCCTGGCGGTGTCGGCGTTGCCAGGCGATGCTACCCCACCACAGGGACTACCTCCGCAGGTTAGTTCGCGACTTGGTGGTTGCATTCGCCATCGGCGGCTTGCTTGGACTGGGCTATCTCCTGTGGCCCTTGTTCCGATAAACACTCCGGAGACAGGCGAGGCGGAACACGCCGAACCAGTCGCTGCAGCAGACGGCGGCCGCGATACTGGTTTCTCGGAGTTCTTCGCCTCAGCGCGCGGCCGCCGCTGCTGAGCTTTATCGGTGGACAAGCACCCGACCTGGGGCACCACCCGCCGCCGCAACGCCATCATCGCCGTGCAGCGGCCGTACAACTGGGCGGTGGAACTGGGGCACATCGAGGCCTCCCCCGTCCGCCGCATCAAGAAGCCGCTCTCCGGCCGCAGGGAGCAGGCCGTCACGCCCGACCAGTGGGCGCGCATCTGCGACCATTACCCGGAGGGCGACCCGTTCCGCGACCTGCTGGAGGTCTGCTGGGAGACCGGCTGCCGCCCGACCGAGGACCGTGTCATGGAGCCGCGGCACGTCCACCTGGAGCGCCTGTGCGTCGTGTTCCCGCCCGCCGAGGCCAAGGGCCGCAAGCGCTGGCGCGTCATCCGGCTGACGCCGCGGGCGGCGGCGATCATCCGGCGGCGGGCCGACGGCCGCACCGAAGGGGCGGTGTTCCTGAACGCGGCCGGCCGGCCGTGGACGGCGTTCGCCATGAATTGCCGGTTCGGCCGCCTGAAGAAGCACACGGGGATCAAGCATTTCGCCTACGCCTGGCGGCACGGCTTCGCCAACCGGAAACTGCTGCAAGGGCACGACTACTTGACGGTGGCCGAGCTGCTCGGCCACAGCGACGGTAGTACCCTGGCGAAGGTGTATGCCCACCTCGACCAGGCCGACGAGCACCTGAAGAAGGCCCTGGAAGGTTAGGGCCGCAAGTGCTCGAACTTGACCTTTGCCCGCGCGGCGGGAGGCGGTACCGATGCGGGTGGACCGCTCTCCCGCCCGCGGAGGTATTCGGCCCTGGCCTCCTCCGCGATGCGGATGACGCCGCGCCCCACGCCGACGCGCGAATGCCGCAGTTGCCCCGCCGCGCACAGCCCGTACACGGTCTGCGCCGACACGCCGAGGCGGTCGGCGGCTTGTTTCACCGATAGCATCAGAAATGCCCTTACAGGCCACAGGCCTGCCTTCGGCTTCGAGCACCTATCCTGTCCCGGTCTCACTCCAACACCAGCGCCCTCGGTCGCCGTTTGGCCCGATTCCGGCGCTCCCTTGCGGCGAGTAACGTGGAACTGCGCCCCAAGCACGGACCCGGCACCGGTTGCCCCGCGGCGAACGTCGGGATGGACGGCGGCAGGGCGACGACTGGCGATTGGTTGTTCGCGGCGACCTCGGCCGAGGTCAGAAGGTTCATCGTTTCCCGCCACTCATGACGCCACCAGAGGTTGAACTGTAGTGCCCCCGACAATAGACTCGCTGCACAATAGAACGTCCAGGCAGTAGGATGGCAGGATGAGCCACAGCGACCGCTTGAAGCGCACCCCTGACGCCTTTCGCCAGC
>JAANMX010003113.1_pt1 | contig 15140 bp, 11 predicted proteins | sample 7279681 | NCBI WGS metagenome assembly JAANMX01 (sample SAMN14094542, study PRJNA606508) | bioreactor metagenome | isolation source: A lab-scale SPAN reactor treating ammonium-rich wastewater day 351 | place: Ireland: Galway | collected 2018-01-01
CCGCCCCGATCGCGCCCGATAGCAGCCGGAACGCCTCGCGCGAGTAGACCGAGGACAGCGGATTGCGCCGCAGGCAGACCGCCGACTCCAGGGCGTGGGCCACGGCATCCAGGCCGGTCAGGACGGCCACCATCCGTGGTTGCGATACGGTCAGTCCCGGATCCAACACCGCCACCCGCGCCAGCGCCTGCGGCGCGCCACACGCCATTTTCTCATGCGTGTCATCGCGGCTGATCACCGCGTATGACTGGCATTCGCTCCCGGTGCCCGCCGTCGTCGGCACCGCGATCATCGGAAGAAATGGCCGATCCGACCTCCCGTACCCCCGGTAATCCCGCATCGCGCCGCCCCCGGAGAGCAGAAAATTGCATCCCTTCGCCGTGTCCAGGCTGCTGCCCCCGCCAAGACCTATCAGGCAGTCCGTCCCCCGAACGGCGGCAAAATCTCGGCACGCCGCCACATCCGCCTCCGAGGGGTTCTCCCGCACCGCATCATACACGGCGAAATCCATGCCGGCCCCCGAAAACGCATCCCCCGCGCGCGCCACGTGACCCGCCGCCACGATCCCGCGATCGGTCACGATCAGCGGTCTCCTCCCGCCCAGGCCCCGGACAAGTCCCGGCAACTCATCCAGCAGGCCCTCTCCGCAGAGGATCCGGGGCGCGGGCCGCGTCTCGAATGTCATGCGGGAATCCATCGGGCCTCCTGTCCGTGGGTCGGGCCCGCGACCTAACGCGCCCCCATCACGCCCAGATCGCCCTGCAGGGCCCGCCGCCGAAATAGGAACTCGAACAGGTTCCCCTCGTGAGGCTGCTCCCACTGAACGCGATTCGTCGGAAATGGGCCGACATTCAGCCGGTCGATCCAAGGGCACGCGACGATCTCCGCGATCCATCTGGGGTCCCCCGTCAGGGCCGAGACCACCAGCGTCGGCCCGAGCGCGGGCAGCATCTGCGCCGCGGGCATCTCCACGAGGCTCGCGTATGGGAACATGAACTCCGTGTTCGCCAGGGGATGCTCGAGATCGTCGCAGACCACCAGCGTCGGCCGCAAGAAGGTCTGGCCGTGGGCCTCGGCTAGCCTCGGGCCCTTGCGGTATCGCGCCGTCACGTCCTCCGCCCCCGGCTGCCGCAGTTCCGCCTCGATCCGCGCGTCGATCGCCCGCGCCTGCTCCGGGTTCGCAAAGCCGCAGAGCAGCGCATCGGGATGGTCGCGCGGCAGAGGCTCGATCCCCGCCAGGCGCCGCGCCAGCTCGTCCGCGATCTCATCGCGACGCCCCGGGACGAATATCGCCGAAGCATTGATGCAACTCCTGCCGCCATTCGCGCTGATCGATTCCACCAGCACATCGATCTGCGATTCCCACCGCCCCAGCCAGTCGTCTCCCAGCAGCACCTTGCTGCGCCCCGTCCCGTGCACCTGGATGCCATCGAATGCCGCATACCGCTTCACGGTCGCGTCGCTGCCGAACGCGATCCCCCGACCGCAGGACAGCAGCAGGGTGTCCCCGCCCTCGTGCGTCGTCGGATAGAAACCGAACGCCTCCGCCGGAAAACCCCCGGCGACCAGCGCCTGTATCAACCGGTATGGCGTCAGCGGATCCTCGCGCCCCGGCTTCAACAGCACCGGCACCTTGAACACCGGCGCCGGCAACCACAACGAATTCACCCCGGGCGAATTGCTCGGCAGCGATACCCCCAGGCTCTCCGCAGCGGGAAAGTAATTGATCGCGAGCCCCTCGCGCGAGACCACGCCGGTGTCGAATAGCTCCCAAGGCAGGCCCCGCGTCAAGCCCGCCACGACCGAAGACATGTTGGCCAGCGCCCCGTGTATCTTCCGCATGTTGGAGCGACACAACGAATGCGGCAGGCCCGTCAAAACCGACAGCGCCCGCACGTAATCCTCCGGCCCCTGAAGATCGTCCCCGCAGCCCCACGGCAAACGCTCGTTCAGGAATGCGTCCGCCGCGCGCTCGCACGCGACGGCCAGCGCCTGCGCCCGCTGCCGCCGCAGCGCCTCCCGGGCTCCCCCTATGCCCATCAGGTCGCGCCGGATCAGGCCGGGATTGGCAAGGCTCACCTCGATCCGATACTCCCCCGCATCCAGATCGAGGCGGTCCATGCTCTCGTAGGGCCGCCCCATCCTCAAGATCGGCAAGTGTATCCTCTTGGCCATCGTTCCCGCCTCCGTCGCCAAGGTTCAGTATACCCCCTCGACCACCGGCTTGCTCCCCGATTGGAACGGCCTCACATCGCCCACCCCATCCCACGGGAACTCCTCGCACGCCGGCCGCCGGATCGCCTCGTCCCGCTCCAGAAATCGAGGCATGAAAAATTCCCTCGTCATCGTCGTCAGCTCCACACGGCCGTATTCCCCGTAGCCCACCTCGCTCTCCGGCCGCTTCGGGTCCACGACACGCAGCACCGCGCGCGGCTGCGGCGCGTAATACGTCAGGCTATAGTTGTCCTCGGGGCGAAGCCTCCGGCTGATCGCCAGCCCCATCAGCGTGTTCCCGTACGTCGGCGCAAAGTTGACCTGGCCCTCCAGAACCTCCTCGATAAGAAAACGCACGTACTGCGGCGTCATCGTCGTCCCGCCACAGAACACGCCCCGGATCCCGGCCCCCACCAGCGAGATTCTCTCCGTCAGCGACTCCAGCAGCTTCGGGGTAGCAAAGAGGCAAGCGATCTTCCGGTGCCTGAGCAGCGTCACGGCCTGGTCCACCACGTGCTCCTGGTACTTCCGCGCCATGGCCAGTTCCCCCATCCCGATGAGCCGCTTCACCCACCTCGGGTCCAGATCGATGAAATAGCACGATCCGCCACGCACGTTCGCCAGATGCTCCACGGCCAGGCGAAGGCGCCGCGGGCCCGTCGGCCCCACCATCAGCCAGTTCGCGCCCCTCGGAAAAAACTCGTCGCCATAGTGCTCGCTGAATTCGCTGTAGTCCGTCTTGTAATCCTCCCAGCCGATCCGCTGCTTCGGCATCCCGGTCGTCCCGCCGGTCTCGAAGATGTTGTACGGCCTTCCCCGATAGACCGCCGGCACGAAACGCTCCGGCTCTTCCTTGCGCAGCACCTCGTCATCGAAATGATCGAACCGAGCGATGTCCCCGATGCACCGCACCCTCTCGCGCGGATCCCATCCCGCGCGCCTCGCCCAATCCAGCCAGTACGGACAGCCGGTCTCCGGCGAAAAGTGCCACGCCACCATCTCCCGCAGGTGCTCGTCCAGCCGCGCCCGCGCCTCCTCAACACGCCTTTCGAGATCCATCGTCGCCTCCAAAAAACTTCGCCAAAGTTTCCCCCGATGGTGGCCGCGTCAACAGCGACACGCCCACCAGCGTCGCCGCGCAAGACAGGAAGATCGGCACCACCGGCATCACGCCCCAAACCAGAAAGGCCTCGTCCGCGACGTAGCCGGACGCCCGGAACAGCGAGAGCCACACGAGCGCCGCAACGCACACCGCGGCCATCGCGCCGGCCTTCGTCGCCCTTCGCCAATACAGCGCCCCAAAGACCACCGGCGTCAGGCCCGCATAGCCGCTGAAACACCACACCCCAAGCGCAAAGATCTGCCGCGGCTCCACCAGGGTCAGGAGGTACGTCACCAGCACGATCGCCCCGATGAATCCTCGGGCCAGCCACAGGATCTGCCCGTCGTTGAGCCGTCCCCTCCCCACCAGCGGGATCACGATGTCCCGCGTGAACATCGTGCCCACCGACACGAACTGCGAATCCAGCGAGGACATGATCGCCGCCAGGACGCCCGCCGTCACCAGCCCGCCCACCAGCGGCGTGGCGAACTGCCCCACCATGATCCCCAGCACCGCGTTCGGGTTCGTCCCCTCCGCTATCAGGCGCTCGCCCGTGCCCGGCAATGTCGCCCCCGTCGCCCAGAATCCGATCAGGATACAGGGGATCCAGGTCAGCATGATGCAGATCGGATGCGCCACGAGCATCAGCCGGAAGGTCTTCGCCGAGCGCGCCGTGAGGCAGTTCTGGAAGATGTGCGGGAACATCCCCACCGACAGGGGAACCAGCATGTACGAAAGGAACTGCAGCTCCGTGATGTTTCCAGCGCGCACCGCCGCCGCCGGGTCCGCCATGCGCGAGGCCGCCGCCGGGCCGCCCAGCCCATGCGAGATCAGGCAGAACGCGAGCAGGCCCATCGCCATGAATACCAGCGTCTGGAACGTGTTCGCCCATGCCGCGCCGCGGACACCGCTGAAGAAGATGTACGAGAGCACGACGGCCGCCACGACCGCCGAGGTCAGCGCCGGTGGCACCGCGCCCGACGTGCCGGGAAAAATCTCGGGAAATGCGCCGGTCGTCACGCCCCTCACCACCGACCCCGCACCCATCAGCCCGACCAGCAGGTAGGGGATCAGCAGCCCGACCAGAACCGGGAACAGCAGGTACCCCAGCGCCCGGCTCTCGAACCGGTCGCGGAAAAATTCGATCTGCGTCATGTACCCGTGCCGCTTCCCGAGCGCCCAAAGCCGCAGGCCGATGAAAAAGAAACACGCCGAGTGGATCAGCGCCGACGCCGAAGCGATCTTGCCATAGGTCCCCACCCCCACGCGATAGGCCTCCCCCGTGCTCCCCACCATCGCGAATGCCGTCATCGTCGTCCCGAAGATCGACATCAGAAAGACAAACGGACCGATCGACCGGCTCGCCACGAAAAAGTCCGCAGCCCCCCCACGGAAAAATCGGTTGCTGATGAGCCCCAGGCCCACCAGCAGCCCCAGGTACACCAATATGACGCCAACCGCAACCATGCTAACCCCTTCCCCCGCCCCTATTCCCGTCTCCCTCCTCGCCACCCTCTCCCTCCAGGCCATCCGGCCATGCCCACCGCGTGACCGCGAACCAACCGGACGCGGCTAGAACCGTGAACACCATGTGGTAGGCGAGGGTCGCGGGAAGGACCCCGAGGATCAGCCCCGGCTCATCCCGCAGCCAGAAATCCTGGTGCAGGAACAGCAGCGCCAGCAGATAGGCCCAGACCAGCACTCGCGCGACCCGCCGGGCCGCGGTCCGATCACTGCCGCTTGCCGATGGCATAGAGGTGGGTCTGGGTGCAGACATATAGCACGCCATTCGCGACGACGGGACTCCCGTATACCGGGGCCCCAAATTCCATCGTCCCTAACAGCTTTTTCTCCCGCCCCGCCGCCAATGCCACCACCGCGCCGTCCTCGGTGCCGGTGAAGACCTTCCCGTCGGCAACGAGCGTGGAAGACCAGATGCGGCTGTCGGTGGGATGCACCCAGACCGACTCGCCCGTCTTCTCGTCCAGGCAGTGGATGTCCCCGTCGTATTCGGCGATATAGACCAGCCCGTCATGCACGCTGACCGTCGAGATCGTACGGCCCACGTCCTTGTTCACCCACGCGGCCTTGCCCGTGATGTCACCCTTCGCGCCGGCGGGGATGCAGCTGACCATGCCCACCCCGTCGCCGTGCTCGGGATCCTGCCCGATGGCCACGAACACCCGGCCCGCATGATACACCGCGGTGCCGATGATCTCGCTCGGGCCCCCGTAGGTCGCGTATTTGATCGGCGCGCCATCCTTGGTCCGGTACTCGGGCGGATTGCAGTCGTAGCGCCAGACCTCCTCGAGCGTCCCGAGACCATCCGATCCCTTGACCGGCTCCGGCTTGAACGCGTAGCAGAACCCGTCGCCACCGCCCCACAGGATCAGTGGTTGGCCATCCGCCTCGCCCAGCGCCGGCGAGCTCCAGCTCGCGTGCAATACGCGCTCCGTCACGCCCGAGGCCTCCTCGCCGACCAGCTCACCCGTCTCCATGTCCAGCGCGATCAGCGCCGGCGCGAAGGGCGCCGGGATATTCTTGTGCGACCAGTCCACGCCGTTGGACGTCGCCACGTACACCCTCCCCCCATGCACCAGCGGGAAACAGCTCGATACGTTGTGGGGAAACGTCCCGACTTCCTTCCGCATGTCAAAGACCCAGAGGATATCCGCGTGCTGGTCCGATAACTCCACCGGCGTCCCGTCCGCCGACATGAACGTCGCCTCATCCTTGAAGGGCCCGTCGTTCCCATCGGCCAGCCCTTTCAGATCGAGGCAGATCAGCTCACCGCGGTTGCTCACCAGCCAGCCGCGATCCCCCACCACCGTCGGCGAGGAACAGAGTCCGACGTACTCCCAGTCACTCACCTTTCCCGCCCCCAGCTTCGGGATGATCAGCTGCCAGAGGAACGCGCCGTCCTTCTCCGCGAAACACATCAGGACCCCGCGGTCGCCCTTCTGCTTCGGGTCCCGCGGCGACTCATTATTCGTGCCGACGAAGACCCTCCCGCCGGCGATGGTCGGTGTGCCATACGACTGCGAGCCCAGCTTCGCCGCCCAGAGGATGTTCTTGGTGGTGGCCATGTCCACCTCCTCCGTCCCGGCCTTGAACTCGCCCGCCTCGACCTCGATCGGGATGTCTTTCGCGTCGGCCACCATGTTGCGAGTGTTCGACCCGCCCCACATGGGCCAGTCCCCCCCGCGGCCCTCGGTCGCCAGACCCATGGCCACGCAAGATGCCGCGACCACCGCGGCAATGGATGATGTCGTCGTCATTTATTCCTTGCCCGTTGTTAGCCTAAGGTTGTCGATGTAGACCCGCATCAGGCTCTGCGGCGAAAATGCGAATACCGCCGGCGCGCCGTGCCGGTGCACCTCTGGCACTGGAACCTCGATCGTCCAAGCCCCGGGCTCCGGCTCCGTCCGGGGATAGGCCTTCGCCCGGACCACACCGCTGCCGTCCGGCATCGTCTCGACATGCGTCTTGAGGCGATACCAGAGCTTCGGCTCGACCTTGAATGGCACCGAGCGCTTCAGCCTCTCGTGGTTGCTGGATACCTCCAGAATCCTCCAATTTCCCGCCAGTGTGATCAGGTACCGCTGGTTCACCAGGCCCACGGTCGACATCGTCCTCCGATTGCCGTCCGTCATGACGTCCGCTTCCAGCACGTAGTCCTTCATCTCCGGGCGCCCGAAGAAATTCATCGTCCGCTGAAATAGAATATCATCCAGCCGGTTCGCCACGACCTTGCTCCCATCGCGCTCGAGCACATACCACTTCACCCGCGCGCCGAGCCACGGCAACGGCGGGAAATTCACCGCCTCCCCCGCCTCGCTTTTCATGCCCAATTCGTATGATTCGAAGTCCTCGGCGTAGCCCGGCCCCGCCACGACCCGCCCGCGCACCGTCGCCGAGCGGCCCCCGGCCGTCGCCTTGAATGCGCCGGCGGAGAGCTTGGCGCCCGGCCCCGCCACCAGCCGATTCCCGGACTCAAATTTCGCGTCGGCGGCGCTCTTCACCTTGGCCGTCGGCGGGACCCACGGCTCCCACTCGACCTGGTCGAACGTCTTCACGCGCCGGCCCACCGCGTCCAGGCCCCACACGGTGAATGTGCGGGATTGCTCCGGCGCCAGCGCGAACTCCGGCGGCACAACCTGCAGCGACGCGACCTCCCCAACTTCGGCGACCGCCGCCGCGGCCACGGCCGGGGCCCCGCGATATGCGCCTTCCCTATTGCCAAAGCAGTGCATTCCATCGTCGGTCACGAGAAATACCTTCCCCGCACAGATGGCCGGCGCGCCGAGACAGGGTACCCCCAGGTCCGTCCGCCAGAGCTTCTCCGCGCCCTTCGGCCCCGGTCGCAAGATGTTCAGCCCCCCATCCCGCATTGGCACGTACAGCTTCCCATCGCCAAAGGTCGGTGACGCGTGCAGCTGGTCTGGACCGAGCTTTTCCTGCCACAAGGTCTTGCCCGTCTCCGCGTCCGTGCACAGCAGGCTCCCCGTGTCGATGGTCGCATAGACCAGATCGCCCACGAGCACCGGCGAACTGCTGAACGCACAGTGATCCCCATTCCGCCACACCTCCGCCTCCTTGCCTAGCACCAGCGGCAGCTCCCCCTTCGGATACTCCGTCGGAATGCGCAGGCAGACCAGCCGCCCCGAGGTCGATTCGTCCACGTTCTCCTTGCCGTGCACCGCGATGAGACGGTCCTTCCCGTAAAGCAACACCCCAGAATTCACGCCGCCGTTCGAGAGCCGGAACCGCCAAACCGGCTGCCCCGTCCGCGCGTCGACGCACACGATGTTCCCACAACCGGTCCCCGCATAGAAGACCCGGTGCGGCCCAAGGTCGCCAAAGACCGGCGTCGCAAATGAGCTGTCCACCGGCTCCTCCCCAGGGGTCGATGCCCACACCAGATCCCCGGTCCGCTTATCGAACGCGTAGAACCGGTTCCTCGCCGGGCCATCCGTCCCCCAGTTCGCCGTGATCCCGTGCGTGATCACCAGATCGCCATCCACCCCGGGCGCCCCCGTCCGGCCATTCGGGAACGTCAGCCACCCGTATTCCTCCATCATCGAGTGCTCCCATAGCCGCTCGCCATCCCTCGTGAATCCCATCAACAGCCCGTTGCTAGAAAGGACGTACACGTTCCCCGTCTCCCGATCGATCACCGGTGCCCCGATCCCGTACCGCGTGTACACGTTGTCGCTCAGGTAGTCCCGGAACCGGTGCTCCCACACCTTTTTGCCCGTCGCAACATCCAGGCAGAGCAGCGTCTCGGTCACGTCCTCGCTCTTGCCATAAAACCCGAAAACGTACGCCCGCCCGTCCGCCACCACCGGGGTCCCCCCCCCACGCACCGCGTAGCTCCACAGATGGCTCGCCCCGCCCAACTCCCACTTCTCCGGCAGACCGACCTCCAGGGAAACGCCTGCCTGCAGCGGTCCCCGCCACGACACCCAACCCTCCACCGCGCACAGCCTCCCGGCGCACGTCGCGCACAGCCCAAAAGCCGCGAGGGCCAACCACCGAAAATGATGACCACCTCTGTTGCCCATGGCCGCCAAATAAGCACGACCCCTCAGAATTCAAACCCCTTGTGAAACATATTAGCAATTCTTTCTGTAGGCCCACCGCACATCAGCGCCCCGACCGAGCCCTTTGACAAAACCCCATCGCCCCATACCGTTCCGTCGCCAAATCACGGTCCCCATGAAAACGATCACCGCCATGCTCGCCGCGAGCCTCACCGCCCTCACGCCGCCCACCCTCGCTCTCGCCGAGGACTGGCCACATTTCCTCGGCCCGAGGCACGACGCCAGCGTCGAGGAACCGATCCGCCTAGACTGGGACAAGCGCCCGCCCGAGGTCCTCTGGAAGGCCGAGCTGGGCATCGGCTGCGTCGCCTTCTCGATCGCCGGCAACCGCGCCCTCTCGCTGGGCAACGCCAACGACCAGGACACCCTTTGGTGCCTCGATGCCGAGAGTGGAAAGATCCTCTGGAAGCACGCGTACGCCGAGCCCCTCGCCGATAAGCAGTACACCGGCGGACCCTCCGCGCAGCCCACCATCGACGGCGACCGCGTCTATTCCCTCAGCAAGGAGGGCAAACTCTTCTGCCTTGATCTCGCTACCGGCAAGGTGCTCTGGTCCAAGGATTACATCGCGGACTTCGGCGGCAGAAAATCGGATTGGGGCTGGTCCGCCTCGCCGCGAGTGCTGGGGGACACGCTCCTCATCGATCCCGGGGCCGAGGATGGCGCCATCGCCGCCCTCGACAAGATGACCGGTGCCGTCCTCTGGAAGGCGGGCGACGAAAAGCCCGGATACGCCGCCCCCTCCATCTTCCGCCACAACGGTCGCCAGATGGTCGCCTTTTTCCACGCCAAGGGTCTCGTGGTCTACGACCTCGACGCCAAGGGCGCCACCGTTTTCTCCTACCGCTGGCGCACGAACTGGGGCGTCAATGCCAGCAACCCGCAGTACCACGACAACCGCCTCTTCCTCGCGTCGGGCTACGGTCAGGGCTACGCCATCCTCGACGTCTCCGCCGCCGAACCCCAACTCCTCCACCGCGACCGCGACATGGAACTCATGTTCCAGAACAGCGTCTTCGACGGCAACCACATCATGGCCGTCTTCGAGGACAAAGGAGAGCCCGCCCGTCTCGCCCGCCTCGACATCGCCTCCGGCAAGGTCCTCTGGCGCCACGACATCCCCGGCGAGCGCGGCTCCTTGCTCCGCGCCGGGCCCCACCTCATCATCCTCGCCGAAACCGGCGACCTCGTCTTCGGTAAGGCCGACGACGCCGGATTCAAAGAAGTCGCCCGCCAGAAAATCCTCGCGGAACTCTGCTGGGCCCCTCCCTCCCTCTCCAACGGGCGCCTCTACCTCCGCAACAACGCCGGCGCCGCCGTCTGCCTTGACGTCAGGCCCTGACCTGAAACTTCGCCCCCGGTCGCGTCTCCCAGAGACGCCGCACAAATTTTGTAGGCCGCCTGTGCCAGGCGGCTGCGGGAATTGAGTCTCCCCCTGAATGACGCGGACATTTTGAAAGATCGGCACCAATATGTGCACCGGAACCTATCCTTGCGTGGCGACCGCCGCCCCCGCATCATCACGGCCCGGAAGCCAAATACTCCAGAGGAACCATCCCATGAATACCCAGCACCCCGCGGCCGTCCCCCTTGCGCTCGCCGCCCTAGTCGCGCTCGCCGCCCTCCCCGCGCACGCCGCCGAACCCAATGCGCTCACCCCGGAGGAACGCGCCGCCGGATGGACCCTCCTTTTCGATGGAAAATCCTTCGACGGCTGGCGCGGCTATGGGCTGCGGGGCCTCCCGGAGGCCGGATGGATCATCGAGGACGGCCTGCTCAAGACGGTCGCCAAGGTCAAGGGCAAGGAGTTGATCACCGAAAAGAAGTTCGTGGATTTCGAACTCGCCTGGGAATGGCGCGTCGAACCCGGGGGAAACAATGGCATCAAATACCTCGTCACGGAGGATCGCCCCAAGGCCCCCGGCCACGAATACCAGATGCTCGATGACGCGCGGCACCCGGATGCCCTCCGCGGCGAGACCCACAAGACCGCCGCCTTCTACGACGTCCTGCCCCCGGCCCCAGACAAGCCCGTCAGGCCCGCCGGGGAGTGGAATGCCTCCCGCATCGTCGTGCGTGGCAATCACGTGGAACACTGGCTCAATGGGCAGAAGGTCCTCGCCTATGAGCTCGGAAGCGACGCGCTAAAGGCCGCGCTGGCCGAAAGCAAATTCAAGCCATTTCCCGATTTCGGCACCAAGATCCCCGGCCACATCATGCTCACCTACCACAACGACGCCTGCTGCTTCCGCAATATCCGGCTCCTCGAGATCAAGTAGCCGGGCCGGGATGCAGTTTCCCATCTGCCCCTCGGGCCCGTCGCCCGTCAGCCGCCCGCCGACCCAGTCCGGAGGCACCGCGCAATCTGCGCCGAGAGCTTGCCCAGGCTGTACGGCTTGCCGATGAACCCGATGGCGCCCGCGGTGAGAAATTCACTGACTCGCCGGTCGCGCTCAAACCCGGAGCTCACCAGCACTCGGACGTCACCCCGGACCCGCTTCATCTCGCGCAACGCCGCGGCCCCATCGAGCCGCGGCATCACGACATCCAACAGCACCAGATCGATCGAATCATGCTCTCGACGGAAGAAGTCGACAGCCTCCTGCCCGTCCGCGCAGGTCCAGACGGTGTAGCCCAGGCGCCGCAGGCACCGGTCGAGGAGATTCCGCACGCTGGCCTCGTCATCGACGACCAGGATCCTCCCGGCGCCGCGAACCACGCGCTTCGGCGCCGCCGAGGCAGGACGCGTCGTCCCAGCCGACAGCGGCAATACCACCCGAAACGTCGTTCCCCGCCCACGCTCGCTCTCCACCCGGATCCCGCCCCCGTGACTCTTCACGCAGCCATAGACGCTCGCGAGGCCAAGCCCCGTGCCCTTGCCAGGCTCCTTGGTGGTAAAGAATGGCTCGAATATCCGCTCGCGGAGCTCGGCATCGATGCCGCAGCCCGTGTCCGACACAATGATCTCGATCCAATCGCGACAGGTCGGTTCCCCGTTGCCCGCCCTCCCCGCGCCCGGCAACCCCACTGGCACGTTCCGGGTCGCAAAGACGATCCGGCCACCCTCCGGCATCGCGTCTCGTGCGTTGAGCCCCAGGTTCAGCAACATCGTCTCGATCTGCGTCGCGTCGGCCCGGATCGTCGACCGTGACGCGCGCGGGTCCACCGCGATATCGATCCGCCGATCAATCACCCGCCCTAGCAGGCGCCTCACGTTCCCTATGGCCTCGTGCACATCCACCGGACCCATCACCATTCGGCCCTTCCGGGCAAACGCCAAGAGCTGCGCGGTCAAATCCGAGGCCTGGTCCGCCGCCTGGACGATCTGATCCACCAACTCCCTCGCCTCGCCGCGGATGCCATCCTCAAGCCGGAGCATCTCGGCGTTGCCCCGCATCGCCGTCAGGATGTTGTTGAAATCATGCGCGACGCCCCCGGCCAATTGCCCGACCGCCTGCATCCGCTCGGACTGGATCTTCTCCTCATGAAACCGGAGGCGCTCCGTCACGTCCAACAACATCACGAACATCAGCCCATCGCCCACCAGGCTCGCGCGAAATTGGATCGCCCGGCGCTCCCCGTCACGGCGCACGATCTCGTAGACCACGTCCCGCTTCATGTTTCCGGGATCCACGTCCTCTTCCCAGCGCGAAAGCACCCATTCCCGGTACCGCGGGTCCGGATACGCCTGCCGGATCCAGTCGGCCACGGACGGGACATCCTCCAGCGTATATCCCGTGATCGCCGTGAACTCCCGATTCACATAGGCGCAGCGCGCGTCGGGCGTCGTCCCCGCCACGATGGCCCCAAATGGCGCGTTCTCCAGACCCGAAAAGAAAAGCGATTCCGCCGAAGGCTCCCCATTGGAAACCCTTGCGGCCCCCAATATTGAGAGCGCCTCGCCCGGCCCATCCTGCGCCGCTCGCTTGCTCGATCGCCTGCCGCCCATACTGCGATTTCATGACCGAAATGCGTCCCCGTCGAGGCCAAATACCACCCCGCCACCAGCCGGACCCAGTTTGCAAAACAGATTTTCCGCCCCACCGTGCCAACGCATGACCCAGCCATCCCAACTCGGCGCCTCTATCGTCTTGCCTGATGCCGCACCTGTCGTACGCGCCTTCGGCGACGAACTCCACTTCCACCTCACCGGCGAGCAGACCGGCGGCCGCTATACGCTCTTTACGGACATCACCCCACCCGGCGGCGGACCGCCGCCGCACTACCATGCCAACGAGGATGAGACATTCTGCGTCCTCGAGGGGCGCGCCGAGTTCCTCATCGCCGATCGCTGGGTTCAGGCCCCCGCGGGCACCGTCGTCCACGCGCCGCGCGGCGTTCGCCATGCCTTCCGCAATCCAACCGATCAACCCCTGAAACAGCTGATCTCCACCGCCCCCTCCGGCTTCGAGAACTTCTTCCGCAAATCGGAATCCGAATTCAACCGCCCCGGCGGACCAGACATGAAACATCTCGCCTCGATCGCCGAGCAGCACGGCATTTTCTTTGATCCGCCCACCCCCTAGCTCGAAAATACGGCATAACTCGATAGTAGCGAAGGGCATTCGCCCTTCGGCGGGGACCACGAAGCCCAAAGGGGCTTCGTTACGCGTGAGAGCGCCGGCGGTAGCGAAGGGCCTTAGCCCTTCGGCGGGGGACAGGAATCTCGTAGAATCGCCTCTGGCGATCGGCTTCGCTACAAATTTTCCGCCCCAGTGGTGCCGCCCTCGGACGGCATGGGATCCAGCCAGAAACCCCAAACCGCGGATCATGGGACTGCAGTGGATAATCCATTGTGATTTGTTTGGTTGTCAATCCCGCAGTGGCCGACAAGAACCCGCCGCCCATCTGGCGGGTCAGGAGACGCCTCTTTCCATGGACTCCGGTGGCAAAGCGCAGCGGCGACACCGCTTTGGCTTCCGGCGGAGCCGCAACCCGCGCGCCACGGCACGACCTCCTATGCCGCGAACGGCCTCACCTATGCCGGGATCACAACAGGGGTCACGGGTTCAATCCACAACTGCTCCCTCGGCTACCCCGGCGATTTCCCCGCGGCGGTCTCAAACAACATCGCCCTCATCCAGCGCGGGACCCTCACCTTCGCCGAAAAGGTGGGCAATGCCATGGCCGCCGGCGCCCGGGCCGCGATCATCTACAACAACGTCGGCGGCAACTTCTATGGCACCCTCGGGGGTCCCGCGGCATGGATCCCGGCCGTATCGCTCTCGAAATCGGATGGCGAGTCCCTGCGCTCCGCCCTGCCGGCCTCCGGGATCGTCATCAACTCCATCGACCCATCATCCTTTTATCAGTTCAAGGACGGCACCTCGATGGCCACGCCCCACGTCGCCGCCGCCGTCGCACTCGCCGCACAGAACTTTCCCGGCGAGTCCGTCGCGCAACGCATCCGCCGCATACTGGACCACGCCACGTCAGTCCCCGCGCTCTCCGGGAAGACGATCACCGGCGGCCGCCTGAATCTCGCGCGCTCCGTCGACGCGGATGCCAACGGCCTGCCCGATTGGTGGGAACTCCAGTATTTCGGCCACCTCACGGGCACCGACCCCAATTCCGATCCCGACGCCGACGCGATGATCACCCGCCTCGAGTTCTTCGCCGGCACCGACCCGACCCGGCCCCACAGTCGGCTCCAGATCAGTGAAACCACCACCCTCGCCGATGGCGCCGGGTTCCTCATCACCTGGACATCCGTCCCCGGGAAGACATATCGCGTCGAGCACTCCGACTCCCCCGCAGGCCCATGGCGAGACGATCTCCCCAACTCCCTCCTGACGGCGCCCCCAACCCCCGATCATCTCTCCTACGCGGACACCACCGCCATCGGCATCAATCGCCGCTTCTATCGGGTCCGGCTTGTTATGGAAGCATTCTAAGCCGCTGGGCCCCAATATATTAAACCTCACTCGGGCGCATGCCGCACGGGCGGAGAATTCCGGAAACTTTCCCCATGCGCCGGGGTTGGATGCAAGTATATGAAACGACTACCCATCATTCTCATGGCCACGTCGCTGATCGCATTGCCGGCGCTGGCCCAAGACCAACCCAAACGCCCGGAGGGCCGCCCCGGCCCCGAGGAACGCCTCAAGATGATGACCGAAAAGCTCGGCCTCTCCGCCGAGCAGCAGGAGAAGGTCAAGGCCGTGTACGAGAAATACGCGCCGCAGATGAAGGAGATCTACGCGAAGGGCCGCGAGAACCTC
>JAANMX010003114.1_pt1 | contig 15139 bp, 17 predicted proteins | sample 7279681 | NCBI WGS metagenome assembly JAANMX01 (sample SAMN14094542, study PRJNA606508) | bioreactor metagenome | isolation source: A lab-scale SPAN reactor treating ammonium-rich wastewater day 351 | place: Ireland: Galway | collected 2018-01-01
CCTCACCCACAACCTGTTCGTGGGCAACATGGCGAAGTGGTCGGACTACTACGAGAAGCTGTTCAACTTCCGCGAGATCCGCTACTTCGACATCAAGGGTGCCAAGACCGGCCTGCTGTCGAAGGCGATGACCGCGCCCGATGGCGTGGTGCGCATCCCGCTGAACGAGTCCAGCGACGAGAAGAGCCAGATCAACGAGTACCTGCGCGAATACAAGGGCGAGGGCATCCAGCACATCGCCCTGTTCACCGACGACATCTACGAGTCGGTCGAGCGCATGCACGCGGCCGGGGTGCAGTTCCTGGACACGCCGGACACGTATTTCGACGTGATCGACGTGCGCGTGCCCAACCACGGCGAGGACGTGGCGCGCCTGCGCAGGAACTCGATCCTGATCGACGCCGACCTGGAGACCAAGTCGCGCAAGCTGCTGCAGATCTTCACCCAGAATGCGTTCGGTCCGATCTTCTTCGAGATCATCCAGCGCAAGGGCAATGAAGGCTTCGGCGAAGGCAACTTCCAGGCGCTGTTCGAGAGCATCGAACGCGACCAGATGAAGCGCGGCGTGCTGTGAGTCCGCAAGGGCGTTCGATCCCGTAGGGGCGGAGCTTGCTCCGCCCTCTGCCGAGCAAGCTCCGCCCTCTGCCGAGCAAGCTCGGCAGCTACAACCGGCTTGCTGCCGGACAACAAAGGCAATCTCCATGGCGATCCACAGCAACGGCTACCAGACCGGTTTCGGCAACGAATTCGCCAGCGAGGCGCTGCCCGGCGCGCTGCCGGTGGGGCGCAACTCGCCGCAGCAGGTGGCGCATGGCCTGTACGCGGAACAGCTGACCGGCACCGCGTTCACCGCGCCGCGCCACGCCAACCGCCGCAGCTGGTTGTACCGGATCCGTCCGGCGGCGGTGCACGGGCGTTTCGAGCCGTTCGCGCATGCGCGCTTCCACAGCGATTTCGGCAGCGGCCCGGTGACCCCGGAAAAGCTGCGCTGGAACCCGCTGCCACCGGCTTCGCCGGAGGCGTCCACCGATTTCATCGAAGGCCTGTACACCGTGGCCGGCAACGGCGGCCCGGAGGCCGGCACCGGCCTTGGCCTGCACCTGTACGCGGCCAACCGCGACATGGACGGGCGCTTCTTCTGCAATGCCGACGGCGAGCTGATGCTGGTGCCGGAACAGGGCCGGTTGCACATCGAAACCGAACTCGGCGTGCTCGATGTCGAGCCGCAGGAGATCGCGGTGATCCCGCGCGGCATCCGTTTCCGCATCGCCCTGCCTGACGGGCAGGCGCGCGGCTATGTTTGCGAGAACTTCGGCGCGCTGTTCAAGCTGCCCGACCTCGGCCCGATCGGCAGCAATGGGCTGGCCAACCCGCGCGACTTCGAATATCCCAACGCCGCGTTCGAGGACGTGGACGGCGAGTTCGAACTGCTGACCAAGTTCCAGGGCCACCTGTGGCGCAGCGACATCGGCCACTCGCCGCTGGACGTGGTGGCCTGGCACGGCAACTACGCGCCGTACAAATACGACCTGCGCCGCTTCAACGTGATCGGTTCGATCAGCTTTGATCACCCGGATCCGTCGATCTTCCTGGTCCTGCATTCGCCCAGCGACACCCCCGGCACCAGCAGCGTGGACTTCGCGATCTTCGCGCCGCGCGTGCTGGCAATGCGCGACACGTTCCGCCCGCCGTGGTTCCACCGCAACATCGCCAGCGAGTTCATGGGCCTGTTGCACGGCGTGTACGACGCCAAGGCCGAAGGCTTCGCGCCCGGCGGCTGTTCGCTGCACAACTGCATGACCGGGCATGGGCCGGATGCCGCCACCTTCGAGAAGGCCAGTGCGGCCGACCTGAGCAGGCCGGACTACATCGACGGCACCATGGCCTTCATGTTCGAAACCCGCGCGGTGATTCGCCCGACCGCGCAGGCACTGGCCGCGCCGCACCGCCAGCTGGATTACCCGGACTGCTGGATGGGTCTGCGCAAGCTGTTCAAGCCGGCGGGCTGAGCGCGCCAGCCGCGCCTTCTATACTGGCGCGATGAGGACACACGCCACTGTGCTTGCCCGTGCCCAGCATGCGCTGGCCGAGTTCTTCCGCATCGAAGCCGCCGGCGGCATCGTCCTGATCGCCGCGGCGGTGCTGGCGATGCTGGCTGCCAACTCGCCGCTGGCGCAGGCCTACGAGCTGTTTCGCGACACCCCGCTGGGCAGCGGCGGCTGGGGCAAGTCGCTGCACTGGTGGATCAACGACGGCCTGATGGCGGTGTTCTTCCTGCTGGTGTCGCTGGAGATCAAGCGCGAGGTGATTTCCGGCCAGCTGTCCAGCCGCGACCAGCTGGTGCTGCCGGTGGTCTGCGCCGGGGCCGGCGTGGCCGCGCCGGCGCTGCTGTATCTGGCGATGAACCACGGCGATGCCGGCGCGATGCGCGGCTGGGCGATTCCCACCGCCACCGACATCGCCTTCGCGCTGGGCGTGCTGGCGCTGCTCGGTTCGCGCGTACCGCTGGGGATGAAACTGCTGCTGTCCACGATCGCGGTGGCCGACGACCTGATCGCGATCCTGATCATCGCGTTCTTCTATTCGCAGGGACTGCACTGGGGCGCGCTGGCCGGCGCGGCGCTGGTGGTGTTGGCGATGTTCGCGCTCAACCGGCGCAAGGTGACACGGCTGGCGCCCTATCTGCTGCTGGGTGCGCTGCTGTGGGCGCTGGTGCTGGCCTCGGGCGTGCACGCCACCCTGGCCGGCGTGGTCACCGGGCTGATGATTCCGCACTACGACCGCCACAACGCGATCGACGACGCCATCGAGCATTCGCCGCTGGAAACCCTGGAACACGCGCTGCACCCGTGGGTGGCGTTCGCGATCCTGCCGCTGTTCGCGTTCGCCAACGCCGGGCTGGCGCTGGGCGGACTGCGCCTGCACGATCTGGCCTCGCCGCTGCCGGCGGGGATCGCGCTGGGGTTGGTGCTGGGCAAGCCGGTGGGGATTGTCTCCGCAGCGGTGGCGATGCGTGCGCTGGGGCTGGCGCGTTTTCCGCAGGGCATGGACCTGCGCGCGATGCTGGGCCTGGGGCTGCTGTGCGGGATCGGTTTCACCATGAGCCTGTTCATCGCCTCGCTGGCGTTCGCCGGACAGCCGCTGCACTACACCGAGGGCGTGCTGGGCGTACTCGGCGCGTCGGTGGTGGCGGCGCTGCTGGGCAGCCTGTGGCTGGCGCTGGTGCTGCCGCGCAGCGCGCGCGCATGAAGACCGCGTTGGTGTTCGGCGGCAGCGGGCAGATCGGCGCGGCGCTGCTGGCACGGCTGCGCACCGGGGGCTGGCAGGTGCTGGCGCTGTCGCGCACGAAACATGCCGATGGGCCCGGCCTGCGCTGGCTGCGCGGCGGCTTTCCGCAGCCGCCGGAATTGCCGGTGGAAGTCGATGCCATCTTCAGTTGCGGCCCGCTGGATGCGTTCGCGCAGTGGTATGCGCAGGCCGGCATCCGCAGCGCGCGGATCATCGCGTTCGGCTCCACCAGCGTCCACGTCAAGCATGCGTCCGGCGATGCCGGCGAGCGCGACGTGGCGCAGCGCCTGCGCGAAGCCGAAGCCAGCCTGTTCGCGACCGCCGCGGCGCGCGGTGCAGCCGTCACCGTGCTGCGGCCGACGCTGGTGTACGGCACCGGGCGCGACGCCACCCTGACCCGCATTGCCGCGCTGGCGCGTCGCTTCGGCCGCTTCGCGCTGCCGCGCGACGCCAACGGCCGTCGCCAGCCGGTGCATGTCGATGACCTGGCCGCCGCCGCGCTGGCGGCCTGCCACGCCGCCGCTGCGCATGGGCGCGGTTACGACCTGCCCGGCGGCGAAACCCTGGCCTATTCGGACATGGTGCGGCGGGTGCTGGCCTGCCTGTCGCCGCCGCCGCGCCTGCATCTGTTGCCGATGCCGCTGTTCCGCGCGTTGCTGGCGGCGGCGCGCACGGCCGGCATCGCCCGCGACCTGACCGGTGATGCGATCGCGCGCATGCGCGATGACCTGGTGTTCGATGCCGGGCCTGCCGCGCGCGACTTCGGTTATGCGCCGCGCGCGTTCGTGCCCGCTGCGGCGATGTTCGGTGCGGCTCAGCCCAGCAGCGGCGCGCCGTAGAACCGGCGCAGGTGTGTGGCGATTTCCGGCATCGCCGCCTGCAGGGTGCGCGCGTCGCTGAAGTGGTACTCGGTGCAGACCGCGAAGAACTCCTCCGGTGCTTCCGCGGCATAGGGGTCGATGGCGGTGTCGCGGCCGGCATCCACTTCGGCGCAGAAGCCGTCGTAGGCGCGCTGGAAATCCGCCGCCCACTGCCGCTGCCAGTCGCGCGGCAGCGGCGGGGTGCCGTCCATCGCGCCGTCCAGCGCATCGAGCTTGTGCGCGATCTCGTGCGCGGCCACGCAGAAGCCTTCGGTCGGTGCGGCGATGTCGCTGCGCACGTCGGCCCAGGACAGGATCACCGGGCCGCGCTCCCAGGCTTCGCCGATCAGCTCGTCGTCGCCCTCGTGGAGGATGCCGTGGGCATCGAGGTGGCTGCGCCGGGCGCGGAACGCGGCCGGATACACCAGCAGCTCCTTCCAGCCGTGCAGTCCTTCGCGGCCGAACTCCAGCAGCGGCATGCAGCACAGCATCGCCAGCCGCAGCCGCTGCACCTCGTTCAGGCGCAGGCCGTGCAGGGGGGTGATGGTCTTGTCGGCCAGGAACTCGGCGGTCAGCGCGTGCAGGCGCTGCTGGCGCGGCGGATCCAGATCACGCAGCCAAGGCAGGCCAGCCGCGGCCTGGCGGCACAGCGATGGATCAAGCGCAGGGGCGATGCGCGGGCGGCGCGTGAACGGCCAGATCACGCGAATCCGGATCGCTCAGCGGAACATGCCGGGCAGGAAGCTGTGGAAGCGCGACGGCATCGCACGGCTGTCGCCTGCGGCGCGGGCCGGGCTCGGCTGCGCGCGCGGGCGCTGCGGGCGCTGGGCGTGGGCGGCCGCCGCGGCGTCGATATCGACGTCTTCCAGGCGGTCGACCGGCACGGGCACCGGATCGGCCGCTGGAGCGGCTTCCACCGGCATCTGCCGCAGTTCGGCGGCACCGACATGACCAAAGGTGCCCGTCAGGGCAAGGCAGACCAGCAGCTGTCGCGTCGTGGGCAGGCGCATGGAAGGGTCACCGGGCAGGAGGGCTTGCGCGGTGCGCGCGAGCCGTTCCCGACTATAGCAGCCGGCTGGGGCGGAAGGTGTTGCAGTGCAGCAGGCACCACCGTTGCGGATGCGGTCGCCGCGCTGCGCTGCGTATCATCGAAGGATGTTGTCCTTCCCCGCCGCCCTCCTCTCGTGCGCCGCCTGCCTGCCGCTGCGCCGCCGGCGCATCCGCACATGAGCGCTGTCCGCGGCGAACGCGCGCTGCTGCTGCGGCTGGCGGACGGGCCGGTCAGTGGCGACGTGCTGGCCGGCGAGGCCGGGCTGACCCGCGCCGCGGTGTGGAAGCGGATCGAGGCGCTGCGCGAGGCGGGCATCGCCATCGAGGCGGCACCGGGGCGCGGTTATCGTCTGGCGCAGCCGCTGGATCTGCTGGACGCCGACGCCATCCGCGCCGCGCTGCCGGCACCCTCGCACACGGGCCTGGCCGCGCTGGAGGTGGCGTGGTCGCTGGATTCCACCAGCAGCGAACTGCTCCGCCGCGACACCCCCGCGCACGGCTGCGCGGTGCTGCTGGCCGAACGCCAGACCGGTGGCCGCGGGCGGCGCGGCAGCGCATGGGCATCGCCGCTGGCCGCGCACTTGTACCTGTCGCTGGCGCGGCGTTTCGAGGGCGGGCTGGCGCGGCTGGGCGGATTGAGTCTGGTGGCCGGCGTCGCCGCCTGCGAGGCGCTGCATGCGCTTGGCTTTCCGCAAGTGCGGCTGAAGTGGCCGAACGATCTGGTGGTCGATGACGGCAGTGGCCTGCGCAAGCTCGGCGGCCTGCTGGTGGAGGGCGGCGGCGAAGCCGGCGGCGCGGCGCGTGCGGTAGTGGGCATCGGCGTCAATGTGCGCATGCCGGCGGCCTTCGATCGCGGCATCGAGCAGCCGTGGACGCAGCTGGCCGCGCTGGCACCGGTACCGCCCGCGCGCAATCTGCTGGCGGCCGCGCTGCTGGAAAAATTGCTGCCGGCGCTTGATGTTTTCGATGCGCAGGGCCTGGCGCCGTTCCTGCCGCGCTATGCCGCGCTGGATGCGCTGGCCGGCCGGCCGGTGCAGGTGCACGAGGCCGCGCGGATCTGGGACGCGCAGGCGCTGGGCATTGCCGACGACGGCGCGCTGCGGGTGCGCGACGATGCCGGCGACATCCGCCTGGTGCACGCCGGCGACGTCAGCGTGCGCGCCGCGCGAGCGGGGCAGGCATGAGTACCTGGCTGTTCGACCTCGGCAATACCCGCCTGAAATGCGCGCCGCTGCGGCCCGACGGCAGCGTGGGCGAGGTGGTCGCGATCGCGCATGACGACGCCGACTGCTGGCTGGACGCGCTGCCGGCAGGCGAGGTCGCCTGCATCGCCAGCGTGGCCGCACCGGCGCGGCGGGTGGCGCTGCTGGATGCGCTGTGCGCGCGCTTCGTGCGCCTGCACCGGGTGCACACGGAAGTGGCGCTGGGGCCGCTGCAGGTCGCCTATGCCGAGCCTTCGCACCTGGGCGTGGATCGCTTCCTGGCGATGCTGGGCCTGTGCGGCACCGGCCCGGCACTGGTGGTGGGCGTGGGCACTGCGTTGACCGTCGACCTGCTGGATGGCGAAGGCCGCCACCGCGGCGGCCGCATCGCGCCCTCGCCGCAGCTGATGCGCGACGCCCTGCACGCGCGTGCGGCGCAGCTGCCGGCCACCGGCGGCGACTATGCGGAGTTTGCCGACGACACCGATCACGCGCTCGCCTCCGGCTGCGACGGTGCGGCGCTGGCGCTGGTCGAGCGCAGCCTGCACGCCGCGCAGGCGCTGCTGGGCGTCGCGCCCGTCCTGCACCTGCACGGCGGCGGTGCGCTGGCGCTGCGGCCGCGATTGCCGGCGCACGCCTGGACGCCGGATGCGGTGCTGCAGGGCCTTGCGCGCTGGCACGCCCTGCGGATCGCATAAACTCGGCCGATGCTGCTGCGCGCCGCCATCGTCATTCTCGTGATGCTCAACCTGGGGGCTGCCGGCTGGTGGCTGTTCCGGCCGCTGCCCGACGCCACCGCGGCCGCCGCGTCGCCCGGGCCGGGGTTGCGCCTGCTGCGGGAAGCCGCACCGGAAGTCGCGCGCGCCGCTGCGCCGCCGCCAGCGGCAATTGCGGCCTCGCCCTCGACGCCCGCCGTCGCGGACGCGGCCACGGTTCCACAAGCCGCCGCGCCGACTTCGCAGGTTCCGGTCTGCCTGCGCTTCGGCCCGTTCGCCGATCCTGCGGCCCGCAACGGCGCGCGCGCGGCGCTGGCCACGGCCGGCGTCACGGCGGTGGCATTTGATGAGCGCGCCCGCGGAGTGCGCGGCTGGAAGGTGTTCCTGCCGGCGCAGCCCTCGCGCGAGGCGGCGCTGGCGCGGGCGGAACAGTTGAAGTCGGCCGGCATCAGCGACCTGTTCGTGCTGACCCAGGGCGAGGACGTCAACAGCATCGCGCTGGGCCGCTTCAGCAGCGAAGCCGGTGCGCGCAAGCGGCAGGCGGAGTTGCGCGGCAAGGGCGTGCAGGCGCAGGTCGAGCCGGTCGGCGGCACGCCCGCGCAGGCGTGGCTGGACGCGCGCCTGCCGGCGGCCGCGGATCGTGCCGCGCTGGCGCGGATCGCCCGTTCGCAGCCGCTGGACTGCGCGCAGCTGCGCTGAGCGCGCGCTGGCAGCGGTTCCGGTGCCGGCCGGGTCGCCTGATAGAATCGGCCGTCCGCCGCTTTAGCTCAGCAGGTAGAGCAACCGCCTTGTAAGCGGTAGGTCGTCCGTTCGATTCGGACAAGCGGCACCAATTTTCGGCGTGCATCGTGGCGTGTCCGGTGCACCGCCATGCAGTCCGGGGTCGAAAAATGAGCCGCAGCTATCCGCCCGTTTCCGTGTTCGGCGTGCCCACCGACATCGGTGCCTCCCGACGCGGCGCATCGATGGGGCCGGAAGCCCTGCGCGTGGCCGGGCTGGTGGAGGCCATCGCCGCGCGCGGCGTGGACGTGCGCGATCTCGGCGATGTCGCCGGCCCGCGCAACCCGGTCAGCCCGCCGGTGGACGGCTATCGCCACCTGGCGGAAGTGACCGCGTGGAACCGCGGCGTGTTCGAGCTGAGCACCCGCGAACTGCGCGCCGGGCGCATGCCGATCCTGCTCGGCGGCGACCACTGCCTGGCGATCGGTTCGATCGCCGCGGTCGCCGCGCACTGCCGCGACACCGGCAGGAAACTGCGGGTGCTGTGGCTGGACGCGCACGCCGATTTCAATACCAGCGCGCTCACCCCCAGCGGCAATATCCACGGCATGCCGGTGGCCTGCCTGTGCGGGATGGGGCCGCAGGCGCTGACCGCGCTGGGCGGCCAGGTACCGGCGATCGTCCCGGCGCAGGTGCGGCAGATCGGCATCCGCTCGGTCGATCCGGGCGAGAAGCGGCTGGTCAAAGAGCATGGCCTCGACATCTACGACATGCGCTACATCGACGAGGTGGGCATGCGCCGCAGCATGGAAGAAGCGCTCGACGGCGTCGATGCCGACACCCATCTGCACGTGAGCTTCGACGTCGACATGCTGGATCCGTCGATCGCACCCGGCACCGGCACCCGCGTGCCCGGCGGCGTGAACTACCGCGAGGCGCAGCTGATCATGGAGATGGTGGCCGACAGCGGTCGCCTGGGCTCGCTGGATCTGGTCGAAGTGAACCCGGCGCTGGACCGCCGCAACATGACCGCCAGGCTGGCGGTGGATCTGGTGGAAAGCCTGTTCGGCAAGTCCACCCTGATGCGCGACTGAGCGCCGCGCGGCCGAAGATCGCGCGCATGGCGCGCTCCCACAGGGGGGGTAGGAGCGGCCCATGGCCGCGATCCCGGGCGCGTCGCTATCCGCCGCAGGCCGTCAGTTCGCCCAGCCAGTCGCGCGGGCGCAGGTAGTCGGCCAGCCGCGCCTCGGCGCTGCCGGCCTCGGGCACGTAGCCGTATTCCCAGCGCACCAGCGGCGGCAGGCTCATCAGGATCGACTCGGTGCGACCGCCCGATTGCAGCCCGAACAGGGTGCCGCGGTCGAGCACCAGATTGAACTCGACGTAGCGGCCGCGCCGGTACAGCTGGAACTGGCGCTCGCGCTCGCCGTACGGCGTGTCCTTGCGGCGTTCGACAATCGGCAGGTAGGCGTCGAGGAAGCCGTCGCCGACCGCGCGCAGGTAGCCGAAGCTGTCGTCGAAATCGCCGCCCAGATCGTCGAAAAACAGCCCCCCCACGCCGCGGGTTTCGTCGCGATGCTTGAGGAAGAAATACTCGTCACACCAGCGCTTGTGCGCGTCGTAGCGTGCCTGCCCGCCGAACGGTTCGCACAGCGCGCGCGCCGTGCGGTGCCAGTGCAGCACATCGTCGTCGAACGGATAGAACGGGGTCAGGTCGAAGCCGCCGCCGAACCACCAGGCCACGGTTTCGCCGTCGCGCTCGGCGCGGAAATGGCGCACGTTGGCGTGGGTGGTGGGAACAAACGGATTGCGCGGATGGAACACCAGCGAGACGCCCACCGCACGCCACGACGCGCCGGCCAGTTCCGGGCGGTTGGCGCTGGCCGACGGCGGCAGGCGGTCGCCGGCGACGTCGGAGAAGCCGATTCCGGCCTGCTCGAACACCGCTCCGTCGCGCAATACCCGAGTGCGCCCGCCGCCGCGGATCGGCGAGCTGGCGGGGTCCTTCGTCCATGCGTCCTCGAAGAAGCGCGCGCTGCCGTCGGCGCGTTCGATCGCGCTGCAGATGCGGTCCTGCAGGCCGGTGAGGTAGCGGCGAACGCTGTCGATGTCGGGGATGTTCATGCGGGCATTGTAGAAGCTGCGCCACTCAGCCCAACGCCAGCAGCGCGATCGCCGCCAGCGCCAGCAGCAGGCCGGCGGCGTTGATCCGGCTCAGGCGTTCGCGGAACAGCGCCACGCCGGCGACCGCGCCCAGTGCCACCACGCCGAGGTTCATGCTGGCGAACACCAGCGACGGGCTGTCCGGCAGCGCGCGGTGGGCGCGCAGGTAGAACAGGATGTTGGCGAAGTTGACGGCACCCAGCAGCAGCCCGCCGAGTGCGCTGCGTGCGGTGAAGCGCACCCGCCGCGCCAGTTGCATGGCAAAGGCCACCAGCAGCGCCAGCGCGAACACCGCCAGCAGCGCGCTGCCCAGCGGCAGGCCGCCGGCGGCCACGCGCTTGAACAGCACGTCGATCAGGCCGAAGCCGGCGAACACCGCCAGCGGCCAGCCCCAGCGCGCCGCGCCGTTGCCGCCGGCATCGCGCTCATCGCGCCAGACCATGCCGGCCAGCGCCAGCAGGCCCAGCGCGCAGCCGGCCAGCTTCAGCGGCGCGAGGGTTTCGCCGAACAGGGTGAACGCGGCCAGCAGGGGGATCAGCAGCGACAGCCGCTGCGCCGCATCGCTGCGCACGATGCCGGCGTGGCGCACCGACGCCGCGAGCGCCAGAAAAATCGTCGGCAGCAGCAGGCCGAGCGCGGCGAGGGTGAGCCACGGCGCATCCGCCTGCCGCAGCGGCTGCAGCGACGGCCGCAGGATCAGCAGGGTGAGCGCGCCGGTGGCGACGTAGTTCCATGCCACCGCCTGGCCGATGTCGACATCGAAGCGCCGCGCCAGCTTGAGCAGCACGGACACCAGCACGCTGCACAGCGCGGCCAGCAGGACGTAGGTCATGGGGCTTGCGGCGGCAGCGGGGCGGATGCGTTCGGTGCCTGCGCGCGCGCCACCGCTTCGACTTCGCGATCCTCGGCGGCCTGTCGCAGCAGCCGTTCGGCGCGCGCATGGTCGCCGCGCTGGAAGGCATCCAGGCCCTCGGCCAGCAGCGCGAGCGTGCGCCGCCTGCGGTGCCGGTGCCACAGCCGGAACGGCAGCCGCAGCGTGGTCCACAGCAGCGCCAGTGCGAACAGCAGCGCCAGCAGCAGGGCAACGCCGACCGCCAGCGTGGTGCTGTAGTCGGTGCCGCGGTAGCGCACCAGCAGATAGCCCGGATCCTGCAGCAGGAATTGCGCCAGCGCGGCACCCAGCACCGCCAGCAGCAGCCAGACCAGCACGTTGCGGAACAGGTTCATCGCGGTGTCTCCCGGGTGTGCGGGCATCGCGCCAACGCTGCGGCGCTGCCGTGGGTTCAGTCGTTGCGCAGCGCGCGCAGCTGCGCCAGCGTGCTGCCGGACAGCGGTGCGACCGGATGCAGCGTGATGGCGCGCAGCTGCGCGCGCAGGCGCTGGCGCTGCGCAAGCTGCGGCGATCCGGCCAGCAGGCGTTGCAGCCAGCCATCGATGCGAACCAGCGCCTGCTGCAGGCCGGCGTCGTCGCGACGGGCGATGGCGGCGTGCGCCAGCGCGGCTTCCAGCTGCAGCGCCGCCAGCGCGGCCTGGCGGTCGGCGTGGTCGCGCAGGCCGGCACTGGCGGTGGGCTGCACGCGCACGATGCGATCCAGCAGGCGTGCGTACCACGGCGCGGCCTGCGTCTGACCGCTGCCGGCGGCGGCGTCCTCCGGCGGGATGTCCGCCACCAGCCGGTCGAGCAGGGCGTCGGCAGCCGCGCGCGGATCCGGCCCCAGCGCGTCCAGCGCGGCCTGCTCCTGCGCCAGCGACTGCTTGAGATTGAGCCAGGCCGGGTCATCGGCCGCGGCCAGCAGCGGTGCCGCCAGCGCCAGTGCGCGCCGTGCCCCGTCGAGGTCGCCGTCCAGCTGCAGGCGCTGCTGGCCGATCGCCAGCAGCAGTTCGACCTGATCCAGCCGCAGCGCCTGTGCGCCATGACGGTCGGCATCGGCCAGCCGCGACACGCTGTCTTCGATCGCCGCCGCGCGCTGGCCGAGGCCCAGCAGCTCGTCGCGCAGCACCCGGTTGGTGGCTTCGGCCTGCTGCAGCCGCTGCGCCTGCGCGCGCTGCGCCTGCCGCAGGCTGTCGATGCGCGCATCCAGCACGTCGCGCTGCTGCTGGCTGCGGGCTGCCTCTTGCGCCTGCAGCGCCTGCCACTGGCGCCAGCCGAGCAGGGCCGCCGTCGCCAGCGCGACCAGCAGCAGTGCCAACAGCAGCAGACCTCCCGCGCGGGAGCGACGGGCGGGCGAAGCGGGAATCGGGGTGTCGGGCGTGTCCACGATGCCGATTTTAATCGGGGCGGGCGAAGGCGTCGGCGGCCGCGTGCAGCAGCGCGGCCGGGCGGGCGTCGCTGGCAAGTGCGATGCGGGTGAAGCCTGCGGCGCGTGACGCCTCGGCCAGACGGGCGCTGGCCGCAACCACCGCGATCCCGCGCAGGGTGTCCGCCGGCCGCTGTGCCAGCAGCGCGTCCAGCGCTTCGCCGCTGCTCAGCGCCAGCAGCACGCGCCCGGGATCGCGCAGCGTTGCGTCCAGCGCGGCGTGCCGGGCCGGCGACAGGGTGACGCTGCGGCGCGCATACACGTCCGCGCGCAGCACCGTCGCGCCGCGTGCCGTCAGCGCCGGTGCCAGCACGCCGCGGCCGCCCGGCGCGGTGATCAGGCCGAGGCGCTTGCCGCGCACTTCCGCCAGCTGCGGCAGGCCCAGCAGGCCTTCGCTGTCCATCCGCACCGGCGCTGTCGCGTCGATGCCGCTGCGCGCCAGCGCGCGGCGGGTGCCGGTGCCGACCGCCAGCCAGTGCTGGCCGCGGCGTGCCCGCAGCGGTGCCAGCGCGGCTGCCGCGCGCACCGCGTTCGGGCTGGTGAACAGCACGATGTCGGCGACCAGCGCGGCAGCCAGGGATTGCCGCGCGTCGCTGTCGTCGAGGGTGTCGATGGCGAGCGGCGACAGCGCCAGCAAGCGCGCGCCGGATCGTGCCGCTGCCGCGCGCAAACCGGCGTGCTGTCCGCGCGGTCGCAGCGACAGTACGGTCCAGTGTTGAAGCGGAAGTGCTTGATCGGCAAGGCGCGGCATGCATACAGCTTGGCATGGCGCGGATGAATGCGTCAGGCTTTGCGCATGGACGCAATCGTGAAACCCGCCGCAGCGCTGGACGCGCTGGCTGCACATTTCGCCGGCATGCCGCCGGTGGCCGCCATGCAGCCGCAGGTGCTGGACTGGCATGACGGCGTGCTGCACCTGCGCGCGCCGCTGGCCGCCAACGTCAACGACAAGCACTGCGCGTTCGGCGGCAGCCTGTCGTCGTTGATGACCATCGCCGCGTGGGGGCTGGTGTCGATGGAGCTGGAAACCGCCGGCCTGCACGCCGACGTGTTCGTGGCCGACGGCCGGGTGCGCTACCTCAAGCCGGTGTTCGAGGACATCGTGGTCGAGGCCGCGTTCGACGATGCCGCCGAACACGCCGCGCTGGTGGACACGCTGCGCCGGCAGGGCCGCGCCGGCATTCGCCTGCAGGCGAAGACGCTGCTGGCCGACGGCGGCGTGGCGGCGACCTACACCGGCCGCTACGTGGCGATCGGCAAGGCCTGACCGCGCGGCGGCGGGAAATCGCCCGCCAGCGGTTAGGATGCATCGTCCCCCGCCGGAGAATCCCGATGTCCCGATGGCTGCTGCGCTGCCTGCTGCTGTGCTGCCTGGCCCTGCTGGCCGGCTGCCCCAAATCCGCCAGCAAGGGCAGTGCGCTGGACGAGGCGCAATACAGCTATTCGGCGGCGATCCGCTGGGGCGACTTCGAAGGCGCGTGGAGCCTGGTCGATCCCGAGGTGCGCAAGAAGCACCCGCTCACCGACATCGACTTCTCCCGCTACAAGCAGGTGCAGATCTCGTCCTATCGCGATCTTGGCGGTGCCACCCTGGGCAGCGGCGAGGTGGTGCGCGACATCGAGATCGGCGTGATCAACCGCAACACCCTGGCCGAGCGCAGCGTGCGCTACCGCGAGCGCTGGCGCTATGACGAGCCTGCGCGCAGCTGGTGGCTGGTCAGCGGCCTGCCGGATCTGTGGGGCGAATGAGGCGCGCGCTGCGGCTACAATTGCCGCCCCGTTGCTACCGGTCGATGCCGTGACCTTCGCCGAACTGGCCGCCTTTGCCGGCCGCCACCCCCTGCTGTCGCTGGCCCTGGCCGGCATCACCATCGCGCTTGTCGCCAACGAGGTCGCCACTCTGCTGGGCGGCGTGCGCCGGGTCGGCCCGGCCCAGCTGACCGGGCTGATCAATCGCGACAACGCGCTGGTGGTGGACCTGCGTTCGCCCGGCGAGTTCGAGAAGGGCCACATCGCCGGCTCGAAGAACGTCCAGCCCAGCCAGTTCGACCCCGAGCACAAGCAGCTGGCCGCCGCCAAGGCGCTGCCGGTGGTGCTGGTGTGCCGGGTCGGGCAGACCGCCAGCGGTGCCGCCAAGCGCCTGCGCAAGGCCGGTTTCGCCCACGTCAGCGTGCTGGAGGGCGGCATCCAGGCTTGGCAGGGTGCCGACCTGCCGCTGGTCAAGGGCCGCTGATCCGGCCTCGTGTCGGGCTTGTGTTCCGCGCCTGCATGCCCCACGTCGGAAGGGTCGCGCCGGGATCGGTGCGATAATCCACATTTCCCCAATTCCTCCGCTGCATTCGAGAACTCCCATGTCCGATGAAAACCTGAACGGCATCGCGCCGGCCGCCGACGCCCAGCAGGGCCCGACCTTCACCGTCGAAAAGCTGTACGTGAAGGATGTGTCCTTCGAAGCGCCGAACGCGCCGCAGGTGTTCAACGAACAGGGCCAGCCCGACCTGCAGATGAAGCTGAACCAGAAGGTGCAGCGTCTGGCCGACAATGCGTTCGAAGTCAGCCTGGGCATCACCCTGACCTGCACCCTGAACGACAAGACCGCCTATCTGGCCGAAGTCGAGCAGGCCGGCGTGTTCGGTCTCGGCGGCATGGACGACCAGATGCTGGACGCGATGCTGGGCATCCAGTGCCCGAACATCCTGTACCCCTACGCCTCGGCCACCATCGGCCAGCTGATCACCTCGGGTGGCTTCCCGCCGTTCCCGATGCAGCCGATCAACTTCGAGGCGCTGTACGCCGAGACCCTGCGCCAGCGCGTTGCGCAGATGTCGCAGCAGGGCGACTCG
>JAANMX010003122.1_pt1 | contig 15108 bp, 11 predicted proteins | sample 7279681 | NCBI WGS metagenome assembly JAANMX01 (sample SAMN14094542, study PRJNA606508) | bioreactor metagenome | isolation source: A lab-scale SPAN reactor treating ammonium-rich wastewater day 351 | place: Ireland: Galway | collected 2018-01-01
TGCGCGAGACGCTCGGCATCGACTTCCATGAAACCACCGCCGATGGTGCGGTCACGCTCGAACCGGTCTATTGCCTCGGCAACTGCGCCTGCGCGCCGTCGCTGATCCTCCGTCGGGCAGGCGCCGGGTGAGGGCGCCGACCACGGTGTCGGTGAGGCGAGCCACGATGTCGCGCACGCGCGAGGAGGCCGCACCCTGGCGGCCCTCGACGGCGAGGAAGGCCTTGGTCATGGCGACGGCGATCTTGTTCGGATCGAAGGCGACCACCGTGCCATTGCGGCGGATGACCTGGAAGGCGGCGTACTGGATGGCGTCAGGGACTGCTTGGGCAGGGAGTCGGTCCACGGAATGTCCTCGGGTGGCGATTGCGGATGGCGTCGGGGGACTTGCAGGAAAGCGAACTTTGAAACGGCGGAGCGCACTCAGAGCGCGGTCAGCGTTCAGGCGGCCGCGCGCCGGGCGGCGGGAGCGTTGCGCGCGGCCTGGGATTCGCGCCCGCCAGCGGGTACGGTGTTGTGCTCCGTCCGCAGCTCCAGCACCAGCGGCTCCGTGAGGCGGCCACCCGGGCGGCGGAAGCCGCCTGCCGCAGCCATGTGCAGCACCGCGGGGCTGACGCTGTGGCACACGATCCGGGCGGCGTCAAGGACGCGCGCCAGCGCGGTCACGTGGCCGAACAGCGCACGCCCCAGGCCGCGCTGGCGCTGGCCGGGGCTGACGCTGAGCCCGAAGTCGATCTCGCCATCGCGCAGCGCGACGTGGCCGAGGGCGAGGATCTCGCCCTGCGCGATGCACAGCCCATGGACGTGGTCGCGCGCGAAGTCGAGCGCGGCGACATAAGCGGCGATGCCTTCGTCCCGGATGCCGTGGCCGAAGCGCAGCATGCGGTCGTCGGTATCGAGGGCGAGCAGGTGGGCGCGGATGCGCGGCGCGTCGGTGGCGCCGAAGCGGATCATCGGACGCAGGGCAAGATTCGGGGAGCCTGCGTCGGGCGCGAGTGGATTCAGCGCTGTAGCGAGCGGGACGGCGGCGAGGCGGGCAGATGCGTGCATGGTGGAGATCCGGTGCGGGCAGGGCGGATCTCCGACGAACGGGCGCGATGCGTCAGCTGCATGAACATGCCATGCAGCGTGGCCGAGCCGTCAGGAAAGCGTGCAAGTGAAATGGTGTGAGCCATGCCTCTTGTCAGGGACACCCCGCCCCAAACTGTTGAAGGTGATGTGCATGGCAGGTCTCCTGGCTCACGGGTCGTCGCCTTGCGCCAGCCTTCCCGGAAGATCTCCAGTGGCAGAGAGGGTGCAAGACTCGCCGATTACAGTTGCGGGGGCAGCTCCGGGATTCGCGCTGGGCGCGGCACCGGATTCCCTTTTCATGCCTGCCGGTGTCGGCAGGCAACCATGAACAGGGCGCGAGGTTAGCCGCGCCCCTCGGGACTGTCAAATGCCGCGCGCTCGATCGTGCGCACCAGGGTATGCACCGCCCGATGGCTGGGGACCTCGAAGCCGCCCGCATCGGCCATGCGCAGCAGGGCGCCGGTGATCGCATCGAGTTCGGTGCGGCGGCCCGCGAGCACGTCCTGCAGCATGCTGGCGCGGTTGCGTGCGGTGGCGGTCGCCACGCTGTGGACCCGCGCCAGCGCGGCGGTCTCGTCCAGGGCCAGGCCATGCGCGCGCAGCACCGGCAGCGCCTCGCTCACCAGGGTGTCGAGCAGCACGCGCTGCGGCGGATCGAGCAGGGCACCGTTCGTTACGCCGAACAGGGCCGCCAGTGGGTTGATCGCCACGTTCACCAGCAGCTTTGCCAGCCGCGCGCGCGCGATGTCGGGTTCGACCCGGGCGCGCAGCCCGGCGCGCGCCAACATTTCCGCCACCCGCTCGAAGCCGGTCGGCAGCAAGGTCTCACCCGTGCCCGAGGGCTGCACCCACTCGCCGTCGGCCGTGCGCTCCCGGTAAGCGCCCTCGGTGGTGATGCCCTGGTCCACGCGCGGCGCCCGGCAGTGCGCGCGCAGCAGGTCGCCGGTGAGGCCGTTCTGTAGCGACAGCACGCCAAGCGGCTGCATGCGCTCGGCAATCGCTGCTGCTGCCGCGGTGTCGCCGGCCTTCACCAGCACGATGACCCAGTCGGCGAGGGGGGGCTGCGCCGCGGCGAAGGCGTCCGCACGGTAGCGCTGGTCGCCCACTTCCACGCCGGCGCGCAGGCGCGCTGCGCGCTCGGCGTCGCGCGCGATCACCGCGACCGGCACCACGCCCGCGAGGCGGGCCGCGAAGTGCAGGCCGAGGGCGCCGGCACCGATGATTGCGAGTGGGTGGCGCGCGGGGGCGGAGGTATCGGGCATGGGCATGGGCGGTGGTGTCGTGGTTCAGCGGGCGGTGTGGAGCGGGCGCCGCGGCGACGCGCGCGGCAACCGGATAGGCCGTCGCCGGGCGCCGGGGGCGAGGGGCTTGAATGGCGTGGCGCGCTCATCTTTGCTGTTCCGTGGCGCACCGTTCCGGATCATTGCGGGCAAGTCGCTTGTGGAACAGGTTGAGCACCCGCGGCGGCGAAAATGCGCCTCAAGACCGCATTTTGCGGCGTTTTTCCTCGAATGGCACAGCCTTTGCGCTAGCCGCCTCCAGCCCGGCCGCTGCGCGGTCGGGTCGGAGGAGTCAAGAAAACCCGACCATTCGAGGAGCCATCCATGTATTCGAACACCACCGCCATTGCCCGCCCGCTGCGCACCGCGCGTCGCCTGCTGTCCGCCAGTGTCGCCGCCGCGCTGCTCACCTTCGGCGCCGGGTCGGCGCAGGCGATCAGTTTCTCCCAGGGCGATGCCACGCTCGACATCAACGGCACCGTCAACGGCTTCTACTCGCATCGCACCGCCGAGGCCAACGGCGTCAAGACGACCAATTCCGCGCTCACCAACGGCCTGCTGCCGGGCTGGATCAACTTCGTGTTCACCACCAAGGTGGAAGGGCTGGACATCAAGGCCCATGTCGGCTTCGCGCCCGGCATCAACGACAAGTCGGACGTGGTGGGCCTGCCGAGCGATCCGGGCTGTGGTGGCGCCACGGGCTGCGACAGCCCGTTCACCCAGATCGACACCCGCAACCTGTACTTCCAGTTCGGCAACCAGGAGTGGGGCACGGTCAAGCTCGGCCGCGACATCGGCCTGTTCGGACAGAAGATCATCCTGTCCGACATGACGCTGCTCGGCCTCGGCGGCAACAGCTACGCCTCGACGCCGTTCAACACCACCTTCGGCATGATCGGCCACGGCTACATGTACACCGGCTTCCAGCCGCAGATAACGTACACCACGCCGGTGCTCGGCGGCTTCTCGGCCTCGGCGGGCATCTTCGACCCCAACAAGTTTGCCGGCGACGAGACCAAGAATCCCGGCTTCCAGGCCATGGCCAACTACGACTGGGAGGGCGGCGCAGCCAAGGGCTCGCTGTGGGCGGGCGGGATCCACCAGCGCACCAGCGGCGCGGGCAGCTTCAATGCGACCGGCTTCGAGCTCGGCGCCAAGATCGGCATCGGCGCCTTCGAGGCGGTGGCCTACGGCTTCGACGCCAGCGGGCTGGGCCTGTCGACGGTCGGCGCGCTGTTCCTGTCACCCTTCGGCAAGAACGACGGCAAGGGTTACTTCGTGCAGGGCACCTATACCGTCGGCAAGACCAAGTTCGGCCTCAACTACGGCGAGAACCGCGACCGCGGCGGCCTGCTCACCGACACCAACACCTTCCGCTCCGCCACCGCCGGCGTCTATCACAGCCTGAACAAGTACATCACCCTGGTCGGCGAATACAACCAGGAGAAGGGCGAGGGCGCCGACCTGTTCGCCGGCGACCTGAAGACGCGGACGATCTCAGTCGGCGGCATCCTGTTCTTCTGATCTGCTGCCCGGGCTGCTCCATGAATGCCGGATCAATGGAGCGCATGGAGCAGCCCGGGCACTGCTCCACTCGATTTTCTGAGCGCTCCAATCGCCAACAGGCCCCGCAAGTGACTGAATTACATGAGATCGACTTGCTGGCACGGGTCCTGCTAAACGAACCCCGTGGCAACCCGCCCGCACCCATCAAAGCTCGAGGAGACGACACCATGCTGTACGCAATGCCCGGCCAGGCCGACGCCAGGATCCAGTACAAGACGCGCTACGACAACTTCATCGGTGGCCAGTGGGTCGCCCCGGTCAAGGGCGACTACTTCGATGTCCTGACGCCGATTTCCGGCTCTCGCTACACCCAGGCCGCCCGCTCCACCGCCGAGGACGTCGAGCTGGCGCTCGATGCCGCCCACGCCGCCTTCCCGACCTGGAGCAAGACCTCCCCGGCCGAGCGCGCCAACCTGCTGCTGAAGATCGCCGATCGCCTCGAGCAGAACCTGGAAGTGCTGGCCTACGCCGAGACGGTGGATAACGGCAAGGCGATCCGCGAGACGCTCAATGCCGACATCCCGCTCGCGGTGGATCACTTCCGCTACTTCGCCGGCTGCCTGCGCTCGCAGGAGGGTGGCATCTCCGAGATCGACGGCGACACCATCGCCTACCACTTCCAGGAGCCGCTCGGCGTCGTCGGCCAGATCATCCCGTGGAACTTCCCGATCCTGATGGCGGCGTGGAAGCTCGCCCCCGCGATCGGCGCCGGCAACTGCGTGGTGCTCAAGCCTGCCGAATCGACGCCGATCTCGATCCTGATCCTGGCCGAGCTGATCGCCGACCTGCTGCCCGCGGGCGTGCTCAACATCGTCAATGGCTATGGCCGCGAGGCCGGCATGCCGCTCGCCACCAGCAAGCGCATCGCCAAGATCGCCTTCACCGGCTCCACCGCCACCGGCCGCGTCATCGCCCAGGCCGCCGCCAACAACCTGATCCCGGCCACGCTGGAGCTCGGCGGCAAGTCGCCCAACATCTTCTTCGCCGACGTGATGGACAAGGACGACGAGTTCCTCGACAAGGCGGTCGAGGGCTTGGTGCTGTTCGCCTTCAACCAGGGCGAGGTGTGCACCTGCCCGTCGCGTGCGCTGATCCAGGAATCGATCTACGACCGCTTCATGGCGCGCGTGCTCGAGCGCGTGGCCGCGATCAAGCAGGGCAGCCCGCTCGACACCGAGTCGATGATGGGCGCGCAGGCCTCGAGTGAGCAGATGACCAAGATCCAGGCCTATCTCGACATCGGCAAGCAGGAAGGCGCCGAATGCCTGATCGGCGGCGGGCGGGCGCAGCTCGCAGGCGACCTGGCCGATGGCTACTACATCCAGCCGACGCTGTTCAAGGGCCACAACAAGATGCGCATCTTCCAGGAGGAGATCTTCGGGCCGGTGCTCGCGGTGACCACCTTCAAGGACGAGGCCGAGGCGCTGGCGATCGCCAACGACACCCCGTACGGCCTTGGCGCCGGCGTGTGGAGCCGCAACGGCAACGTCGCCTACCGCATGGGCCGTGCGATCCAGGCCGGGCGCGTGTGGACCAACTGCTACCACGCCTACCCGGCGCACGCGGCCTTCGGCGGCTACAAGGAATCGGGCATCGGGCGCGAGACGCACAAGGTCATGCTCGACCACTACCAGCAGACCAAGAACCTGCTGGTGAGCTACAGCGAGAACAAGCTCGGGTTCTTCTGATCGCGCAACACTTCTCTCCCCACTCCCGATTCGTCGGGCATTTTGCCGGGGGCGGGCGACCGCCCCCGGTTTTTCCTCTTCGCGCAGTGCGTGCGGAACTCAGGCGAACATGTCCTGATAGATCAGCCGTGCCCAGTTGAAGTCTTCCGGGACGGTGTCCGGCGTGCGTTCGTTGAAGTCGAGCTGGGTCTGCTCGATGATGCCTTCGGCGTTCACCTTGTAGTCGAACTGCACCGAGATGCCCTCCTGCGGCGCGGTGTTCACCATCATGTAGCACAGGTTGTCGGGCAGGATGTAGTTCGGTTCGCGTCCGGCCTCGCGCTCGGCGATGTAGCGCGCGACGATGCGCGCATGACGGTTGGCGACGTGGCCCGCCTTCGGGTAGAAGGCGAACTGCGGCGACACGAAGCCCACCGCATCGCCGATCACATACACATCCTTGTCGTTGCGATCGTGCAGGAACAGCGGATCCACGTCAGCCCAGCCGCCGGGGCGCCCCGAACCGGGCGCAGGCACCACGCCCGCCTTCCAGGCGAGGTCGCCGGCCTGGTGCGGCGCCATCAGGATGGCGTGGTCGAAGCGGAAGTCGCCGGCCTCAGTGCGGATCTCCTTCTTGAACGGGTCGATCTCCTCGATGCGCGCGTTGGGCACGTAGGTGATGATGTCCTTGTACAGCTCCTCGAAGGCCGCGCGAAAGCCGGGGCCAATCGGGCGCACGCCGTCCTTGTGGTCGAGGATGATGATGCGGCCCGGAATCTTCTTCTGCTTGAACATCGAGGCGATCAGGCAGGCGCGCTCGTATGGGCTGGGCGGGCAGCGCTGCGGCGGCGGGGGTAGCGTCATCACCAGGTCGCCGCCCTTGAAGGCGTGCAGCGCGTTCTTGAGGTGGATGTGCTCGGCGTTGGGGATGTAGGCCGCGGGGAAGCGCGCGCGCGTGGCCTCGGCCATGCGGCGGTCGTTGGCGAACCAGGCTTCGTAGTTGTAGCGGATGCCCGGGGCGAGGATCAGGTAGTCATAGGGCAGGCTGCCCGCCGCGGTGAGCACCGTCTTGCGGTCGCGCTCGATCTCGAGGATCTCGGTCTGGATGAAGCGGTAGTCGTACTTCTCGGAGACGGCGAGGTAGTCGTGGGTGAGGAACTGCCCGTCCACCTGATCGACCAGCCACTTGTTGCTCATCGGGCAGGAGAAGAACACCGGGTTGCGCTCGAGCAGCACGACCTCGAGCTCGGGCGCATACTGGCGCAGGTATTTGGCCGCGGTGACGCCGCCCCAGCCGCCGCCGCAGATGACCACGCGGCGGCGATTGCCGCGCGCGAGCAGGGTGTCGGCCGTGCGGCCGATGAGGAAGGGCAGGGTGCGTGCAGGCGCCGGATCACTCGACGCCGCCTGCGCGATTGCCGGGCCGGTTGCTGCCGCTGTTGCTGCTGTCACCGCGAGTCCGCCGGCGGCCTTGATGAAGTGCCGGCGCGAAATGGGTCCGTGTTGGGTATCGTGTTGAGTCATGGGGTCTCCCGATATGCAAGCCGCCCCGGTGCGGGATGCCGCCGGGGCTTGATGAGCCGGGCATATACGCCCGACGGTTTGGTGGCGACGCAAGTCGCCGCGCCGGACGGTCGATATTCAGATCGGCCTGATGTGTCCGCCTGCCGCGCACGGCCTTGACGACCGCGCGCGCATTTTCTCTCAGATCGCATGCATCCAGCGGCACACATCCGCCCGACGGTGGGCAAAGGTGTCGCGTGGAAGATGGCTCGCTTCTTGCATGAGTTCGGGTCTGCGTGGGTGCGCCGCTGCGCCTGCGCACACGCGGATGACGATGCGGGCAGTCCGGGCGCGATGCCCGGCAACGATCATTGAGACGGCCGGGCGCCGCCAGCGACATGGCGGGCTGAACCGGTTGCGGGTGGAGACGAGACGATGACGGACAGGTCAATCCAGGCTGGCGAGCCGCTGGCGATCGAGTCGCTGCGGCGGCGCTATCTGGAACGGGGCGAGGTTCCCGACCGCGGCGTGGCGACGCCGGTGCTGCGCTCCTGGGAGCGCTGCCTGCGCCTTGGCCTTGACCTTGGCGAACGCGCCCGGCCTTCCAACACCACGCGCGGCGACCTCATGGTGGCGCGCGAGCGCAATGCCGCGTTGCTCAATCACGCCGGCGGCGTCATGGAGCATCTCTACGAACAGATCCGCGCCTCGGGCAGCATGGTGCTGCTCGCCGACGCCAGTGGGCTGATCCTGCACGGCATTGGCGATCCGGCCTTCGTTGATCGCGCCAGTCGCGTCGCGCTGCAGCCGGGTGCGAGCTGGAGCGAATGCCAGCGCGGCACCAACGCCATCGGCGCCACGCTGATCGAGCGCGCGCCGGTCGAGATCTTCGGCGCCGAGCATTACCTCGACTGCAACGGCGTGCTCACCTGCAGCGCGGCGCCCATCTTCGACTGCCGCGGCGAGCTGCTCGGCGCGCTCGACATCTCCGGCGACCATCGTCAGCACCAGCCGCACACGCTCGGGCTGGCGCGCATGGGGGTGCGCCTGGTCGAACGCCGCATGTTCGAAAGCGAATACGCGCGCCACGCCGTGTTCGCCTTTCACTCGCGCCCGGAAGGCGTGGGCGGGTTGCAGGAAGGGCTGCTTGCGGTCGATGCCGATGGCGAGATCGTCGCGGCCGACCGCCAGGCGCGTGCGCTGCTCGGTGTCGAGCCGGGGCGCAGCCTGGGGCTGGGGGGCTTTGGCAACCTGTTCCGCAGCAGCTTCGGCACCGTGATCGGGCGCGCCGCGCGCGATCCGGGCGCGTTGATGGCGCTGGAGCTGCGCTCGGGCGCCAGCGTCTACGCACGCGTGCGGGTGAGCCTCGCCTGGCACATCGGCCTGCAGGCGGCACAGGCCGGTGGTGGTGCGCGCGCGGCGCGTGCGCCCGACCCCTCGCGCTCGGCGCGCAACCGGGTGACGCTGGAGACGCTCGCCACCGGCGACGCCGGCCTGCAGTTCGCGCTCGACCGCTGCGCCAAGGTCATCGGCCGCAACATCCCGATCCTGATCCAGGGCGAGTCCGGCTCGGGCAAGGAATTGCTCGCGCGCGCCTGCCACAACAGCGGACCGCGCGCGGACGGCCCCTTCGTCGCGGTGAATTGCGCGGCGATCCCCGAGAACCTGATCGAATCCGAACTCTTCGGCTACGTCGGCGGCGCCTTCACCGGCGCACGCAAGGAAGGCGCCATCGGCCGCATCCAGCAGGCCCACGGCGGCACGCTGTTCCTCGACGAGATCGGTGACATGCCGCTGGCGATGCAGGCGCGCCTGCTGCGCGTGCTGCAGGAGCGCTGCGTGCAGCCGGTCGGCGCCGCCGAACCGGTCGCGGTCGACATCGCCCTGCTGTGCGCCACCCACCGCGTGCTGAGCGACAGCGTCAAGGCCGGGCGCTTCCGCGAGGACCTGTACTACCGCGTCAACGGCCTCACTGCGCAACTGCCGCCCCTGCGCGAGCGCACCGACCTGCACCCGATCGTGCGCCGCCTGCTCGACGGCAGCCGCCACCACCCCGAGCCCACCCGCATCACCGTCGCCGCGGAGACGATGGCGATCCTCGAGGCCTATGCCTGGCCGGGCAACATCCGGCAGTTGCAGAACGTGCTCGAGGTCGCGCTCGCGCTGCTCGACGACGACGAGGACTGCATCCTGCCCGCGCACCTGCCCGAGGACGTGTTACAGGGCGCCGAGGGCGCGCCGGTCGCGCGGCAGGTCATGCGTGCGCCGGTCGCGATGCAGGCCGAAGCAATCGCCCGCGGTCGCGGCCGGCGGCCGAAGGATATCGACGACGCGACCATCCGCGCGGCGCTGGAGCGCTTCGACGGCAACCTGTCGGCCGCTGCGCGCCACCTGGGGGTGGCGCGCAATACGTTGTATCGGCGGATGGGGTGTGACTTCTGAGGCCGCCGCCGCCCCGCACCGGGGGCGGCGAGCGCGTCAGAAGCGGTAGCTGGCGTTTACGCCGGCGTAGAGGCTGCGCTCGAGGCCGGGTTCATAGAACCGCCCATTGGTGTCCCCGACGATGACCGAGCCGATGTGCTTGCGGTCGAAGAGGTTATCGACCCGCAGCAACTGGCCGAAGGTCCACGGGCCTTGTCGCTGCTCGGCCGCCAGGCGAAGGTTGAAGAGGGTGTAGGCGGGTGCCGTCGGCTCGGTGTTGGTATCGCTCACATGGACCTTGCCGCGATAGACCGCCTCGCCGGCCAGCGTCACATCCGCGATCGGCTTCCAGGCCAGTTCGGCATAGGCCGCGAACTGCGGCACGCCAGGAATGCGATTGCCGGACGGGATCGTGGTGTTGCGGCTGATGAACGCTTCGTCGTATTCGGCCTTCATCCAGGTCAGCGCGGCACGTCCGGTCAGGTTGCGGGCGAACTCCGACTCGGCGGCGAGTTCCAGGCCCTGCCGCAGGGTGCGGCCGGCGTTCTGGTAGCTGGTGCGTCCGCCGCTGGCGCCGGCGACCACGATCTCATCGTCCGTTTCGATATGGAACAGCGCGGCATTGACTCGCGTGTTGTCACCGAGGAACGCCTTGGTGCCCACTTCGACCTGCTGGCTGGTCGATGGCTTGAGCTTGAAGTTGAATTTGCCATCGGTCCCGTACGAGAGCTCGTTTAGGGTCGGCGTCTCGAAGCCCTTGCCGGCGCTGGCATACACGTTGAGTGCCGGGCCGATCGCATAGACGACGCCAACGGCCGGCGTCGTCTCGCTGAAGCGCACGCTGCCGCTGTCGTCGCCGTTGATGCCGACGATGTACTTGTCCTCGACCTTGAACGAGACGCGCGAGTGACGCACACCGAGCGACCACTGCCAGGGCCCCTGTTTCCACATCGCCTGTGCGTAAGGATCGACGCTCGTCACGGTGTCGATCTCGTTGCGCCGCAGTTGGCCCTTCACGCCCAGCGTCTGGCCGATGAAGTTCTCGTAGCCGCGGCGGTCGTCCTCGGAGCGGTCGTAGTCCAAGCCGGCGGTGAAAGTCAGCTCACCCGATCCGATTGTCCGCTCGGCGATCCAGCGCGCACCGAGGCCGTAGAAGTCGCGGTCGAAGTCGACCACCCCGCCGGCGTGGTTGGCGCGCTCGGGATTCGCCAAGGTCGGGATCTGGACGAACCGCGGAATCGACTGGTACTGCGTCACGCTGCGCCGCCCCGTGTACGCCGACACCTGCAGCCGGTCCTCGCCAAATCGGCGCTCGTAAGTGCCACCGCCCTGCAGGTGATGGATGCTCTTGCGCGTGTTGAACTCGGTTGCGACGTCCTCTACCGCGCGCGGGTCGAGTTGGTAGGTGTCCCACTCGACCCCCAGCGGATCCTCGGTGTCGGGTTGCCGCAGCCCGTTCGCCACCAGCGTCAGCGTGCTGTCTTCGTCCGGGTTCAGCGTCAGCTTGGCGAAGCCCTGGTCGCGGCGGGTCTTGCTGTGGTCGCGGTAGCCGTCGGTGTCGAAGCGCGAGGCGTCGAGCACGAAGCCGACCCCGTCCTTCTCGCCCTCTGCGCCGAGGCCGAACTTGGTCGTGCCCCAGCTGCCGCCCAGCACGCTGGCGCGCACGCGCGGGTCGCCCTCGCCCTTGCGCGAGAAGAGCTGGATGACGCCGCCGGCGTGGTTGCCATACACGGTGGAGAAGGGCCCGCGCATCACCTCGATGCGCTCGGCGGTGTCGAGGTTGAAGGTCGCTGCCTGGCCCTGGCCGTCGGGGTTGGTGGCGGGGATGCCGTCGGCGATGAGCTTGACGCCGCGCACCCCGAAGGCCGCGCGCGCGCCGAAGCCGCGAATCGAGATCTGCAGATCCTGGGCGTAGTTCTGGCGGTTCTGGATCACCAGGCCGGGCACGCCGGCGAGCGCCTCCGAGGCATTGACGCCGAGATTGCCGGCCTGGTTGGCGCGCATGTCCACCGAATCGACCGAGTAGGGCAGGTCGAAGCTCTCGGTCGCCACCGGGCTGCCGGTGACCACGACCGGATTGAGCGCCACCGTGCCCGTGTCCGTCGTCGCGGCATCCTGCGCCCCGGCGAGGCAGGCGAAGCCGGCCAGCGCGCCCGGGACGCCGAGGCGAAGCAGGTGCGCGAGCGTCTTCATGCGGCCGGCGACAGGGCGGGCGGGAGCGGCGGGGACTGCGCAATGCTTGGGCTTCACGGTTGGGACTCCTCGGCAGGTCGTGGCTCGCCGTCCATTCTCGCCGATCGCCGGCTGCGCCCGCCTCAGCGCAAACCCGAGCCCCGCCTACAGAAAATCATGAGTCCTTCGCCCGTGACTGCGTTCAGCGCGCACGCGCGACGGCAATCACTCAGTCGCCGGCCCAGTGGCTGAAATCGCCATGGACGGCGAAGTGCTCGAGGGCCCCGATCAGCGCACGCGCCATCGCCGGCTCGAAGGGGCTGTGGCCTGCGCCGTCGACCAGACGCAGACGGCTGCCCGGCAGCGCCTCGTGCAGGCGCAGCGCATTGCGCGCGCGGCAGACCAGGTCGAGCCGGCCGTGGACGAGGGCGGCGGGAATGCCGGCCATGCGGCGCGCCGCCGCGAGCACGCCGTCCTCGTCGAGGAAGCAGTGGTGGGCCAGGTAGTGCGCCTGCACGCGGTACTTGTCAATCAGCGCCGCGAGGGTTCGGGCGTCGCGGGTGGACGGTGGCGGCGCCGGCTGAGCGGGCGCGATCACCGCGTCCTCCCAGGCCGCCCAGGCCTGCGCGGCGCGGGCGGCGGCGTGCGCGTCGGTGCCGCCGAGCGCGGCGCACAAGGCGGCGAGCGCCCGCCCCTCCGCTGCTCCCGGCACGGCTGCGCACAGCGCGGACCAGGCCTCGGCGCAGACCGCGCCCGCGCCCTCGGGGCCGAAGAACCAGTCGAGGTCGGCCTGTCCGGTCAGGAAGCTGCCGCGCAGGATGGCTCCAAGGCAGTGTTGCGGATGCGCACTGCACCAGGCCACGGCGAGTGCGGCGCCCCACGATCCGCCGAACACCAGCCAGCGCTCGATGCCCAGGTGCAGGCGCAGGCGTTCGATGTCCTCGACCAGCTCGCGCGTGGTGTTGGCGTGACAGTCGCCGCGCGGCGTGCTGCGTCCGCAGCCACGCTGGTCGAACAGCACGACGTGGAAGCGGGCCGGGTCGAAGAGCTGGCGCTGGCGAGCGTTGCAGCCACTGCCGGGGCCGCCGTGCAGGAAGAGGACCGGCAGGCCGCCGGGAGTGCCGCAGCGCTCGTAGTACAGGCGGTGACCGTCGCCGACGTCGAGCATGCTGTGGTCGAGCGGAGGTGTGGCGGGGAAGAGCAGGGCGTCGGGCGGCATGGCGGCGGGCGGCGGCTGGGCAAGGACGGAATCATGGCGGGGCGAGGGTGTCCCCGTCGAATCTTAGACCAGCGAGCGCGAGGCTTCCGGTCGTTCATGACGAGCCGTTCGGATCGGGCGTGATCACCGTTCCGCGGACGAAATCGATCGGCAGGTAGCAGACGGTCATTGTCGACATTCGCGCCTTCCCGGGGCCGGGTCGCGATACGCGGAGAGCGTGGAGGGCGAGACCGTTCGCGCTTGGCTACGGGAATTCCCCGGAACCGCATCGATGACTACCGATGGCGCCGCTCGCACTTCACCTCCTCCTTGAACTCGTCGTGCTTGACGTCCTGCTTCACGAGGCATGGTCCATCCCAATACTCATCTTTCCACTCGCCACGCCAATCGGCACCGATGCCGTCCTTGCACTTGATTTCACGCTTGAACTCACCGCGCTTCGACTCCGACTTCACCTGGCAAGGCCCATCCCAGTACTCTTCCTTCCACTCACCTTGCCACCAGCGTCTGTCGCCTGGCGAGCGGCGGTCGTCGGCTGAGCTCGTGCCTGGTGCGACAAGCAGCGCAGCAAGCATGAGACGGATCAGAGCAGTTTTCGAAGGCATGACGGAACTCGCGCTATGAAGGATCGGAAAGATGCTATCGCTCGCCGACTGCCCGCTCACTACCCGAAGTGCGAGGGTTTGTAAGGCGGCGTACATGACATTCGCAGTCGTTACCGGAAGGTTGGCTACCCGTGCGCCAGCCGACGTCCATGTGACTGCCTTGATGCGCGTGCAAGCCACAGCGCCTGGGTGCCCGGTGCCACCTGCCGGGAACAAGCAGGCTTGTGGTTGCGGTCAGCCTGGCCTCGTTGCCCGACGACCCGGCCCACATCATCGGAGCCCGCCTGCGCGCCGGGCGGGCCTCAAGATTTTCATGAGGCCCGATTCCGGACTTTCGCGATGCGAATTATTCCTCTTCCAGGCAATCTCACCTGCACGGCCGGCAAACCGGTCGGCGGTGCCTGCAAGCGGCGCCGATCCCACCCAGAGACAAGACAGGAGACGATCATGAAATGGGAAACCCCCGCAGCCAGCGACATGCGCTTCGGCTTTGAAATCACCATGTACATCGCCAACCGCTAAGGCGTGATCCCGGGGCGGTGCGGCGCGCGTCCCCGCGCCGCACCGCCCTTCTTGCATGCGCGTCCTGCGCCTGCATCAGGAGAACCGATGAAGATTCGCGTACTCGGTTCCGCCGCCGGTGGCGGCTTTCCGCAGTGGAACTGCAACTGCCCCAACTGCGACGGCCTGCGCAAGGGACGCATCCGCGCCCAGGCCCGCACCCAGTCCTCGATTGCCGCCAGCGGTGACGACGAGAACTGGGTGCTGTTCAACGCCTCGCCCGACGTGCTGCAGCAGATCCGCAGCTTTCCGGCGCTGCAACCGGCGCGCGCGTTGCGCGACACTGGCATCGCGGCGATCGTGCTGATCGACGCCCAGATCGACCACACCACCGGCCTCTACATGCTGCGCGAGCACCGCAAGCCGTGGCCGGTATGGTGCACCGCCTGCGTGCGCGAGGACCTGTCGGTGGGCAACCCGGTGTTCGGCGTGCTCGGCCACTACAGCGGCATCGCCTGGCGCGAGCTGCAGTTGCAGGCGCGCTTCGCCATCGACGGCGCGCCCGGTCTCGGCTTCGAGGCCTTGGCGCTGACCAGCAACGCGCCGCCGTACTCGCCGCACCGCGACCGTCCGCAGCCGGGTGACAACATCGGCGTCACCCTGGTCGATGCGGCCAGCGGCAAGCGCCTGTTCTACGCCCCCGGCCTGGGCGAGATGGAGCCCCACGTGTGGGAAGCCATGCAGGCCGCCGACTGCGTGCTGGTCGATGGCACCTTGTGGACCGACGACGAGATGATCCGCCTCGGCGCCTCGGCGAAGACCTCGCGCGCCATGGGCCACCTGCCGCAGTCCGGCCCCGGCGGCATGCTCGAGTGGCTGGACAAGCTGCCGGCGACCACGCGCAAGGTGCTGATCCACATCAACAACACCAACCCGATCCTCGACGAGGACAGCCGGGTCCAGTTCCGGGCCTGGATCGACGCCCGGCTCGACGAGCTGCACGGCACCGACGACGGCCCGCCGCCGCTGCTCGACTACCGGCGCTGGTTCGAGGTCAAGCTGCGCATGAGCACCACCGACGCCGAGGGCGTCGAGCTCACCCAC
>JAANMX010003124.1_pt1 | contig 15104 bp, 9 predicted proteins | sample 7279681 | NCBI WGS metagenome assembly JAANMX01 (sample SAMN14094542, study PRJNA606508) | bioreactor metagenome | isolation source: A lab-scale SPAN reactor treating ammonium-rich wastewater day 351 | place: Ireland: Galway | collected 2018-01-01
ACTCGTCAAGAAATAAGTTCCATCCGGTGCGTCGCACTGTCCACGAAATGACTCTAGTCCGCAACCTCATCTGGACAGTGCGACGCACCAAAACGGGAAAGGGTGCGCTTCAAGTTGAGGGAAAGAGGTAAAAGGTACTACCGCTTTGGCAGTAGACCCACCTGCTACCGCCGCTTTTTCCGCCGTAGCAACAGGGCGGCGACCGCGCCTGCTGCTACGGCGCTCAGGGCAATTTTTCGCTTACGCGAAGCGGTTGGCGGCTCCTCCGCCAGCACAGCCGTCTCTGCCCTTGCTTCATCCAGCAGCGTCACTGTCCCCGCCTCCCCGTCCAGCGCCAGCCGCATACCCGAACGGATGCGCTCTGTCGCCACCCCCGTCCCCATCACCGCGGGGATGCCGTACTCCCTTGCCACAATCGAGCCGTGGGCCAGCGCGCCGCCCACATCCGTCACCAGCCCCACGGCCTGGGAAAAGAGGGGGGTCCAGGCCGGGGTCGTCGTCGTGCAGACGAGAATCGTGCCGGGTTTCATCTGATTGAAATCCTCGATGGAGCGGATGACGCTGGCCGGGGCAGTGACCCGCCCGGTGCTGACCGCATAGCCATTCAACACCGGCCCCGCATTGACCGCGCCGCTGGGGGTCGGGTCAAACATCGACAGTTTGATGGGGCCAAAGCGCATTTCGCCCCGTTCCGGCACTTTGGCCGGTGGGGTCAACTGCTGGCGGGCGGCCCGCAGTGCCCGGCGTTCCTGGGCTGTTTGGACAAAAGCGGGGACGCGCCCTCCGCTGGCCCGGGCCTCTATCGCTGTGGCAATCTCCTCGCTTTTCAAATAATAGATGTCATCGGCCTGGGCGATAGCACCCGCCGCGGTCAAGCGTTGGCCCAATTCGGCGGCCAGTTTGCGCAGGGTGGGCCAGGCCGCGCCCATATAGAACATCACACTCTCCCGATAGGGCGCGTACTGCTTTGTCCACTTCCACACCTTGCCAAAGAGCCGCCTGGAGAGGGGGTTGAGTGCCTGCATCGTCTGCTCAACCAGCCCGTCCCGCCGGGCCGCCATCTGGGCTTGCCGGGCGCGCACAGCCTGGGCCGGGGGATTTTCCACCAGGGCTTTCAGACTCAGGAGCATAGGCAGGGGGTCTTCGTTCTGGGTGGGGGCCACAAAATCCAGGTTGTAAATCTGGTGACCGTAGGCGTCCAGATAGCGCTGAATGCTCTCCAGCACCGGCTGGCCGTCAGGGTGGCGGGCCAGTGCCTCGCGCAATTGTTCCGCGGCGGTGACAAGAATCAGCGGGCCCAGGGCAGCCGACCCGCGAATCTGGTCGGCGATGGCCTCCATATCGGCCTGGGCGTCCAGGGCTTTGGAATCGAAGCCGCGCAGGAAGGAGGAACTGCCCGGTCCCGACGCCGGCAGGGCAAAACGGACGAGAAACGATTTCAGCAGCCAGTCGAAAACCACGTCCAGTATGCGGGAGAGACCCAAATTCAGCGCCGACCCAAACCAGTAGTGGCTGTCCGCCGCGGCCATTTCGCCGATGCCGGCCAGCAGTTCGGCGTCGTCCGCCGCGACCAGATCGATGCTCCCCCAGCGGGCGATGATGGCCTGGTAGCCGGGCAAGACGACCCCGTCCCAGTCGAAGGCGGTCATCTTGAAAAAACGAAAAAGGCGGGTATAGATGCGCAGAATCGCCCACAGATTGGAGCCACTCATTTTGAAGCTGCCGGTGGTATAGGCATAGCCGTTGATCGCACCGGCAAAGCCCTGGGGCAGCATCGCGTCCAAATCGATTCGTGTGCCGCCGATCTCACTCATCGCCTCCATCAGCTTCTTCACCGTCTGGTCCATCCCCTTTGTCAAATAGAGATCTTCAAAAAGGGGCGAGAGGGGTTCGGGCATATGTTCGACAATCTGACGACGCATCCAAATCGTATCGGGAAGCGCCGGCTCCCAGACTACATTGGGCGGCGGGAGGGGTTTGGCCCTGGGCAGGGCGGTGATGGGCCGGGCTTGCAGAATAGCAATCGCGCCGTCGGCGATGGCCCACTCGATGTCCATCGGCATCCCGTAATGGCTCTCGATCTGCGCGCCCAAGCGGGCCAACGCCAGGGCTGTGCTGTCGTCCAACACCGGCTGGTCCTGTTGGCCGTCGGGGACCGCCTGTTCCTCCGTGCCCATCTCCGTGCGTACAGTCATCACCGTTTTTGTGGCCGTCGCGCGGGAGAGGATTTGCCAGTTGGCTTTGTCCACCAGCAGAGTATCCGGCGAGACCAGCCCGCCCACAATCGCTTCGCCCAGCCCCCAGGTGGCGTTGATGAGGATTTCGTCGCGTCTGCCCGTGACCGGATTGGCCGTGAAAAGGATACCCGCGGCCTGCGCCGGGATCAACCGCTGCACGACGACGGCCAGGCTGACCGCAGCCGGGTCGATGGCCTGACGCTGGCGATAGGCGATGGCCCGGGCCGTCCACAGGCTGGCCCAGCACTTTTTCACCGCATCCAACAGCGCCGCTTCCCCGCGGATGTTGAGAAAGGTCTCCTGCTGGCCGGCAAAGCTGGCGGTGGGCAGGTCCTCGGCGGTGGCGGAGGAACGCACGGCCACTGCATCCGCGGTGCAGATACTGGCGCTGGACTGGGTGAGCTGGCTGTATGCGTCGGTGATCTCCCCGGACAGTGCATCCCCCAGCGCTCCCTGCAGAAAGAGGGCGCTGATCTTCTCGGAAGCCATCTGCCCCGCACTGGGATCATCCATCGCAACATTTTGCGCCAGTTCGACAATCTGTTCTTGCAGACCGTTGGTCTGTACAAAGGCGTCGTAGGCCGGGGTCGTCAACACAAAGCCCCCGGGCACGGGAAACCCCGCTGTTGTCATTTCGCCGAGATTCGCGCCCTTGCCGCCAGCGGTGGGGATGTGGGTTTTGTTTAATTGTGAAAACGGAATTGTGTAGGTCATCGTATATCTCCATCTTGACTTTTCAGTAAGGGTTTCCGTAGCCGTGGTCATCGTTGCGGCCACAGGTCTGGCCCCCACGATGACCAAGCCCGATCGAGCAGAACCGCGTCGGCGGGCGGGGTGGAGAGAGCCGGTTTGCTGCCGCCCCCGCGCACGTGCAGCCGGGGCGTGGCGCGGACAATCTCCTGGATTTCAAGTGCTGTCGTTGGACGAACAGAAGAGGCTGTGAGATCGGGCGTTATTGACGGGACCATTCGGCTGGCGGGTTTGGTGCTTCCGTCCACTGGGAAGGTGGATTTCCGCATGGAATTATACCAGCAGCGCCCGAATTCGGCTACTGACGTTTAGTATACTCTAATGTTTTTCTATGATTTCTTAATATCGGGTTAATGACAGGCGACCCCCACAGTTTGATAATAGAGTGTGTTGTACGGACAGCGGTGTTTGGGTTCTCTTAGTCCAGAGCTTCCCGCACCTTTCCCCATTTCTACGTTCTATTCTTACAGGAGGTCTCGAATGATCGAAGTCTCCCATCTGAGCAAAACCTACGGCGCAATTCAAGCGCTGAACGATGTCAGTTTTTCGATTCAGGAAGGTGAGATCGTCGGTTTGCTTGGCCCCAATGGAGCAGGCAAAACAACCCTTATCAAAATCCTCACCGGCTATCTACAGCCGGATGAGGGGGTGGTGCATATCGACAGCCTGGACGTGCTGGCGCAGACCGAAGCCGTCCAGGCCCGCATTGGCTACCTGCCCGAAAACGCGCCGATGTACCCGGAGCTATCGGTGCAGGCCTATCTCAAACTGATGGCCGACCTGCGTCTGGTCCCGGTGGATCAGCGCACCCCCAATATTATCGAGGCTGTGCGCGCCACCGGCCTGGAAGATCGGATGACCCAGCCTATCGGACAGTTGAGCAAAGGCTATCGCCAACGGGTCGGGCTGGCCCAGGCCCTGCTCCACAAACCCAAATTGTTGATTCTGGACGAACCGACCGTCGGCCTGGACCCCACCCAAATTGTGGAGATACGCCGTTTGATCCAACGGCTCTCCCAACACAGCACAATCCTCTTTTCCAGCCACATTCTCTCCGAAGTCGAGGCCCTGTGTGATCGGGTGCTGATGCTGATGAATGGCCGTCTGCGCGCCGATGCCCTGACCGGCGATCTGGCCGCGTCGGGCGAGGTTGTGCTGGTTCTCGACGGGCCAGCCGAGGGTGTGCAACCGGCGTTGGCAGCACTGCCTGGGGTGGCCCGTGTGACCCCGGAGCAGAACCGGGACGGCTATCCGGTCTATCGCGTCTACGGCGAGAAGGGGGAAGACCTCTCGCCCGCGGTCTTTCAGGTGGCAGCCCAGAGTGGATGGCCTGTGCGCGAGCTGCGTGACGAAGTGCGCAGCCTGGAACGGGTCTTCAATGAATTGGCGGTAGGTGAGGAGTAAGAAGTTCGACTTTTTCTAAAAAGTCGAACTTCTGTGTTCCATATCCCATTTGAGGAATCTCTTATGCGACAGATACTCTCTTTGACACGCAAAGAATTGGACAGCTATTTTGGCTCGCCTATGGCCCTCATCTTTCTGGGCGCGTTTCTGCTGGCGACCCTTTTCGCTTTCTTTTGGGTGGATACGTTTTTCGCCCGGGGTGTGGCCGATGTGCGCCCCCTTTTCCGCTGGATGCCCCTGTTGCTCATCTTCCTGCTGGCCGCGCTCACAATGCGCCAGTGGAGCGAGGAGCAGCGGTCGGGCACCCTGGAAATGCTGCTGACCCTGCCCACCACCGCCACCCAACTGGTGCTGGGCAAATTCCTGGCTGTGATGGCCATGGCCGCCATCGCCCTGCTCCTCACCCTGCCCCTGCCGATTACCGTCTCTCAACTGGGTAATCTGGACTGGGGGCCGGTGTGGAGTGGCTATCTGGCCGGGCTGCTCCTGGCTGCGGCCTATGCGGCAATGGGGCTGTTCGTCTCCTCCCGCACCGACAATCAGATTGTGGCCCTGCTCCTGACCGCGCTGCTGGGCGGCCTCTTCTATCTGATTGGGAGCGACGGGCTGGCCGATTTTGCCAGCCGGGATGTGGCCGGGCTTCTGGCCGCGCTGGGCACAGGCAGCCGCTTTGCCAGCATCGAGCGGGGCGTGCTCGACCTGCGGGATCTGCTCTACTATCTCTCTCTGACCGGCATCTTTCTGGTGCTGAATGTGCTTTCCCTGCTGCGTGTGCGCTGGAGCCAGGGCGAACGTTCCCGGGCCTATCGCCTGCGGGAGTCGGTCGTTTCCGGGCTGATGATAGTGAATCTGCTGCTTGCCAACGCCTGGCTCTATCCCATCTACGGTCTGCGCGTCGATACCACCGAATTCCGTGAGTATAGCCTGTCGGATACGACCCGCAATCTGCTTGCCAATCTCCAGGAACCCTTGCAGATTCGGGCCTACATCAGCCAGAAGACCCATCCGCTGCTGGCGCCCCTGGCCCCGCGCATCGGGGATATGCTGCAGGAGTACGCCATCGCCGGCCGCGGCCAGGTGACCGCGGATGTGGTGGACCCCACCGGCGACGCGGATTTGGAGAACGAGGCCAACCAGACCTACGGCATCCAGCCCACGCCGTTTCAGGTCTCCGGGCGCTACGAAGCGTCGGTCATCAGCTCCTACTTCGACATTCTCATCCGTTACGGCGACCAGAATGTGGTGCTGGGCTTCGGCGATCTCATCGACGTTTCGCCCAACCGGGACGGTACGATCGATGTGAGTCTGCGCAATCTGGAATACGACCTGACCCGGGCCGTGAAAAAAGTGGTCTACGGCTTCCAGAGCATCGATACACTCCTGGCCTCCCGCACATTGCCCATCCGCCTGACTCTCGTCGTTTCCAGCAATACCCTGCCGGAGGACCTGACGGCTGTGCCCGAAAGGATTGGCAAAGTGGCCGAGGATCTGAGCGCCAAAGCCGGTGACAACTTCGTCTACACTGTCGTCGATCCCGACGCGCCGGATGCCACCCTCACCCGCCAGCAGTTGGCCGAGGGCTACGGGCTGCGGCCCTTTGCCGTCTCCCTCTTCTCGCCCGACACCTTCTATCTGCATATGCTGCTGGAGATGGACGGCAAAACCCAGGTCATCTATCCCGGCGCAGATATGGGCGAGACTGCCCTCCGCGGCGATATCGAAGCGGTGATCAAACGCAATTCCCCCGGTTTCCTGCGCGCCATCGGCCTGTGGACCCCGGCAGGACGCCAGAACAGCACGGATATGTTTGGTCAGCCCCAACAGTCGATTTCCGGTTGGCAGATGCTCCAGCAGCAGTTGGCCGCCGAATACGAGCTTGAACCGGTCGATCTGAGCGGGGGCCGGGTTCCCGACACTATCGACGCGCTTCTCCTCGTCGGCCCGGAGCAGATGAGCGACAAAGAGCGCTACGCGGTGGATCAGTACCTGATGCGGGGGGGCAGTCTGGTGGTGGCCGCGGGCAACTACCGCATCCAGCCCGATCCCTTTAGCGGCGGGCTGGGGTTGATGGCTGTGGACGGCGGTCTGCGCGAGATGCTCCAGAGCTATGGGATCGATGTGCAGCAGTCGCTGGTGCTCGATCCCCAGAACGCGGCCTTCCCGGTGACGGTCTCCCGGGCGGTGGGGGGCTTCAATGTGCAGGAGGTGCAGGCCCTGGACTACCCCTTCTTCGTGGATGTGCGTGCGGATGGGATGGAACGCACCAATCCGGCCACCGCAGACCTGACCGCCGTGACAATGGCCTTTGCCTCGCCGGTGGTGCTGGATGAGGCCAAAAATGCCGAACGCACGACTTCGGTCCTGCTCCGTTCCAGCGAAAACGCCTGGCTGCGCACGGACCTGAACATTCAGCCGGACACAAACGCCTACCCGGAGATGGGCTTCCCGGTGGAGGGCGAACCCCAATCCTACCCCCTGGCCGTCTCTGTGCAGGGCACTTTCCAGAGCTTCTTTGTGGACAAGCCATCCCCCTGGGAGCCTGCGGCGGCCGCCGACGGTCAGCCCGCGCCCACCCCGTCGCCCGCAGAGAGCCAGCCCGTGGGTCTGATCGAAGAGTCCCCGGCCAACGCCCGGCTGATTGTGCTGGGCAGCAGTGAATTTGTGGACGATCCCATCTTGCAGCTTTCCCAGGCCCTGAGCGCGGACCGCTATCTGAACAATCTGCTTCTGGCCCAGAACAGTGTGGACTGGGCAGTGGAAGACCTGGACCTGCTTACCATCCGGGCGCGGGGCGATTCTTCCCGGCTTCTCAAACCCCTGGAGGCCGGCGAAGAGACTACCTGGGAGATCGCCAACTATCTGATTGCCCTGCTGCTGCTGCTGGCCGTGGCGGGTATCTGGCGCTGGCGGCGCACCCACGAAGTCTCAATGCTGCCGGCCGCGCCCCGCGCCCGTCCGGGGGATGCCCACCCGGCGCCGGGGGACTGATCTGAGAATAGGACGCTGATGATGGAGAATAATAGAGGATACTACGATGAGTAATTTTACAACGACTTCTTTGGGAAATCCGGGCCGCTTTGCTCTGGCTGGTTCTCGGTGGATTCCCCTGCTTCTGTTGTTGCTGGTTGCCCAACTGGCCGTAACGCTGCTGATCTATTGGCCCCGCTCTGCGGCTGTGGGCGCGGGGGAAGCGCTGCTGGCCGCTTTTGATCCGGCCCAGGTGCAGGGATTGACGATCACCGACGGCAACGAAAAGACAATTCACGCGGTACGTCAGGACGGAGGGTGGGTTCTGCCCGATGCTGGCGACTATCCGGTGAAGGACGAAAAAGTCACCGGTCTGCTGGAAAAGCTGGCGGGACTGACTCGGGATCGGCTGGTGGCAACCCAAAGCGCCACGCTGACTCAACTGAAGGTAGCTGATGACAGCTTCGCCCGGCGCATCCAACTGGAGATGGCCGACGCCAGCCAACAGACCCTTTTTGTGGGCGATGGCCCCCGTTTCCGCACCAGCCACGTCCGTCTGGGCGAGGAGAGCAACGCCTATCTGAGCCTGAATTTTTCCGCCGACGAGTCGGCCACGCGGATGACCGATTGGATCGACACCAGCTATCTGCGCATACCCGAAGCCAGTGTCCAAAAGATGGGCCTGGAAAATGGCAATGGCGTATTCAATTTCTTCCGGGATGAGCAGGACCAGTGGCAGATAGGCGATCTGGCCGAAGATGAGGTCTTCAACGCCAACAATCTGACTTCTATGCTGACGACTCTATCTTCGCTGAATATGGCCGAACCCCTGGGCAAAGAGGCGCAACCGGCCTACGGGCTGGAGAGTCCCACGGCCCGAGTGCAACTGGAATACAAAGACGATGCGGGCGATTTGAAAACCGCCGAGCTATTGATCGGAGCGCTGGACCCGTCCAACAGTTACTACGCGGTCCACTCCACCGAATCGCCCTACTACGTCTACATTGCCAAGTATTCGCTGGACCGTTTCGTCGAGCGCACGCGGGCGGATTTCCTGCAACAGCCACCCACACCGACACCGGCTCCGTAATAGGGAAAGACTTAACCACAAGCCACAAAGAACAGCCGCTGGCTTCGCCTTTCCCTTTGTGCTTTTGTGACTTTGTGGTAGAAGTACTGAGAGAAATCCCCGTATTTTACCAAAGCAACGGAACGGACCAGATGAAATCCACCGGCAAGACCCATTGGGAACGATTTTATGCAGCCGTCGCCAGCGGGGACGACGAGCAGGCGGAGGCGCTGATCCCGCTTCTCTCCCCGTCCGACGAGCCGCGCCTGCTGGGGATAGTCCTTCGGGGTGGCGAAAGCCGCTGGTGGGGTGTGCGCGGCCTGGCCGCGGTGGGGCGCAGCGCCGCCATCTCCGCTGTCGTCGCCTGCCTGCAAGACCCGGATGCTGCCGTGCGCGCCGGGGCGGCTCTGGCTCTTGGCCAGCTTTTCTCCCGCCAGCCAGAGGAGACCGCCCCCTTCCTCCCATTCCTGGCCCCGCTCCTGGCCGACGACGACGGGCTGGTGCGCCAGACAGCCGGGGACAGCCTGGCCCAGTGTGGCGACGCCGCGGTGGATACCCTGGCCGACGCGCTCAACAGTCCACACGAGGGAGTGCGTGTGCGGGCTGCCGCTGCTTTACATCGCATTGGCTCAATGGCGACCGCCGCGCCTCTCTATCATCACTTGGAAGATCCCAACCCCCTCGTGCGCCACTACGCCTTCGAGACGCTGGATAAATTGGGGTTGCTGACGAATGTGCTGTTGATGCGTGAATAGCGGATCGCTCATGGGTGAAATACCGGTTTCGTTGTTATTGTCGGGAGATTTTCTGTTTTTGGGTATTTGCACATCCGTTAAAATCGCAGTTGCATTATATCCGAACTCTAATTTCGCTAGTGCTATACGAAATAAATGAATTAGAGCCAAAGTATCAATAGTCTGGCCTGCAGGTGTAGAATGAATGCCTGCACTTTAGGAACAAAGGGAGGCTTTCATGGCAAAGACACGTATCGAACGGGTAGACGAACTACCACTAATCGTGACGTGGTTGATGAAGATGCGTATTGCAGAGATAATTGATACCATTTGGCAGCCTCACGCACAGTGGAAAGGGTTGAGTTATGGTCAACTGGCCCTGCTGTTTGTCACGTATATCATACATCAACGCAGCCACCGACTGCTGAAAATGGAAGGGTGGCTGAATGACCATCGGACGGTGATAGAGCAAGTAACCGAGTGGAGCATCCGCCCGAAAGAAGCCGCGGATGATCATATCGGCTTGCTGCTGGATGAATTGGGGGAGAGCGAAGAGAAAGGCGTTCTCTTGCAGCAGAAGCTAGGCGAGCATCTGATCTGGGCCTATGAACTGCCCACGGAGGTGGCTCGCTACGATACGACCAGTTTCAGTGTGCATCATGCCGTGCCAGAGCCGGGAGAAGGGCCGAAAGAGTTGCTGCGCTTTGGTCACAGCAAGGACAATCAGCCCAGCCTGCTCCAATTCAAGCAGGGGCTGGGAACGCTGGACCCGGCGGGGGTACCGCTGTTGAGCCAAACCCTGTCCGGCGAAGTGGCCGACGATAAGCTCTATTTCCCGGCCTGGCAGCAAATGGGGGTGACGTTGAAACGGACAGACTTTCTATTTGTGGCCGATTGCAAGGCTGCCGCCCTGGAAACCCGAGCGGGGATTGCAGAAGGGCAGGGATACTATCTCTTTCCCCTGCCCATGACGGGAGAGACACCCGCCTGGCTGCAAGGGCAAATCAGCCAGGAGACCAACCAGGCCAGCACCGAAGAGATTGTTCTGCCTGAAGTGGTAGACAGTTGCGGTCAACCCAAGCCCCTGGGCAAGGGCTTTACGGTTACACGCAGCCTGAGTTACACCCGCCCCGACCAGAGCATCTTTACCTGGGACGAACAATGGTTTGTCACCCGCAGCCACAGCCTGACCCTGCGCCAGCAGGCCAGTTTGCGCAGACGGCTCGCACGTACTGAGACAGATTTGCACAAACTGCGCCCCCACAAAGACGAAAGCCTCTCTGCTTTCACCCAGCGGGCCCATCAGATTCTGGGCAAACGCCGTATGGATGGCTTCTTGCAGATAACCGTGAATGAAATCATCACCACCCGCAAGCGCTATGTGAAGCGCGGTCGGCCTGCTCCCGACTCTCCCTTCACCCTGGAAACCGACTGCCGCCTTTCTCTAACCGTCGTGAGAGACGAAGAAGCCCTGGCCACGGCCTTAGAAGTGGCCGGCTGGCGCATCCACGTCAGCAATGCCTCGGCCCAGCGCATGAATCTTCTCGACTCCGTGCGCTACTATCGGGGTGAATGGGTGGTCGAGCATGGCTTTCACCGCTTCAAAAAAGGCAACCTGCCCGCTTTGCCTCTCTATTTACATCTGCCCCAGCGGATTCGCGGTCTCATGCTTCTGCTTTTGCTTGCTCTCCAAGCCCTCACCCTCATCGATTTCGTCGCTCAACGCTCTTTGGCTGAACAGAAGACCTCCCTTGCCGGTCTCGTCCCTGGCAATCCCAAGATGAAGACCTCTCGTCCTTCCGCAGAACGCCTCTTGGCTGTCTTTGATAAATTGCATCTCGTCATTGTCGAGTCCGATGGCCTGGTTTCTGGTTATTTGCTCGAATCCCTATCACCTTTGCAGTCCTTCATTCTTGACTTGCTTCACCTTTCCCCTTCCATCTATTCTTTGACTTTCGATCCCGTCCCAACTTAATTATACGCTTACCACAATACCAAGAAAATTAGTGTAATTTGTTCCCTTCGTATAGTACTAGCGAAATTAGAGTCCGAATGGACGGTATAATTTTATCATAGGTTTAATATTCGTCTTTGCCCCATAGTTTCGCTCAGTAAAAATCCATTTAATTGAATATATACTGAAACACAATCAGGCCTTTACTTATTCTCCTCGTCAGAATGACAGACAGTTATCAATGACAAATATACTTCGCAAAGGTATTTTTGGGTCATTAGTTGTTTGTGTGTCCCTATTAATTGGCGGATGCGTCTCCGATCCGGTGTTACTGACTGAATCACTCCAGAAGATGTCCAATTTCAGCCAAAAGACCCCTCCAGGTGTCGAAAGGCTGGAACCCGATAAACGAGTCGATCTACTGGCAGCAGCCACTGCTCAATCCCAGAACAACGTTACACAAACCGGCAGTATAGATTCTGCATGGACCGCTTCGGTAACTGTCAAGAATAGTCAGGTCAATATCCGTAGCGGGCCGGGTCTGGAACATCAGCCTATAACAACAGCTACCAGTGGAACAGTATTCAAGACCTATGGCAAATCGTCTGGAGGTTGGTGGCGTATCTGCTGTTTCCAGGGCGTAAATGACGAACCAGATCGTCCAACCCAACCGGCATGGGTTTCTGGACAGGTTGTCGAAGCCAATGCAGACGCTCAAGCCTTGTCCGTCTTGGCATCGCTTTTTCCTGAAAATCTAACCGCGACCTGGGATGTAAATTATAAATGTGCGTCGGATCGATGTGTCAAACGGGCATGTACGGCTGCGGTAGTCGCTAAAGAACGAAATGACCTGGACAAATTCTGGCTCGTCATCGATCGTGAGGTCAAATGGGTTGACGGTTGTGGTCAAGACTCGATACTGCGACACCAGTTAGACCGATTCGACGGTAGAGACTTGTATGCTGGTCAAGCTGAAGTTTTTCTAACAGATTATTGGCACGGTGCAAACCCAGGACCGGTCAATAGTGTCTTTACATATTCCGATGGACGGAATGTCATGGCTTGGTGTGACGACCAGTTGACAGGTGAGGCGCAGGAGGACGATGCCTGGTTGAACACCTATGGAGGGGTCGCGTGTTATGATCTACGCACCGGGACTTTGTTATCGATGAGTTATATCAAACGTTGGCTCTTCTCGGGCGAACATGCCAGTGAACAGTATAATCGTGCATATTTTGGTGATTTTGAGATCTACGAGGTGACACTAAAGAATACCAACGCAGAGCTTTCTTTTCAAACGCCACTCCCTTAAGAGTGACCGGAAGTCCAACAAACATCGCAACCAACATCGACTGAGCAGTAGCCAAAGTTGGACTGGGCAGTGACAGATTGTGTCTTGGTATCAAGGTGCCTATGCACTTTTGATGCATATTGTGCCGCAAGTTCATCCTTACGGATGGACCTACTGCAAGAATCTGTCTTTAATCTGTTTGTCCACGTACCACAAAGGAGAAGTCGTATGCTTATGTCAAGTAAGTCGTTCCGTCAAAGTCTGTTAGCCATTCTACTTATTGTGGCTCTGTTGCTGCCCGCCGCCTCTGTGCTGGCTGATGGGCACGTAACCGGTCCCAATCCCCACATCGTTCCTGTGCTTGCGCCGCGCAAAAGCCCGCCACCCATCCCTCATTCCAGTGTTCTGTCCCCCGATCAGATTTGGAATCAGGTCGTCGCGTCGAATCTACCTGCGCAGTCCACGGAAGCCGCTGCCGTTGCCAGAGCAAATGGCTTGAAAGATGGCAATCCGTTCATTTTGGCAAAGACCACCAATATTGCCAATGGCATTACGCTGAATTACTTGAACGCACCAGCTCCAGCGGTCTGCAATAACTTCGACAGGAATGGTCTATGGGCTAGCCGCTCGGATCCAGTGGGCCATAACGATCCCTTCACCGACTGGTTTGGCGGTTGGGGTCCCTTTGCCGTCAATGATGGCTATCGGCAGGCCAAAAATGTAGTATTTTCCAAAGAGAATGTTGTAGGTCCTGGCAGCCGCTATGATGATGACGGCACCTCGTCGGCAGTGGGTGACACGGTGGACGGACGTCACTCGGCCAAGATTTCCAGCACCCAACCCTATGCGGCCGGTTTTGGCAGCCCGATCTTCCATGCCGCGCCCGGTTCGGAAGTGCGGGTGGTGGTTCACTATCTGATCATCAACCACGGCAACATTGCCCACAACAAACGCTGGGACTATGACTGGGCTTCCCTGGGTGTCAAGCCCGACGCCGCCGGTGATGTGGCGCAGTATGTGAATGGCTATACCCGTGGTCAGTGGCACTGGATGGAAAACACGATCAAAGTCGGCGACAGTGGTGAGTATATGGTGATGATCCAAGGCGAAAGCCCGGCGGCCCTCAACTCCAACATCTACTTCGACGATATTTCGATTTACGTAGATGGCGTTGCCTTGAGCGCATGCTACTGGGGCAACTAAACGACTTGGTTCATCTTGAACCAATCTACCATAAGCTATCCCTTTGAAGTTGAGGGTCTCCACCTCTGGGCGGAGACCCTCAATCATTTTAAGAGGAGTTAGCCGCATACGCTACACAGTTGCAAATATCCAGATGGGTGGGCTATACTGGTGCGACATAGCTGGTTCCTTCCCATTTCATTCATTCAACATATGACCCCTCCAATGCGTTTGCTCAAATTTCTTTTTCCCTCGTTAAAAAATTCAATCCGCATATCAATCATGCTTTGGCTGCTCCTAGCGCTATCTGCCTGCGTCGCCGACCCGATGACAGTCAACGAAGTCCTCCAGGCCATGCCTGCACTGAACCAAAGCCCACCTACGGGCATTCAAATGGTGGAAAGCAGCACAGCTCTGACTACTACGGTGGGCGCCGAAGCAGCCACCGGGACGAGTGACACGAACGTCGATGCACCCGGTGTGACAGCCGTATCGCCTGCCAAGTCTGCGGCCATCACTGACACGACGATAATAAGCGCGACTGTAACTGTCAAGAATCGCAGCGTCAATGTGCGCAGCGGCCCTGGCCTGGACTTTTCCGTCGTCTTCGGCGCGGCCCAGGGCGACACTTTCGCCGCGCTGGGGATGAGCGACGACCAGGCCTGGTGGCAGATTTGCTGTATCCCTGGCCCCAATGACGAAAAGGACAGCCCGACCCAAAAGGCGTGGATTTCCAACCGGGTGGTCACCGTCAGCGACGAGGCCGCGGAGTTGGGTGTGCTGCGTCCCCTCTTCCCCGACGACTTGGCCGCGGCCTGGGATGTCTCGTACCAATGCGGTTCCGAGCGCTGTCCTGTGACAGAGTGCTCTGCATCGGTGACAGCCTCCGTGCGCAACGCGGCCGACCCCCGTTGGCTGGAAATCGACCGCAATGTGACCTGGGACGAGGGCTGCGGCGAGGATTCCACCTGGCTGCACCAGATCGACCGGGCCGACGGGCTGGAACGCTACCCTAACAGCACGGGTCTTTTCTTCTTCAACTATTGGGTGGGGGCCAAACCCGGCCCGGTAAACAGCCAATACACACTGGGCGATGAGGCGGTGCAAAGTTGGTGCAGCGATCCCCAAACCGCGGAGTTGGCCGAAGAGGGGGGCTGGACCGCCGCCTATGACGGCGTGACCTGCTATGATGAACGTTCGGGGATGCTGGTGGCGATGAAGTACACCAAACGCTGGCTCTTTACCGGGGAGTTCGAGGGGGAGAAATACGAAAAAGCCTACTTCGGGGATTTTGAAGTGTACGAAGTGGCGCTGAAAGAAACGAATGTGGAATTGGATATTGCGAACGGCGACTGATTGATTGCCCGCCCGTCTGTAGCTACAAACGTAGTGCGTGGTGCGTATAAAAGTTCACGCACCACGGAACGTGTAGTCCAATCGACTATTGTCGATAGTAGGAACGATATGTTCGACAGAGAGAGCCTCGTCAGAGACGACGATACGCTCGATTAACAAC
>JAANMX010003125.1_pt1 | contig 15102 bp, 15 predicted proteins | sample 7279681 | NCBI WGS metagenome assembly JAANMX01 (sample SAMN14094542, study PRJNA606508) | bioreactor metagenome | isolation source: A lab-scale SPAN reactor treating ammonium-rich wastewater day 351 | place: Ireland: Galway | collected 2018-01-01
GCCGATGATCGCCTGCCGGTACACGTTGTCGTTGAACGCGCCCAGCGACTGCACCACGAAATAGGGCAGGAAGCGGCGCTGCCGGAGCAGGTCGAACTGCGAATGGGCCATGCGTCCCCCTGGGTGGATTGCGGGAGGATAGCGGAGCCGATCACTTCCGGTAGCGCGCCTTCGGCTCCTGCACCTTGCCCGCCGGCTTCACCACGATCTTCGTGCGCAGCCAGTCGGCGAATCCGGCTTCGTCCAGCGAGCCTTCGGCAAGCTGCAGCATGGCGAGATACTTGTCTTCGTCGGACGCCTGCAGCCCGCAATCGTTGAGTGCCAGGAACACGCGATAGCAGACGTGCGCGGTGCGCTTGTTGCCATCCACGAAGGGATGGTTGCGTGCCAACCCGAACGCCAGCGCCGCGGCCAGCTCGGCGATGTCGGGCGGCGGATCGCCGTAGGCATGCCGCTGCTGCGGACGCGCCAGCGCCGAATCCAGCATGCCTTCGTCGCGCACGCCGCTGCCGCCGCCATGCTCGGCTAGCTGGCGGTCATGCAGTGCCAGCGCAAGCGCCTTGCTGATCCAGACGATCATGGCGGCGCGCCTATTGGGCCAGCTTGCGCAGGACGTCGCGATCCTCGCGCATGATGCGTTCGGCCACTTCGATCTGCGCCGCGAACTCCGGATCGTAATTGGTCAGGCGGATGCCGTCCGACGTCTCCAGCACGTACAGCTCGTCGCCCTTGTCCACGCGCAGGCGCGCCAGCAATTCCTTCGGCAGGATGACCCCGGCGGAATTGCCGATGGCGGTGATCTTGAGCTTCATTGGGTATTCCCGGAGTGGGCTGAAGTTATAACGAATGTTATCACCTCTGGTGCTGCCGTTCTCTTCCCTATTCGCGCAGCGAAGGGAGGGTCGTGGAGGGGTGCTTTCGGTATCCTCCGTCCAAGGGAGGGGAGCATGACCACACGGAACGTCCTGGCGGCCATCGCCGCGTGTCTGCTGGCTGCCGCATGCACGGCGCAGCAGGCCGAGCCGCCGCAAGCACAGCGCCGCCCGCAGCAGGCCGGCCAGCCGATGGATCCACTGCGCACCGCCGGCCACGTGGCTGGTGCCCGCCTGTCCGCCATTGCAGGAGATCAGCAGGGCGTCCAGCGCAACATGAACGCGATGGCCGAAGACCTGCGCCGTGCGATGAAGCTGGCCGATGCCAGCCGCCCGATCGATCGCGAGGCTGCCCGCAGCATTGCCCGCGCCATGCCCGGCGTGCGCTCCGCCAACTGGATCGACCGCCACAATTTCCTGGTACGCGTGGATGGCGCCGAACTGCGCAGTCAGCAGAGCATTGATGCGCTGTGTGTCCGGCTGGAACCGTTGGGCGATACGCTGGCGGTGGTCGTCCACCTGCAGGACGCGGCGGCGCATACCCGTGACGGGATGGACACGCTCAGCCGCAACTGCCAGCTGGCGCCGGGCGACAGCGCCATGTTTCAGCGCCCGCGCGCGGTGGATGCGCTGGATCCAAGCATTCGCCAGCAGCAACGTGCCTATGGCGAGCACCTGCGCGCAAACCCGCCACCGCAGCAGAGCGCGGGAGATCGAGAGGCGCTGGAGGCGATGCAGGAGATGTGATGCAGGAGTGGCAGTTACCGCCGCCCAACGCGCAGGATGTCCGCGAGGAAAAGCAGGCGCGTCCCCGTGCCATGTGTACGATCATTATTTCGGGGCGGGAAAGATCGCCGTCAAATACGCTTGGAGTGCCGGCAGCATGTACAAGATCGATGGTGCGGCCAATCGCATCACCCGTCTGAAGGCCACGCGGTTTTCGGATATCGGATTCCGCGAGCGCCAACACCTGCAGGAGTGGATCGCCAATCAGCCCGATGTGCTGGGCGAGGAGCTGCTTGTCATCCAGAAGGAGTTCGATGGGTTCGACGACACCCGGGAGCGCCTTGACCTGCTGGCTATCGACAAGCAGGGAAACCTGGTCGTCATCGAGAACAAACTCGACGATTCGGGAAGGGATGTGGTCTGGCAATGCCTGAAGTACGCCTCCTACTGCTCGTCGCTCTCCAAGGCGCAGGTCGCCGACATCTACGGGCGCTATCTCGAGAAGTGCGGCCAGTCCGGCGATCCCAGGCAATTGATCTGCGAATTCCTTGGTGAGGATGAATTCGAGGATGTGCTGCTGAATCCTGGGAATGACCAGCGTCTGGTGATGGTGGCGGCGCAATTCCGGAAGGAAGTGACCTCGACCGTCCTCTGGTTGTTGAAGCACGGCGTTTTCGTCAAATGCTTCAAGGCAACGCCTTATCAGGATGGCGATGCGTTGTTCCTCAACATGGAGCAGGTCATTCCGCTGCCGGAGGCCGAGGAGTTCATGATCGGAATCTCGGAGAAGGAGAGCGAGGAACGGGTCACGGAACGGGTGCAGGCTGCACGATATGGCATCAGGAGGGAGTTCTGGCAGCGAACCCTGGAAGCGTTGGATCAGGCTGGCGTCACGCTTTATTCGAATGTGGGCCCAAGCAGGGACTCTTGGCTTTACGCGGGTTCCGGCCTTTCTGGCGTTCTCTACACGATGATCATCAACAAGGACGAATTACGGGTTGAATTCTCCCTGAGCCGTGCCGCGACCGACGAGAACAAGGCCATGTTCGACGCGTTGCATCACGAGAAAGCGCAGATCCAGGACGCCTTCGGTGGGCAACTGGATTGGCGCCGTCTGGATCACAAGAAGGCGTCGATCGTCGGGTATTCGGCGCCTTTCGCAGGTCATGACAAGGATGTGTGGCCTGAAGCGATCAGTTGGATGGTGGAGCACATCGACAAGCTCTATGCGGCATTCTCCGGCTACATTCCGATGCTGCGGAAGATCATCAAATCGCACTAAAGGCGTGTTGAAAGCAGGATCAAGTAGGAGCTGCCATGCATTCGTTCGCCAACCTGCCCCACGTAGAAGGCGACAACCGAATGTGGCTGTGGGTGATGGCGCTGTTGTGCGGACTCGCCGGCGGGCTCTATCTGGTGGCGGCGTTGCGCGAACGCTGAGCCAAGGCGTCGTCTGCGCCGGCGGGGCGGCATCGCATCGTTCCAATACCTGCGCCGAACCGTATTGCCGGCAGGCGTAGAGTGGGACGCGCCCGTATTGGAGCTTGCTGCCATGACCACGCCGCTGATGCCCGCCGCCTTCCTCGGCCACGGCAGCCCGATGAACGCGCTGGAGCGCAACCGCTACACCGGGGCCTGGCGCGCGTTCGGTGCGTCGGTGCCGCGGCCGCGGGCGATCCTGGCGGTGTCGGCGCATTGGCATGTCGACGCGCTGGCGGTGACGGCGATGCCGAACCCGCGCACCATCCATGATTTCTACGGCTTTCCAAAGCCGCTGTTCGACGTGCAGTACCCGGCGCCGGGGTTGCCCGAACTGGCCGAAGAAGTGGCGGACACGGTCTCGCCGGATTTCGTGGTGGGCGCTGATCGCGACGGCTGGGGGCTGGACCACGGCACCTGGTCGGTGCTGGTGCACGCCTTCCCCGCGGCCGACATCCCGGTGGTGCAGCTGTCACTGGATGCGCGCAAGCCGCTGGACTGGCATCTGCGGCTGGGCGCGAAACTGGCGGCGCTGCGCGAACGCGGGGTGCTGATCGTCGGCAGCGGCAACGTGGTGCACAACCTGCGCGCGATCGACTGGCACAACCCGGACGGTGCGTTCGACTGGGCGGAGCGCTTCGACACCGAGGCCAGGCAGTTGATGATCGAACGTCCGCACGACATCGCCGCGCTCGTCGCGCATCGCGATTACCGGATGGCGGTGCCGACCGACGAGCATTTCCTGCCGCTGCTCTACATCGCCGGGCTGGCGTCGGCGGCGGGCAAGCCGGCCGACGTGCTGGTGGACGGCTATGCGATGGGGTCGCTGTCGATGACCGCCTACACCGTGCAGGCGGATTGCCCCGACGCCGCAGGCACCGACGGCGGTGCGGCGCCGCTGCAGACCACGCTGCCGCCGGAAGACGCCAACGTCTGAGGCGGAATCAGTTCGCCCGTCCCAGCGTCTCGCGCACGCTGGCGTGCAGGTAGCGGCGCATGCCCAGCCAGCCGGCCAGCATCGCCGCCAGCGTGCCGACGGCGGCGCCGATGGCCAGGGTGGTGGCGCTCCAGGTCGGCGGCAGGTCCAGCACGCGCTGCGCGAACAGGGTGCCGATGCCGGCGGCGGCAACCGCGGCAACGCTGCCGGCGATCGCGCCGATGGCGCCGAATTCCACCAGCTGCGAGCGCCGCAGCTGCGCGGTGCTGGCGCCCAGCGTGCGCAACACGCCCAGCTCGACGATGCGCTCGTCGCGGGTCGCCGCCACCGCCGCCACGAACACCAGGCAGCCGGACAGGAAGGCGAACCAGAACACCACCTGCACCACCAGCGCGGCCTGGTCGCCGATGCGCGCGATCTCGCCGGTGACGGCGTCGATGTCGATCACGTTGGCATTCGGGAGTTCGCGCGCCAGCGCGGTGGCCAGCGAGGTGTCGCCGCGCGGCACCCGCACCGCGGTGATCCAGCTGCCCGGCAGGTCGCGGGCAAGATCGGGCGAGGCCAGCACGAAGAAGTTCGGCGTGAAGCTTTCCCAGCGCACGTCGCGCAGGCTGGTGATCCTGCCTTCGATGCGCCGGCCGGCCACGTCGAAAATCAGGGTGTCGCCCAGCCGCCATTGCAGCTGTTCGGCGAACTTGGTTTCCACCGAGAACTCGTTGCGTACATTGCCCGGATTCCAGAACCGGCCCGCCTTCAGCGTGTTGCCGTTCGGCAGCGCGTCGGCGGTGGACAGGTTGAACTCGCGGTCCATCAGGCGCTCGCCGCGTCCGCTCGGCTGCGGCCGTCCGCGCTCGCTTGCGCTGGCACCGACGTAGCGGGCGCGGATCATCGGCGACAGTCCCGCCGAGGTGAAGCCGAGCCGCTGCAGGGTGGCATCGAAGCCGGCGCGCTGGTCCGGCTGCACGTTGATGACGAAGCGGTTGGGCGCATCGCCGCGCACCGTGGCCTGCCACTGCTCCCACACGTCGGTGCGCACCAGCAGCAACAGCAGCAGCGCCATCAGGCTGGTGCCCAGCGCGACCATCTGGGCGATGGTCAGGCGGCGCCGGCGCGACAGGTTGAGCAGCGCATAGCGGACAATGCCGCTGCCGCCGCGCCCAATCCGCGCCACCAGCGCGGCCAGCAGCCAGCCGGCGATGCCCAGCACCAGCACCGTGGCCAGCAGGCCGCCCAGCAGGATCAGCGCCGCGGTGGCGTTGCCGGCCGCCTGCCAGAACATCGCCAGCATGCCGACCAGGGCCAGCGCGAACAGCGCCAATGCCGACGGCGACGGCGTGCGCAGGTCGCTGCGCAGCACCGCCAGCGCGCTGACCCTACGCAGTGCCAGCAGCGGCGGCAGCGCGAAAGTGAGCAGGATCCACGCGCCGGCCAGTGCGCCCTGCAGCAGCGGCCAGGCGGTCGCGGCGGGCAGCGTGGTGCCGAGCTCGCGCGCGATCCACAGCCCGGCCACTTGCTGCAGGATCAGCGCGGCCAGCAATGCCGCGAGGATGGCGATGCCGCCGAGGATCGCCAGCGTGCCGACGTACAGCCCGGCGATGTCGCGCTGCTGCGCGCCCAGCGCGCGGAACGTCGCCGCCACCCGCCGATGCCGCTCCGCATGCTGGCGCGCGGCCATGCCGATGGCGACCGCGGCCAGCGCGGCGGTCAGCACCAGCGAGATCGACAGGAAGCGCCGCGCGCGATCCAGCGCGTTGCGCAGCTGCGGGCTGAGGTCGTCGCCGGTTTCCACCCGCGCGCCGGGCGTGGGGTCGGCTTCACGCGCCTTCACCCAGGTGCGGACGGCGTCGGCGTCGCCGGCCACCGCGATCCGCCACGACGCGCGTGCGCCGGGGCCGAGCAGGCCGCCGGCTTCGACCTCGGCCAGCGGCAGGATCACGCGCGGGCCAAGCTCCACGCCGTTGAGCGGGCGATCCGGCTCATCGACCACCACCCCGGCCAGCTGCAGGGGGCGCCCGCCGACGATGACGGTGGCGCCCGTCGCCGCCCCCAGCCGCTGCGCGCCGCTGGCGCTTAGCCACAGCGTGCCGGGCGCGGGATAGGCCAAATGCTCGCTGCCGCGCGCGGTGCGCACGCCGTAGGGCCCCAGCAGCGGGGCATCGTCCGACAGCGCCTTCAGCGTGCCGAGCTGCGGCACGCCGCCGGCCAGGCCGACCATGCTGGACAGCTCCACGCTGCGGTACTGGCGCAGCGCCAGCGCGCGCGCCTGCGCGACGGCGGCTTCAATGCTGCCGCTGTCACTGCTGAACGCGGCATCGCCGCCGACCATGCGCCGGCTCTGTTCGGCCAGTGCATCGGTGGTGCGCTGGGCGATGCTGCCGACGCCGGACAGTGCCACCACCGCCACGAACAGCGCGGCCAGCAGCACGCCGAATTCGCCGGCGCGCCAGCCCTGCCACGCCTGCCGCGCGGCCATCTTGAGCAGCCCGACGGCGGTCACGGCAGCAGGCGCCCGGCGTCCAGCCGCAGCTGGCGGTCGCAGCGCGCGGCCAGCCGTTCGTCGTGGGTGACGATGACGACCGTGGTGCTGCGCGCGGCATCCATGTCGAACAGCAGGTCTTCGATGGCGAGGCCTGTATGGCGGTCGAGGTTGCCGGTGGGCTCGTCGGCGAACAGGATGCGCGGCCGCGCGACGAAGGCGCGCGCGATCGCCACGCGCTGCTGCTCGCCGCCGGACAGCTGGCGCGGCAGGTGGTGCAGGCGTTCGCCCAGGCCGACGCGCTGCAGCAGTTCACGCGCCGCATCAATACCCGGCTTGCCGCGCAGCTCCAGCGGCAGCGCCACGTTGTCCAGCGCGCTCATCGCCGGCATCAGCTGGAAGTTCTGGAACACGAAGCCCACCGCCTCGGCGCGCAGCGCGGCGCGTGCGTCTTCGCCGCTGGCATGGATCGGCTGCCCGTCCAGCCAGACCTCGCCGCGGCTGGGCAGGTCCAGCCCGGCCAGCAGCGACAGCAGCGTGGTCTTGCCCGAGCCCGATGCGCCGACGATGGCCACGCGCTCGCCGGCGGCGATGTCCAGGCTGATGTCGTCGAGGATGGTCAGCGTGCTGTCCGGCAGCGCCACGGTCTTGCCGACGGCGCGCGTGCGCAGGCTGCCGCGCGCGGGCGTGCTAGCGTTTGCGGAAACCGGAACGGGAGTCGAAGCGATGGCGTCAGTGGTGCGGGCGTGGGTGCTGGGCGTATGCGTCATGCTCGGAATGCTAGCCGCATCCGCGGCCGGTGCGCGTGAGCGCAACGTCCTGGTGATGGGCGATTCACTGTCCGCCGCCTACGGGCTGCGCCCGGAGCAGGGCTGGGTGGCGCTGGCCGACGCCAAGTCGGCGAAGTACCGCTTCCACAACGCCAGCATCTCCGGCGAGACCACCGCGGGCGGGCGCAGTCGCATTGCGGCGGAACTGGCCCGCGCCAGGCCCGACATCGTCATCCTCGAGCTGGGCGCCAACGACGGCCTGCGCGGACTGCCGCTGCGGCAGATGGGCGCGAACCTCGGCTGGATGATCGGTTCGGCGAAGGCGGCCGGCGCGCAGGTGCTGCTGGTCGGCCTGCAGCTGCCGCCGAACTTCGGCGCGTATGCCGGCGAGTTCCAGCGCAGCTACGTGCTGATCGCCGAGCGGCTGGGCACCGGCCTGATCCCGCACTTCCTCGCTCCGCTCGGCATCGAGCGCAAATGGTTCCAGGCCGACAACCTGCATCCGGTGGCGGAGGCGCAGCCGCTGCTGGCGGATGAAGTGCTGAAGGCGCTGGACGCGCTGCCGGCGCGCTGAATCTCAGGTGTCGCCGCGCTCGCGCGCGATCGCGCGCCAGCCGATGTCGCCGCGGTGGAATTCGTTCGCCCAGGAAATCGCGTCGACGCCGGCATAGGCATTGCGCTGCGCGTCGCGCACCGACGCGCCCAGCGCGGTCACGCACAGCACCCGGCCACCGGCGCTGACCACGTTGCCGCCCGCATCCAGTGTGGTACCGGCGTGGAAGACCTTGGCGTTGTCCGGCACGTCGTCCAGACCACGGATGACATCGCCGGTGATCGGTGCTTCCGGATACGGTTTCGACGCCATCACCACGCCCAGTGACGGGCGCGCGTCCCACTGTGCCTCGATGCCATCCAGTCGTCCGTCGATGGCGGCTTCGAGCAGATCAACGAGGTCGGATTGCAGGCGCAGCAGCACCGGCTGGGTTTCCGGATCGCCGAAGCGCACGTTGAATTCGATCACCTTCGGCGCGCCGTCGGCGTCGATCATCAGGCCGGCGTAAAGGAAGCCGGTGAACGGCACGCCATCCTTGATCATGCCGGCCACGGTGGGCTCCACCACTTCGCGCATCACCCGTGCATGCACCTCGGGCGTGACCACCGGCGCGGGCGAGTACGCGCCCATGCCGCCGGTGTTGGGGCCGGTGTCGGCATCAAAGACGCGCTTGTGGTCCTGCGAGGTCGCCATCGGCAGCGCGGTCTTGCCGTCCACCATCGAGATGAAGCTGGCTTCCTCGCCGTCGAGGAACTCCTCGATCACCACCCGCGCGCCGGCATCGCCGAATGCATTGCCGCTGAGCATGTCGCGCACCGCCGCTTCGGCTTCGGCCAGCGACATCGCCACGATCACGCCCTTGCCGGCGGCCAGGCCATCGGCCTTGATGACGATGGGCGCGCCCTTCTCATGGAGATAGGCCAGCGCCGCATCCACGTCGGTATGCACGGCGTAGAACGCGGTGGGAATGCCGTGGCGGGCAAGGAAGTTCTTGGCGAAGGCCTTGCTGCCTTCCAGCTGCGCGGCGGCGGCGGTGGGGCCGAAGATGCGCAGGTTCGCGGCGCGGAAGCGATCCACCACGCCGGCCACCAGCGGCACTTCCGGGCCGACCACGGTCAGCGCGATGGCCTCGTCCTGCGCGAGCTGCAGCAGGCCATCGAGGTCGGTCACCTTCACCGCAGCGTTGCGGCACTTCGCCTCGGTCGCGGTGCCGGCATTGCCGGGCGCGACGATGACTTCGGAGACGCGCGGCGACTGCGCCAGCTTCCACGCCAGCGCGTGCTCGCGACCGCCGGAACCGATGACCAGAACTTTCATGCGTGGATCTCCTCGGGAACCACCCTGCCTATTTGGCAGGGCCGGCTTTTGTAGGAGCGGCTTCAGCCGCGAGCTCTTTCATGCGTCAAAGAACCAGGAGCTCGCGGCTGAAGCCGCTCCTACAGGGGGGGCATCAATGCCGGAAGTGACGGATGCCCGTAAACACCATCGCAATTCCGTGCTCGTCCGCCGCCGCGATCACTTCCGCGTCGCGCATCGAGCCGCCGGGCTGGATCACCGCCTTGATGCCGGCCTCCGCTGCGGCGTCGATGCCGTCGCGGAACGGGAAGAAGGCATCGGAGGCCATCACCGAACCTTCCACCACCAGGTTGGCGTCGTGCGCCTTGATGCCGGCGATGCGCGCCGAATACACCCGGCTCATCTGCCCGGCGCCGACGCCAATGGTGCGGCTGTCCTTCGCATAGACGATCGCGTTGGACTTCACGAACTTGGCCACCTTCCACGCGAACAGCAGGTCGCTGAACTGCGCCTCGGTGGGCGCCAGCTTGCTCACCACGGTCAGCTCGTCGCGGGTCACCACGCGCGCGTCGGCGGTCTGCAGCAGCATGCCGGAGTTGACCCGCTTGCTGTCGATGAAGCCGGGCGAGATCGGCGCCAGCGGGATCCGCAGCACGCGCACGTTGGCCTTCTTTTTCGCGTAGGCCAGCGCCTCGTCGTCGTAGTCCGGCGCGAGCAGCACTTCGACGAACTGGCGGTCGAGGATGGTCTTGCAGGTCGCGCCATCGAGCCTGGTGTTGAAGGCGAGGATGCCGCCGAACGCGCTGGTGGGGTCGGTGGCGTAGGCGGCCTCGTAGGCGTCGCCGCAGCCCTTGCCCACCGCCACGCCGCACGGGTTGGCGTGCTTGACGATCACGCAGGCCGGCGCGTCGAACTGGCGCACGCATTCCCAGGCCGCGTCGCTGTCGGCGATATTGTTGTAGCTGAGTTCCTTGCCCTGCAGCTGGGTGAAGGTGGCCAGCGAGCCGGGCGCGGGATGCAGGTCGCGGTAGAACGCGGCCTGCTGGTGCGGGTTCTCGCCGTAGCGCAGATCCATCACCTTGATGAAGCTGCCGTTGGCCTGCGCGGAGAACGCGCTGCGCTGCGGCACCGGCTGCGAGGCGTCGGTGATCGCCGACAGGTAGTTGCTGATCGCGGCGTCGTACTGCGCCACCCGGTTGAACGCGGCCACCGACAGCGTGAAGCGGGTCTGCGCCGACAGCGCGCCGGCGTTGGCGGCCAACTCTTTGATCAGGCCGGCGTACTGCGTGGGCTCGGTGGCCACCGCGACGCGGGCGAAGTTCTTGGCCGCGCTGCGCAGCATCGCCGGGCCGCCGATGTCGATGTTCTCCACCGCGTCGGCCAGCATGCAGTCGGCGCGGGCGGTCACCGCCTCGAACGGATACAGGTTCAGCACCAGCAGGTCGATCCTGCCGATGCCGTGTTGTTCCATCACCGCGTCATCCAGCCCGGCGCGGCCGAGCAGGCCGCCGTGTACCAGCGGGTGCAGGGTCTTGACCCGGCCATCCATCATCTCGGGGAAGCCGGTGAGGTCGGACACGTCCTTCACCGCCAGGCCGGCGTCGCGCAGCGCTTTCGCGGTGCCGCCGGTGGAGAGCAGTTCGACGCCGTGGGCGGCCAGGGCCTTGGCCAGCTCCAGCAGGCCGGTCTTGTCGGAAACGGAGAGCAGGGCGCGGCGGACGGTCACCGGCGCGCCGGGAAAAGAGTCGGCGGTCATGCGAAGGGCAGAGCGGTGGGGAAGCCGTGAATTATACGGTGCCCCGTTTCCCGGCTGTTTTTGTTTCAGCCCCGACGCGGCTTCCGGTCGCGCCTGAAGGCGCTCCTGCAACAGCAGGGCCTCATGCCATGCCGTAGTCGCGCAGCTTCTTGCGCAGGGTGGCGCGATGGATGCCGAGCATAGCGGCGGCGCGGCTCTGGTTGCCGTCGCAGTGGCGCAGTACTTCGACGAACAGCGGAATTTCCAGCTCGCGCAGGGCGGTGCTGTACAGGTCGTCGGTGTCGCAGCCATCCAGGTCGTGCAGGTAGCGGCGCACCGCCTCGGCAACATGCTCTCGCAGCGGCGCGCGACGCGCGGCGTCCTGGCGGTTATCGGGATGATTCAACGGAAAGCCCCTCGAAGCGATCCGCATCGGCAGCGGCGCGATGCGGGCGGACGAGTCTAGCGCGATGCCCGCGACGGCGTCAGGGGGGCGCGCATTCATCGCCGCGTTGTCGATCGGCGTCGCACTTTGGCGCGGGGATCATTCGAAGCGGAAGTCGAAACCGACCACGCCGGGCGAGGGTTCCACGATGTCGAAGGCGATCTGGCTGGCCTGGCCGGGCGCGACCAGACCGGTGCGCGGGTGGCCGGCCGGCAGGTAATCGTTCGGCAGGAACCGGCGGGCGCCGAGGCTGTGGCCGTTGATGTCGGTCAGGCGCAGCGACAGTGCCGGCCACGGCTGCGGCCAGCGCGCGTCGTTGCGGAAGCTGGCCTGCACGCGCAGCACGCCGGGCCGGTCGGGCGGCGCGATCACGTCGCGCGAAAGCAGCACGAAGGCGGCGGGTTCGCGCCAGGGCGGCAGCGTGCAGCCCAGTGCCTCGCAGGCGGACGCCAGCAGCGGCCGCAGCGCCGCGCTGGCGGCGATCGCCTCGCGCTGCAGCCAGCCCAGCTGAGCCAGCAGGGCCAGCGACAGCGCCGCCACCGCCAGCCACGCACCGCGTCGCCGTGCAGGTGCAACGGCATCGGCGGCGGCGAAGCTGGGCGTGCGGCTCACCCGGCCACCGTGGTCGCGTTGCGCACGCCGTCGATGCGCACCCAGTCGTCCTCGCGCGCGACCTGCAGTGCGTCGAACCAGGGCGCGTAGCGCTGCAACAGTTCGTCTTCCTGCCCGGCGAGGATGCCGGACATGGCGATCCGTCCACCCGGCGCGGTGCGCGCCGCCAGCGTGCCCGCCAGCGCGTCCAGCGCCGAGGCGAGGATGTTGGCGACCACGATCGGATACGTCGCCGCCGGTTCGTCCTGCGGCAGGTGCGCGTCGATGGCGAGGCCGTTGCGCCCGGCGTTGTCGCGGGTGGCGATGATGGCCTGCGGGTCGTTGTCCACGCCGACTGCGCGCGCGGCGCCCAGCTTCAGCGCGGCCAGCGCGAGGATGCCGCTGCCGCAGCCGAAGTCGAGTACGGGCTTGCCCTGCAGTTCGCCGCGCGCGGCCAGCGCGTCCAGCCAGCGCAGGCACAGCGCGGTGGTGGGATGGGTGCCGGAGCCGAAGGCGAGGCCGGGATCGAGGCGGACGATGGCGGCATCCGGTGTCTCCGCATCGGCCGGGAGTTCGTGATTCCACGGCACGATCCAGGTGCGCGCGCCGAAGCGCATCGGCTGGAAGGTGTCCAGCCAGGCGCGTTCCCAGTCCTGGTCGTCGATCTTCTCGAAGCGCGCCTTGCTCCAGTCCAGCCCCGGATCGAACGCCTCCAGCGCGACCAACAGCAGCAGCGCATCGGTGTCGGCGTCGAACAGCGCAGTCAGGGTCATCTCGTCCCACAGCGGCACTTCGCCGACGCCGGGCTCGAAGATCGCCTGTTCGTCGGCGGCGTCCAGATGCGCGTCCTGCAGGGTGACTGCCAGCGCGCCCACGTCTTCCAGCGCGCGTTCGTAGCGCGGTTGCAGGGCTTCGGTACAGGGGGCGGACAGTTGCAGGTAGGGCATCGTGGAAAGGCGCGGTGCGACCGCGCCATTCTCGCAGGTTCCACCCGTGCTGCGCGCGGCGGCCGTCAGTGGCCCAGCAGTCCCTTCAGCAGTCCTTTCACCGAGGGCTTCTTCTGCGGCTGCTGTTGCGTGCCGTTGCCTTCGTCCATCTGCTGCATGCCGCCGAAATCCATGCCCAGCATCGCGGTGGCGGTGGACTTGGCGCGCAGGCGCACGCTCCACTCGGGGTTCCACGGCTGCTTCGGGTCGGCGGGTTTGGGCGGATAGGTGATCCAGCTCTCCGGGCCGTAGGCGGTCATCATCAGCATGCCCGGCATGGTGGCCTGCTGGCCCTGCATGTTCGAGGCGCCGGCGAAGATGCCCTTGGGAATGGTGCAGCTGGTGGCGCTGGCCGGCAGCAGGATCTTCTGCTTCAGCCATTTGTCGAGATAGCTGCCGCCCAGGTAGGCGTGCAATTCGCTGCCGGCGCCGGGGACTTCGGCACTGCTCCAGGTGGTGAGGGCATACGAATTCTCGCCCAGCATCTGCATGTGCATGCCGGTGATGAAGTAGGCGCGGGCGCGATCCACCGACGGCCAGCTCAGGCCGACCGCATCGGTGGCTTCGCCCTGCGCGCGCAGCGCCAGCTTCGGCATGAAGTCGGCGGACTGTTCGACCTGGAACTGCATCGAGGCCGGGATGCCGTCGCCGGTGAGCCGGTGCTGGCCGGCCAGCCGCGCGCCGCTGGGCACCTGCTTGCCGTGCTTGCGGTTCGGCCAGTAGACCCAGCCCGGCTTGAGGTCGATGTCGCGGTCCGGCACGTACAGGCCCTTGGACAGGCTGCCGCTGGACTGGAAGTCGACGCCCTGCAGGCTGCCCATCGGGTTGTTCGGGTCGATGGTCTTGTTGCCGCCCTTGAGCTTGAAGGTGGCGACCTTCGGCTGGCCCGGCCGCACCGCCGCGCCGCAGCCCCAGTATTCGGAAATCTTCACTTCGATGTCGGGAATCTTGCCGGGCGGCGTGCCGCCTTCGGTCGGCTTGCTCGGCTCGATCGGGATCAGGGTCAGTGATTTGCCGAGATCCAGTCCGTCGGGGATCAGATCCTGCGCCTCGACGCCCGGCTTCAGGGCGTTGTGCAGGGCGATGTCGAGGTACTGGCCGGTCATGCCGCCGGTGCCGCGCGCGGTCGGATAGGTGGGCCTGCCGGCGTCGCCGCCGGCCATGCGCTTGGCCATGAAGCCGCCCAGGCCGCCCATCATCCCGCCCATGTCCGGCATCCCGGCCATGTTGTGGGTGGCCACGTCGATATAGAGGTTGGTGGGCGGGGTCTTGCCCTGCTGGCTGGCGGCGGGCAGTGCCACCAGCGTGGCGGCGAGGGCGGCGTAGAGGGCGTGGCGGCGTTGCATGGAAGGCTCCGGAACTGGGCGATATTCCTACCTAAGCGGAATATCGCCCCCGAAGCGGCCACGCAGCCGCGACCGGCGGCGGGTCAGAGGATCGACAGCGCCTTTTCCTTGCGTTCGGCCAGCCGCTTTTCCAGGTAATGGATGTTCTGGCCGCCCTGGGCGAAGCCGCCGTCGGCCAGGATCCGCTGCTGCAGCGGGATGTTGGTCTTGATGCCGTCCACCACCATTTCCGACAGCGCCACCCGCATGCGCGCGATCGCCTGCGCGCGGTCGGCGCCGTGGACGATCAGCTTGCCGATCATCGAGTCGTAGTTCGGCGGCACCCGGTAGCCTTCGTAGATGTGCGAATCCACCCGCACGCCCGGGCCGCCCGGCGCGTGGAAATGCTGGATCAGGCCGGGGCAGGGGAAGAACGTGTCCGGATCCTCGGCGTTGATGCGGCATTCGATGGCGTGCCCGGTCAGCACCACGTCGCTCTGCCTGATCGAAAGCCGGTGGCCGGCGGCGATCAGCAGCTGCTCGCGCACCAGGTCGATGCCGGTGACCATTTCGGTGACCGGGTGTTCCACCTGGACGCGGGTGTTCATCTCGATGAAGTAGAAGCGGCCGTTCTCGTACAGGAACTCGAAGGTGCCGGCGCCGCGATAGCCGATGCGCAGGCAGGCCTCCACGCAGACCTTGCCGATCTCGGCGCGCTGTTCGGGGGTGATGCCGGGCGCGGGCGCTTCCTCGACCACCTTCTGGTGGCGGCGCTGCATCGAGCAGTCGCGCTCGCCCAGGTGGATGGCGCCGCCCTGGCCGTCGGCGAGCACCTGGATCTCCACGTGGCGCGGGTTCTCCAGGAACTTCTCCATGTAGACCATGTCGTTGCCGAACGCGGCCTTGGCTTC
>JAANMX010003126.1_pt1 | contig 15100 bp, 10 predicted proteins | sample 7279681 | NCBI WGS metagenome assembly JAANMX01 (sample SAMN14094542, study PRJNA606508) | bioreactor metagenome | isolation source: A lab-scale SPAN reactor treating ammonium-rich wastewater day 351 | place: Ireland: Galway | collected 2018-01-01
GAAGAGCGCGTCGCCGCGCTCGAGGGCGGCACCGCGGCGCTTGCGGTGGCGTCGGGACACGCCGCGCAGGTCATCACGCTCCAGCAGCTCATGAAACCCGGCGATGAGGTCATCGCCGCCCGCAAACTCTATGGCGGGACGATCAATCAGTTCACACACGCTTTCAAGAGCTTCGGCTGGAACGTGGCGTGGGCGGACCCGGACGATGTCGACACCTTCGAGCAGGCCGTGACGCCGCGAACACGGGCGATCTTCATCGAATCGGTCGCCAATCCCAGAGGCGCCGTCACCGATATCGAAGCGATCGCCGCGATCGCGCGCAAGGCAGGCGTCCCCCTGATCGTCGATAACACGATGGCGAGCCCCTATCTTATTCGGCCGATCGAGCACGGCGCCGATATCGTGCTTCACTCGCTCACGAAATTCCTTGGCGGCCACGGCAACTCGCTCGGCGGCATCATCGTCGATGCGGGCACGTTCGACTGGTCGAAAGATAACAAGTATCCGATACTGAGCGAACCGCGCCCGGAATATAACGGAATCCGGTTACAGGAGACGTTCGGCAATTTCGCGTTCGCGATTGCATGCCGCGCACTGGGACTGCGCGATCTCGGCTCGGCGCTGTCGCCGTTCAACGCGTTCATGATCCTGACGGGCATCGAAACACTGCCGCTGCGGATGCAGAAGCATTGCGAGAACACCCAGGCGATCGCCGAATGGCTGGCGGCCCATCCCGCGGTCGCGTCGGTCAATTACGCCGGGTTGCCCGGCGACCCGTACAACGCCCTCGCCCGCAAATATTCGCCGAAGGGCGCCGGCGCGGTGTTCACGTTCAGCCTGAAAGGCGGATACGACGCCGGCGTCAAGCTGGTGTCGAAACTCAAGCTATTCTCGCACCTCGCCAATATCGGCGATACCCGATCACTCGTGATCCACCCGGCATCGACCACGCATAGCCAGCTCGACGATGCGGCGAAGATCAAAGCCGGTGCCGCCCCCGATATTGTTCGTCTGGCGATCGGCATCGAGGACAAAGAAGACCTCATGGCCGATCTTGAGCAGGCGATGACGTAGAACGGAATGCATCAACGATTAAGTGCGCCACGGTCATGGCCGGGCTTCGTCCCGGCCATGACGGCTGGACTGAGTATCGTCCGCATTATGCGACGACGGCGTCCAGAAACTAGATTATTGTTTTTGACGCGTTTTCTTCGCGCGAACCGGTTTCCATCCTCGGGTCTAGCCCGAGGACATGCTTCGCTCGGAAACACCCTAACGTGACTGCTCCGCCGCAGGCGATCGAACTTGCTCTCCCATGACCGGCGCCTGCCTGACTTCGGTGAGGTAGTTGAGCGTCAGTGATACCCAGATGATGCCGTAGAGCAGCATGAAGCAGCTCGAGTTGAAGCCGAGCCAGTCAAGGATCACCCCGAACGTGATCGGCAGCAGGAAGCCGCCCAAGCCGCCCGCCATGCCGACGACGCCCGATACCGCTCCCATGCTGTCGGGAAAGTCATCGCCGATGTATTTGAACGTCGAGGCCATGCCGCAGGCAAAAGCGATGCCGAGCATGAAGAGAAGCATGGTGAAGAACCACGACGGCAGCGCGATGCTGAAACTCAGCGGATCGCGGACCGTGTGCACGATCAGGTCGGTCTTGGGATAAGACAGCAGAAACAGGCAGACCCAGGCAACCCACAGCACCCACCAGGTGACGTTATGGGCGCCGAAGCGATCCGACAGCCAGCCGCCCAAGGCGCGAAAGGCGCCGCCGGGCAGCGAGAAGCACGCCGCCAGAAGTGACGCCTGCGCGATGGTGAAACCGTACTCGGTCTTGAAGTATTGCGGCATCCAGATCGACAGCGCGGTGAAGCCGCCGAACACGATCGAATAGTACTGGCAATACTTCCAGACGCGGGGATCGCGCAGCACCGACAATTGCCGCCACATCGAAGGCACCTGGCTGCCGACGCCAGGATCGCGCGCGGACAGCGCCCAAAAGAGAAGCGCGGTGACCAACAACCCGACGGCATAGACCTTGGGCACCATCTGCCAGCCATAGGCCTCTATGAGCCAGGGAGATACGAACATGTTCAGGGCAGCGCCGATCGTGCCGGCGCCGAAAAAACCCATCGCGAAGCCCCGGCGTTCCCTGGGAAAGAAGCGCGCGACATAGGGCGTGCCGACCGAAAAGGACGCGCCGACGAGACCCAGCGCCAGTCCGAGCAGCAGGAACTGCCAGAGCGTGGTCGCATAGGCGGTCAGCCACACCGGGACCGCGCAGCCGACCAGCAGCAGCAGCATGATGATCCGTCCGCCGAAGCGGTCGGTCCAGATGCCCAGCGGTAAGCGAAACAATGCGCCAGTGAGGACGGGCGTTGCCGTGAGCAGACCGAATTCCGTCGAACCGAGCCCAAGCTGTTCACGGATCGGAATGCCGATCACGCCGAACATCATCCAGACAGCGAAGCAAACGGTGAAGGCCCAGGTGGTGATGAGCAGGACGGAGAGGTTGCCGGATCTCGCCATGTTGTTCGCCCCGATGCTGACTCGCAATCGACCGAGGGATTTGGCTGTTCCTGCCTTTCCCGCCCGGCTCGCGACCATGTCACATCATAAGCAGGCTCGTGAAACTGTATAGACGCCGAGGGCCGATGTCTGGAGGGTTGTGCGTCGCAGAATGGGAACGCTGCGTCGGGCCCGGTCCGGGCCGATGCTGCCGACTCTGCCCCAGCAAGCCGCGCGGATCGATCCTGCGTCGACCGGAACTATCCGGCCGCCACGCCCAGTTCCTGGCGTTGTCGGGCGGAGTGCCCCTCCGTCATCCGCTCGGCCTGAACGACCGCAAGCGTCAGCACGACAATCGCGACGCCTTGATGAACTAACGCGAGCAGGATCGGCACCTCGTACAGGAGGGTCAGGATGCCAAGCGTCGCCTGTAGCGTCATCGCGAGGGCGAGCCAAAGTGCTCCGCGAACAATGGCGGGGTTCGCGCGCGACACGAGAGCATCGATCAGATGGAGAACGGCAACCGCAAACAGCGCATACGCCATCATGCGATGCTGGAACTGAACCGTGAGCGTGTTGTCGAAAAGATTGCGCCACCATGGCTGCTCGAAGAACAGCCGATCCGCGGACGGAATGAACGATCCGTCGATGTCCGGCCAGGTGTTGAAGACGCGCCCTGCCCGCAGCCCGGCGACCAGCGCTCCAAAATAAAGCTGCACGAACACCAGCACCAGCAGAACGCTGCCGGTTACCCGCAATCGAATTGACGCCAGCGTCGGCGGCCGATCCGATAGCCGTCGCAAGGTCCAGACGATCGCCGTGAAAATCAGCAGCGCCAACACCAGATGCGTCGCCAGACGATACTGCGACACCTCGGTGCGCTCGGTAAGACCGGACGCGACCATCCACCAGCCGACCGCCCCCTGAAGGCCCCCCAGGCCGAAAATGATCCAGAGCCGCCGCTTCAGATCCGACGGCAGCGCGCCGCGCCACATGAACCAGAGGAACGGCAACAGGAATGCGATGCCGATGAAGCGTCCGAGCAGGCGATGGCTCCACTCCCACCAGAAGATGGTCTTGAACTGATCGAGCGTCATGCCCGCGTTCATCTCGCGGTACTGCGGAATTTCCTTGTACCCCTCGAAGGCCTTAGCCCACTCATCCTGCGAGAGCGGAGGCAGCGAGCCGGTCACGGGTTTCCACTCGACGATCGAAAGGCCGGATTCGGTCAGCCGCGTCGCTCCGCCAACCAGCACCATGGCGGCAATCAGCAGCGCCATGAACACCAGCCACCAGCGCACGGCGCGCAGATGGGATTGCTTTTGTGCGATCGGACGGGTCATCAAAAAAGCCGCGGTTGAAGGTATTTTTCGTGCTCTTTATAGTCCACCGCAGCCCTGGCGCAAGCCTCCGTCTCAGTCGCGAGTTTCATATTAAGGTATGCGGATACGTACTCGAAAGTTCCTCGGCACGATCGCCCTTCTCGTGCTGGTCGTCGTCTGGTCATTGCTCGGCATGACCATCGCCCAAACGCCATGGCTCGCGGATTCTCGTCTTTACCAGGCGATCTTCTATGTTGTCGCCGGGCTCGGCTGGGTCTTGCCGGCGATGCCGATCGTGAGCTGGATGGCGAAACCCGACGCTTGAAGCGGGCTTTCCTTCGCAAACCGCCGCCTCGTCACCGGAATGCTGCCGTTACTGTTTATTGATGTTTCTTGTGCGAGGGTCCTCCTGACCAAAAACAAAAGAGAACATAACAGGCTCGGAAATGACCATGGCGGCTCTGATCGAAAGTCCGACCGTGAAGGCACAGGAACGATCAGGCGGAGGGCGCATCGCGCATCTCGAAATCCTTCAGGATTTGCGCGAAGCCGAGCCAATCTGGCGGAACCTGGAAGCATCGCAGTTTTCGACGCCCTATCAGCGATTCGACCTCCTGTCCGCCTGGCAACGACACGTCGGAACCAGCGAACAACTTCAGCCCGGTATTATCGTCGCCTTCGACGCCCAGCGGCAGCCGCTTCTGCTGTTCCCGCTCGCAATCGGCACGGAAAGCGGCGTCCGTGTCGCACGCTTCATGGGCGGCAAGCATACGACCTTCAACATGGCGCTCTGGCAGCAGGAATTCGCGGCCTCCGCGACGCGTGCGGATCTTGACGCGCTGGTTCAGGGAATCGGCGCGCTTCCGGCCCGAATCGACGTGCTTGCGTTCACGCAGCAGCCGCGGCACTGGCGCGATCAACAAAATCCAATGACGCTCCTGCCGAGCCAGCCCTCAGCCAACAACTGTCCGTTGATGATATTATCGCCGGGCGCACCGCCGTCGGAGCGCATCAGCAACTCGTTTCGACGCCGGCTCAAGGGCAAGGAACGCAAGCTCCAGGCGCTGCCCGGCTATCGTTATTGCGTGGCCTCGACGGAGGCCGAGATCAAGCGGATGTGTGATGCGTTCTTCGCGATCAAGCCGCTGCGGATGGCCGCACAGAAGCTGCCGAACGTGTTCGCCGAGGCGGGCGTCGAGGATTTCCTGCGCACGGCTTGCCTGACACCGCTGACAGGCGGCGGGCACGCCATCAAAATCCATGGTCTCGAATGCGATGCCGAGGTGATCGCGATCTTCGCCGGCGTGGCGGACGGGCACCGCTTCTCGATGATGTTCAACACCTACACGATGTCGGAAAGCGCCCGCTATAGTCCCGGCCTGATCCTGATGCGCGATATCATCGATCATTATGCGGAGAGCGGCTATACATCGCTCGACCTCGGGATCGGATCGGACGACTACAAGCGGCTGTTCTGCAAAAGCGACGAGCCCATCTTCGACAGCTACCTCCCACTCACCACGCGCGGCAGAATGGCCGCCATCGGCATGTCGTCGCTGGCCCGCGCCAAACGCCTGGTGAAGCAGACGCCGGCGCTGAAGCGGACGGCCGAGATGCTGCGCGGGATGCTGCAGCGCTGACCGCCCCCGCGCGGGCGAACTGTCAAGCCGCCTCGCGAGGACCGATCTGCATATCCGGGCGGATCGATGCCGGATCGAGCATCGTCACTGTCGTAAAGCCGATAGCCTTGAGCTGGCTGCTCATCCGCATCCGCGCATCCGCGTTCATCGACGGGTCGGGAACGACGATCGCGCGCGCCTGCTCCGTCAGGATCTTCGCCGGCAGGTCGGTGGCGGTGCCCGCGACAAGCAGCACATGATCATAGACACGCAGAAGAGCATCGAGCGCAATCGCAAGGCGCGGTGATTGCAGCAGCGAGCGATCGGCGTCAGAACGTCCGGCGCCGACAAGATGGAGCGGCGAGAGCCGATCGCGGGTGATCACCTGTCCGAAAGACGCCTCGCCCAGCATCAGGTCGGCCAGTCCCGCCGCCGCCGGATCAACCGAAGTCGCCGTCAGCGCCGCTGACGACGGCGATAGATCGACGAGCACAACCTGGGCGCCATCGGTCAACAGGCGCGCCAGCGCGAGCGCCGCGAGCATGATGCTCTCGTTCTGGCCCGTGCCCATGATCGTGATCTTGTGCGCCGCTTTGCCCGCCGCGCGCAGCTCATCCGCGAGATGAACGACGTCGGCCAGGTCCGCCGCCGCCGGCGCGGGATCAACGCGAAACCCACGCATCCCCGACGCGGCGGGCTGAATGGCAGCCAGACTCCGCGGCGACGTGATGCGCAGCAATTCGCCGGTCACGATCGTGCCGGTCGTCAGCATCAGGGTCGCCAGCGTCGCGATCAGGACGACGGGCAGCTTCTTCGGATAGGCCGGCGTGTTCGAGACAATCGCGCGTGAGATGATGCGGCCATCGGACGGCGCCGCATCGATGTTCTCACGCGTGGTGGCTTCTCGGTACTTTGCGAGATAGGATTCCAGCAGATCGCGCTGTGCCCTGGCTTCGCGCTCCAGCGCTCGCAGCTTGACGTCGTCGCCATTGGAGGATGTCGCCAGCTTCTTCAACTGTTCGAGATTGTTGCTGAGACTTTCAACCCGGCCGCTGGCGATGCGGGCGTCGTTTTCCAGCGATCGCGAGATCTTGCCCGCCTCCTCGCGCAACTGACGATCGAGGTCAGCGAGCTGGGCCTTCAGTTCCCTGATCCGGGGATGCCGGTCGAGCAGGGTCGACGACTGTTCCGCCAGTTGCGCACGCAACGTCACGCGCTGTTCGGAAAGACGGCGGATCAATTCCGAGTTGAGAACTTCCGAGGCTTCGATCGGCTTGCCGGTCTGAAGCATTCCGCGGATCAGCCGCGCTTTCGATTCCGCATCGGACTTGAGCGCGCGCGCGTTGTTCAGTTGAGTATTGATTTCACCCAGTTGCTGGTTCGACAGCGACGTGTTGTTGATGCCGATGAAAAGGCTGGATTTCGACCGGAATTCCTCTACCCGTGACTCGGCGTCGGCGACCTTCTTGCGCAGGTTATCGATTTCTCCGGACAACCATTGACCCGCGGCCTTCGCCTGCTCCTGACGCGCGTTGAGTTGCAGGACAAGATAACCGTCCGCGATCGAATTGGCGATGGAAGCGGCGAGTTCCGGATCGCCCGACTGGAATTCAATGACGATCACGCGGGATTTTTCGACGGCGTAAGCGGTCAGCCGGTCGTAGTAGGCTTCCAGCACGCGCTCCTCGGGCGTCATCCGAAGCGGGTCGCGGCCGATTCCGAATAACGCGAGCAGCGACTTAAGCGGCGATACGCCACTCAACACCGGGTCGAATTCCGGATTCTCCGCGAGATTGTTCTTTTTTATGACCTCGCGGGCAAGATCGCGTGACAGCACCAGCTGAACCTGGCTGGCGACAGCTTCCGGATCGACCACGTTGCGCTCGTCGTTGCGCTCGCCACTCGGACGTAAGAAAACGTTCTCTCGTCCATCGATCAGGATGCGGGCTTCGGACTTGTATCTGGGTGTGATCAGATTGACGATAAGAAGCGAAAGCGCGAAGGCGAGAATTGTCGGAATGATGATAAAGCGCTTCTTGCGCAGCAGCACCCGTCCGATGGAGCGTAGATCGATGTCACCGAGTTCGGGATTCGGGAGAACCTCGGACACCGCAGGAACTGGCGCAGGCGCAGGTGTTACTATCGACTCGGACTTAGTCTCCGGATCCGACATCGTCTTCTTGCCGGCACGCCAGAACGCAAACCGCATTGCTTACTCCCGCTCAACGCATCGTAGCACTTTCGGGTGAACTTGACATTCGCGCGTTGAACCCGAGGCAAACGCCGGAGCCTTGATGGAACGCTCAGCCGAACGGGATGATTACAGCCGATTATAGTTGCTGCGGGGTTAACCCCGCGCCAGCGGAAAAGCAGCCGGTGCGGCGTGACACCTTCGATTACGGTTTATTAACCACAAAAGCCTTTAATGGATTTGATATTTTCATGGATGCCTGATGCGAAACCTACGCGCCGTCACCTTGGGCCTGCTGACCGCGCTGGCGTTGTCGGGATGCATGCAGCACCCGGCTCCGGCGGTGATGGCTCGTCCGCATAACGATCTCGATGCGATGGCCTATGCGGGACCGAAGGCGCCCGCGCCGGTCCCGCGCCGCCGCGGCCTGTGGCACACGCCGGCCTTCACCAGCACCGCGACGCCTGTTGTCTACGCCGCCGCACCGCCGCCGCCCGTCATGCACGACCCCGCCTATCGGCTCGATGCAGGCGACCGGCTGCGCATCGTGGTCTACGGCCAGGAGGGCCTCACCAACACCTATCTGGTCGACGCCGGCGGCAGCATCACCATGCCGCTGATCGGCGCCGTCACCGCGCGCGGCCGCACGCCGGCTGAACTGTCCGCCTCCATCGCCGCCCGGCTGCGCAACGGCTATATCCGCCAGCCTTACGTCGCAGCCGAAGTCGAAGCCTACCGGCCGTTCTTCATTCTCGGCGAGGTGGCAGCTCCCGGCCAGTATCCGTTCGTGCCCAACATGACGGTCGAAAGCGCCGTCGCCATCGCCGGCGGATTCTCGCCGCGCGCCAGACGCGACAGCGTCATCGTCACCCACACCGACGGCGGCGGAACCGTCCGCCTCATGCTGCCACCCGCCGCGCCGCTCAGCCCCGGCGATACCATCGTCGTCGACGAACGATGGTTCTGAGACATGACGGCACCGCCCGATCAACCGCTCCGTATTCTTCACGCCGTGCGCGCGCCGGTCGGCGGGATCATCCGGCATATTCTTGATGTCGCAAACGGACAGGCCGAGCGCGGACATCTCATCGGCATCGTCGCCGACAGCCTCACCGGCGGCGAACGTGCGGCAGCGGCTTTCGCGGAAATCGCTCCGCGAATGAAACTCGGCATCCACCGCATTCCGATCCGCCGGAACCCTCACCTAAGCGACCTGTTTGCGTGGATGCGGTTCGCCGCGCTGGTCGGGAAGCTAAAGCCGCAGGTCCTTCACGGACACGGCGCCAAGGCCGGCACCTTCGTGCGGCTCAAGGTCTCATCGAAAGACAGTATCCGCGTCTACACACCTCACGGCGGATCCCTGCACTTCCCGCTGACGACAATGAAGGGCATGTTCTACAGCCGCCTCGAACGCGCGCTGATGAACCGCACCGACCTCTTCCTGTTCGAGAGCGCGTTCGCGCGAAATACCTATCAGCGGATCGTCGGTAGCCCGGCCGGGATCGTGAAATGCGTCTTCAACGGCGTGACGGCGGGTGAATTCGATCCCGTTCCGCTCGCCGGCGATGCCACCGACGTCGTCTATGTCGGCGAGTTCAGGCACATCAAGGGCGCCGATCTTCTGATCGACGCGGTGGCGCGATTGCGGGAAGGCGGTCGGCATCTCACGCTCACGCTCGCGGGCGACGGCGAGGAAACAGGAGCGCTGAAAGCCCAGGTCCAGCGCCTCAGCCTTGGGGAGAGCGTCCGCTTCATCGGGCACGTCAAGGCGCGCCACGGATTCTCGAAAGGCCGGTTGCTCGTCGTGCCGTCGCGCGGCGACTCCATGCCATATGTCGTGATCGAAGCGGCGGCGGCGGGTGTTCCCATGATCGCGGCGAACGTCGGCGGCATCCCGGAAATTTTCGACCAGCACACCGACGCGTTGTTCGTTTCCGGTAACGTCACGGCTCTGGCTGACGCCATCGCGGCCGCGCTGGATGACCCTGCGGCGGCGGCCGCGCGCGCAAAATCGCTGCGCGAGCGCATTCTCATGCATTTCTCGCAGACCGCGATGGTCGAAGGCGTCATGGCGGGCTATCGCGAGACGTTTGCACGAAGTTAACCATTTTTGAAATGCCGGGAGTTGCGCGAAACCAAATCTTCCCGATTTAGACCTTAAGTCGAACTGAAAACGCCCCTGGTGATGCGGCGCGATGTGGACTTGAGGACATGGACCCTATCAACGCTCGCTCAAGAACTGATGCGGCGGCGAGCAGCAGCCCCGTGGTGCCCGTTGAGCGTCGCCGGCGGCTGTCGCCCGCAGCGCTTGCCGTCACCAACCAAAAGGTACAACCGGCCTATTCGCCCGTCGTCATCATGGGCATCGTCCGTGCCGCGGACTTCCTGTTGCTGAGCCTGGTCGGCGTCGCGCTTTACCTCGGATACGTTGCCCGCATCGACGGGCTTAGCTTGAGCTACATCGCGGCGATCCTAGCGGTATCCGCCAGCGCGGTCGTGTGTTTCCAGGCTGCGGACATTTATGACATCCAGGTTTTCCGCGGCCAGTTGCGGCAGATGACTCGGATGATTTCATCCTGGGCGTTCGTTTTCCTGCTGTTCATTTGCGTCTCGTTCTTCGTCAAGCTCGGCAATTCCGTCTCGCGGCTGTGGCTGGCGTCATTCTTCTTTGTTGGTCTGGCCGGTCTCATTGCCGGGCGGGTTCTGCTGCGCGCGATGATCCGCCGCTGGGCGCGGGACGGCCGGCTCGAACGCCGCACCGTTATCATTGGCTCGGACAAGAACGGAGAGAACCTTATCAATGCGTTGAAAGCGCAGGAGGACTCCGACATCGAAATTCTCGGCGTGTTCGATGACCGCAACGACTCCCGCGCGCTCGACACCTGCGCCGGAACTCCCAAGCTCGGCAAGGTCGACGACGTGCTCGAATTCGCGCGGCGTACCCGGCTCGATCTCGTGCTGTTCGCGCTTCCGATCTCGGCGGAAACGCGGATCCTCTCGATGTTGAAGAAGCTGTGGGTGCTCCCGGTCGATATCCGGTTGTCGGCGCATACCAACCAGTTGCGCTTTCGTCCCCGCGCCTATTCCTATCTCGGCGAAGTTCCCACGATTGACGTCGTCGAAGCCCCGATCACCGACTGGGATCTGGTGATGAAATGGCTGTTCGACAGGATCTTCGGCGGTGTCATTCTGCTGCTCGCCTCGCCGATGATGGCGCTGGTCGCGCTCGCGATCAAGCTCGATAGTCCGGGTCCCGTGCTGTTTCGCCAGAAACGGTTCGGCTTCAACAATGAGCGCATCGAGGTCTTCAAATTCCGCTCGCTGTTTCACGATCAGGCCGATCCCATGGCCGCGAAGGTCGTGACCAAGAACGACAGTCGTGTCACGCGGGTCGGACGATTCATCCGCAAAACCAGCCTCGACGAACTGCCGCAGCTCATCAACGTCGTCTTCAAGGGCAACCTCTCCCTCGTTGGGCCACGTCCTCACGCCGTGCAGGGTAAACTGCAAACCCGGCTGTTCGATGAAGCGGTCGACGGCTATTTCGCACGTCACCGCGTCAAGCCGGGCATCACGGGCTGGGCGCAGATCAATGGCTGGCGGGGAGAGATCGACAACGAGGAAAAGATCCAGAAGCGTGTCGAGTTCGACCTTTACTACATCGAGAACTGGTCGGTGCTGTTCGATCTTTATATCCTGTTCAGGACGCCGCTGGCGCTGCTGAAATCCGAAAACGCTTACTGATCCGGCCTGGGGCGTTGAGACTGCGAGAGTGTAATGGCGTATCCAGCAGCAGTTGACAGCTGGCTCCGGCCATCGACGCAGGCGCCGGGCATCGCCGCGCTCCAGCGCGCGCTGCTGTGGGCGGTGGGAGCCGGCGGCGCGATCGTCTACATTGAGCCCAGCCCCTATGAGTTTGCGACGCTGGCGGCAATCGTCGTGTTCTTCGCGACCGGCTTGCGAATGCGGCTCGCCTTCCTTCCCCTGCTCCTGCTGCTGTTTCTCATCAACATCGGCTACACGATCAGCGCCGTGCACCTGATGGACAAGAGCCAGATCGTGAACTGGATCATGACCTCGTGGTACATGGCGGTGACGGTCATTTTCTTCGCGATGGTGTTCTCGGAAGATACCGAGGCGCGGCTTGACCTGATGCGGCGGGGCCTGATCGTCGGAGCCGTCATCGCGTCAGCGGCCGGCGTCGCCGGCTATTTTCACCTGGTGCCCGGCTATGACGTGCTGACCCTTTATGGCCGCGCGCGGGGAACCTTCAAGGACCCGAACGTGCTCTCCGCCTTTCTGATCCTGCCCGGATTGTTCGTGCTGCAAAGCGTCGTCACGGATCGGTTCGGAAAGGCTTTTCGCAGCGCACTCGCACTCGGGATCATCAGTCTTGCCGTGCTGCTGGCGTTTTCGCGCGCGGCCTGGGGCCAATTCGTGCTCACGTCGGCTTTCATGCTGGTCCTGATGTTCCTGACCAGCCCGTCAGGGAAACAGCGGTCGCGGCTGGTTCTCACCGCCGTGATCGCAGCCGCAGCGATCGCACTGCTGCTGGCCATCCTGCTATCGCTCGATTCGGTCGAAAGCCTGTTCAAGGAACGCGCGAGTTTTGACCAGAGCTACGACGGAGGCCGCTTTGGCCGCTTCGGCCGACACATCCTCGGCTTTCAGATGGCGCTGGAACAGCCGCTCGGGATCGGTCCGCTACAGTTCACACGGTTCTTTCCGGAAGATACCCACAACTCGTATCTGAACGCCTTCATGTCGGGCGGATGGATTTCCGGAATTTGCTATCCTGTACTGATCTTCACCACCGTGACCCTGGGCTTTCGTTACATTTTCGTGCGCGTCCCCTGGCAGCGCACCTATCTGGCAATCTTCGCGGCTTTTCTGGGCACCGTCGGCGAGAGCTTCATCATCGATACCGATCACTGGCGCCATTTCTGGCTGATGCTCGGCATGATGTGGGGTATGTTCGCGGCAACCCACCAGTACAGGGCCGACCTGCGGCACGCTCCGGCTCAGCCGGCGCGGCGAGAAAGCCATTTGCGCGGTTAGAGCGTTTCGAGCGAAGCGTGTCCTCGGGCTCGACCAAAGGATGGATACCGGTTCACGCAAAAAAAGCGCGTCAAGATCAAACCTGCAGCTTTCGCTTCTGGTTCAATAAAAGCGAAGATGCTCTATGCCTCGATCGTGAACGTCAGCCCCGCGTGGTCGGTGAGACGCTTAATCAGCGCGTCCTTCATCGCGGCGCCGGGCGTCCAGAAACCGCCGGCGACGTCCGGCGTGTCGCGACGCAGGCAGATCGCGCATTCAGTGATCATCCTGGAAGTCGATCCGTAGCCGGGATCGCGATCACCGGTCACGATCGCCTTCAACTGCCGTCCGTCGGAACCAATGCCGAGGAAGAGAAGATCGTAATGCCCGCTCTCGCGCTCCTCCTTCGACGGCCCCTCGCCTGGTTTGGGGCCGCCCTGCGCACCGAGCTTGTTGTTGGCGGCGATGATCGCCTTCGCGGTCGCCTCGCCCGTCTCCTTCGGCCCCGCGACCACCATCTCGTCATAGACGAAATCCTGGCCGTAAGGAAACCCGAGCAGGAAGTTCGACCGGTGCACATTGCGGGTGTTGATGTTCGCCATCACGAACGGCGCCACCCACATCCCGAGATCCTCATCGAACAACGGCTTGTTGCCCGGCGGCTGCCTGGGCCCTTCAAACCCGGGGGTCAGCACGAAGGGGTCGCGCAATTTGGGTAACAGACCTGGGTCGTTGGCGGCCGCGGAAAAGATCGCCTTCATGCTGGCGGCGGTGCCGCCGGAAAACGTACCCTTCATCTTGCGCACGCGGCCCTTGACCCGAGAGAGGGTCGATCCGAACCTGTCCTTTGCGGCCTGCTGAAGAAAGAACACGCCGAGTTCGAACGGAAGCGAATCGTAGCCGCAGGAAAACACGATCCGCGCGCCGCTCCTGCGCGCCTCCGCCTCGTGCGCGTCGATCATCTGCCGCATCCATATCGGCTCGCCGCAGAGGTCAAGATAGTCCGTGCCACTCGCCGCGCAGACGGCAACAAGATCGGAGCCGTAGAGCTGATAAGGTCCAACGGTGCTCAGCACCGAGGCCGTCCGTTCGGCCATGGCCCTGAGCGACGCTGGATTTCCAGCGTCCGCGGCGATCAGCGGGAGATCGCGCGGCGCGCCGATGGCCTCGCGCACCGACGCCAGTCTATCGAGATCGCGTCCCGCGATGGCCCACTTCAGGTCGCCGTCACTATATCTGGCGGCAAGGTATTCCGCGACCAGCCGGCCGGTGAACCCGCTGGCGCCATAGACAACGATATCGAACTCCGCTGGCGACGATGTCATGACCTTCCCGAGAATGTCCTGCTGAGAGTCCTTCACCGTTTCACGGAGAAACGGACTCTATCACTTTGATCTGGCGAACTTCCTTCACGCAAGCCGGACTCGCTTCTTGAACCCGCGATAGAACGCGATCCTGAAGGGCGTGAACCCGGTTTCGTATGAGATCATGCTCGATGGTGATTCGAGCGAGAGCATGTCATCGAGCGGTGTAACCCGAGAATGGATGCTGCCTCGCGTGAAGAAAACGTTGTAAATAATGGTCGGAGCGAGAGGATTTGAACCTCCGACCCCTAGTCTCCCAGACTAGTGCGCTAACCGGGCTGCGCTACGCTCCGAGCCGTTACGGCCCCGTTTCCATTATAGCGTTTTCAAACGAAGCGATACGGGTTCCTGCAAAGAAAATGCATCAGGCGAAAACTACGGTTCGCCATCACGAAACGCCTCGTCCAGCAGTTGCTTGCACGCGACAAGCTCAGCCAACACATCCTTCAATTTCGTAAGATCGATCGCGGTAGCCCCCACTCCCGGGATCGCACCACTGTCCGGGCCGGACCAGAGCACCTCGTCGAGGTCGTGCCGCAGCGGCCGATGCGTGCCCGGCTCCCGCTCGCGGGGTGAATTGTCGCCGTCATCCTCATCGTCCTCCGTGTCCTCGGCGGTCTCGTAGTCAGAATCGTCCTCATCGATTTCGTCGAGCGTGTTGCGAATGTCGTCCTCGATCGCGCCGAAAGCTGCGGCGGACGATCCCTCGGTCAGGCCCTGGACCGATTTGATGCCGTGCTCTTTCAGAATCCGTTGCACGCCGCGGATGGTGTAACCCTCGCTGTATAACAGATGGCGAATGCCGCGGAGCAGATCGACGTCGTCCGGACGATAGTAGCGCCGGCCACCGCTGCGCTTCATCGGCTTGATCTGCGAAAACCGGGTCTCCCAGAACCGCAGGACATGCTGAGGAATATCGAGATCGGTGGCGACCTCGCTAATCGTCCGAAAAGCATCCGGTGCCTTGTCCAAATGCCCGCTCCTCTGCCAATCGTGCGCCGAACGCCGGATTAGTCGGTTTTTGCGCCGGAGCCGTTGTTGTTGATCCGCTGCTTCAGA
>JAANMX010003127.1_pt1 | contig 15099 bp, 14 predicted proteins | sample 7279681 | NCBI WGS metagenome assembly JAANMX01 (sample SAMN14094542, study PRJNA606508) | bioreactor metagenome | isolation source: A lab-scale SPAN reactor treating ammonium-rich wastewater day 351 | place: Ireland: Galway | collected 2018-01-01
AGTAACATGAAGATCGGAAGGCTGTTCCCGTAACGCGACGAACAGCCTTCTTTTTTAGATTCTTGTTAGGTCGTTCGTGCGACAATATACAAAGAGGATAAATTTTCTATTTTTGCAGTACATCATCCTCTATGACTACTGCCACCCTATTCCAAAAATGTGATTTTCTAAAAAAAAATCTACAAATTCACACCGAGATTCTGCAACGCGAGAAAAGTAATTTTTTTGAAAAAACCGAATCCATCCTAATACAATATGATGATGCACTGCGTCAACTTAAATCCTGGGTACAAGACCATAGTTTCAAAACATGGGAGGAGGAAATTAGATTTTTCAAAACTATTAAGCCCCAATTTACCAGCCCTTTTATCTATCATTCTAAACTTCTAAGCACCGAATCGGGAAAGCCGTACGGCGATGATCATGCTTTAAAGCTCTTTTATGAAAAAGAACTTGCGGCGCTAACTTATTTTTTTAGTGAACATCAAGAGTTCATTCGATATTATCGTAGAAATGCCACTTATATGGACAGAAAATACTTTCTCCGCCATCATCATGACCTAAAAATGTGGATATCCGCTGATTATCACAACTATGATCATCGGTTTTCCACTTCCCATGACATGACCGTTGCGGCAGTGATAGCCTATGATGAACTTGAAAAGGTGTTTAAGTCAAAGATCAGCTGTCTGCAAACCGATTACCCCACTGATCCTTTCAGCAAACCAAAACAACTGGATTGGACTGCTTCTAAATCAGGACTGACAGAACTGCTGGCAGCACTTCATTATACCCAGTGCTTTAACGGTGGGCGTACGGAATTTTCTGAAGTGGTACGGTGGGCAGAAGCATCACTGAATATTGATTTGGGAAATTACCACAAGACGATTGGAGAACTCAGAGCTCGAAAAAATGACAGGACGAAATTTTTAAATATGCTCGTGGAAAGCCTGAACAAGCATTTTACAGATCTTGATGCCTAGGGAGAAAGGGTTAATCGTTTAATCGGTTAGTTGGTTAATCGGTTAATTGGTTCAAAAGCGAATTTGCTGATTTGCGAATTTGCGAATTTGCCTATTAGGGTTAATCGATTAATCGGTTAATGGTTTAGAGGGAGCGCATTTACAGATTTGCGGATCGCTGATTGCTGATCGCTTTTTGCTCATTTGCTGATTTGCTGATTTGCGAATTTTCGTATTAGGGTTAATCGATTAATCGGTTAATGGTTTAGAGGGAGCGAATTTGAGGATTTGCGAATTTGAGGATTCGCTTAAAAGACAGAAGGCTTCGACGGGCTCAGCCTGACAGGAGGTTCGGACCGATTCGCACCCGCTTTTCTCTTCACGCAAAAATGCAGCGTTTTGTTTTGAAAATGGTTAATTGATTAATGGTTTAATTGTTTAGGAAGATGTTGCTGCTAGGTGCGCAATCTGCAATGATGTAACGTGCCATGCCGTATTTTACGGCGGCCGCGCGGCAGCAGTGTTACAGTAGATGCTCAATGTCCTTCTCGGGGATTCCGGTGTAGGAACAGAACTCCTGTACGGTGATCCATTCGTGGGGTTGCTTGCGGAGAATTGTTCGGATTTTATGCAGAATACGGAGGCTCTGGCGGTAGCTTTTACCGGTGATGTTCTGCACGTCTTTAGGATAAATACATATCCGTGATTTCTTTGATTTCATCAGCTTTCTGGAATTTATAAGCGTGCCTTTTGAGGGCACGTTTTGTTTTAGAGTCCGAAATTAGTTTAAGGACATTGCCGGTACAAGATGTTCAACAGATGTACATGCTGGGGATTTTATGGCGACATCGGATGACATGTGGTGACATCTGATGCCATCCTGTCGTTGATCTCCTGTTTTCTTTAACGTACTCCCGCATCTTTGTCTTGTGAATTCACCAAGGCTTTAGCGGGTGTGCCCGACATCCGAATTTATTTACTTTAAATTTTTTTTATTATGGCTAGACAAAGCACCATTTTCAGACTGAAAGGCACCATCGCAGGTGTTACTTTCTACAAAACAAAAGACGGTTATCTCGCAAAAGAAAAGAGCGAGATTGAAAGATCCAAATTGAAGAACGATCCGGCATTCCAGCGAACCCGGGAGAACGGAGCCGAATTCGGAGCCGCTGGAACTGCAGGAAAGGTCTTGCGGCGTTCCATCAGTACGCTGCTGAAGAAAGCCTCTGATGGCAGAGTGACCAGCAGGCTGGCAAAGGAAATGCTTAATGTGCTCCGCGAAGACACTGTTCATCCGAGAGGACAGCGTACCGTAACGGCAGGCACCGTGGAGTTACTGCACGGTTTCGACTTCAACGTCAATGCGAAGTTTGGCGCGGCCTTTACGGCTCCGTTCAGCGTTTCCTTAAACCGTGTGACCGGTGAGGCACAAGCGGCTCTGCCTGTATTTATTCCTGCAACGGATATCAAAGCTCCGGGCGGTACCACGCATTTCCGTTTTCTGTCCGCAGCTATGGAGGTGGATTTTGACAATGAAGCGTTCCTTGCGGATATCGGGGATCACCCGATTATGCCTTGGGATGAAACCTCTTCTCCTGCGATGAACATTGAGCATTTGCTGACTGAAAACAGCACGCTGTCTCTGTTTTTTGTATTGGGCGTTGAGTTCTTCCAGGAAGTGAACGGTGAGATGTATCCGCTGAAAAACGGTGGCTATAATGCACTTCAGATCGTAGATGCTCAAAGTGCGTAACACCTGATCAACCGTATGAAACTTCAACTTCAACGGCGGTATTTTTCTTCCGGAACCAACGGGATTTTGACCTTCAACGGGCAGTTTCTTTGTCATACCATCGAACTGCCATGGCGCGATAACCAACGAAGGATTTCCTGTATTCCGGAAGGGACCTACCGAATCCGAAAGCGGTACAGCGACCGCTACCGGTGGCACTTTGAACTGATGGATGTACGTCAACGTACGGCGATCCTTATTCATGCTGCCAACGATGCAATGAAAGAACTTCAGGGATGTATTGCCCCTGTGACGGTGCTAACCGGCGAAGGCCGCGGAAGCCAGTCCAGAGCGGCCTTGGATCTCCTGAAAGACACCCTCTACCCTTTTCTGGAATGCGGGTTTGTTATTACTTTAGAAATCACAGACGACGAAAAATAAAGCTGTTCTGATGATGATGTTTAACCTCAAAAATCATTTGCAATGAAAAATATTATGGAAAGGATGTCGGAGCCCACTCCGAAGTTCTTTAAAATCTTAAGAAATGTGGGCTTGTTGTTAACTGCGCTGAGCGGCGTGCTGATTACCGCTCCGGTGGCACTGCCTGCAGCACTGGTTACGATGGCCGGTTATGTAGCCGTAGCGGGCGGGATCGCTAGTGCGGTGAGCCAGGCGGCAGTGCACCGGGATGAGTAATCTGACTCATGCTGAAGGGTTATCCTCCACGAAAGTAGGCACGGCTTTCGGCACACTGCTGACCGTGGCGGTGAATCTGAGCCAGGAGGATCTCCTGAAAACTGTCGTCTTAGCAGCTGTAGGTGGAATTTCGAGTTATCTGGCAACACTGCTGGTGAAATGGATCCTCCTCATGGCAAAGCGACGGCGCCGCAGTAAATGCGATTAACAATGGAAGCCTCCTGAGAGATCGGGAGGCTTTTTATTTGAAAGGTTAAATGTTTACTTGATTAAATGATTAATCCGTTAATGGTTTAATGGTTTAGTCGGTTAACCGTTGAGGAATAGCGGAGGAGCGTGTGCCTGACAGGCAAAAGGTAAAAGGAAAAAGGCAAAAGGTAAAAGGCAAAAGGTAAAGGAAAAAATAAGGCTTCGACGGTTTCAGCCTGACGGGAAAGGCAAGGCTTCGACGGGTTCAGCCTGACAGATAAAAGGTAAAAGGTAAAAGGAAAAAGGCAAAAGGAAAAAGGCAAAAGGTAAAGGAAAAAGGAAAATGGTTAATTGTTTAGAGGTTGATCAGTTCAGGTAGCTGAGGCTCTCGAAGCCAACACAGGTTATGGTTCTCACAGATTTCGCTGATTTTCACAGATTTATTGAAAGGCAAAAGGTAAAAGGTTAAAGGCAAAAGCGGTAAGCGGTTAATTGTATAGTAGGAATTGATGAGCTGATGAGCGAATTACTTCCCGCTGGGGAAATCTCTCCTCACCCCCGGCCTCCTGAGGAGAGGGGGTAGGTTCTTCTTACAATACGGGTTATTTCCCGGGAATGATCTCAATTATTACTTCACGATTCTTCCCGGGTTGCCGACCACGGTGGCGCCATCGGGAACATCGTGGATGATGACGGCTCCGGCACCAATGGTACACCATTGGCCGATGGTAATGCCCTGAATAACACAGGCTCCGATGCCGATATGGGTGCCCTCGCCTACTGTGACATTGCCTGCCAGTGCTGCATTCGGGGAAATATGAACATAGTCTGCCAGCTCACAGTCGTGTTCTACGACGGCCGCCGTGTTGATGATGCAGTGCTGCCCGATCTGCGCTCCGGGATTGATGACGGCATGGGCCATGACTACGGTACCATCCCCTATCTTTGAAAATGGCGATACCGTTGCTGCCGGATGAACCGCGCTCATATAGTGCAAAGGATACTTCAAAGCGAATTTTTTCCGGGTTGTATTGCTGCCAATGGCAATGACGGCCTCGGATTCTTCAGGGTACGCTTTAACACAGCGTTCAACCGGAATCCCGAAAATCTCCTCCACCGGAGGGGCATCATCAACGATTTTCTCGACCTCCCTTTTGTTTGCGAGCAAAATATCCAGGATGACTTTTGCGTGTCCACTGGCTCCAAATATAATCATATCGCATTTCCTTTAAAACGTTCGGTAGTGGCCTGCCCATCCGTGTTGATTCCTTCGCTGACGACCACTTTTTTCAGGGTAAGAAAAAGAATGCGCAGGTCCAAAGCAAAACTCAGGTGATCCACATACCAGACATCATACTCAAATTTCTGCTGCCAACTGATCGCATTACGGCCGTTCACCTGTGCCCAGCCGGTAATCCCGGGGCGCACTTCATGCCGGCGGTACTGTTCAGGCGAATACAGTGGCAGGTATTCCGGCAACAGTGGCCGGGGACCGATTAGTGACATCTCCCCTTTCAGAACATTGATCAGCTGCGGGATTTCGTCCAATGACGTCTTGCGCACAAAGCTTCCGATTTTGGTGAGTCTCTGCGCATCGGGCAGCAACTGTCCCTGCGCATCCTTTTTATCATTCATGGTTTTGAACTTGATGATGCGGAACATCCTGGCATTCTTTCCCGGGCGCGTCTGGAAGAAAAAAGGTTTGCCATTGTTGGCGAAATATAAGCCTGTCATCACAAATAATAATATCGGGCTTAATAGTATTAATCCTATCAATGATGCTAAAATGTCAATTATTCTTTTAAAGAAGTTTTTGTACATAAATAAAAGATTTCTAAATGATTAATATTTATTTACAAAATAAAATCCCGGTAATTTTCTTTTGAGACTACGAGCGTTTCAGCAGGTCGATAAGCATTTATAAATTCGTTAGGAAATTTCACTTTTGATGAACTCCACTTAAATTCAAAAACGTCTAATTTTCCGTTGTTTTCTTCTACATAATCAATTTCCTGTTGATTTTTATTTCTCCAAAAATACGTATTTGTATAGTAATTGGTATAAGCGTTGCGTTTCATTCGTTCTACAATCATAAAATTTTCCCACAAAGCTCCTACATCATTTCGCATTCCCAAAGGATTAAACTGATTGATGACCGCGTTTCGCAGGCCATTGTCATAAAAATATATTTTTCGGGATTTTTTTAATTCATTCCGTAGGTTTCTGCTGTATGTTCCCAAACGAAAAACAATAAATGCTTTTTCGAGCAGGTTGATATAATGTTCTACGGTTTGATTATCCAATCCGCTCATATTCCCCAACTCGTTGTACGACACCAAATTTCCGATTTGGAATGCAATAGCCTGAACCAATTTTTCCATACGGTCGGGTTTTTGAATGCGTTCCCAGGTCAAAATATCTTTATATAAATAGCTGTTGGCCAATTGTTTCAAAAGATTTTCAGCATTATCAGGATGGTTGATAACATCAGGATAATATCCGTAAACAAGGCGGTTTTCAAGCAAACGGTTTTCTTCTAAAAGACTTGTATGATTTGCCATTTCGGAAAAACTGAGCGGAAACATTCTGTATTCCCATTTACGACCTGTAAGGGGTTCGTTTATTTTGTTGGCCAATTCAAATGCAGATGAACCCGTAGCTAAAACTTTTATGTCTTTAATTTGGTCATAAATAATTTTCAGGCACAAGCCAATGTTTTCGATACGTTGAGCCTCGTCAATTACCAGGATTTTGTTGTTTCCTATCAGATTTTTGAGTTTGGTCGCATTTGGATTGGTAAAATATTCACGAGTATCAGCGTCATCACCATAAAGCCACAATACATTATTTAGGTTTTCGGTCAGTTTAGTTAAAAGCGATGTTTTACCCACCTGTCTTGCCCCAAGCAATACAACAACTTTGTTATCGTTAAAATTCTTTAGTATCTCCGGTTCTAATTGACGTGCAATCATTTTTCACAACTTTTGCGATTCTATTCGCAAATATATTAAACTTTTTGCGAACATAATCGCAGAAAGCTTTGTTTCACCCCTTTTTGGATAGAATTAACCTTCTGTATTCTTTCAGAATTTCGTTCCAAACCAGCTGTTGATCGTAGCGGGAAGAGTTAATTTACGGAAAAATGGTTAATTGATTAATTGGTTAATTGATTAATTGGTTAATTGGTTAATTGTTTAATTGGTTAATTGTTTAATTGGTTAATTGTTTATTGGCTTATTGTTTAGAGAGGAGCGGTGCCTGAGGTTCTCGAAGGCATAGCGTATGTGTTGAGGTTTTCAAAACACGGGTCATTTCGAGAGCCTCAATGACCGAGCTAGTCATTTGAGTGCCTCAATGACCGGTGTTAGTGATTTCGAATAGCTCAATGACCGGTGCTGTCACTGCGATTGAATAGAGCGGTGCCTGAGGCTCTCGAAGGCACAGTGTATGGGCTGCGATTGTCGTAAAAGGGTCATTTCGAGAACCTCAATGACCGGCATTAAAGATCACATAGGATGTCGACGATGCGTTCGGCGGTTTTTCCGTCCCAGAGGTGGGGAATACTTCCCTGTTTCCATTCTCCCTCGAAGAGCTTTTGCATCGCCGGGGCAATCGCTTTAGGATCTGTGCCTAACAGTTCATTGGTGCCTATGGTGACCGTTTCCGGCCTTTCGGTATTGTCGCGAAGCGTCATGCACGGCACTCCCATCACAGTGGTTTCTTCGGTAATTCCTCCCGAATCTGTAACCACCGCTTTCGCCCGTTCCACTAAATAGTTAAATTCCAGATAACCTAAAGGTTCTATGAGGTGTAAACGGGGATGTGATACGCCCAGACTTTCCAGAATTTTGGCGGTACGGGGGTGAACCGGAAATACCAGTGGTAAATCCTCAGTATTGGCGATGATTTCATCCAACAATTCTTTCAGCTTGTGTTCTTCATCCACGTTGGCAGGGCGGTGCAGGGTCATCACGATATATTCTTTTTCCTGTAGTCCCAGGGTATCCCAGATCTCAGGCTTCCGGAAACGGGATCGGTTTTTCAGCAAGGTATCAATCATGGTGTTGCCCACAAAAAAGATCTGTTCGTCTTTCACCCCTGCTGTTTTAAGGTTATGATTGGCCACTTCCGAAGTGGTAAAAAAATAATTGGTAATGGCATCGGTGACGAGCCTGTTGATTTCTTCGGGCATCGACCAGTCGTTAGAGCGTATTCCGGCTTCCACATGGGCTACCTTGGTATGAAGCTTCTGTGCTACTATCGAACACGCCATGGTAGAGGTCACGTCTCCTACCACCAATACGACATCTGTAGGGTTTTCCATCAGGTCTTTTTCAAAACGCACCATAATATTGGCCGTCTGTTCGGCCTGGCTCCCCCCTCCCGATTCCAGGTTGGCATCCGGCAACGGAATTCCGAGTTGCTCGAAGAAATCGCCGGACATTTTCTGATCATAATGCTGGCCTGTATGCACCAGGCGGTAACGGATGTCCCTTCCTTCCTGCTGTGCCTTCTGAACGGCATGGATAATGGGCGCAATTTTCATAAAGTTGGGGCGTGCTCCTGCGATGAGGGTGATGTTTTTCATGAGTTAAAGATGATTATTTTATTTATTAAATGGTTGTTGGAAAGTTCTTTTCTTTTACTTTTAAAATATAATCCAGGTATTTTCGAGCCAGAACCTCGCGGTCGAAATGCTCCTGCGCATAACGGTAGCCGCTGTCCCCTTCCCGATCCAGCCGGTCCGGTGCCGCGAGATATTCCCTGATAATTCTGTTGTACTCTCCTGTATTTTCCGGCTCTACATAGGTTCCGGCACCGGCTGCCTCCACCAATTCGCGGGAGACGCCATCAATCGCCATGAGAACGGGCTTTTTACAGGAGAAATAGTCGAATGTTTTATTGGAATACACGGTTTTGAAGGTTTCCACTCTCTTCAGGATGGAAGCGCCCATTTCTGATGCCAGAATATACCGGAATACCTCCGCTTTTGGGACAGGATCAAGAAAGCGCACATTGGCCACTTTCATTTCTGAAGCCATCTTCTGCAGTCTTTCTTTTTCCATGCCGGACCCGATGAGAAGGAACAGCACATTGGTATCCTCCAAAGCTTTCCCGGCGTCGAGTACCTGCTGCAGGTGATTGGCCACACCGTGAGCTCCTACATAGGTAATGACAAAATACCCTACCAGCTGGTGCTGACTGCGAAATTCGTCACGGTCGAAATCTTTCAATAATGATTCCGAAAGAGAGAAATCTGCTGCATTAGGAATCATGATCAGTTTAGATTCGCTGATATTTTTTTTATCCCGAAGGGTATTGTAAAATGCTGGGGTCAGTACATTGATTAACGCTGCTTTGCTATAGATGAATTTTTCCACAGCATAGGCCATCCGGATCACCGATTTGTTGGTGAGTACTCCGGTATCTATCGCTGATTCCGGCCACAGATCCCGAATTTCGAAAACCATCGGAATCCGGCGTCCTTTCGAAATCAGATAGCCGGAAATCCCTACAAACAAAGGAGGTGAAGTGACCAACACCACATCAAATTTGCCTTTCACCTTGAACAAACCTGCCCACAATGAAGAAAACATAAAAGAGAAATACCCCCACAGGCGGCCCAGAAAGCCGCTGTTGTAGGATTCAGAGACGTGCGTTCTGTGCACCTGAACCTTTCCCTGTTGTTTTCTGACAAAGTATTTTCCTTTGTATTCAGATCTTTTTTCGGAACCGCTATAGTGCATCATGCCGGCGATCACCGTGACCTCATGCCCGGCATCGGTCCATACTTTGGTTATTTCATTCCAGCGGGAACCGCCGGGATCGTCTTCTTCCAGAAAGTACTGGTGGAGTAAGAGTATTTTCATCTGCTTTGACTTGTTTTGAAAATAAAATATAAAAAAATAAAATATCCATAAAAGAAGTACCCCACAATATGCCATATTGAAATAGACTATAAACTAAGAAAGCCACTAAGAAAATATAGTTTCTCTTGTTAAAAAATTTAGCAATGTAAATTGTTAACATTGAGGATAAAATAACACCTAAGTTTGCGAAAGTTTGGAGAAAGGAATTATGGGCATGATTAAGTTTGCCTAGCACATCTGTGAGCAATTTATGAACATTATTGCCTAATAGCAAATTTTTTTTAATAAAATCGACATAAAAAGGAAATACCTCATCTCTACCAGACATATCTCCTTCAGATTTTCCCCGGAAAATTTGGGTCTCAACCACAGATATATTATTATACACTAGGAAAATGATAAATACACAAATTCCAAACAAATAAATTTTGGTTGAAGCCTTAAACCTTTTCAGATTCATTAGATGATATATTACAACAAAAAATAAAGACGATATAATAGCAGTCCTATTAAAAGAAACTAATAAACCAGAAATTAATAATAAGGATATATATTTATTTTTTTTAAAAAAACCCAGATAAAAATATAATATTATTCCGGAAAACACCTTGAGAGCAAATACACTAGTAGATGCTGACAAGCCATAAACGCGATTAAAATATAAAAGATCTGTCTCCCCAAACTGTGTTTCGAATTCTGCTCTCGGTTCTACGAGATATGGTTTTCCAAGGGCATACTCAATGATTCCAATTGTAATTTCTAGTAGAATAAAGAAAAACACAAAAGACCATACTTTGTTATTTAAATGACGGGCAAAAAAAATCGTTGTTAAAATAAAAATTGTATATGGAATATATTGATTCACAAGTGTTGTATCAAAATATTCAACAACCGGGGGTAGAATGGTGTATATCAGCAACGAAAAGAATATAAAGACAAATAAAATCAAATCTTTTTCAAAAATGTCTCCTCTTCTTAGATCTTTAAGTGTGTACGAAAAACCAATTACAGCAATAATAAAGTAAGCCAAAACTTGAGGTACAAGGACAAGAGTTGGTAATATTATTAAAATGGCAAAAAGGATATTTTTCATATTACATAAACTTTCCTTCTTTTTTTAATGAATAATAGTGTTTTTCATCTCTAGCAGAAAATTCTCTCGCAGGATTTCCACCAACGATTGCAAGCTTTGGAACATTACTTACTACTACACTACCCGCCTGAATAATAGCTCCTTCTCCAATTATTACACCTCCTAAAATCATCACATCCATTCCGACCCAAACATTATCTTCAAATATTACATCCTTATTAATTATAGAACGATCATATGGTAGAGAACTCCCTTTATAATTGTGAATTGTAGTAAGAATCTTTAAACCTTTTGCAGAATGAAAATTATTCCCAAATTTTACATTCCCAAAACCGTAAACTGAACAGCCGTTAAAATTTACATTTGTACCGAACTGAGTTGATTTACTAAATTTTGATTTACCATTTATGATACATGTGAAGACACCAGAGTTATGTGAAATAACATAGGAAAGCAATTGAAAGAAGTGCATTCTTATTTTATAATATAATATTTTCATTACTACAATAATTTAAATTTTCTGCTTCTAAAGTAAACTAACAACCACATGATAAAAAAAGCAATAAATGTTGCATAGGCCGACCCCTTAATTCCATAACTAGGAATTAAAGTTACATTTAATAGTACACATAATAAACCCGAAAATAAAGATACCAGTGATAATTCTTTGGTTTTTTTAAAATAAAAGAAATAATTCGAATAAAACTTGTAGTAAGACAGGAAAATATGTGCAACCAAAATAATGACAATCAGTAATAATGGTATTTGATATTGCGATAAGTTTTGGATATGGGTATTTAATACATTCCACACAAGAATAATGATTAGCCCCAAAATAGGCAAGCTCAATAACACAAATTGTTCCACTTTTTTTATTTGCTTGAATTTCTTTTTATTCATCCAATCATAAAAGGTAGGTGTCCAAGCCAAATTAAAACTAGTAAAAAAAAAGTTAATTGCCATACCTATTTGATAGGCCACTGAGAAGTTCCCTAACTCTTTCTCACCTAAAAAGTGTAAAACAAAGAACCGGTTTCCAATATTAAGAACATAACCTGCAATCATATGTATAATTAGAGGGCTACTAAAAATTAAAACCGTTTTTAAAATTGTAAAATTCAGCTCCAAAGGATACTTGTACTTTCTAAATAAAAGAACGGCGGCTAAAAGACCAATAAACGTTGTTGAAATAATGAGAGGTCCTACCCTGTAAGTCCAGTTATATGTATTAAACCAAAAATAAAACAATGCAAGCAGTAAAATATCTAAAACTACCAAGCCCAACCTAACCAAAAGATAATTAGTAGATTTTCTTTCTACACGATATAGGACTAATAATATCTCCACAATTTGGTTAAAGACACAGAATAATATCGCTAGGTTTATAATAAGATAATATTTAGAGTCATATAAAAGATTCAAAAAAAACAAAAAAGCAACCAATATTATCCCATTAATGAAATGCATTAGTATGACTGACGAAACCAACTTCTGAAATATCTTTTGATGAAATTCAAAATAAAACCGATCAATAGATGCCACAGCACCCAATCCGACAATCGGCGTTAACACTAATGTGAAACTCCTGAAAAGATCAACAAGACCATAATCTTCAGGTTGAAGAATAGTAACAAAAAAAGGTAGCAATATCAGAGGTAGTCCCGTATACAGGGCGTTTGTGAGTCCATATACTAAACTATCTTTTAACAAATCAGTCTTAAGAAAATTATGTAATTTCTCTTTCATTGATAATAATTACTCATTAATATTAAATCTATTATCAGTGAAGTTCTGATAGGAAGAGTCTAAGATAGATTCCTTTATACCAGCACTAAATATATTACCTCTTATTATAACCTTTTGACTATTAGAAGGGCGTAAGTCTATTCGTCCTCTTACAAAAGATTTTTGTATTTGCAAACCTTTTGCGTATATGGTTGATACGATATCTCCACTATCATCGAAATCTGAATTGTTTATTTTAAGCGAGACATTTGGTGCATTTTTACCATTGCGAAACCAAATATGTACTTTCTTACCAGATAATTCATTTAATGTGCTAATACTATTTATATTTCTAAATGTCACGTTTATTACTTGAACATCATTTCCCAACCTTACACCTTGATTATATGATATAACTCGCAAATTATGACCACTCGCTCCCTCGAGTAAACAATTTTCAAGCAGTATATTTGCGTTTGAAAACTTTTCTGTATCATTAACTATAGCTATATTAGTTTGTGGTGCATTAATGAAGCGACTATTTCTTATGATGACATTTCTAGAGTTTATAATGCCAAGATTATTAGCATATTTTGATATTATATCGTTTTCAGTTTTTATAGAGATGTTCTCTATAATGATATTTTCAGCGGGTATAGTTTCACTATCATACATTATAAATGACTTATAATTTGTTTTACCGAATCCCCCATAGTATTTTTCTCCGTTTACCTTACCAACAATTCCTACCGCATCACCCCACCAGCCTGCAAGTCCTTTTTTAATAATAAATGTTTTGAACAATGATTCGCCTGTAATAGTGATGTTTTTTCCCCAAATTAATAATGATTTATCATAAACTACATATTCCCCCTTTGGAAAATAAATAGTTCCCCCGCCTCTTATTGCAACAAAGTCAATTGATCTTTGAATTGATTCCCAATCATCATTTACACCATCTCCTAAAGCACCAAAGTCAACTACAGAAATACTTGTTTGTATCGGAATTTGAGGATAGAAATTATTAGTAAAAAACAAACCTAGCACAAAAACATAATTCTTAAATAGTGGATAATTCTGATAGCTTTTCATGCTGTTTGGAAAAAATAATATATTTCAAGTCTTTCAGTTGTTTCAAGTCTTCTCGTGATCTTGTAAGATCATCGATGACTATAGTTTTATTATTGAGATATCCTTGATATAATATTGTAGAAAAAAAAGATACTACAAGTTCTGTTTGTTCAAAAGATTGTTTTAGGGATACATCACTTTCTTGAATATCAATACTTTTGTGAAATGTTAGTTTTATATAATCGACGTCTGAATATCTTGGATGTACACGCACGCAACTTCGTTTGCCTACTGAAATAAATTGTTCTAAACAGCTATTTATTCTTTGTAAATCAGATTGATTTTCTCCTCCCAAATAATAAGTTAAGTAATAAACAGGAGGAATAGTATTATCTAAATTTAACGAGAGTGATTCAGGCTTGTTTATTACAAACTGCTTTGGATTTGCTCGTAACTCAATAAAAATATTTTCATAATGAGAATCCCACACTGAACATATATCAAATTCAAAAAAAGAGTCAATTAAACTATAGAACTTCTCACCATGCATTATATTTGTGTGTAAGATACTATTTTGACGGCAATACTCAGTCATTACAGTGGAAGTGAATGAATATTCAGACGAAGTAAAAATTGCTTGAGGCTTATAAAGATAAACGAGGGGACTATATTGAGCCAATTTGTAAACAATTCTGCTTAAGAATAGAAAATCAGTTGGTGCTCTTTTAAAAACATGATAAATAAAGCTCAGATCCTTTATTTTCAATCCTAATAACTCTCCATTCTTAATTTCGTTAATCTCATACTCTTTTAAGAAACATTCTGGGATAATTCTCCCGTATTTGCCCTTAAAAGGATATACTGCTGTTTTTTTTAATGATTTAATTTGTGGTTCATCAATATCATTAAAAACATTCCTAATTAAAAAGAATAAAATTATCGGTAATATTAATAATAAACAGATCAAATTCAAGAAATGAAATAAAAGCCGATTTTGCAAAAACTGTTGACATTTATATTGATAGTATGCTCTTTCTATGCAATCCTTCGGATCTGGAAAAGAATTTAAATAATTCTTTTGATTCTCAATATGAACATCAAAAATCAAGGATAAATTTCTTCTAAAGATTATATTTTTTAAACTATTAATCATCCTTCTAAGAATTCCGATATTATTTAAGAACCCACTTACCTATTTTACTTTTTTCAAATAAATTGGTATTATATAGATTGTTAATGATGTCCCAGAAATCACTTTCTTTCATACTTACAAAGTCACAAAAATCTCTAACTGCTAATGGATCCAATGCATGATCATGTTTTTTCACTAAATCAACTGCTTCATTTCTGCTAAGTAATCCATACCGTACCATTCTCGCAGAATAATCAGTTGCAGATGCATGTCCAAATTTTGGATACTTTAACCAAGAGTGCACCAAGTAAGCTCTAGAATCAATTTGATCAAAATCTTCAACATGATGTGTTCTTCTCCATTCATGTGTTAAATCATGAAATCCTTTTGATTTTGCTAATTCATAATTTTTAAAACTATTCCATTCAATAAAATAACTTAAATAAATAGGTTCTAATTTATCAATTTCTTGTTGAGAGGGGGCTTCGAAAAAGTTCAAATCTTTTTGTGAAATCCCTAAATCATATAATTCTTCTGTTGGTATACCAGACCCCACACCATTGTTAATCTGGTCTTTAGCAGAATAAGTTTCAACAGCATTAGAGCCTCCATATTCATAACCGACATTT
>JAANMX010003130.1_pt1 | contig 15086 bp, 19 predicted proteins | sample 7279681 | NCBI WGS metagenome assembly JAANMX01 (sample SAMN14094542, study PRJNA606508) | bioreactor metagenome | isolation source: A lab-scale SPAN reactor treating ammonium-rich wastewater day 351 | place: Ireland: Galway | collected 2018-01-01
GATGCGGTGCGCGTTGGCGATGATTTTTATATGATCGTATCGAGTTTTGACCAGGTGCCGGGCTTGCCCATCCTGCATTCAAAAGACCTGGTGAACTGGCAATTGATCGGCCATGCATTAAAGCGCCAGCCGCCCTTTGAAGTGTTTAGTAAAACGCAGCATGGCAATGGTGTTTGGGCGCCTTCTATTCGTTATCATAAAAACGAATTAGTACGATATGAACGCAATTAATGCAAACTTTAATGGCATCGTCTTTGATATGTGTCTATAATGCAAAAAGGCACTACTGGTATGTTTACACAATGGCTACGCCTTTGGTAAAATACCATGTGCCAAAGGTTCCACCTTTGAAACCGATAGCCTGGCCCTGTGGCCTGGCATGAATCGAAAGCTGACTACGCCAGCACCTGAAATGTTCGCGGGGCGAATACGAAAATGAAGCAGAAACGCGCATCGACCAAGACCGCCGTAGTTTCATTCCGCATTGGAAATGAAGCCTACGACCGGCTGAACCAAGCCAGCGCACAAGCCGGGGTATCCACGAAGGTATGGCTTGAAGAAGCCATCCTAAACAACCGTACCCGGATTGTGGAACGGGCTAAGCCCAGCGCTGATTTACGCGCACTGGCTACCCAGGTCAATCGCATGGGCAATAACCTTAACCAGGTTGCCCACACGCTGAACAGCGCCCAGCTTGCTGGTCTGCTGTCCAGGGATGAATGCTTGCAAGCCATCGAACGGCTTGACCATATTCGCGCCCTGTTAAACGAAACGATTACCTATGCTCGCCAGGGTTAACGCCGCAGCGGGCGGAATCCGAGAATATCTGGAAACGGGGCGCAAAAGGGGTCGCGAATACGACCGCGACCTGATAGATGATCGTATCCCCTTGATGGGTGATATAGATCTGATGGACAGCACAATTAACCAGATTGAAACTAGGCAGAAAGGCGATACCCGTTACCTGCATATCACCCTTAGCTTTGCCGAGCAGTACACGGAAAGCGATACCCCTGCCCAAGGCCAAGTGAATCTGGAAACGATACGCGCCGTAACTGAACAGTTCCGGCGCGATCTCATGGCAGCGTATGACGCCGAGGAATATGTTTTCTACGCAGAAGCGCATATTCCAAAAGTCACGCATGACATTCATGCGACCACGGGCGAAGCCTACGAACGGTTGCCGCACGTACATATCGTTATCCCAAAACGAAATATTACTAACGATAGATATCTCGACCCGCTGGGTTATGGCGATACGAACCTTAGATTCCACGACGCTATTCAGGAGAAAATCAACAACGATTATCACCTGAAAAGCCCATACGACGCGCCACGCGCCGAACCGGCCCCCTCCCCTCTTGGGCGGCACAAGGCCGACCCTGGAAATTTGTCAGCTAAAGAGATCCGCGCCTATATCAAGCGCGAGGCCATTGAGGCCGGGGCGCAGACCCTTGAAGACATAGCCCGTATTGCCGAGCAATACGGAGCCGTGCGGGTGCGCCACGGGCGCGACGGCGACTATCTGAACGTCAAGCCCGGATGGGCTGACAAGAAGGGCATCAATCTTAAAGATATTACCCCTGAATCTTTACAGGCCGTGGCCGATGGCGTACCCACGGTTCCTACACTTCGCCTCGACGCAGAAAAGACCGCTGCGAAGGTAGAGCAATGGACGCAGCGCCGGGCCCTTGAAGTGCGCTACGTATCCAGCAAGGGCAGGTGGGCCGCTTACAAGGAATTGGACGACCAAAGCAAAGCCGACTGGCTTGCCGATAAGCGGTATCAATCACGCGTGGCGTTGCTGCGCACCTTAAATCGAGGACTTTATGAGCATCGAGGACGAACTGATAGCGAGGATGGAGGGCTTGGGCCAGATGCTGGCAACCATGACCGAACAGAATCTAATCATCACGCAGGAGTTAACCCGCATCACGCAAGCGCTGCAACGCGGCCAGGAAGCGGCCAGCAGCCCGGACGTGATCGTAGAGCAGATGAACAAACTAATGGAGCCAATCACGTGCGAAATCGCGGCGATTCGGCAGAGCCTGGACTAACCAAGGAGAATCTACATGGCAGAACACGACTCAACCGGTATAAGCCCCGTATTGCAAAGGTTGGAGTCTTCCCGCCTCCCGACCGAATTCACCATTTGTCAGACATGTCCGCACTCGGTATGGTTTTCGACGAAGGACAGACTGAAATGCTATTGCAGGGTGATGTTCCTAGTAAGTTGGGACAGCCTGAACCCGGTGTCGATGACGGAATGCGACGGTCCAAGCATCGGCCAGGAGCAGGACGAGCCGAAGGAGTAGACCTTGAAAGCACACCAAATAGCCGCGCTTTGCAGGCAATGCGAGAGCGTGAAACTACATGCCGCGAGGCACTTGCACAGTCAGCAAGAACTCTTGAAGGCAATCGAGCAGTTACGCTTGACGTTGAACCCGCCCAGCTTGCCGCTGGCCGACTTCGCAAGGCTTTGGAACAAGAAGCGATTCGAGCTGGCGACCCTCAAAAAAATGCTGGACGACAGAAAAGCGTAATCCGGGCGCAAGTGCGCGAAGAACGCGGCCCGGTCAATGCGGCACGGCTGAAAGCCGAGACAAACCCGGCACTGGTGATCGAGGCCGCAGCCAGGTACTACAAAATCGACCCGGCCCAATACGCGACAGGCGTAGGGCGCGATGGCACCCCGCGCATATTCCACGATGGCAAGCAGTACAACTTGGGCGACTTCTTCACCAAGCACCTGAATATATCGTGGTTGAACGCCCAGTCTATTTTGATGGAGTGCCACCAGGCATCGTTATCAGACGCCCTACCCCAGCCAGACTTGGAAATATGGGTAGCTTTCAACGAATGGCGCAGCCAATCGTACAAGCACCGGCAAATCGAGCGTGACCACGCTAGAGAGCATTTCCGCGCTGAAACGCTGGCCGTGCGCAGTCTGTACAAGGAACAGAAACAGGCCGCGCAGAAGTTCACCGGCTTCATGCGTCAAGGCGCAATGGCCGAGGCCCGCGCAGCCCGTGTTATCGCGCTGGAAGAAATTGCCCTGCAGCGCCAAACCGTATACAGCACCCTAAAAACACCAGGGCGCAATGCCGAATACCGCACGTTCCTGCACAAACTGGCCGAGCATGGCGACCTGGCCGCGCTGGGGGAACTGCGAAAAATGCAGCAGGGCCAGCCCGAGACAGGCGGGCCGGACTTTGTTCAAGGCCAGGGCGAAGACAAGCCCGTTTTCGCCCTGCCCAATTATCGCGTAGATATTGGCGGGAACGTCATCTATCAAGACCAGGGCAAGACCATCATCAAAGACGCCAGGCGCGGGGTTGAAGTGCTTAACCCCGAGCAGCGTACCTATGATCTTGCCCTAAAAGTTGCTGTGAGCCGATACGGCAAATCTCTGACATTGAACGGGGATGCCGCATTCAAGCAGCAAATGATCGAGGCAGCACGGCGCAGCGGCCTGGATTTCGAAATCAAAGATGCGAGTAAACCGCTTGCGGCCCCTATTCGCGTCAACGCGCCAATTCGTAGACGTTAAAAGGAAACACGATATGTATACAATTGCTCAGATCGAACAAGCCAACGCAGCGATACACAACCAAGGTGGCGACACGCCCCAGGCACTGGAGCGTATGAAAGCTATCAGTAATATTTATCTGAACGCGCTGGCCGCTGGAGTGGCCAGGGTCGAACAGGAAAGCCTTACCGAGCAAGAAATTGAAATGATCAATCTTTTTCTGAAGTAATACTTTAAAGAAAAAGCCCTGCAATAACGCAGGGTTTTTTTCAACTGGAGATGTTCACCGAGCGAACATCGTACAGCGCACTTAACGCTTCAACCATGGATATTCTTCTTGCTTGGGTGGATGCGTTTGTTCCCATCGCGCTTGTTCCGCCACAAAGTCTTTATTAGGCACCCACCTGCCGTTCTGTTCCATCGTCCCTACGTACTTGGCAGAAACGTCTACGTCCGTGTAATTATTGCTCCAATACGCCGCACAGTGATTGGGGAGGGAGTTCTTAATTCCGTAATACGTTTCGGTGTTACAAGAACTGCTCATAAAGCTATTATCCCAACCCTTGCATACCTTGCGTTTAAGTTGTACCCGTTGGGTGCGATTCAAATAATCGGCATCGCAACGGCCCGCGCCATTTACAATATCCTCAACAAGCTGTGGCATGTTTGCAGATACATCCTTCGCGGTAGGACACATATTTAGAAACGAACGCCGTGCTTTGACTGTATTGCTCCATTTCAAGCGCGTAATATTGAAATACCGACTCAGCGCAGCGCTGCACTCATCGAGGCGCTGTGACGAGGACAAGCACAGGATCGCTTCACATGCCAAGCGCGTATCACCAGTAAAAAATTGTTCAACTGATTCTACTGTTGAGGCACCCGAAGTTGAAGCAGTTAGCATTCCAACGCCGATTATTTTTATAACGAATTTCTTCATAAATCACTCCTAAAATAACGCTGCCGAAGCAGTACAAATACTGTTACTTAACCTAAACAACATAAGTTTACTAAAAATTGAATTATAAGTGTACTTTTTTATTGACCTTTGGGAAGCGTTTCGGATAAAATTAGACCTACAGGTAGCGTTTAAAAAGGAAAACACGGATGAAAACAATTGCAGTAGCAACCCAAAAAGGCGGACAGGGCAAGACAACCATAGCATTACACTTGGCATTTGCCGCCGAAGAAACGGGCTTAAAAGTGCTATATGTCGATATGGACGAACAGGGTAATGGTAGTCTAGTTCTGGCAGGAGATAGCAAGATAGCCCACGAGTCCGGCTATTCTGCTTTGACGGTCAGCACATTATTTGATCCAGCCACCGGGCGGCGCGTCAAACCCCTGATTACCGAAAAAAACATCGACCTCATAGCGCCCGATAGTCTTTTACCCCAATACATACAAGGCACATTCGAGCTTGGCAGTCCCGCGCTGGCTGCACCCCGCACTGTATTGGCAAAATTCGCGGACGATTACGACTTGTGCATAATAGACGCACCGCCCGCCAGGGGCCAGGTGCTGGCCGCGCTTCTGGCTGCATCGGATGCAGTTATATCCCCTATGAGCATTGATCTTTTTTCTATTGATGGTGTTGCTAATTTGCTAGAAACGATCACTAAAATACGCGACGCCGAGAATCCAGCCCTCATACAACTTGGCATCGTGCCTAACCAAGTGAACACCCGCAGCAAGTACGAAATGAATACACTGGAAGATTTACGCAGCGCCTATGGAGCTCTTATCACGCCCTATGCCTTTAGCTTGCGGTATGCCGTCAAGGCTGCGATTTCTGCCAGAAAACCCGTATGGCGGGCTGTCAGCGGTTCCAGCCATCGCAAAGCTGCACAGGAATGGAAAGATAATTGCCTAACTGTGCTTGAACAATTGAATGTATTGGAGAGCCAACAATGACCAGCGATAAACAACCCAAGCCCCAAGGATTATCGGAGATTCCGCTGGAGGCAATACAGGCCATGAGCTACAAACCAGATCCCCAAACCATCGTACAACAGCAGGCGCTGGCACGCCTAATCGAAGCAGCCAAAGGCGATACAGGACAGAGCCGCTGCATTGCGGAATTCTTGCTGGCATGGTGGAATGCCGATATCTATGGAGGTTTCGACCTCACAAAACTATGGGCTGTGGACTTACCTCTATGCCGCGACATGCAAACTGTCTTTAGCCTGATTGCAGAACAACACCATTACCCTGATCATTTCGAGCTGACCGACGATTTTAAAGAAATTATCAGACAGTGGCGACTCGAGAACCTTGACTGAAAACCATACGTATAAAGGATCAACATGAGCAATCCTATCGTTAAAGCTGCCGCTGGCAAGTTTGGAAAAGGCATTCAGTCGCTGGCTGTTGAACAGTCAGTGGCCAAGACTCCTGAAATCCCATTAGACCTCATCATTATCAAAAAACAGGTGCGCGATGAATTTGAAGATGAGGAAAATCCGCTTTCTGAGATGGCCGATGACATGAAAGAACTTGGTATTTTGCAATCCATACTGGTACGGCCAGTTCAAGGCGGCAAATACGAACTTATCGCTGGAGAGCGCCGTATTCGCGCCGCGAAGATTGCGGGGCTAAAAACCATTCCGGCCTTGGTTAGGACTCTAACCGATGAACAGGTCGAACGTGCCCAGTTCATTGAAAACATCAAACGGAAAAATTTAACTCTTAATGAGCAAGCCAAGCGTATCCAACGTGACCTGGACGCTTGCGGCGGTGATGTTGAGGCAGTATTGAAAAAATACGGCAAGCCCAAAAGTGGTCGCGTATGGATTTACAAAATGCGGGGGCTTCTGAACCTGTCCGAACAGGCGCAACGCCTCATTTCGGAGAACATCACCGCCGATATGGAAGTGATTAACGATGTACGTCAGATTGAGAAAGTAAACCCAGCCAAGGCAAAGGAAACGGTCGATGCGCTGAAAGCGGCCAGTACCGCTAAAAAACCCTCCGGCTCAGTGGACACTAAAGGGGGCAACAATACCGCTGCAAAACCTGCCAAAACCGGCAGCATGCGCGAAATTTCGCGCAATGCTAAGGCTGAAATAGCGACGACCAAACGCCAAGCTTCCAAAAAAGATGACGAACATGTCAAAGAAAATCTAGCCACGCCGCGCGACCGTGACGCAGAGGCACCCGGCCAGGCTTTTACCATTTCCCCAGACACATGGGCCGTTCGGCTCGATAATGAGGCAAGGGACGATGTTTTACAGGTTGACGAGGAAGAAGGCCGCGCCGCACTTGAAGAAATGCTACGCAGGTTTTTCGACAAAGGCGCGAACACCGTAGAATGGGTTGCTGCGGTTTCTGAAGGGATTCGGCAAAGAGATTATGACGACTCTTCCATAGGTAGGCTAAAATTAGCCGCCTTTTCAGCAGGCTTCGCCAAGTCAGGGGATTTCAACTTAGATGTGTTGATAGACAAAGCGAAGAATCTTTAAACACCCGAATGCATGACCTTAAAAAAACGTTTTTATTATTCCAAAAACCGGATGCAAGCGCCCGACTTTGAGCGGGCGCTTGCGTTTACACGTACACGCGAGAACACCCAGGCAATTGCCAGAGATTATCTGGTGGCACGTTATTCCCTTAACGCGATAACCGCCACATTCGACACCACGAAACAAAATGTATTTAGAGCTGTTGCTAAACTAATCGAAGATGCGCAAATGGCCCAAGAAACCATCGTTAAAATCAGGCGCGTATTCAATAGGCTGAACGTTCCCAAGAAGCAATACAATACAGCGCGTGAGTTTTTTTTTACGTCAAAAAGTCTGGATCAAATTGCTCAACAAACAAATTCAACGGTTGATGATGTTTTAAAGATCGCACGATGCACGATCAAACAGTACCAGCTATATGCGAACAAAGACGCCATTAAAGAGCGGGAGATCGAATTCGATAAGATTCTTCGGTATGGCAGAGCAGGAGGAAAATCCATCCAGATCTGCTACGATCATTTTGTGATTGAAGATACTTTGACAACGATTGCGAAAAAGCATCAGGTCACCAAACAAAATGTGTACAACATCATCAAACGTTTTGAAGAAGCTCAGGCTCGCTATGAAGCTGAAAGTCCACTCAAAAACAAAAGACGCAGAATAACAAAACCCTGAACAGGGGAATTTTCCTATTCAGCTTCCTTCGCACTGATCGAAAGACAAACCTACTACAGCTAACGCCAGATGTTCGCCTGGCGAACATGATAAACGCGTGAGGCGCGTCCAGGCCGTATCTCTACAAAACAGAACTTGGCAGGTACATCGCGATAAACCGCCGTTTTGCATGAAGTATCAGCAGTCTCATTCGAGACTGCTTACCGGGCACACCCTAAATCCAAGGCGGGCGCTGCTCGCCTGCCATAGCGGTTCCCGCTGAATTTAAGTGGATCATGTCCAAGTCGCCTTTGGCGCGTTGTGTAGCTTCGCTAATTCCCTTTCGCCTGCCCTAAACGGTTGTCCAGCCCCGCCATTCCTTCAAGGGCCGGGCTACGCCCTGAAATCGTTACCCGTTCGCACTCACTACGCTCCCTTGCACTGCGGCCTCCGATTTCTCCCTTACCGGCCTGTCCTGTCTGGCCTTCCTACGGGCAAATTACGGCGAAAGACACTCAGCGAAGCAGATTCACACAACAAAAGAAGGACACCGACTTGACTAACCGAACACAAATTCAAAAGAAAAAACCCCCGGCTCAAACATCTAGCAAAGCAGGGGTTGAAGATTGGAAAACCGAACGTGAAGCGGCATTCAAAATAATCTGGCGCGGTACACACAAGGACTACAGAGGCTGTTTGCCTGATGGCACTTTGACGGTTATGAGTTGGGCTAAATACGGCGGCGGCATTGTTACTGCTTCGAGTATTTGCGTTGACGAGTTGGCCGAGCGTCAGGAAATCATCAAGCGCCGCGCACGCTGATAGACCGCCTAACAACACGAACAGGAGCACACAACATGAACGAATTTTTCCAAGCGTCCGACGTGATACACACGCACACCCGTTCGCAGCTCATCGAGGACGGAGATCTGATCGACGTGAGCGACACGGCACACGAGGCCGGCTTTACGGTGTCCGTCGCCATCACCCGCGCTGCCTGGGCCGATTGCGTCGAATGGACGGCAGAAACCGACAAGCGCAAGGCCACGATTCAGGACGAAGCCGGCCGCCTTTGGGACGTGGTTTACATGGCCCGACTGGCCGCCCGCATGCGTGGCGACCAACCCCTCCGCGTGTTTGAGCTGTACCGCGTCCCGGTGCAGGGCCGAGGCATCCGGCCGCGCCGCGTGGCACTGGAGATGCACATAGGCCCCGGCGATGCCGGCGAGCCGGTTATCACCATCGGCCTGCCGAACGAAGACTAAGCCTGCAGGGTGCCCACAGAGGGCACCCACAACCCGACACGACCAGGAGCGCACAACATGGCCCGATTCATCCCCGAGAACGCCGAAACCCGCGAATTTCCCGCCGCCGCCTTGGTGGCCTACTTATACGAGAGCAAGAAAGGCCCGGCGCTTGTTGCATACAAAGGTCGTCAAAGTAAGCCGTGTCGCTTTATTGCATTTGCTGATGACGAGCGCCGCCAAACCTACCTTGTTGAACTTGTTAATACCGAAACCGAGGCCGAGATCTGGAAGCGTGCAAGGCGTGAAACTGCACACGGTCTGAGTGTGGGCGATATCCTTTTTTCATCGTGGGGCTACGATCAAACCAACGTTGATTTTTACGAGGTTGTCCGGGTGCCTTCGGCTCGTTTCGCTGTTGTTCGTCAGATTAAGCAAGAAACAACGGAGAACAGTAGCAGCATGTCGGGCGTAACCGTACCAAAACCCGGCGCGTTTGTTTCAACCGCCAAGGAATCGATCCGCCGTGCTGCCGGGTGGCACTGCTTGAACGGTGGAAACTTAACCATGGGCAGTTTGCAGAAATGGGATTGTAAACCGAAGTTCGTTTCATGGTACGCCTAAAGGTGGATGTATTTACAGAAAACCACCGCGCGGTTTCCCGCAAAACATTCGATTCTAATTTTATTAGAACGTATACTTACGTGTTGACTATATGAGGCAATATCCTGATAATTAAATATCTTATAAACTTATTTAGTCTGGTTTTTATTGAACATAGATATGTCTTTAGGAAATCTATTAATAACATCATGAGCGAATATCGATACGAGCAACAAGATTCACAAACAGAGGTTTATAGCAATGCAGCAGAGATTGAGATACAAAAAGAATGGCGCTGGGTGAACCGTTTGCCGGGATATGGCGGCGAGTACACTCAGCATATCAATGAAGTTGCACAGGACTATCAGCAAGCCGTGAATCTTGAAATAGAAGCCTGGCGTATCCGTAACGGGCAGGAACCTGGCGCTGATGGTACGCTGGATATATCTGCACAAGACCAAGCACAAGCGCAATCATTGCGGGCGCAAGCCCATGATTTGCGCATCGAGAGCGTGAACAAGGCCGGGGCAATCGCTCAATCTATTAAATCACGCTGGAATGAACAACAAATCAGCCTGGCTCGGACAGGCGAAAAACAGATCCACCTGAGCCGCGACATTAATCACGATATTCAACGCTAATACAAACGAAAGGAGAAAATCATGAACCAAGCACAAATGCAGGAAGCAACCGACCGGTTGCGTAAGGAAGAAGCAAAGGGAGAAAGCGGTTTTGCTTCCGGTCTGCTGTTTTGGGCTTTTGTTCTATCAGCACTATACAGCTATTTTTTTAAATGAAACGATTGCTTGAGAACAATACCGGAAAAAAGGATCAGAAGTTTACCGACCGCGCAAAGTTGCGCCTGCGCCTGGCTGCTGGTTTGATTGGCGGGCAAGGGCGCATGTTAAAACTGGATCGAGCAAATTTCTATCCTGAAATGCTGGAAGTGATCGAAAGGCAAACTCCCGAGCAGCGCGACAGTATTAAGAAACTTGTCGATTGGCTGGAAGATTATGAGAATGCGGCCAAAGCATTAGGAATCAACACGCAACCACTCAAAAAGCAAAGGCGGCAGCGATAGCGCCTAAATGCTTTAGAACAACTTTTCAAGGAACAAAATATGAATAATTACACGAATTACATCAAGTTTTGTGTGTCATTGGTAATCCCTCTTTTGAGGGTGATCAAGATGACCCGTGGTCTGCCCGATTGGTTTGCTTTTGTGGTATTGATGGTTCCTGTATTAGCTTTAGGTATGGTGTTTCCAATGACTGTGTATGTATTCTGCTTGTTTTTTCTCACGGCGCTGGCCAGCATGATTGTGGATATTTGCCGTGTCGCCAGATTGTTATAATCCGCGAATTGATAAAACTGTGAACTACGATGCTTATCAGTTTTATTTATCATTTTAAATGATAATGAAAGTCGCACGCTGCACATGCTTATTAATGCTAACTGTGGCTTGCTCAACCGGTGTAGCCACAGACGAGCAAACCACGAAATGCACACTGCATTTTTCTACCGGCCAGATTCTTACCAACGTACCCGTAGCGGAGACTCAAATGGAACAAGAGCGCGGCCTATCCAAAACACACGATGTTAGCCGGGGTATGCTGTTTATCTGGCCGCAAGCGGCTACGCGTGTTTTTTGGATGCGTGACACCTGGATGCCACTGCAGGTTGGATTTTTTGACAGCAACGGAAACCTTTTCCAGATCGAGGACATGGAACCAAATACAGACACTCTACACGAGTCGAAACAGGCCGCTAATATGGCGCTAGAATTGGCCTCAGGCCAATATCAAGCGATGGGATTAGTGGCCGGTAAAACCGTCCTGCTACGCGGGCAATGTAACTAATCAGTGAATGGAAAATATCATGAGTGATCCGATCGCGATAAACTCCCTGTACGGAGTGAAAAGCATTAGCCTTGAAAGTCTGGTGCAAGCAGCTAAAGAACAACCTACACAAATCGTTCTGGACGAATTGCGTAATCGATGCCAATCAGAGGCTGACAAATTGGTCAGCTTGTATCAATTGGCCTACGGCAAAGAAGCTGTGCAAATATGCAATAAAGACATAACGCAGAGCTTCGGGGAATAAACTGTGTCTGCATTGCCTGTACTCAACATAGTACCACGTCGTTCTCGGATTCAAGGGCTACGCGCATCGCGCTTGCGGCAAAAGCCGTTTCACCCTTGATTCCTGCGCTGCGCCATGCTGTTTCGTCTTCAAACCGGCAATCCCGCTCGGAACTTGAAAGGAGAAATAGCATGTCACAACAAATCTTATCTTTTGAAGCTGCTCACGTCGATACCACCCTATACGTTAAAGACCTTGAAGGGCGGTATGTCGTTGCCAGCGATGAAATGATTTTTACAGCGACTCGCGCGGCTGTTGAAAGAAAATACCCGGCTAATACTGAGATGACCGAACCGAAAATTGCGGCAGACTACTTCAAAAACAAATTAAATGGCTTTGAGCATGAGGTTTTTAGCATCATCTTCCTGAGCTCGCAGCATAAACTGATCGCGTATCGTGAAATGTTTCAGGGAACATTGACGTGTGCCTCGGTATATCCGAGAGAGGTCGTTAAGGCCGCTATCAGCTACAGCGCTGTCGCCGTTATTTTGGCGCACAACCATCCTTCATCAGGGCAACCGGAACCCAGCCAAGCCGATAAAGCAATCACAAAGCGCTTGAAAGAGGCTTTAGACTTGATCGATGTACGTGTACTTGATCATATTATTGTTGGAGGCAACACAACCAAGTCAATGGCCGAAATGGGATTAGTCTAAAGTTTTCTCCAATAAAAAAGCACCCCATATAAGGGGTGTTTTTTTGCTTCACAAACTGCTGAAGTAGCAGGCTTTACCTGTCTCGCGTTTTAAGTCGTGAAAGCCGTTCGCATTGATCCATATCATTTGCCAAATCCGGTCGATCTGCTTTTGGAACCGCCTTTTTCCGACGCATAGCTACACGGCCATTTTCGGCCAAGACAAGACCACTTCGGATATCGATTCACTGCTCGCTGTTGTAAGGTATCCCGCCACCAAGGGAAAGAGCGACGGCTGCACTAAATACTCCGCAGTTGAGGTAATTGACGAAATAGCAAGTTCAGGCGGCCTTGCAATACCGGCTCATGTCGATCAGGCCAACGGACTTTTTACGGTTTATACCGGCAACACACTGGAGCAGGTACTCGACAACAAGTGTGTATTTGCCATGGAGGTTACAGACCTTGCTCAGGAAAAACCGCAGCTCTACATCGGCAAGAATTTGAATTGGGCGGAAGTTCTTGGAACCGATTCCCATCATCCATCCGGAACCGATGGTCAACGCTACCCTGGAAGTCACTTTACCTGGGTAAAAATGTCGAAGCCGTCCTATGACGGATTACGGCTGGCGCTCATTGATGGAGTTCTCTCCCTAAAGCGTTCGGACCAATTCACTGATGACCCCAATATCTATGGACAACTTGCTATCGAAAGCATGGTGGTTGACAACGCGAAGTATCTAGGCAGAGGTCAATCTTTTTCCTGCCAACTGAACCCTTGGCTCAATACCATCATTGGTGGTCGAGGCACCGGGAAATCAACGTTGTTAGAGTTCCTACGGATTGCTCTCAGCCGGAAAGAAGAAATACCTAAGAGCCTTGAGGAGGAACTTGCCAAATACAGTCGGACGTCGGCCGACCGTCAGGATGAAGGCCTGTTAACCGGTTCCACGATAATCACCGTCGGCTTTCGAAAAGACGGTGGCCGCTTTCGAATCACCTGGTCAAACGCCGGAAATAGATACGCAATAGAGGAAGAGACCGCTCCCGGAACATGGAGTGCTTCTGAGGGAGACATCGCACAACGATTTCCCGTCAGGATTTACAGCCAGAAGCAAATTTTCGAGCTGGCGAAGCATCCCCAGGCGCTCTTGCAGGTTATTGATGATGCCACTGCGGTCAACCATCGTAATTGGCAACTTGAGTGGAAGGAACTGGTTTCCAAGTATCTCTCTATTCGCTCCCAAGAGCGTGGAGTTCAGGCCGGACTGCAGGAAGAATCAGTAATCAAAGGTCAGCTTGAGGATATTAGACGCAAGCTCGAAGTTTTTGAAAAGGCGGGCCACGCGAGTGTCCTTATGGCTTACCAGCTCAGACAGAACCAGAGCAAGGCTATCGACTCCTGGGAAAAGACCTGGGAAGGTTCCGCCGAAGAGATCCGGGACATTTCAGGAAGCCTGTTGCCACCAGAATTGGATTCACAGCATTTCGACGTTGGGAATGCGGATGATAAAGAGCTGATCGACGCTGCAGCGGGCATCCGTGCGACGTTCGAGAAACTCCAGAGTGAGATGAATTCAATCGCGCAGCGGATTGATGATGCGAAGAGCGCATGGAACCAAGCGCGGCCCGGCCTGGAAATATCGAAAAAAATCACAACGGCGAACCAGGAATACACAGGCCTCCTTGGTCGACTCAGCGAAGCAGGTGCGGGCGATCCTTCCGCATATGGTGATCTGGTTAAGCAGCGGCAAGATCTCGAGGAGAAGCTCAAGGGGCTCAACAAGAAAAGAGAAATTCTTGCGCAGTATCAGAAGAGCGCTGAAGAGTGCTTGGCCAAGCTCCATGAGCATCGAGCCAAGATAACCAAGCTTCGCGAGGACTTTCTCAAGGATACCCTCGTCGGTAATTCATATGTACAGATCAATGTCATTCCTTTTGGAAGCAAGGTCACAGTCGAGGAAGAGTTCCGTAACCTAATCGACCGGGGCAATGGCGGCTTTGACCGTGACATCGGCGCGGTCGACGGGGATGAGGGCCTGCTGGCTACACTGACCCAGAACTCTTCCAAAACTATGGAAGAAAAAATTGCGGCATTGAAATCATCGCTGCTTGCCATCCATGCGAACGATACAATAGCCGTGATGGCGGCCAAAGATCGACGCTTTGTCTCCCACATTCAAGGACTGACTCCCGAGCAAATAGATCGAATCCGCTGCTGGTTTCCCGATGACTCCCTGGACATCAAATACAGCCTCAAGGACGGTGAGAGCTTCAAGCCGGTAGAGCAAGGATCACCGGGACAAAAGACTGCTGCCCTTTTAGCCTTTATCCTTTCGTATGGTAGTGAGCCTCTCGTACTTGACCAGCCCGAAGACGATCTCGACAACCACCTGATCTATAATCTGATCGTGAAGCAACTGAGAGAAATCAAGCAGAAGCGGCAGATTTTGATCGCCACGCACAACGCCAACATCGTCGTGAATGGTGATGCGGAAAATGTCATCGTTCTTGATGTGAGGTCTGGACAAACCCGGATCGTGACACAAGGTGGACTTCAGGAACATTCCATAAGAGATGAAATATGCCGAGTGATGGAAGGTGGTAGAGAGGCATTCTCCCAAAGATATAAACGGATCAATGCGGTAAACACATAATCTGGCATCAATCCGATCGGTAAAGTCGATGAATTTGTACTTTGGCAGTTCTATGTAAGTAGGTGCCTAACAGGCTGGTGAGAAACCCCGACCGCTGCTCCGGGCGCGGGTTTTGAGGCAGACTCCTGCCTCGAATCGTCTTTCTGCTTTTCCCGATTTCCC
>JAANMX010003137.1_pt1 | contig 15053 bp, 11 predicted proteins | sample 7279681 | NCBI WGS metagenome assembly JAANMX01 (sample SAMN14094542, study PRJNA606508) | bioreactor metagenome | isolation source: A lab-scale SPAN reactor treating ammonium-rich wastewater day 351 | place: Ireland: Galway | collected 2018-01-01
CAGCCAGCGCGGCGCGGCGCTGCCCACCAGCACCAGCAAAGCCCCGGTTAAGCGCCCGGCCACAGCGGCCCAGGCAGCCACCAGCCCGGCCCCGCAACTGCAGGCTACACCCCTGAAGCCACCCGCTGCCGCCCCAGCGCCACGCAACGATGATGACTGGGAAACGTTTTAAACCGCTGCGCAATACAGCACATTTCAACGTTTTGTCACAATCGTGTCGCACAGTCGGCCACAGACCAATCGGGTCTGTTGCTTGGTTTGCTGCACATGGCTTTTGCACCCTCTTTTTCCACCTCCGCCCCCACCATCGGCCCACTGGGTCGGCGTTTGCTGGGCCTGTTCTTTATCTTGCTGACGCTGGGGCTGGCGGGCGCGTCCATGGGCTTGTGGGCGCTGGCGCGGATTGGCCAGGCCACGGATGGCATCGTCGTACACAGCCTGGCCATTGAGCGCCTGCTCAGCGACACCCAGCGCCTGCAGGCCCTGAACGCTGAACGTTACAAGGCCGTCGCCCTCAGTTCCGAGCCCGAGGTGGGCGACACCCTGGGTGCCGACATTGCCGCCACCGAACAGCAGTACAGCACCCATTTGGCACAGCTGGAGCAACTGCTGCAAAGCAAAGCCCAGCAGGCCCTGCTGGCCCAAGTCCACCAACAGACGCAGGCGTTTGACACCGCACGCCAGGCCCTGCTGCAAGCGCGGGACTTTGGCCTGACCGAACGCATCCGCGATGTTTACACCCAGCAATTTCTGCCCGCCACACAGGCCCAGCAGGCCGCCCTGGCCGCCCTGGGCCAGGCGCAGCGCCAGGCCATTGATGCCGATGCCCAGCAAGTTGCGCAATGGAGCACGCGGGCCCGCCAGGCGCTGCTGCTGTTTGGCGGCCTGGCCCTGGTACTGGGCCTGCTGCTGGTGCTGTGGCTGGTGCGCAGCATCACGCGCCCGATTGCGCTGGCACGCGACACCGCCGACCGTGTTGCCGCGCTGGATCTGCGCCACGATATTGCTGGCCACGGGCGCGACGAAACGGGCCACATGCTCGCCGCCCTGGGCACCATGCAGGAGGCCCTGCGCCGCCTGGCCCACCAAGTGCGCACCAGCGTGCAAAGTTTGCACCACGCCTCGGGCGACATCGCCAGTGGCAATGCCGACCTGTGCCTGCGCACCGACCAAGCCGCCAGCAGTCTGCAGCAAACCGCCGCTGCGCTGGAGCAGGTGCAGCAAGCTGTACACCACTCCGTGCGCACCGCTGAACACACCGAAACCCAGGCCGCCCAGGCCGCTGCCCAAGCACAGCAGGGCCAGCAGGTGGTGGCCCAGGTGAGCCAAAGCATGGTCACGCTGGAGCGCACTGCGGCCCGCATTGGCACCATCACCGGGGTGATTGATGATTTGGCTTTTCAGACCAATCTGCTGGCACTGAACGCGGCCATTGAAGCCGCCCGCGCCGGCGAGCGTGGACGCGGCTTTTCCGTTGTGGCCGGTGAGGTGCGCCAGCTGGCCCAGCGCTCAGCGGCTGCAGCCCACGAAATCAAAACCCTGATCGGCCAAGCCCAGCAGCAAATTGCCCACAGCGGCACCCTGGCCCAGGCCGCCGATGCCCGCATGGCACAGGTGTCCGCCGCCATCACCCACACGGCGCACGCCATGCTGGACATTCGCACCCACAGCCAGGCGCAGCGCAATGACATTGCCGCCATTGGCCAAGCGCTGGACCAGCTCGACCAGGTCACTCAGCAAAACGCCGCCCTGGTCGAGCAATCGGTCAGTGCCACGGCGCAGTTGCGCACCCAGGCCGACGAATTGACGGCCTTGGTCAGCCGCTTCATCCTGCCCGAGAGCATGCCGGGCACGCTGCTGGCGCTACAACAATAAGAACTGCTTGCGCTTAAAAACAAAGGGGTTGAGAGGAAAAAGCCTCTCAACCCCTTATTTATTCAGCGCAAAGCGCTTTGATTTTTATGATTTTGCCGGGTGGATGGGAATGTAAAACTCCCCACCCGCGCGGTTGAACTCGTCGGCCTTGGCGGCCATGCCCTCGGCCAGGGCTGCCTCTTCGGCCACGCCCTTGGCAGCGGCAAATTCGCGCACCTCTTGCGTGATCTTCATGGAGCAGAACTTGGGCCCGCACATGGAGCAGAAATGCGCCACCTTGGCCGAGTCTTTGGGCAGGGTTTCGTCGTGGTATTCCTTGGCCGTTTCGGGGTCCAGGCCCAGGTTGAACTGGTCTTGCCAGCGGAAGTCGAAACGCGCCTGGGAGAGCGCATCGTCGCGCGCGCGGGCGCCCGGATGGCCCTTGGCCACGTCGGCGGCGTGGGCGGCGATCTTGTAGGCAATGATGCCCTGCTTCACGTCGTCGCGGTCGGGCAGGCCCAGATGCTCCTTGGGCGTGACGTAGCACAGCATGGCCGTGCCCATCCAGCCGATCATGGCCGCGCCAATGGCGCTGGCAATGTGGTCGTAGCCGGGCGCGATGTCGATGGTCAGCGGGCCCAGGGTGTAGAACGGCGCTTCGTGGCAGGTTTTGAGCTGCTCGGTCATGTTGGCCTGGATCATGTGCATGGGCACGTGGCCGGGGCCTTCAATCATGGTCTGCACGTCGTGCTTCCAGGCAATTTGCGTGAGTTCGCCCAGGGTGTGCAGCTCGGCAAACTGGGCTTCGTCATTCGCGTCGCTGGCGCAGCCGGGCCGCAGGCCATCGCCCAGGCTGAAAGCCACGTCGTAGCTCTTCATGATGTCGCAGATGTCCTCGAAATGCGTGTAGAGGAAGCTCTCCTTGTGGTGCGCCATGCACCACTTGGCCATGATGGAGCCACCGCGCGAGACGATGCCCGTGCGGCGCTGGGCTGTGAGGTGGATATAAGCCAGGCGCACCCCGGCGTGGATGGTGAAGTAGTCCACGCCCTGCTCGGCCTGCTCAATCAGCGTATCGCGGAAGATTTCCCAGGTCAGGTCTTCGGCGATGCCGCCCACCTTTTCCAGCGCCTGGTAGATCGGCACCGTGCCAATCGGTACTGGGCTGTTGCGCACAATCCAGTCGCGCGTGGTGTGGATGTTTTTGCCGGTGGACAAATCCATCACGTTGTCCGCACCCCAGCGAATGGCCCAGACCAGCTTTTCCACTTCTTCTTCAATGCTGGACGTGACAGCGGAGTTGCCGATGTTGGCGTTGATCTTCACCAGGAAATTGCGGCCAATCGCCATGGGCTCCACCTCGGGGTGGTTGATGTTGGCGGGGATGATGGCGCGGCCGCGCGCCACTTCGTCGCGCACAAATTCGGGGGTGATGATTTTCGGAATCATCGCGCCCATGGGGTTGCCCATCAGGCGCTGCTCGCGGGCCGGGTCTTGCTGGTACTGCGCCATCCATTCGCGCTTGCCGTTTTCGCGCAGGGCAACATATTCCATCTCGGGGGTGATGATGCCCTTCTTGGCGTAGTGCATCTGCGTGACGTTGGCCCCAGCCTTGGCACGGCGCGGCTGGCGCTGCAGGGCAGCGGCTTCCTGGCGCAGCTGGGCCAGGCGGGCGGCATCTTCGCTTTGGCGGCCATCGTCCAGCGCCACGGGCTTGCGGCCCTCGTACTGCTCGGTGTCGCCACGCTCGGCAATCCAGGCGGCGCGCACGCTTTGCAGCCCTTTTTTCACGTCGATGGTGGCGGCGGGGTCGGTGTAGGGGCCGGAGGTGTCGTACACGCTCACCACTTCGCCATTGGTCAGCGCAATATCGCGCACCGGCACGCGCAGATCAGAGCGGCTGCCGGTGATGTAGGACTTGGTGGAGGCGGGAAACGACTCGCGCGTGCGGGCGAGCAGTTGGACAAAGGTATCGGGGGCATTCATTGCGGCAGTCTCCTTGGGGAATCACACAAAACAGGACATGCTCCGCAATCGATTGGGGCTGGCAGCACGCACCCGCCGCATGGGCGGCAAGGCGCAGGTTTCCATCCATTTCCCAATGGCAGCTCTTCTTACGCTGGTATTAACCAGATCAAGTTCGCGGTTTCAGCGGCTTGGGCCGCCATCTCAGCACGCCTGGGAAGTTCAGCTGCAACGCCCTTCTTCCCTCGTGCACCCCGGAGCAAGCGGGCAGTATAGCGGCCCCGCCTGCCCATTGCATTTACCGCAGCAAAAGGTAATTTTTAATAAAAATAGCTGCTAACGACCATCTGGCAATCGTTAGCAGCTATTGTTTTTTAGTAACTCAGCGCTTAAACCGCAATGGCCGCAGCCGCTCCGACCTGCTTGCGCAGCTCGAACTTCTGAATTTTGCCGGTGCTGGTCTTGGGCAGTTCGCCAAACACAATGTGGCGCGGCACTTTAAAGCCGGCCAGGTGCTGTTTGCAGTGGGCGATGATGTCCTCTTGCGTCACATGCACCCCGGCTTTGACTTCCAGGAAGGCGCACGGCGTTTCGCCCCACTTCTCGTCGGGCATGGCCACCACGGCGGCGGCGATCACGGCAGGGTGGCGGTAGAGCACATCTTCCACCTCGATGGAGGAGATGTTCTCGCCACCGGAGATGATGATGTCCTTGCTGCGGTCTTTGATCTTGATGTAGCCATCCGGGTACTGCACGGCCAGGTCGCCGCTGTGGAACCAGCCGCCCCGGAAGGCTTCCTCGGTGGCCGCCGGGTTCTTCAGATAGCCCTTCATGGTGATGTTGCCGCGGAACATGATCTCGCCCATGGTCTCGCCATCCTGGGGCACGGGCTGCATGGTGTGGGGATCGAGCACCCGCACGTCACGCTGCAGGTGGTAGCGCACGCCCTGGCGGGCATTCAGGCGGGCACGCTCGCCGATGTCCAGCGCGTTCCAGTCATCGTGTTTGGCGCATACCGAGGCGGGGCCATACACCTCGGTCAGGCCATACACGTGGGTCAGGTCAAAGCCCATTTCCTCCATGCCTTCGATCATCGAGGCCGGTGGCGCCGCACCAGCAACCATGGCCTTGACCCCGGCGGGGATGCCCACTTTGAGTTCGGCCGGGGCATTGATGAGCAGCGATTGCACGATGGGCGCTGCGCAGTAGTGGGTAACCCCATGCTCGCGCATGGCATCGAAAATGGCCTTGGCCTCCACCCGGCGCAGGCACACGTTCACGCCTGCACGGGCTGCCACTGTCCAGGGGAAGCACCAGCCGTTGCAGTGGAACATGGGCAGCGTCCACAAATACACGCTGTGCTTGGGCATGTCCCATTCCAGCACGTTGCTGATGGCGTTAATGGCCGCGCCCCGGTGGTGGTACACCACCCCCTTGGGGTTGCCGGTGGTGCCGCTGGTGTAGTTCAGGGCAATGGCATCCCATTCATCTGCCGGATCTTCCCAAGCGAATGCCGGATCGCCCTGGGCCACAAATTGTTCGTAGCTGACACTGCCCACCTGCGTGGCAGCTTCGCCATACAAGGCATCTTCAACCTGAATCACCAGCAAGGGTTCGGTGCGCTGGCGCAGTTGCAGCGCCTTGGCAATCAGCGGGGCAAATTCGGGATCAACAATCAGCGCCTTGGCTTCGCCATGGTCCAGCATGAAGGCGACGGCCTCGGGGTCTAAGCGGGTATTCAGTGCATTGAGCACGGCCCCGGCCATGGGTACGCCAAAGTGCGCCTCAATCATCGGTGGCGTGTTGGGCAAGATAACGGCGACCGTGTCATTTTTGCCAATGCCGGCCTGCTGCAAGGCATGGGCCAACTGGCGGCAGCGGGCATAAGTCTGCGCCCAGGTCTGGCGCAAAGCACCGTGCACGATGGCCAGACGCTCGGGGTAAATGCTGGCCGAGCGCTCTAAAAACCCCAAAGGACTCAACGCGGCGAAGTTGGCGGCATTGCGCTGCAGGTTTTGGTCGAAGTGGCTTGTCATCCTCTATTCCTTCAATGGTGGGTTAAATAATTGATTTAATGAAAAAATTTCAAAAACACTGTGACTAAAAAGTTTTAGCAAAACAATACTGGAGCGATTCGGTCAGAAATAACCATATAAATGAAATGGTTTCTACTAAACTTAATTCTAGGGTAAACGATAGGGCTGTGCGACATAAAACCGCCAGATCCGCATTTGCCCTTGCGATGCGGCACACAACCGCCGTCTTTTTCCCATTCATTCGCATTCATTTGCATTAATAAGGTGAGCTTGACCATGAAAACCACTTTCCGCCCGCTTGTTCTGGCCGCAGCTCTGACCGCTGTCATCAGCTCCCCCACTTGGGCCCTGCAGCCCAATAACGAACCCATCTCGCCCATTCCTGCTGCCAAAGTCACCAATCCTGCGATGGTCGAACTGGGCAAAAAACTGTGGTTCGATCCGCGCCTGTCTAAATCGGGCTTTATCTCGTGCAACTCCTGCCACAACCTGTCCATGGGTGGCAGCGACAACCTGAAAACCTCGATTGGCCACAACTGGGCTGAAGGCCCGATCAACTCGCCCACCGTGCTCAACTCCAGCATGAACGTGGCCCAGTTCTGGGATGGGCGCGCTGCCAATCTTAAAGAACAGGCTGGCGGCCCCATCGCCAACCCGATGGAAATGGCCTTTACGCACGAGCTGGCTGTGGACATGCTCAACTCCATCCCCGGCTACCAGGCCGAGTTCAAACAGGTGTTCAAGAAAGACACCATCAACATCGACCAGGTGACCGATGCCCTGGCCGCCTTTGAAGAAACCCTGGTCACCCCCAACTCGCGCTTCGATAAATGGCTCAAGGGCGACCAAAAAGCCCTGACCAAAAACGAGCTGGAAGGCTACCAACTGTTCCGTGACAACGGCTGCGTGGCCTGCCACAACGGTGTGGCCGTGGGCGGTAACTCCTTCCAACGCATGGGCTTGGTCGAACCCTACAAAACCGACAACCCTGCCGAAGGCCGTGTGGCCGTGACGGGTGCCGATGCCGACCGCTTCAACTTCAAAGTGCCCACCCTGCGCAACGTGGAGCTGACCTACCCCTACTTCCACGACGGCGCAGCCGACACTTTGGCTGAGGCGGTGGACACCATGGGCCGCATCCAGCTGGGCAAAAAATTCACGCCCGAAGAAAACGCCAAGATCGTCGCCTTCCTGAAAACCCTGACGGGCGACCAGCCCAAGCTGGAAATGCCCATCCTGCCGCCTTCGAGCGACAAGACTCCCCGTCCTGAGCCTTTCGCCAAGAAATAACCTCCTAGTATGTAAGAAACTGGGCACCGCAGACCACTGCGGTGCTTTTTTTATGAGCTATTTTCACTGATAAATAAAAGGAATAAAGGTTAAATAAGCCAAAATTCCTTACTTTCATTGTGAAAACAGCTCCTTTTTTTATACTAACTGGCCAGGCACCGACGATTCCCTGCCACCCTCCCCGTAGTGCGCAGCACTGCGGCAAATGGCGTTAATGCTGCTGATGCTGGTGTGGAAGCCATTTCTTAAAAAACTAAAAATGATATTTTTGATAAAATACAAAGACTGATTTTGAGCCCGTTTTCGGCTAGTGCAGTCCATTACTTAGATCGTTTTTTGATGCTGAAACATATCGTTCCCTCTCAACTGCGCCTGGGCATGTATATCCACGCGCTGGATGGTTCGTGGCTGAGCCACGGTTTTTGGAAAAGTAGTTTCAGGCTGAAAACAACCGCCGATCTGCAGCGCCTGCAGGCCAGCGGCATTGCGGGCCTGTGGATCGACCCGGCACGGGGCCTGGACGTGCAGCCCGCCGCCGCCCCTGCCCAGCCCATCGCCACACCTGCCGCGCCGCCCGCCCCGGTGGACGCGCCAAGCCTGTGGCAGGAACAAATCGAACAGGCCCGCCAGCAGTGCAAGCAGGCGCAATCGGCGGTGACGCAAATGTTCCACGAGGCACGCATGGGCCACGCCATCGAGCCGGAGCAGGCCGAGGCGCTGGCCGAGCAGATCCAGCAATCGGTCGAGCGCCACCCTGCTGCGCTGCTCAGCGTTGTGCGCCTGAAAAACGCCGACACCTATACCTATATGCATTCGGTCGCGGTCAGCGCCTTGATGGTGGCGCTGGCACGCCAGCTCGGCCTCTCGACCCATCAGGTCAAGCGGGCGGCGCTGGCCGGGCTGCTGCACGACATGGGCAAGGTCTACACCAACCCGGACATTCTGAACAAGCCCGGCGCCTTGACGGACGAGGAATTCGCTCACATGAAACTGCACCCGGGGCAAGGCCACGCCCTGCTGCAACAAAGCATTACCGATGCCGAGGTACTCGATGCCTGCCTGCACCACCACGAACACCTGGACGGCAAGGGCTACCCGCATGGTCTGCGCGGCGCCGAAATCCACCTGATGGCCCGCATGACGGCCATCTGCGATGTGTACGACGCCATCACGTCCAACCGCCCCTACAAGAGCGGCTGGTCGCCCGCTATTGCGCTGCAGCGTATGGCGCAATGGTGTGGTACGCACCTAGATACGCATATTTTTTCTGCGTTCGTCAAGACGCTGGGCGTTTATCCGGTCGGCAGCTTGCTGCGCCTGCAGTCCGGCCGCTTGGCCCTGGTTTTTGCCCTGTCGGAGAACAAGCTGCTCACACCCCAGGTGGTCTGCTTTTACGACACCTACGAGGCGCGGCGCATCGACCCGCCCGTGCTGCTGGATTTGAGTGCCGCCACCGACGAACACATCCTGCTGCGCGAAGACCCGGAGAACTGGAACTTCAGCGATCTCGACGACCTGTGGCAGGATGCCATCACTTCCACCACGCCCGCTTGTATTCCTACCTCCGCCCTGGCTGTGTAAGCGCCTGTTCACGATCTTTTAAAGGATCGTGAACAGGTTCGTTCCAAAGTCAGCCCTGGCTCAGCGGTAGCTCCAGCGTCACCACCGTGCCTACGCCGGGGGCCGATTGCAGCGTCAGGCTACCGCCCAACAATTGCGCCAGGGTTCGCGACAGAGCCAACCCTAATCCAGTGCCACCGTGTTCGTAGCTCACTCGGGCGCTGCCCTGGCTGAATTTTTCAAACACCTTTTCATGCAACTCGGGAGCAATTCCGCAGCCGGTATCGCGCACCCGCAAATACCAAGTCTGGCCGCCGCAGCTGCAGCCGACCTGTAGCGTCACACTGCCTTCTCGGGTGAACTTGATGGCGTTGGAGAGCAGGTTGTGCACGATCTGCTTGAGCTTGACCCGGTCGGTCAGCACGGTGCCCGGGAAAACCGCACCGCTGTCGAACACCAGTGCCAGCCCCTTGGCCGCTGCGCTGGCGTAGAACAAGTGCGTGGCTTCGACCAGGAGCGGGCGCAATTCCACCGGCTCCAGGTAGGCAGTCATGGCCCCGGCCTCGATCTTGGCCAGATCGAGAATTTCGGTCAGCAGTGTATTCAGGTGCTCGGCCCCCTGGCGGATCAGGGCGGCCTGTTCGCGGGTGCGCTCCTCCTTGCTGCGCAGCTCCAGCAGCTCGGCAAACCCGCGGATGCTGGTCAGCGGCGTACGCAGCTCGTGCGACATGGCGGCCAGGAATTCGGTTTTCGCCTGGCTGGCCTGCTGCGCCAGAGCTTCGCTGTGCGCCAGCCGCCGCACGCTGCCCAGAAATACGATCACGAAAGCCACCACCGCAATCGAGAGCGCCAGCGTCAGCCCCAACACGATGTTGCGCGTGGCACGCCACGCAGCCAGCGCCTCGTACTGGGCTGTTCCAGTGAGGACGACCAGCGGATAGTCGCCCACGCGGCTGAAGCCCATGATGCGCTCCAGCCCATCAGAGGAGCGGGCCACAAGCCCCCCTTCAGGCTGCGTGCGCAACTGCTGCACCAACGGGTCGGGCAGCAGCTTGTCCGTGTCCTTACGCTGCTGGTTGATGACCCGTGCCCGGATCACGCCATCCAGCCCGGCCAGCACCACCCCACCGGCATGGCCCAGTTGTACACCCCGGTACACCTCCATGAAATAGTTCTGGTTGAGCGAGGCGACCACCACCCCTAGAGGACGGCCATCGGGTGCGGTGATCTTGCGGGAGAGCTGAATCGTCCAGATTCCAGAGACTTTACCCTCCAGCGGCTGGCTAACGAACAGCCCCTGGGTGAGCATGTGCTGCAAGTGTGGCACCTGCGCTGCCGGTAGCAGGTGGACGCGTACATGATCGCGCTCGCTCAGGTCGATATGCTCGCTGCGGCTGCCATCCGGGTCGAGATTGCTGCTAACCAAGCGACCGTCCGGCCCGACCCAGGAGAGCTGAGTGAGGATGTTGTGCTCCATGCCGGTTTCCCTGGTGATGCGCTCGATCGCTGGGCCGTCCAGCCAGCCGTCGCGCACGCCCTCCTGCATTCGCAGCATGGACTGATCGGCGGTAGCGATGATGCGCAGCGTGTGTTCCTTGAACGCCTGCGCCGTGTTGCGGTTCTGGCGCAGCTCGGCGGCAATAGTCTCCCTCCACTGCCAGTGCAGCAGCCCGCCGATAGTGATCCACGCCCCCAGCAGCACCACGGCGCTGAACGAGCTGGCGGCACCGGCATACGCCTGGACCGGACTCAGACGCCACCAGCGCCACGGTAAACGTCGGTTCATGGCGCAGTGCTGTTTTGTAGCAGGGGCAGGCTGGAACCGGATTTCATGGTGCATCCGTTTCGGCAAGGCCGATGACAGTGACCTTGAAGCGTCATACGGATTAGCTTGCCAATATCTGCGTGGTCTTCCACGACCAGAATCCGTTTGGCGGTGTTGGTTGTGTTGAAAGCCATGCTCAAAACCCCAGAGAGGCGAGCAAATCATCCACATCGTTCTGCTTGAGCGCCTTCTCCGGCACCTGCGGACCCGCCAGTTCGGTCTTGGGGTGCGCAATGGCAGCCAGGCGTTCGGGAGCGCTGTGCATGAGCAACTCTAGCAACTGCTTTTCCGTTTCGCTGATGATGTCGATCACCTTCTTGATGACCTGGCCGGACAGGTCCTGGAAGTCCTGCGTCATCATGATCTCGGTCAGCAGCAGGCTTTGGTTCTCGGCAAACTGGGTTGCTGCATGGCCAAAGGCGCTGCCCTGGGCCAGCAGGGCGGCAGCATTGCCGCCCGCATTCAGGGACTGCACCAACGCCTGTGCCTGCGCGGCAAAATCCTGGCTACGCGCCTTGAATGCGTGGCAATCTGGCTGGCCCCCATCGATCAGGTTGAGCACCTTGGTCGCCGCCGCTTCCGTCATATGCCCGACGTGGCTGAGGCGATCGCGGGCATCCGGAAATTCCTGGGTGATGGCATGTAGGCTTTTATCCAGGCCAAGCTGGGTCATGGCCTCGTGCAAATGGCGTGTGATACGACCCAGACGCTCAAATGTATCTTCCGTAGGCTGCGCCGTCGAAAGAGGTGAAGAGGACATAGCAATCCTTTTGCTGCACTCGACCAAAGTCAAATTACTTATTTACAACCCATGCAATCGCACGAGCAACCATACATAATCAGTAAACACTCGTAACATTCTACCAAATTTATTACTTCTATCAAATAATCGAAGTACAAGTGCTAAAATTTTCCACTATGAAGCATCTCACTGCGCCCCCTCTTCCTGAACACTGCAGCACGCGCGAAGTGGCGCAAGCGCTGGGGCTGGCAGTGCGTTCGGTGCAACTCATGGTGGATCGTGGAGAACTGCAAGCATGGAAAACCCCGGGGGGCCACCGCCGCCTTGTGCGGCTGGTGCTGGGACACGATTTTCCCCAGGTTGATTTGCATGTAGCTGACGACGGCATCATCGGCCTGGCCATGGCCGGGCAACTGCAGCCCGACCTGTTGCTGGTGGACATCCTGCTGCCGGGCATTGACGGTGCCACCCTGATCGCCCGCCTGCGCAGCCACCCGCAGTTCCAGCACAGCCGCCTCATTGTCGTCACCTCGCTGGACGAGGTGCAACGTGCGCCCTACGCCTTTGCCTTGGCCGATCTACCCGTGGTGCACAAACCCCGCTTGGTGCAAGAGCTGCCCCTGCGGCTGAAACAAGCCCTGGCCCTAGCATGACCCCCCAACCTTCACCACCGTGCGTACTGCTGCTGGAGGACGACCCCTCCATCCAGCGCTTTGTGCAACTGGCCCTGGAGGAACTGCCCCTGCAACTGCATTGCTGCGCCAGCATGGCCCAGGCCCGCGACCTCTTGCGCACACTGCCGGTGCAACTGCTGCTGTCCGACCTGCACCTGCCCGACGGATCGGGGCTGGCCCTGTGCCAGGAATTGCAGGCCACCGCCAGCCGTCCTGCGCCGCTGATCGTGGTGTTCAGCGGCGGTATCGATACCTTGCTGGAGCAGCAATTGCGGCGCAGCGGTGTCTGGCAGGTGCTGCACAAACCGGTGCCCCTGGGGCAATTGGTGCAGTGCGTGGAGCATGCCCTGTCCGGGCCGCTGCCCAGCAGCCCACCGGACAGCCACACAGCGGCACCCACCGACCCGGTTCACGCTTTTTTTAACGGCAACCAGGCACTGTTTACTGCCTACCGCGCGACATGCCTGCAGCAATTCCCACGCGATCTATTGGCCGGCGACCAAGCGGCCCACCAAAGTGATTACGCCGCACTGCGCCATCTGGGGCACAGCCTGAAATCGGTGCTATCCATACTGGGCCATCCCCTGCCCGCACAGCTGGCCCGTACTTTGGAGGAGCAGGCCGGTGCCGACTCACCGGAGGCAGCCCGGCGTCGGCCAATGCGTCGCGCAGCCCGGCGATGTCGGTGTTGTAGACCCGCCGGTGCTTGCCGAACACGACCGTGTTGGCCACCCCGGTGAGCACCACGTCGTCGTCGGGAATGCCGGATGCCGCCGCGGCCTCCTTCAGCGGCATGGTGACGCTCAACCCGCGCCACGATCCGTCCAGCCCGTCGACGAAGCCGGCGAACTGTGCCGGCTGCAGTTCGGCCCGCCCGTACTCCCAGTCCAGCCCTAGATAGGCGTAGGCCGCCGCGTGGATGGCCGGGGAGAGCGAGTGGTCGATCGGCGAGCCGAGGACGGCGGCGCGGTGTTTCATGCGCACTTCTTCTTGTTCTCGGCGCTGGCCAGGCACCACTGCTGCAGCTGCGCCACCGCCTTCTGGTGTTCGGCGTAGGTCTCGGAGAAGACCGTCTCGCCGGTGTCCAGGTTGATCGGGACGAAGTACAGCCACTTGCCGTCGGCCGGGCTGAGCGCCGCCTCCATCGCCTTCTTGGCCGGGGCCGTGATCGGTCCGGGCGGCAGTCCCTTGAACTTGTAGGTGTTGTAGGGCGAGTTGCTCTTGCGCTCGGCGGCGGTCGTCCACACCGTCCCGGTCTTCTTGGCGGCGAACGCGACGGTGGCGTCGGACTGCAGCGGCGTGCCCTTGGCCAGCCGGTTGTAGAAGACCCGGGCGACCTTCGCACGATCCTCGTCGCGGAACACCTCGCGCTCGATGATGCTGGCCATCACCAGCACGTCGTACGGCTTGTGGCCGAGGCTGTCGGAGCGCTCCTCGAAGGCCAGGTCCTGCAGCGTCTTGTTGAACTGGGTGATCGGCAGCTTCAGCACCGACGCGGCGGTGGGCTTGAGCGGCAGGTTGTAGGTGTCGGGGAAGAGGAAGCCCTCGTTGCTCTTCCCGATCCACTTCGGCAGGCCCAGCGCCTTGCGGTTCTTCAGCGCCGCCTGGAAGTCCTTCTCGGACACCTTGGTGGACTCGGCCAGCGAGGTGAGCACCTCGGACAGCCGCAGCCCCTCGCGGATCTGGAACTGGTTCTTGATCTGGTTGGCCGGGTCGAGCAGCATCTGCAGCGCGGTCTTCGCCGGGATCTGGGTACGCATCTTGTACAGCCCGTACTGGATCTTGCGCACGTTCGGGTCGGACGCCGCCGCCCGGTCGAACGCCTTCGCGGTGCGGATCACATCCGAGGCGAGCAGGATGTCGGCGATCTTCTTGGTGGACGCCCCCTGCGGGATCTCGATCACCACATCGGCGGTGCCCTCGGGGTCGACGTAGTCCTCGACGGTCCGGTAGGCCATCCAGGCGTCGTGCACCTTGCCGTACACGAACCAGCCGCCGCCGATCAGCACGCCAAGGGAGAGCACCACGGCGATGGCGCCGCGGACCCGGTACCAGACCTCCTTGGGCAGCCAACGGCCGGTCTCCGGATCCCGCAGTTCGCGGAAGGGGTTCGCCATACTCACTGTCCTTCGTTCATCACGCCGGTTCTCCGGGCGCGGCCGAGGTCGATCGCTCCACCGCCAGCGCCTGCTCCAAGATTGCCACGGCCGCCGCCTGGTCGATGATGGCGCGCTGGCGCCGGGCGTCCTTCCCGGCCGATCTCAGCCGCCGGCCGGCGTCCGCGGTGGTCAGCCGCTCGTCGAAGAACCGCCAGCCGATCGCCGGGTGCGCGGCGATCACGGACGCCGCCGCCTCCCGGACCTGGGCCGCGGCGAGACCCTCCGCCCCGGACAGCGTCCGGGGCAGCCCGATGATCACCTCGAACGGCTCGTACTCGGCGAGCAGTTGCGGCAGCCGGCGGGCGGCGTCCGCGGTCGGCACGGTCTCGACCGGGTAGGCGAGCATGCCGTCGGGGTCGCAGGCGGCCACCCCGATCCGGGCCTTGCCCCAGTCGAGCGCCAGCCGGACGCCCCGGCGGAACGCGGGCGCGGTCAAAGGGCGGCCACCGCATCACGGACGGCGTTCAGCGCCTCGGTCACGGCCGGGCCCGACTTCGGGCCGCCGCCCTGGGCGAAGTCGTCCTTTCCGCCGCCTCGGCCACCGAGTTCGGCTGCCCCGACACCGACCAGCCTGCCGGCGCGGGCACCCCGGGTTCGGGCCGCCTCGTTGGTGGCCACGGCGATGGCCGACTTGTCGTCGGAGGAGTTCACGATGGCCACCACGGAGGCCTCGGCGCCCAGTTCGGTGCGGACCGCCAGCGCGAGCGTGCGCAGGTCGGCCCCGGTCGCACCCTTGACCCTGTCGAGCACCACCCGGAAACCGTTGACGACGACCGCCCGGCGGGCGTACTCCTCCGCGACCCTGACCAGCTCGCGATTGCGGAACTCCTCGATCTGCTTCTCGGCCGCCTTCAGCTGGGCCAGCAGCTTCTCGACCCGGTCGGTCAGCTGATCGGGCTGGGTCTTGAGCGTGTCGGACAGCGTTGCGACGAGCGCCCGCTCGGCCGC
>JAANMX010003138.1_pt1 | contig 15047 bp, 9 predicted proteins | sample 7279681 | NCBI WGS metagenome assembly JAANMX01 (sample SAMN14094542, study PRJNA606508) | bioreactor metagenome | isolation source: A lab-scale SPAN reactor treating ammonium-rich wastewater day 351 | place: Ireland: Galway | collected 2018-01-01
GAGCTGCTGGTACGGAATTACTATCAGATGGGCGGCATGCGCTCCTACTGGGTCAGGGAAAGACTGGCCGCCGATGATCAGGCGGACAGGCCCTGACCCCGCACCATCTCTCTCACCGTCTACACTTCCCCTCCCATGGAGCCTAAGATGCCTTGATCAAGGTGGGCGAGTGCTCCAGTCCAGAATCCAAAGGAGGTTTTCCATGAAGTCAATTTCCAGAAGAAATTTCATCAGCAAATCGGCTGTCGCCGCTGTCGGGGCGGGACTGGCCGGCCAGGCAGTGACTGCTCTGGCAGAGGATGCGAAGGTGTCGGCCAATGACAAAATATCAGTCGCACTGATCGGCTGTGGCGGACAGGGACGCGCCGATCTGAATGCCTTCCTGCGCTCTCCCGAGATCGAGTGCCTGGCCCTTTGCGATGTCGATCCCACTCATCTCGAAAAAGCCCAGAAGGGTGTCGAAGACAAAACAGGCAGAAAACCGGATGGCCACAAGGATTTTCGGGAAATTATCGACCGCAAGGATATCGATGTGGTCATCGTGGCCACTCCCGATCACTGGCACCCGATCCCGACCATGCTGGCCTGCCAGGCGGGCAAGGATGTCTATGTCGAAAAACCTCTGTCGGTTTCCATCGGAGAAGGGCGTGCCATGGTCAAGGCTGCCCGCAAGCACAACCGTGTGGTTCAGATGGGCACCCAGCAACGCAGCGCCGGGCATTTCAAGGATGCGGTCGCCTTTGTCAAATCAGGCGAGCTTGGTAAAATCCGGCTGGTTCGGACCTGGGCCTATCTCGACTGGAAGGGCGAGCTTCCCAAGGTCGAAGACAGTGATCCTCCCGAGGGAGTCGATTATGACATGTGGCTCGGGCCAGCCCCCAAGCGCCCCTTCAACAAGCGCCGCTTCCATTTCGATTTCCGCTGGTACTGGGATTACTCCGGGGGTCTGATGACCGACTGGGGCGCTCACATGATCGACATCGCCAACATGGGCATGGATGTCATCTCTCCCAAATCCGCTCTCTCGATCGGCGGCAAGAATGGCTACCCGGATGATGCCATGGAAACCCCGGACACTCAGCAGGCCATCCTGGAATACGATGGCTACACCATGATCTGGGAGCATGCCCTGGGCATCGGCCGTGGCCCCTGGGATCGCGAGCATGGGATCGCCTTCCATGGCAACAATGGCATCCTGGTGGTCGATCGGAATGGCTGGGAGGTCTTCTCGGAAACCGATGCTGTCAAGAAAGCCCGTGAATTCAAAATGAAGCCGGTCCCGCACCATTCCGCATCCGAAGATTTCCACATGGCGCATGTCCAGAACTTCATCGACTGTGTGAAAAGCCGTGAGAAACCAAACTCCGATGTCGAAATCGGACACAACTCGATGATCGCCTGCCATCTGGCGAACATTGCCTTGCGAACCGGACGGCGGATCATCTGGGATCGGGAAAAAGAAGAAATTGTCGGTGATCCCGATGCCCAGAAATATGTCCTTCGTCCCTACAGGGAGCCTTGGAAACTGCCCGAGGTCTGACACTCAGGAGGGGACAATCGCCTGAGCTCCTGTCCGAAGGCACAGTCAACTCAAATCATCTGGGGGGTGGCCAGCCAGCCACCCCCTCTTTCTTCGCTGAAAGACCTTTCCGATTTGAGAGCCAGCTCCTCCTGGAAAATTCCGGAGGCTGAAGCCGGTTCTTTCAGGATTAAAATCCAGATGGAAACCTTCCGGAATAAAAGTAGCAGAATCCCTATTGTTTGCCTGTGCGGGAATGATATAGTTCTTCTTAATGTAAGTCTTGAAGTTCAACTTAATTGGAGGAACCCCATGAAATTCGGAAAAATCAGCACCGTGATGTCACTCGTCGTGATCCTGACCCTGAGCCTCTTCACCATCGGATGTGGTGGATCTGAGCCAGCCAAACCAACACCGCCACCACCGGCGGCTCCAGCAGCACCGGCAGCTCCTGCGGCACCAGCAGCACCGGCTGAGCCTGCCGCTCCAGCGGCACCGGCAGCTCCAGCAGGTGCGGTTTCCGGAGCAACCAAGTAACAGAGTTGAACGATTCCGGCGCTTGACAGCTGCGCTGACCAGATTCACTGATCAAGCGGTGGTCTGATTCGCACCGGCAATCCTCAACCATACTGATGGAAGCGTGACTCGATCCGGGGTTTCCACTCCGGGTCGAGTTTTTTTATGAGAGATATCCACGATCGGCTCCATCCCGGAAGGCTTCCCTTGTCCACCTGATCTTTTGCTGCTGAAATTCCGCTATAAGCAGAATCTGGCAAAGACAATCCCGAGCCGGACAGCCACAAGTCCCAGGAACACACTCCCGAAGATATTAGCCATCGCCAGGAACCAGCCCCCATCCTCTAATAACGCATGGGTTTCATATTCAAAAGTGGAAAAGGTGGTATAGGCTCCGAGAAATCCGACTGCCAGCAGCAATCGGATCTGGTCGGATGATGGAAAGTACTTGTCACCTACCAGGGTCGCCAGAACTCCGAGAATAAAGGAACCGGAGACATTGATGATGAAAGTTCCATAAGGGAATGAAATCCCAAGCAGACTCGCACTGAATCGAGCCAGCAGGTAACGGCAGATCGAGCCGAAAAATCCACCGATCCCGACCAGAGCACACGCATACATTTCCCTCATGTTTTCTCTCCGGCAATATAACGGATCACCTCAACCTTTTCCGTGGTGACCAACCCTTCCTGAACCATTTCATCAATGACAGGCATGAAGGCGGCGGTCTTTCCTGAAATTCATAATCCCTTGGAAGAGCGTGCCGTCGGCCAGGTTTTGAGAGCAGTATGGTAGCGATTTGCGGGTTTGATTCAATTCGACTTTGTTCGGAATCAAGAAGGGAAGAGCACCAATTTGGGCCACCAGGGACTCGAACCCTGAACCAACGGATTAAGAGTCCGCTGCTCTACCACTTGAGCTAGTGACCCGTTCGGTTTGTATCCGTTTTCGGCTACGTTGTCAACTGTTCAGAAATCGTTCCCGGGGGCTTGAGTTTCCATCCCGGATACGGAAACCTTCCACCAATTCCCTTTTCCTGATGGAGGCCTTTTTTCATGACCACCGAACGAAAAACCATCCATGTCGTCTGCAATTCCCACTGGGACCGCGAGTGGGTTTATCCCTTCGAGGAAACCCGCCTTCTGCTGATCGACTTCATGGACAACCTGCTCAAGCTGCTCGATACCGATCCCGATTTTCATTCCTTTACATTCGATTCCCAGACTGTCGGGATCGAGGATTATCTCGAGCTGCGCCCTGAAAAACGTGAAACCATCGAAAAGCATGTCCGCTCCGGCAAACTGATTGTCGGTCCATGGTATTCGCTGCCGGAAGAATACATTGTCAATGGAGAATCGCTGGTCAGAAACCTGGTGCTCGGCCATCAGGTCGCTCAATCACTCGGGAAGGTCTCCAAGATCGGCTACACCCCGTTCAGCTATGGCCAGACCTCCCAGATGCCGCAGATTTACCAGGGCTTCGATATCGACACGATCATTTTTTACCGCGGCATCAACACACCCAAAAGTGAGTACATCCTGGAAGGGCCGGATGGCAGCCGCCTGCTGGGCATGAGATTCGGCTGCATGAGCCGCTTCAGCTACTACATTTATGTCTATCGGGTGCTTAGATATGGCTCGGATAATGTCTATGCCCGTTATGACTGGGACCGCGGAGCCGCCCCTTTCCGCCTGGCTTCGGAACGCAACCCGCGGGGCCATTACTACATACTCGATAACGACAAGAAACAATGGAACAATGCACCGATTCGTGAGCAGCTGCTCAAACTGGTGGAAGATGAATCGAAGCATTTCTCCACCAGCCACATCTGCTGCATGCAGGGATTTGACTCTTCCGACCCCGACCCGAAAGAAAGCGAAATCCTGAAGTTGTGCCAGGAGCTGCTGCCGGAGCACACCATTCAGTTCTCTACCCTTGAAACCTATATGGAGGCGATGCGCCGTGAGGTCAAAGATCCGACTGTTCTGACTGGTGAAAGCCGCGATCCTGGATCCACCGGAAAATGGACCCACCTGTTCGGTGATGTGATCAGCGCACGCCCCCGCCTGAAACGCGCCAATCACCGTGCAGAGGTGAATCTGCAGCGCCTGGCGGAACCCTGGAGCCTGATCGGCTCCCTGGTGGGGGGAGAGTACCTCAAAACGGCGCTGGATCGCGCCTGGCGCCTGCTTCTCCAGAATCACCCCCATGACACCATCACCGGCGGCGGAATCGATCAGATGGAAAAAGATTCTCATTTCCGCTTCGATCAGATCGATACCATCTCCCAGGGCCTTGCCCGAAGAGGTTTGCAAGCGGTTCAGATCGCCATCGACAACTCCGACCTTTCACCCCGAGACAGTGTTCTGACTGTTTTCAATGCCTGCCCCTTCCCACGCTCCGGTGTCGTCTCCTGCTATATTGATATGCCTCAGAATATGGATTATGAGGCCTTTGCTCTGGTCAGTCCGGATGGCAAAGAACGCATCCCGCTGCAGACCAAAGAGCGTTTCCCGGCGGGAGTGCTGGTTCGCAACCTCCAGGATATCTCCATCGAGCTGCGTGTTGACCGGGTCTTCTGCCATGCAGCGGTGGGCGAGATCCCGGCTTTTGGATATAAGACCTATCACATTGTTCGTGCGGATGCTTTTCCATGCCTTCCCCCGACCCTGGCCCCGGAATCACAGGTGCTCGAGAATGAATTTCTGCGTGTCGCATTCAACCCGGATGGAACTCTGAATCTGCTGCACAAAGAAACTGGCCATGAATACTGCGGGCTGCATTACCTCGAAGATACCGGCGAGACCGGCCACTCCTGGGTGCACATGGAACCGGAATCGAATCTCACCCTCACTTCGCATGGTTTCCCATGCTCGATAGCTCTCGAAGAAGCAGGGCCGCTGCTGGCACGGATGCGTGTCGATTATTTCCTCGAAATCCCCGAGAGTGTCGAAGATGAACCCGGCCTGGATTTCCGTGAAGGGGACATGAACCACACACGCCGCACCCAGGCAACAAAAAAGATGGCCGTCACCAGCCGCTTCACTCTGCGTGCAGGTTCGAGGCGGCTGGATGTGACCACCTCATTCGACAATCAATGCAAACACCACCGTCTCCGTGTCGTTTTCCCAACCCGGCTGGAATGTGACCGGACCGATTCCGAAGCGGGATTCGATGTCATTTCCCGTGATATCCATGTCAAAGAGGGAAATGCCTATTACGGCCGCCCCAACCCGCAATATCCGATGCACCGGTTCGTGGATATGAGCGATGGAGCGAAAGGCCTGGCGATTCTCAACAACTCCGGGCTTCGGGAGTATGAAGCCATGGATCGAAACGAACGTCCTCTGGCGATCACCCTTCTGAGGGCTTTTACCTTCCGGAATTCACCGGTGTTCGGACGCTGGGAAACCTGTCCTGAAATGGAAATGGCCCAATGCCTTGGGTCTTATGAGTGGACCTACAGCATCTACCCCCACAAAGGAGACTGGACAGAAGGGGTCTATGGGCAGGCCGAAGACCTGAACCTCCCACTGGAGGTAGCTCAGGCAGGCCCGCATGAAGGACATCTGCCCAAAAGCCTGTCTTTCATCGAAGTTTGTGGAAAGAACCTTCAGATTGCTGCCCTCAAACAGGCTGAAGATCGGCCAGGCTCCATTGTCCTGCGCCTGTTCAATCCAACTGAGCAGGCGGTTGAAGGAGCCATCCGCCTGTTTAAACCGATACATGAAGCCTGGCTGCTGAATATGAATGAAGAACGCCGCGAAAAACTTAACAGCAAAGGTGAAACCCTCTCCATCCAGGTTCCGAAAAAGAAAATTATGACTGTCGAACTGGTGCTCTGACAGTTCTTCGAAAAGTAAAATGGCCGATGGGATGACATCACGTGAAAGATTGATGGCCACCCTTCGGGGTGATCCGGTGGATCGTCCAGCCGTTTCATTCTATGAAATCGGCGGGATTCCGATGGATCCATCGGATCCGGATCCCTTCAATATTTACAATGATCCCTCCTGGCAACCATTACTTTCACTTGCCGAGGAAAAAACCGACCTGATCCGGATGCGGTCTCCCCACATGCAGCCCTCCCCGGACAACTGCCACGATGAATTTTTCCGGTCACACAGGGAGATTGTGAATGGCAGCTGGATTACCCGCAATGAACTTCACATCTGCGGCAGAACTCTGGCCGAAGTGATTCGACGCGATCCCGGCATCGATACCAACTGGACCATCGAACACCTGCTCAAGAGTCTCGAGGATCTCGAACTCTACCTGCAGGTTCCGGATGAGGCTTTTGAGTGGATCCCCACTGTCAACAACCTGATCGAGAGCGAACAGGAGGTGGGTGAACGCGGGATTGTCATGGTCGATACCTCCGATCCCCTCTGCAATGCCGCAGCCCTCTTCTCCCTGCAGGATTATCTGCTGGTGGCATTCCACCGCCCGGATCTGTTCCACCGGCTGCTGGAGAAGTGCTCACGCGCCCTCTATCCCCGGATCGAAAAAGTCAGCCGTGAATTCCCCGGCAGGCTGTGGCGGATCTATGGCCCTGAATACGCCACTGTTCCTTACCTGCCGCCACGGCTTTTCGAGGAGTATGTGGAGCGTTATACCACACCGATTGTACAGGCCATTCAAGCCCATGGAGGCTATGCACGCATCCATTGCCATGGACAAATCCGGGATGTGCTCCCATCGATCAGCCGGATGAATCCCGATGCCCTCGATCCGATCGAGCCGCCAGCGCAAGGGGACATTTCACTCCGTGAAGTTCGTGAACAATATGGGGATCAAATGGTTCTTTTTGGAAATATTGAGGTGAGCGATATCGAGAATATGGATCCCGCGGAATTTGAAGCAAAAGCCCGCCAATCCATCCATGAGGGAACTGCGGGGACCGGCCGAGGGTTTATCCTGATGCCGACCGCCTCTCCCTATGGGCGAACCATTACCGGGAGAACCCTGCTGAACTATCTCACATTAATCCGGCTGATCGGGGCCTGATTTTCCCATGCTGATAGGCTTGACCGGGAAGTTCGAAGCGGTGACTATCTCTCTTTGGTGCATTTTCCCGGCGTTTCAATGCGAGAAGTGCCCCTTTCGGTAACTTCATACCAGGAGTGTGTTCAACGCCCCGTGTTTCGATCCGTCAACATCCCACCCGATCTCCTGAAGATCGTGAATTCCGACACCTGGTTTTCTCCTGAAGGGCCAAATGCCTCAGTTCTTGCCCTCACCTACACTGGAGTCATCACCTTTATCAGCCTGATCGGGCTGTTTCTCTACAGAATCGCGGTCACCGACCATGTCGGGAATGAAATCCAGTCCATGCGCGATCGTTTGAGCCGGGTATTCCACTCCACCCTGGTCGTGCGCCTGTGCATGCTGCATATGCTCCTGGTGATCCCTCTGATTTTTTATGTCAACACCAAAGAGCATTACTGGACCTCCAAGCATACCACGCTGCTTTTTATGGCCTGCCTGGGTTTGGGGGGATGGTTTGCAGTGAGGGGATCGGTTCCACGCTTCCGGATGCCTTATACCTGGCCGATTGCGCTGATCACTTTGGGCGGGTGTCTCTCGATGTTCTGCGCGGTGAATATCGCCGAAGGAATGGGCGATCTGTTCGCAATTTTTGCCAGCGCAGCTTTGACCTTTCTGGCCACCCAGGTTTTCAGCACCTCCAAGCGCCTTCACCTGGTGGGTATCATCTTCGCCACTGTCGGGTTGTGCATGTCCATGTATGGGCTTTGCCAGGCGTACCTGCTGCTGCCGCTCGATTTTGTTTATGCCCTGGATACCCGTGCACCGGTCTCCACCATCGGAAACAAGAACTATGCAGCTTATTTCCTGGACTTGAGCATCCCCATTACAGTGGCCCTGGCGATCTGCCGCCGCAACCCGCTGCAGACCATTTTCGCCCTGATCATCTACTTCATCTGCCGCTGGCACTTCGTCCTGTGTGATACCCGTGGTGGAACCATCAGCATGACTGTGGGAATCCTGCTGACCACCCTTGTTGTCGCAAAATATCATGGGGCACGATTCCGCCTGTTTCTCTACCTGATTCTGCTCGAACCACTCCTCTGGTCGGCAGTCAATGCCCCCGACCTCCATTATGCCGACACCCAGTATTGGGGGCGCATGTTGAACCTTGGGGGCGACCGCCGCGCCATCAATGTCGCTGCGCAAAAGGTCTGGGCTTCCGCACCGGAAGAACTGCGCAATGCCCTCACCGCCGGACACCTCACCCAGTGGTTCATGAAGGGGAATGAATACCTGCTCGGCCTGCAGTGGCGTGTTCCGGCATTGCTGTGCGGGATCATTCTGGCTCTCGGGATCTTCTGGTTACTGGTGACACGGATCAAAGACTGGCGGATTCACCTCGGTGGGGCTGCAGTGCTGGCCTTCCTGCCTTACTGGTTCGTGGTCTGGGGAACATTCCCGAACAATATCGCCAACTCACACAATGTTCAGATGATCGTCACAGGTGTCGAACAGGCCGATATCCCTTACAAGGAAATCGCCTCACAGATCATTGGCCAGTATGCTCCCGATATCCTGCGGGCTGCGATTCCCTATAACAACACCTTCCTCGCCAAACAGGTGGATGTCGCCGCCATGTTCTCATTTTCACTGCTCATGTGCATGGTGGTCTTTCTTCTGTTTCGATGGTTTGACCGTGAGGAGGGATGGCTGCCGGGGCTGGCGTGCATTTCAACCATTTCGCTGTGGTATCTGGTGTACCTCATGCTGGGCGCAGAAGGCCGTCCCATCGCCCACATGTTCAAACTCCTTTTTTCACCACTCAGCCATGCCTGGCCGATCGAACTGCAGCACCTGACAAAACATTACAGCCTCCTGGCCCTTGTCTTCAGCGCATTCTCGTTCGCCATGGTCAGCCTGATCAGCCTGGGGTTCGCGATTATTTCCATGCAATACATTCCGGCCCATTTCTCCGAGAAAGAAACCCGAGACCTGGCCAGCAAAGGGATTCAGTATGGAAAGATTGCAGCCGGGGTCCTGGTGGTCCTTCTGCTGCTTGGTGTGTGGTTCCATCCACGCATTGTGAGGGTCCGCCAGGAAATTTACCGCACCTCGGATGAGGGAATTGTGCGCGCCCTTTTCCATGGAGCTCATGCCTATTTCAATACCCAGGGGCAGATAAAAGGTGAAGACATGGATGGCCCGATCGGGTTCCGCCTGGAGATCTACCAGGGGACTCTTCGCAAAATGCGTGATAATCCCATCCTCGGGGTTGGGCCTGGAAATTTCAAAGTCATCAACCCTCACCCCAAATACGAGACTGCGCTTGAAAGGCGAATTCTCGGAAAAGAGGTCCTTGGAAGGCATCCCCATAATGACTTCCTCGAAGATGCCACCGACAGCGGCAGCATTGCCCTGCTCGGAATGATCTGGCTGTTTGGTGTCTGTGGGCTGATCCTGTTTCGCTGTCTGCGCTTCATTCATCCCCCCAGCAATGGATCGGATATTTTCACCAACACCATCACCTGGGGATTTGTCTGGGCCATGACAGCCATTGTCATCCATGCCCAGTTCGAAATGCCACTGCTGCAGCCTTCTTCCACTTATCCGGCCTGGATGCTGCTGGGCATCTGCTACCAGCTCTGGAGAATCCAGCGACGCAGGGCACTGGCTGTACGCCTCGATTCGCCACTGCTGCTCAGCACAAGCAACGAGCTGCTGGCCGAAAAAGTGCTTGGAGATAAAAAAATTGAACTGGGCAGCGCGGCGGTTTATGAACTCCCTCCGGTCAGGCCGGAAGCCTCCATGCCCTGGAGTGGAATGCCAGGCTGGATTTCCTGGCCGGTTGTCGGAATTGTCGTGACACTCCTGATGGGAAGTGTTTTGATGCGCCAGTTTGTCGGTGAAATGTGGCTGCGCTGGGGGATGATCTTCAGCGAACCTGGTGTTGAACGCTACGACTATGTCTTCAAATGCATGGACAAATCCGAGCATATCTACCCGCTCGAAATGGAAACCAATTACATCCTTGGAAGATACTGCATCGATGCGACCTCAAAAGTGTTCCGTGCCTGGCAGATCAAAAACCGCCCGGATATCTTCAGTGAGGCGGAGCGGGCCGAAAACGAGAAAGACATCCAGGAAATCCGTCGGCAATACCAGCTCGATGTCGACAAGATCGTGGATTATGCCCAGCTCGGCATCGATGTGCATAAGCGCGATATTTTCATGAATCCGAACTACAAATGGGCTCATAACAACATGGGTGTCCTTTATGACAAAATGACCCAGATTTATGACACCCTGGCGGTTAACGCCAAAGACCCGGCACAAAAGGCCGAATACCTGAGCGAAGCACGTGAAGCGGAACAAAGCTCACGCAACTGCTACAGCATCGCCCTCGAAATCGATGACCTTCAGGTGTATGCACTGTATAACCTGGGGCATGGGGCGCTCCGTGATAACAACCTGGCGCTGGCGGTCAAGTATTTCGAACGCACCCTGCTGGCCGATCCCAATCGAGGCGATGTCAACTTCTTCATCGCCAAATGCCGATTCGGGCTGCATGACCTTGCCGGTGGCCTTGAATCCCTTGAAAAACTCTTCGCCTGGACCGATATCCGCAAAAGCAACAAGATAGACGATTACCAGAAGCGGGAAGCCGAATCGCTCCTTCAGGAACTGGCCCGATTCTCTGTCACATCCGGTGATCCATCCATTGGATATCGTGCATCACAGATATTATCCAAGCGATACGACCGTTGCACCTATCTCCCGCTGCTGGCTCATGCTGCTGTCGACTCAGGGAGCGCCGAGGAAGCTCTCGGCCTAGTCAACACGACTCTTTCAGAGTGTGGCAACAAGATTTCCTCCGAGGTGGTGTTTGCCCAGGCAAAGGCCTACTGCCTGTTGAAAAATGCCACCGCTGCAATCAGCTCCCTGGATACCCTGATGCGTTCTGGAGCTGGTGAGATCTTCCGGCCTGAAATCACACGCGATAAAGCCTTCGACCTGATCCGCGAGCAGCCGATTTACCGCAATATCATGAAAGCCAAAGTAGCGCCCAAACCGGCGCCGAAACCCGCGGTTCAACCGGTACAGCCACCGATTGCAGCACCTCCGCAACCTCCCGCACCGGCCGAGGCGAAACCGGAAGTCAAAACAGAGACCGCTGCGGTTCAGCCCCAGCAGGCTTCACCGGCTCCATCCGCCCCGGTTCATAACAGCAGCCCGCCAAAATAAAGAAATTGAGATCCCGGGTGGCTCTTCCATGAGCCACCCGGATGAATAGGCTTATTGGCGCATTGCTGTTTCCGTTCCCTTCAACGTCATTCTCGCGAAAGCGGGAATCCAGTATCTATCCGGTGAGCCTGGAGTTCCCGGGCGCCATGAATGTCGCCCCTGCACCTGGGAGGAGCCTATTCCCATGCATCTGCTTCTGGCTCCCCGGTCAAGCCGGGGATGACGGTTTGCAGGTTGGGGATGATGGTTTGTAGATAGGGTATCTGGAGCACTTGGGCTTGGGATTCCCCCGAATCCCGGAAATATGGTACAATTACCCATTCATGCGCGGAGAGGTTCTCTCAGTCCTCTCGATCGAAGGAACAAACCCCTTCAATGATCAGAATCTTTCTGTTCCGGACAAAACTGCTCTCACAGCAATTTGCCCGGACTGAAAGGACCGCTCCCGTAAAAAGCGAGTGAGCCGTTTTCCCCAAGCTCCGCTGAAAACTTACCCATATATGAAGAGGAGTGATCCACTATGCCGTTAGTACCCATGAAGCAGGTCCTCGATGAAGCCGCCAAAAAAGGCTATGGAGTCGGGGCTTATAATGTCAACAACATGGAACAGATTCAGGCCATCATGCGTGCCGCCAGTGAAACCAAATCGCCGGTTATCATTCAGGCTTCACGCGGAGCTTTACAGTACTCGAACCTGATCTACCTCCAGAAGCTGATGGAGGCCGCCGCCATCGAGAATCCGGATATCCCCACTGTCATGCACCTTGACCATGGCAACTCGCTGGACACCTGCAAAACCGCGATCGGCCTCGGCTTCACCTCGGTGATGATCGATGCCTCCCTGGAGGCTGATGGAAAAACCATAGCCTCCTATGAATACAATGTCGAAACCACACGCAGTGTTGTCGAGTATGCCCATGAACGCGGTGTGACTGTGGAAGCCGAGCTGGGCTGCCTGGGTGGCATCGAGGATGGCCATGGAGCCGGGATTGCAGTCGATGATGCAACCCATCTCACCGACCCGGACCAGGCGGTTGAATTTATCCAGAAGACCGGCTGCGACTGCCTGGCAGTGGCCATCGGCACCAGCCATGGCGCTTATAAGACCATGCGCTATGACAAAGAAGGCAATGCCCTGCCCCCGCGCCTGGCGCTGGATCGTGTCGAGCAGGTCGAGCAGAAGTTAGCCGCCGCGGGGTATCCCAATTACCCCCTGGTCATGCATGGCTCTTCCAGCGTGCCTCCCGAGCTGGTGGACATTGTCAACAAGTATGGCGGGAAAATGAAAAAGACCATGGGCATCCCCATGCAGGATATCCAGTGGGGCATCCAGCGCGGAGTCCGCAAGATCAATGTGGATACCGATGGACGCATCGCCATTACCGGCGCAATCCGCAAAGTCTTTGCCGAAACTCCTGAAAAATTCGATCCGCGCGATTATCTCAAACCGGCGCGTGAAGCCCTCTACGAGCTCATCAAACAGAAGATGATCGACTTCAGCACCGCCGGCCATTCCGGGGATTACAAGTGCATGAGCCTTGAGGAAATGGCCAGAACCTACAAAAAGTAAAATCCGTTATCGCTTCTTCTGAAGCGATGAAGTCAACTCCCCGGGGCACCCTGAAGTGCCCCGGGGAGTTTTCATTTCAGGGGTGGGAACTGGAGACTGTGGTTTCTGCAGCCGGCCTTTTTTTCTGCTCAAGGTAGTTCAGAGCCTGGACATAAGCACGCGCGCTGGTGGTGATGATATCCGGGCCGGATGCACGGCTGATGGCGCGATAAGGGCCTTCTTCAAGGGTCAAGGTCACATTTCCCTGGGCATCGGTCCCTCCGGTGATGGCCGCGATCCGGTAATCCACCATCCGGCTCGGGGTGCCGGTAATTTTTTTGATGGCATTGCAGACAGCATCGACCGGCCCATCACCTGTTGCGGTTCCCTCGAGTATCTCCTCTCCCTTGCTGAGGGTTACGATCGCACGCGGCGTTTCCTTCAGGCTGGTGACAGTCTGGAGGTACTCGAGCTGGTAGGCCTCAGCCCCCTGGGCCATATCGACATTCTGGACACGGATCGCAATCGCCTCGAGATCCTCGTCGAAGATCTCCTTTTTCAAATCTGCAAGGTCTTTGAATTCGGCGAAAGCATTCTCTATCTGGTCCGGCGAAAGATCGAATCCAAGTTCGCGGATTCGATTGATAAAGGCATGCCTGCCGGAGTGTTTGCCCATGACCATGCTGATCCCGCGCCAGCCGACTGATTCAGGGGTCATGATCTCATAAGTGTTCTTGTCTTTGATCATGCCATCCTGGTGAATGCCGGCTTCATGCGCAAAGGCATTGCCACCCACAACCGCCTTGTTGGGCTGAACCACGATTCCAGTCAGATTGGATACGAGACGGCTGGCACGAAAAATCTTTTCGGTTCGAATCCCGGTCTCGAAACCGAAGAATTCCTGGCGGGTCCTGAGGTTCATCACAAATTCTTCAAGGGACCCATTGCCGGCACGCTCGCCGATTCCATTGATGGTGCACTCCACCTGACGTGCACCGGCCCGGACAGCTGCAAGGCTGTTGGCGACTGCGAGGCCGAGATCATTGTGGCAGTGCACACTGATGACCGCCTGATGAACATTGGGAACATGCTCGAAGACATACTCGATCAATCCCCCGTATTCCCAGGGGTTGCTGTATCCGACCGTATCGGGAATGTTGATAGTCGAGGCTCCCGCTTCGATGGCGCGTTCGACAATCTCACAGATATAGTTCCGGTCGGTTCTGGCCCCATCTTCGGTTGAAAACTCGACATCCTCGCAATAATCGCGCGCCCGCTTGACCGCATCCACCGCAATCTGGATCACCTGCTGCGGGCTTTTGCGAAGTTTCTTTTCGAGGTGAATCTGGCTGGTGGCGATGAAGGTGTGAATCCGTGGTTTGGGATTTACCTGGACCGCTTCCCAGCAACGGTCGATATCGGCAGCAAGCGCCCGCGCAAGCCCGCAAATAGTCGGCCCCTGGATCTTTTCGGCAATCGCACGGACCGCTTCGAAATCTCCATCAGAAGAAATCGGAAATCCCGCCTCGATGATGTCGACCCCCATTTCGGCGAGGACTGAGGCGATTTCGAGTTTCTCTGAGGTATTCATGCTGGCTCCGGGGGATTGTTCGCCATCCCGGAGGGTGGTGTCGAAGATGCGGATGTATTTGGAATCGATGGGTCTTTGAGTCATTTTCTTATCTCTCTTTCAAAGGGTGCCGCCGGTGTGAGACGGCATAGTATCGGGACGATAGCCAGGCATCGCCCTTGTGAGCCAGGTCGCTCAGGCCATCTTCATCACTGGATAGTCGTGGCATCCGTCTCACCTCCTTTCCGTATCCCTGTCCCCCCGCATCCAGGCGAGAGGGCAAAAAATTAAAAAGCCCCTGAGTTTTTCCAACCCAGGGGCGAGTTTTTCCCGCGGTACCACCCTGCTTCAGATGAAGGCTGTATCTCCTTCATCCCTCTTGAAAGCTGTCACGGGCCAACCCGTCCGCTTCTACTGAGGAGACACTCCTGTTCGCAGCGGAAGCTCCGAGGCGAGTTCGGAAGATGTTCCCCGGGCCTCACACCACAGCAGCCCTTCTCTCCTGGGGATGAAAACTTCCTACTACTCCTCATCCACGCTCTTATTTTCAACCTACCATGATGGAGCCATGGGAGTCAAGACAAAAGATTTTGAAAATCCGGCCTGTCAGAAATGGCGGATATAACGGATGTTCAATCTCTCCCCTTCCGCACGATTCTCCG
>JAANMX010003139.1_pt1 | contig 15047 bp, 13 predicted proteins | sample 7279681 | NCBI WGS metagenome assembly JAANMX01 (sample SAMN14094542, study PRJNA606508) | bioreactor metagenome | isolation source: A lab-scale SPAN reactor treating ammonium-rich wastewater day 351 | place: Ireland: Galway | collected 2018-01-01
ATGCCCGGCCTTCTGGATCTTGCGATCGGCGGAACGGCGGTCGGCACGGGCCTCAACGCACATCCTGAATTTGCGACGCGTGCCGCAGAAAAAATCGCGGAGCTGACAGGCTTGCCTTTTAAGTCGCACCCAAATAAGTTTGCCGCGCTTTCTGCGCACGACGAGATCGTGTTCGCCTCGGGCGCGCTAAAGACGCTCGCGGCTAGCTTGATGAAGATCGCGAACGACATTCGCTGGCTTGCTTCCGGCCCGCGTTGCGGCCTCGGCGAGATCTCCTTGCCCGAGAACGAACCCGGTTCGTCGATAATGCCCGGCAAGGTCAACCCGACCCAGAGCGAAGCGATGACGATGGTCGCCGTTCAGGTTTTCGGCAACGACGCGGCGATCGGGTTTGCGGGTTCGCAGGGCAATTTCGAGCTGAATGTCTTCAAGCCCGTGATGATCCACAACTTTCTGCATTCAGTGCGGCTCATTCACGATGCCTGTCACGGGTTCGTCGATTACTGCATCGCGGGCATCGAGCTCGAACGCGAAAAGATCGACCATTATCTGCGCGATTCGCTGATGCTGGTTACGGCGCTGAATCAACACATCGGTTACGACAACGCGGCGAAGATCGCGAAGAATGCTCACAAAAAAGGCATCTCGCTAAAGGAATCAGCCGTCGAACTTGGGTTGCTGTCCGCCGAGCGTTTTGACGAGCTCGTGGTCGCAGAAGAGATGACGCATCCGTAGGCGATACGAAAAAAACGGCATTGATCGCCCGACGATCCCACTCAAACATTTAACCAATGCTCAAGCGATATATGCATGCGAAAGAGCGGTATTTCGCGATGCGGGACGACAACCGCATCGTGCAGCCGTTCGCCTGGGGTGTTGAGTTCGTCGATCCCGATGCGACCGGACGCGATCCGCGAGAATTCTTTGAGGAGTTCTCGGATACAGCGATCCGCGATAGCCACGAATTCTTCTGCTCGCCGGAGATCTCGGATTTTCATCTGAACGATCGCGATCTGACGTGGACAAGCGGCATCGCAACGCCGACAGAGGAGAACAATCTTGTCCGAGCAACGTACTTCCCAAAGGTCGGAGCGAAGGCCGCCGTGCTTGTCCTGCCGCATTGGAATGCGAAAGCCGGAACTTACTTCGACCTCTGCAAGGTGTTCAACGATAGGGGATTTTCTGCCCTTCGGCTCACGCTTCCCTATCACGAAGAACGTATGCCGCCGGAACTCGAACGCGCCGATTACCTCGTTGCGCCGAATATCGGGAGAACGCTGCAGTCGCTTCGGCAATCGGTCGTCGATACACGATCGGCAGTGCGTTGGCTTCGCGAACAAGGCTACGAAAAGATCGGCCTCGTAGGCACGAGCATCGGTTCGTGCGTCGGGTTTTTCGCATTCGTACACGACCTTGCTATCAATGCCGCGGTCTTTAATCACGTTTCGGGCTACGTCGCAGACGTCGTCTGGGAAGGCCTCTCGACCTATCACGTCAAAGAAGGGCTCGGCGACAACGTCGGGTTGGATGAACTTCGCCGCTTTTGGCTGCCAATTTCGCCGATGGCATATATGGACAGGCTCGCGGCCTTGCCCGAACGGCCGCAGCGTTACATCTATACACTCTACGATCTGAGCTTTCCCGTTGACCTTTCGCGCGATACGCTCGCCGCCCTTCGCCGAAACAAGATCAAACACAGCCGCGTCGCGATTCCTTGCGGCCATTACACGCTCGGCGAAAAACCGTGGGTCTATTACGACGGTTTTAAGATCGTGAACTTCCTGCGGAAGCATCTAAGATAATGGCGTATTCGAGAATGCGTCCGAGTGCCAAAAGAGTGTAAAATTCTGCTTTTGGGCTTCACTCTTCTTGCGAGCCTCTTGATGGCGGAAATACCTGCAAAATTCGACCGAACGATAGACGACGCGGCCGCGCACCTTCTCGCAAGATGCAGCGATGCCCGCGGCTGCACGATCGAAGACATTCGGCCGAGACTCGTAAAGTCGCTTGAAAAATATTTGTTCCTGCCTGAAACGAAGGTCGAGCACGCCGACATCACTACCTTTATCGAAGAGATACGCGGCGACGAACTCTGTCTCGTCCTTGCATGCGAACGGGGTGACGAAAGGGCATGGGACGACCTTGTGCGGGAATTCGACGCGACGGTAAAGTCCGCCGCGCGCAAGATCGCCGCGAACCCCGAGGATGCCGAGGACCTCGCAAGCTCGATCTGGGCTGAGCTTTATGGCCTTCGTGTCGATAAGGACGGCGTTCGGAAGTCAAAGCTCGCATATTTCAGCGGACGCGGCAGCCTCGGCGGTTGGTTGCGTGCGGTAACGGCACAGCTTGCTGTCGATCGGCATCGAAAGCTCTCAAAGCTCGTGCAGGTCGAGGAAGACCGCGACCTTGAGGTGTTGGCGGAAGATGCGGCGGGTTCGGATGGTAATGGCATCGTCGCTCACGCCGAGACGAGCGAGGATATGCTCATTCAAAAGGATTCGTCAGACGCCGTGACGGCAGCCTTGCGCACTGCGATCGACGCTCTTGATGACGAAAGTCGGCTGATCCTAAAGCTGTACTATTTTGACGATAGGAAGTTGAAGGATATCGCTGCGGCATTCGGCTATCACGAGGCGACCGCAAGCCGCCGGCTTGCGAAGATCCAGAGCGATATTCGCAAAAAGGTGGAATCTTCACTCAAACGCGAACATCGCTGGACAGACGGCGATATCAAGCGAAATTTGGCCGATGTTGCGGCAAAAATGGGCGTGGACCTCGAAAAAATGCTTGCGGGGCTTGCGGTTGTGCTGATGCTGCAAGTTTTGGTTCTCTAACCGTTCTATAGACGGTCACGAAGCCTGCCGCCGTTAGGCCTCGGGTTTGAGAAGTTGAGGAAAATTCGTCAGCCGAATCAAGTTCGGGCCGACGGCGGTATTAATTTTTGGTAATGGAGCACGAATTCGACAAGGAGATGGACAGCCTGCTGCGGGGCTTTGGCCGCCGTGCCGAGGGCCGTCGTTCTGTGCCGTCGGGAGAGCACGCGGATGCTGACCAGCTCGCCGCGTTCCTCGACGGTGCTCTTCCTGCGACGGCTCGTGCGAACCTTATTGCACACACCGCGAATTGCGACGTATGCCGTGCCGTCTTTGCCGCGGCGGTCGATCTGCACGAAGCGTCCGTTCAGGCGGACGTGTCTGTTGCTGCGCCCGCGGTCGAGCCGAAGCGTCGTTGGCGTTTCCTCGGAATGCCTGCGTTTGCCGCCGCTCTTTCCGGCCTGCTCGTCGTCGCATTCGCCGGGCTCATCGCCGTACGGTATCTCTCCCAAGCAGACGAATCGAATATAGTCGCGCAAAAGTCAGCCGGGGAAGGCGCAAGGCCGGCTTCAGCACCTGAAACATCTGCGAACGCCTCTGTTTACTCAAATCAAATTCCGCTGCCCGAGGAGAACGCACAAGCGAATTCGAACGCAGCGGCGACTGCAAACGCGTCGAGACGTGTTGAGAATGCCCCGACGATCGCACCGCGCTCTTTCGCGGAGACACCGGACGACAAAGCAGATCAGGACGAACTCGCAAAACGCGATACCGAAATGACAACCCAGCCAAAGGCGGTGGCTTCAGAGCCGTCAGTTGCGGCGGCCCCAAAGCCCGAGAAGAAGGATCTGAGTCCCGATCTTCAAGTTGATGGCGCTAGCGGCAAAGAGAACGTCTGGGTCCTTGACGGCCGCGAAGTTAATAACCGACAAGCTAAGGACGCACCGGCGCGAGCGAAGGCTGCACCGCCCTCCGCTGCGGACGGCGCACTAAGGTCCCAGGTCGCGTCGCCGACTACGACCCGCACCGTTAGCGGAAAGAAATTTACCCAACGCGAAGGCATTTGGTACGACTCGGCGTACAAGGGCGGAAAAACGACCGACCGTGCGAAGAGATGCGATACATGCGGCACGATGGAACCCGCGCTCGAAAGGATCATTACTGCTTTGCCCGGCACGGTCGTCGTCGTTTGGAAAGGTAAGAACCTAAAATTCTATTGATCCGCTCGCATTCGGCCGTTGACGGCCTATCTTATAGACATACGGCTTGCCTTTGCGGATAATACTTGACACGCGAAAATGTCCGAATCCATCCTCGCAGCCGAAGAAACCCTTATCATCGAAACGCCAGAGCGCGTCGAGCTTGAGTTCTCGCTAGCCTCGATCGGCAATCGGTTTATGGCGGTCGGCATCGACCATTTCATACAGTTCGTGAGCATTTTCGTTGTCGCCTGGATCCTGGGTTGGATCGCAAGCGGCAGCTCAACATCGCTGTTCGAAGATTCGCCGAAATGGGTCACGGCGATAATGATCATCGCGGTCTTCGTGCTTTTTTCGTCTTATTTTGTTGTCTTTGAATGGCTTTGGAATGGCCAGACGCCGGGCAAACGTCTGATGAAGCTGCGTGTGATACGCGAGGATGGTCGTCCGCTCACGCTTTGGGAGGCGATCGTCCGCAATCTGCTCCGTATTGCGGACGCCGCACCGGGATTCGTCATTCCGGTATATTCGGTCGGGTTGATCACGATCTTTTTGAATGCTCGCGATCAGAGGCTCGGCGATATTTTCGCGGGCACCGTCGTCATCCGCGAACGCATCGACGAAGCGCCCACATTCGCCGATACCTTTACGAAACGCATAGCCGATCCTGCATTGACCCGCGTGCAAAAGCCCGTCACATTCACCGCCGACATCTCGAAGATAACCGAAGACGAGATCGAGGTTGCCGAAGTTTTCCTACGGCGACGCTGGGATATGAGCGAACGCCAGCGCGTGTGGATGGCGTGGCGCATCGCTCTGCCGCTGATGTACAAGCTCAAGCCGCGATACAGCGAAGCGGATTTCACCTACGAAGGATTCTTGGAGGAACTGCTCGCAAGATTCGAGGCCAGGCAAAAGTTTGCCAACTGAGCGTTGCCGATACACGCCTCTCGGTGCTATCGTTGCGAAGACCTCATCTCCCCGAATTGATGCTCTGTGAAGAAAAACGTACTAGTAACCGGCGGTGCCGGATTCATTGGTTCACATCTTGTCGGGAAGCTCCTCGCCGAGGGTGATTGGCAAATAACGATCGTTGACGACCTTAACGACTTCTATTCGCCCGAGATCAAGCGTGCGAATCTGGCGCTTTTTGCCGGGTCGCCTGATGTTGAGTTCGTCGAGGCGGACATTCGGAATTTCGCGGCCCTCGAACCGGTTTTTGAAAGAACGAAATTCGACACGATCGTGCATCTTGCGGCTCGTGCGGGCGTCCGGCCATCGCTGCTCGAACCCCAGCTATACATCGAGACGAACATCAACGGCACGACCAACCTGCTCGAACTTGCACGCCAACACGGCGTGAGACAGTTCGTTTTCGGGTCGTCGAGTTCGGTCTATGGCGAGAATAAGAAGGTCCCGTTTGCCGAGGCCGATCCGATCTTCGAACCGATCTCGCCATACGCGGCGACAAAGGCCGCGGGCGAACTTATCTGCCACACGTACTCGCATCTGTTCGGTATCCGGACCGTGTGTCTACGGTTCTTTACGGTTTACGGCGCTCGGCAGCGGCCCGACCTCGCGATACACAAGTTCGCCAGGCTGATCCACGAAGGCAAGCCGATCCCTGTATTTGGCGACGGCTCGACGCGGCGGGACTACACATACATCGACGATATCATTCAGGGCGTCCGTGCGGCGATGGCGTTTGACGCATCGATGCACGAGGTCTTTAACCTCGGCGAATCCGAGACAACGGAATTGTCGCGGCTGATCGAACTCCTTGAGGATGCTTTAGGTAAAAAGGCCACGATCGATCGACAACCTTCGCAGCCCGGCGACGTACCGATAACCTTTGCCGACATCTCAAAGGCCCGGCGAATGCTCAATTACAACCCGACGACAAAGATCGAGACCGGTATCCCGAAATTCGTTGAATGGTTCCGCTCCAAGCAAGCGGTTGACGCCTAAAAGGGCAAAACCTGCCCGCATAAGCTAAAATAACAAGCGTGACGCAGAAAGCGCATATTTTGGGGATGACCCGCGCAGAACTTGCCGAGCTTGTTACAAGCCTCGGCGAGCCGAAGTATCGCTCCGATCAGGTCTTTCGGGCTGTACACGAGCAGCGCCTTCGGTCATTCGACGAGATCACGAATCTTCCCAAAGCATTTCGGGCAAAGCTCGCGGAGGTTGCCGACATTTCGCGTATTTCGGTCGAATCGCGCTTTGTCTCGACCGACGGAACGCGGCGATATTTGATGAAAACGGCGAGCGGCCGTCCCGTTGAGACGGTGTATTTGCCGACAGAGAATCGCGACACGATCTGCTTTTCGTCGCAAAGCGGCTGCCCGCTCAAATGCGATTTTTGCCTGACGGCGAAACTCGGCCTGCTCGGAAACCTTACCGCGGGCGAGATCGTCGAGCAGATCGTGATCGTCCTAAATGACGTTTACGGTGTGGGGGCCGAGACGCCGCATGGCACGAATCTGGTCGGGATGGGAGCCGGCGAACCGTTCTTGAATTTTGAGAATCTGATCACCGCACTTCGCCTAATGGCGGACAAAAAGGGCCTTTTCATCGTGCCGAATCGCGTTACGGTCTCGACCGCGGGGATCGTCCCGCGCATCGACGACCTCGCTCAGCTCGACGATCGTCCGCACCTTGCGATCTCGCTGACGGCTGCGACCGACGAACTTCGCGATCGCCTGATGCCGATCAATAAGAAGTGGGACCTCGATGCGTTGATGAAGGCTGCGAAGAATTTCGAGCGGAGCCTGAAGCGCGGTGAACGCTTTACGTTCGAATACGTGATGCTCGGCGGCGTGAATGATTCGCCCGAGGACGCACGCACACTCGCGGATTTGCTGAAGCGGTATAAGCTGAGACGGTTCAAGATAAACCTGATCCCGCACAATGGAGCGGAACAGCTTGATTACAACGCATCTTCGCCCGAGGCCGTCGCGGCCTTTAAGAGCACGCTCGAATCGCTCGGCGTCGATGCATATGTTCGAACTCCCAGAGGTCGCGATATTTATGCAGCCTGCGGACAATTAGCGGCAAAAGCCGCGTAGCAAGCATTTTTTTCGATGGAAATACTCATTCTCGGCATCATACTCGTAGCGCTTATGGCGTGGGCCTCGACGCGCATAAAAAAGAGTGCGGCTGCGGCGTTTGAACCGGAGACGGTCGTAACGCCTGCATTCTCGATCGACAAACCTGAAGGAATGCTCCATGTGCTGAACGGCAATCCTGAGCTTGAATTCGAGGCGTATTCTAAGGAATTCGGTAAAGGAATGCTTTCGAAGATGCGTCTTGTAAGGGCCGAGATCAAAAAGCTGCATCTGACGGGCCTAAAAGCGAAGATCGCCGAGATCAAGCAAAGCGGAAAGATCGAGGACGACCGAAAAGAGGTGATCGACGGGCGTACGTATCACGTCATCGAGATCGAAGAAGGCGGAACAAAAGTACCGAGCCGCGTCAAATATAAGATCGGCGAAACGAGCGACGCCGCGTATGTACTGAAGATCAAGGCGCTCAAAGAAGCGGATGAGAGTGTATTTGAATCGCTGGATGTAATGCTCGAGAGTTTTGTTGTAAAGAACGGCGGGACGGCCGCGTAAGTTTTATGAAGAGGGTTCTATATCTTGCATCGTTGGTTTTCGTCTTGGGTATCTTCGGAAGCGCAGTTCACCCGCAAGAGGTTTCGGCCTCCGTACCGAATGGCACGCTCAAGCGCGGTAGGTCCGTCCAGGTGACCGTAACCCTCGATATTCCACACGGCCTGCACGTCAATTCGCATCGGCCGAAAGGTGAGTATCTGATCGCAACGGTTGTTACACCGACAGGCGCCGGTTTGCGTTTTGGCGCAGTGCGATACCCTGCCGGGCATGATAAGGTTTTTGGGTTTTCAAGGAATGCTCTGAACGTGTATGAAGGCCGCGTTACATTCTCGTTTCCCGTGATCGTACCGAAGAACTTCGACAAAGATAGGGCGCACTTCCGCGTTGCGGTTCGATATCAGGCGTGTACGGACGAGGTTTGCTATTCGCCAAAAACAAAGCGGCTCAACCTATCGGCCCGCGTCCGCTAGCCCTTCCGATAACAGATAGTAGTCGGCCGGTCTTGCCATTTATTTGCTTCTCGCGTCGATACGAGAAGAAGAGGTCGGTTCGCTCCATCGTGCAGAACGGGGCGATCGAGATATTTGCGGCTTCAAGGCCGCAGGAGAGAAGCTGGTCGCGGTTCGCTGCGTGAAGATCGACGCGTGCGTGGCCAGGACGCGTCGGAACGAAATACTTTTCCGAGTCCTCGAAATTCTCCGCGAAGGCCTTCAACACGTCTTCACCGATCTCGTACTGACGGACGGTAGCAGCAGGGCCGATCGCGGCGATCATCTTCGACGGTTCCGAGCCAAACTTCTCCCGCATTATTTTTACGGTCTTAACGACGATCGAAGCGACCGTTCCGCGCCAACCCGCATGTGCGGCTGCGAACGCACTGCTTGCAGGATCAGCGACAAGAACGGGCACGCAGTCGGCGGTTTTTACGCCGAGAAGAACGCCGTCGAGATTTGAGACCATCGCATCCGCACGGTCATCGGAATCCGTGATGTCTGTTTCGCCTTCGATGCATTTCACTGTCGAACCGTGACATTGATAGACGGCAGCGATCCGCATACCGGGCGAAAAAAGCTGCAGGAATCTCCGCCGATTCTCGTAGATATTCTCACGTGTGTCCTCGCTAAAGCCCGCAAGATTCAGGCTGCCGGCAGGAAAATCCGAGACACCGCCGATCCGCGTCGAGAACGCATTCTGAAAGCCCGCAACCTCGAGCTGCCGCGAAATGAGTGCCTTTACACCGCCGGCCTCTCGCCAAAAGAACCCGGAATCGGCTAGAATCTCGTCTTTGTCTATGATCGTTTCAACTGGCATCGACATCGTTGAAGTTTACCGCATACGCGAAACGCTGACGAGAACGCCGCGTTTTCGCGAACGCGTTTTTACTGAAGCGGAACGCGCCTATTGCGACGCAAAAGGTGCAACCGCAGGCGAGAGCTATGCCGCCCGTTTTGCGGCGAAAGAGGCCGTCTTCAAAGCGCTCAAAACAGGTTGGCGCGGAAACCTCTCGTGGCAGGACATCGAGGTTACGATCACGACGCTTGGAGCACCCGAGGTAATGCTTCGCGGAAAGGCCGCAGAGCTTTTTGCCGCAAGCGGTGCGAACCGCATTCACATCTCGCTCTCGCATACTAGCGAACACGCGATCGCCCAGATCATACTCGAACGCGTTTAACTACTTCGCCGTTTTCTTCGGATCGATCGAAAAATATCCGATGGCCGCATCGTGATCCGAATATCGCTCGGGCCTTGTCGCATCCGAGCGATAGCTCTCCGGAAAATCCGCGTTCACCCGCGCGTAGCCAAACCCACCGACATAAGGTACGAAGTTCGCAGTTACGATCATATGATCGAGCACCTGGCCGTTGCCGTCGTAGTTATATGAATAACGCTGTGTCTGCGTGATCAGATCGACAAGGTTCACAAGGTCGGGGTTTACAAGATCCTCGGACGGATTCAGAACGGCGTCCTTTGCGGCCGGCGTGCCCTTGATCGTCCCGATGACATCGACGATGCCGTCGCTGAATTGATATGCGTTGAAATCGCCGAGCAGGATGATGCGCTCATTCGGATCTGCCTTTTGCCGCGCGCTCACGAGCTTTGCGAGAAACTCTGCCTGCAGACGCTTCTTCAAGCGAACAGCGTCCTGCCGCTTCGGATCGTTGTACCCTAAGAATGATTTCAAATGGTTTACGATGACCGTGAACGCGAAAGGCACGCCCGTTTTCGGGTCCGAAACCGTCGCCTTTAGCAGCAGCGGCGGCCTGTCATTTAGATAGATCTCATTCGGCGAGCCCGGACTTGCGAACTTCTCGTCCTTTCCGTACTGCTTCGTCTCAACGACCTTCACGCGGCTGGTCTTTACCAGAAAGCCGCAATCGATACCGCGTCCGTCGTTGCCTTCTTCAAGGAAGGCCGCATACTTCGGGTCGGGTTTGCCGGCAGCGACCGCATCAGAATTTATCTTCTCAGCGAGACGTTTCAGGACAGCAAGATTCTCCGCCTCGACAACGCCGATCACGTCGGGCATCTGCATACGTTCGCGGATCGTGAGCGAGATCTTGTTCATTCTCGCCTTCAGAGCCTCCGGCTTTACAACGTCTTCCTTGATGCCCGGATCGTCAATATCGTCAAAGAAATTCTCAAGGTTCATGCCCGCGACCGTGAATTGCCTTTCGGTCGCGGCGGGAAGTTTTACAACCGTCGATTCATAACTTTCGACAGCGGGTTTTGCGGTCGGGTCTGCAAGTATCGTCCATGTGTTGTATGAATAATGCATCACGCCCGAAAGGCCTTTGAGCGTAGTACCGGCCGGGACATCGAGCGTCGTGCCGCCATCGAGTCCGAGGCTCTCGATGCGAAGGCGTTCGGGATTCCCGTCGAACAGCTTGATGCCGGGATGGGCTTTCTGAAAATTCTCTTTCTCGCTTTTGCTCAGGAATATATATTCGAAGATATCGTAGCCCGCATCGCGAAACGGCTTCTCCATTCCCTTGACGACGCCAAAGAACGTGCCGTTCGATTCGGATGTATTCTCGATGTTGTTCGTGCGGCCGCCGGTCGGTGCGGTCACGAAAAACTGCGGTACGACGACGCGCATCCCCTCATATTTTTCGAGCTCGGTGATCGAGTTCGCCTTAAAGTCAGCAGCGGTGATCTCGATCGCTTTCGGGAGTGGGACGCTCTTTTCCAACACTTGGATCCTGTCGCGATCGGCAAACATCGAAATTTCTGTTATCGGCAGAGTAGCGCCGTTTGCCGCACGCGGACGAAACTCCTGCACCTGGCCTGTGATCGAAACAAGACTGCCGATCGCGGCATCCGTCGACGGCTCATCCTTTGTGAAAACGTATATTCCCTCGCTTGTGTTCGGGTCCTTATCGACCTTGTCATCAGGAGTCTGCAGGAAGAATCCATCGCGGCGTCTTGCCGTTACAACGCCCGAGGTCTTCACCTGCTGGCGGTCATATGGCGACACTATTCCGTCGCCCTGGATCGTCGAGATCGGAAGCTCTCTCTGTGCAAAAACGCTTCGCTGCCCGAAGGAAAGGACGGCGACCGCAAAGGCCGCCAGGAAGAATATCTGTCTCATAAAGAACTATTGAACGTCGTGCCTGCGCTCGATGATCGCCTGTGTGTTGATGGGAATTGCCGAGAAAAAGTTGTACCCCGTTAAATTCTCGACCGCATCGACGGAAACGCGGAATTGCCGCCAAGGCGTATTCGAACTAAGCGGCGGGAAGTTCGGAACTACGATCCCGAATGCTCTTGTCGAACGCGTAACACGCTGGAGATCGTTCGCACCGTTCGGCAAGATCAAGACGACCTTCCACGTGTATTTCGGGACGACGATGCGTCCGCTGGCGATCGTGCCGATGTTCCCAAGCGGGCCTGAAATGATGTAGATCTCCTTTCCCTGGCCGGCAAGCGAGCGGCAATAGTTCTCAAAATCATTCCACGGCCCCTGGTTGTTTGCGGCGAGCTGAGGAACGAAATTCGTCATCAGGAAGGTCGCTGAGTTGTTCTCGACCGAATTCGTCCTATCTCCCGAAGGACACATATGCCCGCGGTCATAACCGGAACCCGAATAATCATTGTCCTGAACATGATACCAGGCCGCCGGAAGCGCCGGATCGGGCCGATAATCATCCTGCCTCGGCGTTGTGCCGATCCAGGAGCTGTCGAGCCGCCACGCGACCCAATTCGGTGTCGCGGTCGAGCGATTGTACGACAAGGTGTACTGCGGCTTCGGCATCAGGTAATTGTTCTCGTTCGCGATATCCGGAGTTGCGCCCGACGGATTGCCAAAGAGCAACGGGTCTTCGTTCGGATTCGGAGCGTTGACCGTGATCGTCAACTGCATATTGACGGTGCGGCCCTGCGCATCCGACGCTACCGAGGGAATTTGCTTTGCACCGCCAGATGTTCCGGCAGGGATCGTCGCCCGATAAGAAAAGACATTGTCACCGGCCGTTACATCGCCATTGGTGCCGTCGTCAAAGAGCGTCTGGCTGCTCGTGCCGCCGATCTGCGTGAGATCTGCGACAACGGCGATATTCGTGCTTGGCGGAGTTGTCGCAGGAACGGTCGTTACGTAAATGAGCGTATTGCCCTCGGGAGCGACCGTCGTCGGGTTTGCATTGATCGTCGCAAAAAGTTCCGTGCCCGCAGCACCACAAGTCGTGGTCGTGCCGGTCGAACGCGGTGCTGACGGATTAAGATTCTCGAAGTCCGACGAATTGTCATCCGTATCGCGGCAGCCGTTGTTCTTGCGTGCCTGGCTCGTCGAGTTCGGCGGAGCGGTCGTCCGCGTGCCCTCAAAGAAAATGTTCGTCGCTCCGCCCCAGCCGACAGCGTCGATCACCGCGCCTGTATTGTTGTCGCCCTGGCGTATCGCAAGTCCGCCTGCATTCGCCGAAAGTGAGCAACTGCATGATGTGTTGTTGTACGTGATATCAGGCGTTACCGAACCGCTGTAAGATGTCGAAGCAATGAGGTAGAACTGCCCGGGCTGAAGGATCGTCGAGGTCGTCCAGACGGCCATCGGGCCGACATCATTCGATCCGTTCGCCGAGCGGTAGACAACGCGGTAGCCGTTCAGATCGACAGGCGAGCTGCTCGTATTGTGGATCTCGATGAATTCGTCGTTCGCGTTCGACGTTCCGCCGGCCTGAAACTGGCTGATCACAAGATGCGGCGACGCATTGACCGCCCTTTGAGCGTCCGCTTCTACACGGTCGCTAAAGCTCCAGATAGTGAACGCGGCAATCGCCGCGATCGAAAGCAATACAAAATACTTCTTCATTATTTCGAAACTCTTTCTGCCGCCTCACACCAGGCGGCCGCACGGAGAACAAATATCTCAAATCAGCTACCTTTTTAACACAATCGTGGCTGAAAGATAAGCTGTCGGCAGCCTTTGGCTTCAGACCGAGAGCCTGATTCTCTGCGAACTTTGCGAAATGCCTTTGCGTTCTTTGCGATGAAATCTTTGCGGAAAGAAGGAAAACGCGACGATGCATCTTGGATTGGCAGAAATCGCAAAGGCCGCAAAGTGAAGCCCGCGAAGGACGCAAAGGAATGTAATCTCGCAGCAGCGTCTTGTGAACTTTGCGAACGTCTTTGCGTTCTTTGCGTTTGAATCAACGTGAAAAATGCTAGACAGATACATTGCGTCTTGGATCGGCAGGAAACGCAAAGGCCGCAAAGTGAAGCCCGCGAAGGACGCAAAGAGAAATATCCGCGGCGGCATTGTTTTTTTGGTCGTTGCGATAAGCGGAAGCGCCGTCGAGCCCTTACTGACGTGCGGGCTACGGACGCCGCGCTTAGGCGGCGCTTTTCTCGGAGGCTTTTGCGTCTGTTTGTTTTCCGGCGATAAATTCTGCGATGCTTTCGGGGGATTCGCCGCCGAGAGCCATTTTTTTGGCTCCGATAACGGCTTCTGCGATCGATCCGGCACGATCTTTGTATCGGCTGTCGCGAAGGACGAGGCCTTCGACCACGCGGCGTTCAACGCGATGCCGGCCCTCGTCGGTTTGTGCCGGCTCGGTCTCGAGAAATTCAACAGGCACCGTGTGATTCTTCAACCGAACATGAAGTGCGTTCGTGATCTCGGCCGTCAGGTCGCGTATCTTGCGTACCTCGAGCTGCGAATTCGGAAAGCCAAGCCTTCCGCGCAAAGATATCTCTATGATCGGCTTTGGCTTGCCGTCTTCAGCAGGCCGAGCCTCACGACGAACCATCTCGAGCACCTCTTCAGTCAGTTCTTTTGGCCCGTCAATACCGTCCACCGAGAGGCTGAGCTGTTGGAACGGCCTGAAGTGATATTCGTCAATATGCTTGGCGGTAACTCGATTCTCCTCATCGACCTCGACCAGAAAGACGCCGCGGTCCTCACGATATTCAGCGATATTCGTCACCTCGATCGAGCCCGGATTGAAGGCCCAATTCTCGATCTCGTACCGCATATGTGTGTGCCCAAGGCCGACATATTCGACCACTGAACGCAGACGCATCAGTTCATCAACTGACAAGGCCGGTATCGGATGAACCTGATGGCCTTCGACGTCCGTGTGAAGCAGAAGTATGTGGAATGCTCCATCACGGCGGTTTGCAGCTATCGCATCCGTAAGCATCGGGATCATCCGATTCCCTTGCGCACCGAACCATTGCGAACCAAAGATCCTTGCCCGGCCAATATCAACGTAGCCGCCGCGACGAGCCGTCTCATCCCACGCCTCGTAAGTCGGAACTCCATCGGTAAATGTTGGTTCTAAAAGCTTTACAAAACCCCACGTCGAGAGCGAGCGAAGCCAGCTGTATTCGCTGTCGGTGTACTTTTGGTCGTGATTACCCTCGATCGTGATTACGGGAATGTCCGCATCACGCAGTTCGCTGAGACCTTCGACCGCGTAATTCATCGTCTCGGGCGGCACGACCCGTTTGTGAAAAAAGTCGCCGGCCATCACGACGAAACCCACCTTTTCGGCGATAGCATAACGGCGAAGCACGTCGATCCACGCATCGAAAAAATCGCGCGGGCTTTCGGCAAGCTGATAGCGTGTGCACCCGAGATGAACGTCTGCGATGTGGAGAAACTTCATACAGCTCTTTCAGCTTTTCCTAGAGTTCGAAGCAACGGCTGCAACCCTTGGATGATGCGTGCATGCCCGGCCGAACCGCAGGCGACGATCCCATTTAAATTACTTAGTTCCGGGGTGTCGTAAACCAAGGGTTCACCGTAAATGTCCGTCAGAGTGCCGCCCGCCTCTTCCAGAATGACCTGCGGAGCACAAGTATCCCAGAGTTTTGTTCGGCTGCTCAAATGGATGTAAACATCGGATCCCTGAGCGGCGATAAGCCCCATCTTCAATCCGACGGACCCGCGTTGAACGGCCGATGCGAAATGAAAATGCTCGATA
>JAANMX010003143.1_pt1 | contig 15030 bp, 12 predicted proteins | sample 7279681 | NCBI WGS metagenome assembly JAANMX01 (sample SAMN14094542, study PRJNA606508) | bioreactor metagenome | isolation source: A lab-scale SPAN reactor treating ammonium-rich wastewater day 351 | place: Ireland: Galway | collected 2018-01-01
AGGGGTGACCTATGACCCGGAGTATCTCAAGCTGGTCTGGGAGCGGCGGTTGCTGGGTGCGGGGGTGCGGGTGTTATACCACGCGAATCTCGTCGGGGTGGAGGCTGGCCCGGGTGGTCCGGTCGCGGCGGTATTCCGCGGGAGGGATCGGTTCTTCCGGGTGCGGGCGAGGCGGTTCATCGATGCCTCTGGGGATGCGGACTTCTGCCATCATGCCGGGATCGCCTGCGAGCGGGCGGGGGATATCGAGCCGGCGCAGACGCTCACGACGACGTTCCGGATGTGCGGCGTGGATTGGGAGAGGTTCGATGCCGCCGGGGGCAAGAAATTGCTGATGCGGCTGATGGACGAGGCGGTGGCGAGCGGTTCCCATCCATTGCCGCGGAAGGCGGGCAGCGCGCACCGGATGGTGCAGGCGGGTTGCGTCGCGACGGTGGCCGTGCGCGTGGCGGATCTGGATCCGATGGATTCGGAGCAACTGACGCGGGCGGAGATCGAGGGGCGGCGGCAGGCCTACGTGTACGAGGCATTCCTGAGGGACAGGGTGCCCGGCTATGGGGGTGCGATGATCGTCGGGCTCTCGCACCAGATCGGGGTTCGCGAGACCCGCCGGGTCTACGGGGAATACCGTCTGACGAAACAGGACTGCCTCGGCGTCGCGCAGTTTGAGGACGCGGTGTTGCTGTGCGGCGCGCCGATCGAGGACCATCGCCCGCAGAAGGGTGGCGGGGAGGAGACGGCCTGGGCCTACATCCCGGGGGGCGGGGCCTATGGGGTGCCCTATCGCACGCTGGTGCCGCGCGGGCATGACGCGGTCTGGGTGGCGGGGCGATGCTTCAGCGCGACGCACGAGGCCCATGCCTCCTGCCGTTCGATGGCGCAGACGATGGCCATGGGGCAGGCCTCGGGTCTCGCGGCGGCGCTCTCGATCGAGGCCAGGGCCGGCGCGCGGGAGGTCGATGTCGCCGAACTGAGACGGAGGTTGATCGGGATCGGGGGCGTGATAGAGATGCCCAGTCGCGTGGCCGATACCACCCCGGACGGGTGGCGGCGGAACGTGACCCGCGGACGAGGATGAGCGCGAAGCCCAAGAAGCCCTGGCGTTTTGCCGGGATCAGTTTCGACCACATGCACATGGGGGATCTCCTGCGCATGGTGCACGAGCATCCCGGGGCGGAGATCGCCGGGATCTGTGACGCGGACCCGGCGCGGATGGATGGCGCCATCCGGAATCTTGCGATCCCGAAGAAGCGGGTGTTTTCGGATGTGGGCGAGTGCCTTGCGGCGACGAAGCCGGACGTGGTGATCCTGTGTCCCGCGACGGCGCTCCACGCCGAGTACGTGGAACGGGTGGCGCCCAGCGGGGCGCACATCCTCGTGGAGAAGCCGTTCGCGGCCTCGCTGGCGGAGGCCGACCGGATGATCGCAGCGGTGCGCGCACCCGGCCAGCGGCTGATGATCAACTGGCCGCTGCGCTGGTATCCGTGCCACATCACGGCGCACCGCCTGTTCCGCGAAGGGGCCATCGGCTACCTGCAGGAGGTCCACTATTACGACGGCAATCGCGGGCCCCTGCGGCACGGCGCCGACAAGGTCGAGACAGAGCCCGGCCCCAAGGCGGCGCGCTGGTGGTACCAGGGGGACAAGGGCGGTGGCTCGCTGCTGGACTACCTCGGGTATGGGGTGACGCTGGGGACCTGGTTTCACGGGGGCGCGGCGCCGATCGAGGTGACCTCGGTCATGGACGAACCGCCCGGGCTAGAGGTGGACGAGCACAGCATCACCATCTGCCGCTACGCCTGCGGGCTGTCGAAGTACGAGACCCGCTGGGGGACGTTCACCGACCCCTGGAACCACCAGCCGCAGCCCAAGTGCGGATTCGTCCTCAAGGGCACGCGCGGCACGATCAGCAGCTACGATTACGAGGGCGCGGTCCGCATCCAGACGGAGGATTGCCCGGAGGGGCGCGATGAGCCGGTGGACGAGGTGCGATTCCCCCACCGAAATCCCGTCGAATTCCTGATCCACTGCCTGGAGACGGGAAAGGCGATCGAGGGGCCGCTGTCGCCTGCGATGGCGAGGATCGGGCAGCGCATCGTGGACACGGCATTCCGGAGCGCGAAGGCGAAACGAACCCTACCCTATTGACCGCAGGAGGTGAACCATGTCGGCGGATCCCGAGGCGAAGCGAAAGAAGAGATTGGCGCAATCGAGGAAGCGGATGGCGATCCCGGCCCTGGAGTACGGCCCGAGGCACCCGAGGCGATATGATCCGGCGATCGGCCTGATCGGGTGCGGTGGCATCACGGGGCAGCACCTGGCGGCCTATCGGGAGCAGGGCTACCGGGTGGTGGCGCTGTGCGACATCGATCGTGCGGCGGCGGAGGCGAGGCGGGCGGAATTCTGCCCGCAGGCCACGGTGTACGCGGATCACCGGCGGCTGCTGGACCGCAGGGACATCGAGGTGGTGGACATCGCGACGCACCCCTCGGTCCGCATCGGGCAAGTGCGGGACGCGCTCCGGGCGGGAAAGCACGTTCTGAGCCAGAAGCCTTTCGCGCTGGATCTTGCCACGGGCGAGGCGCTGGTCGCGCTGGCCAAGCGGCAGCGGGTGCGGTTGGCCGTGAACCAGAATGGGCGTTGGGCGCCGTACGTGAGCTATGCGCGGCAGGCGATCCGCAAGGGCTGGCTGGGCGAGGTCGCGTCGGTGGACATGACGCTGGCGTGGGACCACACCTGGATCCGCGGCAAGGCCTTCGAGCGGATCGAGCACGTGATCCTCTACGATTTCGCGATCCACTGGTTCGACATGGTGTCGTGCTTTTTTGCGGGGAGGAAACCGCGGTCGGTCTTTGCCGAGGCCGTGAGGGTCCCGGGGCAGACCCTCAAGCCGCCGATGAGCGCCCACGTGATGGTTCGATTCGACGATGGGCTGGCGACCCTGGCGTTCCATGGGCACACGCGATTCGGCGACGGGGAACGGTTGACCATCACGGGGACGCGCGGCTCGTATTGGGCCCGGGGTCCGATATGCGCCGCCCACGAGGTCCGGCTGTGCACCGACAAGGGTTGGTGCGAGCCGAAACTGAAGGGAAACTGGTTCCCGGTGGGAATGGCGGGCGCCATGGGCGAACTGCTGTGCGCCATCGAGGCGGACAGGGAACCCGAGAATTCGGCGCAGGATAACCTGAGGAGCCTCGCGCTCTGTTTCGCCGCACTCCAGAGCGCCAGGACGGGGAGAACCGTCGTGCCCGGGAAGGCCCGCCGCGCCGGGCCGGGGTGCGTGCCCACGTGATTTGACAAGGGACTCACCCGCGCTATTTTGTGAAAGGTCCAGACCAGATCTGGACCGATCTGGAGGGTTGTTGTTATGATCGTGGGTACGGTGACGGAGGCGAAGGCGCAGCTTTCGGACCTGTTGGAGCGGGTGGCGAACGGGGAGGAGATAATCATTGGGCGGGCTGGCAAGCCGGTGGCGATGCTGGTGCCCTATCGGCGAGGGAATCGGCCGCGGCAGCCTGGGAGGTTGCGAGGAAAGATTCGGATCGCGGAAGACTTCGAGGTATTGCCGGAGGGTTGGGATCAGGTGTTTGGTGTGTCGCGGGGATGAATTTGCTTTTGGACACGCAGGCGGTGCTATGGTGGATGGATGATGCGCCGCGATTGAGTGGGGCGGCGCGGGCGGCCGTGGCGGATCCCGCGAACGTGGTTCACGTGAGCGCGGTGACGGTCTGGGAGATCGTGATTAAGGTGGGGCTTGGGAAGTTGGAGGTGCCGACGGGTTGGGACGAGGCCTTGGCTGCGGAACCGTTCTTGAGGTTGCCGGTGACTTGGGAGCACGCGATTCGCGTGGGGCGGTTGCCGGACATCCACCGGGATCCTTTCGACCGCTTGCTGATCGCGCAGGCGCAGGAGGAGGGCATGACTCTGGTGACGGCGGATCGGGTGATGGGGCGATACGGTGTCGCGACGCTGGATGCGGGCGCATGAGGGGGGTGGTTCCATGCGATCTGTGAGGACCGTGTGGGGCGATGTGCCGGCGGCGGGGCTGGGGCCATGCTACGCGCACGAGCACCTGATCATCGACCCGTCGTTCGCGACGGCGGCGGATCCGGATTTCCTGCTGGATTCGGTGGAGTTGGCGGCGGAGGAGATGAGGGAATTTCGGGCGGCGGGCGGGGGTGCGCTGGTGGACTCGATGCCATGCGACTGCGGGCGCAACGTGCGGAAGCTGGCGGAGCTATCGCGATTGGCGGGGGTGCACATCGTGGCCCCGACGGGGATCCATCTGGCGAAGTACTACGATCCGGGCCACTGGAGTCATCGCGATGGGGTGGAGGCGCTGGCGGAGTTATTCGTCGCGGACATCGAGGAGGGGATCGACGCGAACGATTATGGGGGGCCTCGGGTGGAGCGGACGCCGCACCGGGCCGGGGTGATCAAGGTGGCCACGGGGCGGGAGTGGACCCCGCGGGAGGAGCGGGTGTTTGCCGCGGCGGCGGCGGCACACCGGGCGACGGGCTGTCCGATCCTGACGCACACCGAGGGTGGCGCGCTTGCGCTGGAGCAGGCCGTGCGATTGCGGGACCTCGGCGTCGACTTGGGGCACGTGGTGATCTCGCACATGGATCGGCTTCCGGACGCCGAGGCGCACCGGGCCGTGCTGCGGACGGGCGCGCGATTGGAATACGACAGCGCGTTCCGATGGAAGGGCGAGTCGAACCCGACCCTGGAGCTGGTGGTCGGGATGGCGCCCGAGTTCCCGGATCAGATCCTCCTGGGGATGGACGCGGCGCGGCGGGGGTATTGGAGGGCCTATGGCGGCGGGCCGGGGATGACGTTTTTGCTGGAGGTGTTTCGGCCCAGGCTGATCGCGTCCGGTCTGGCTGCGGCGGCGGTCGATCGGATCTTTCGAGAAAATCCCGCGAGCGCGTTTGCCCTGCGGCGCGGGGGATAGGCTGAAGGGGCTACGCCGCCGGGGGCGCGCGGGCGTTGGTCCTGGCGCGCGGGTCCCGGCTCCGCCGGAAGCCAAAGCGGTGTCGCCGCTGCGCTCTGCCACCGCAAGTCCAAAAATGGGCGGCATCTTGGCGCAAGACGGTGGGGGATCGATCGTGTCACGCGCCGCGTTGGATTGCCCCTGTACGTGCGAGAGATCCCGGGTATCTTCTTGGATGCGTGGTCAAAAGGATCGGATCGCGACCGTTGCGTCGGCCCTGGCGGGTTGGGCGATCTTGACGGTGGCCGTGGCGGACGAGGCGCACTGGCCGACGTGGCGCGGCCCCGGGATGGCGGGGATAGCGGAGGGGGCCGACCCTCCCGTGACGTTTGGGGAAAAAGAGAACCTGAAGTGGAAGGTGGCGGTGCCCGGTAACGGGGCATCGACGCCGATCCTCTGGGGCGATCGGCTGTTCCTCCTGACGGCGATGCCCGTGTCCGAGTCGGGCGGTCTGTCGGTGGGACAATCGGCCCGGCTTCCCCTGAGTCAGGCGCCGGGGCGACCGCCGTTTGGGGGCAAGGAGAAGGGCAAGGGGAAAGGCAGGGGAGGTTTTGGGATCCGGCAGCCCGATGTCCCGTATCGGTTCGAGGTGATCTGCCTCGATCGGCGCGACGGCAAGACGCTCTGGCGCCGCGCCGTGCGCGAGGCGATCCCGCACGAGGGACATCATCCCGACCACGGTTTTGCCTCGTTTTCGCCGGTGACCGATGGCGCGCATCTCTGGGCGTCATTTGGTTCTCGCGGGTTGCACTGCCTGACGATGGACGGCGAGGTGAAATGGAGCCGGGATTTTGGCGCGATGACGACGCGGGCGAGTTTTGGCGAGGGCAGTTCGCCGGCGCTGGTGGGCGATGCGGTGGTCGTGCTGATGGATCAGGAGGGCGACTCGTTCATCGAGGCGGTGGACAAAGTCACCGGAAAGACGATCTGGCGGCAGCCGCGGGACGAGCCCTCTTCATGGTCGACGCCGCTTGCCGTGGCGCACGGGGGCGGGACGGAGATCGTGGTCAACGGGACGAACCGCGTGCGGGGTTATGATCCCGCCGATGGGAAGGTCTTGTGGGAGTGCGGAGGCCAGACCCTCAACGTCGTGCCCACGCCCGTGGCGGGGTTTGGCATGGTATTTTGCGCCAGCGGCTTCCGGGGTTCCACGCTGCAGGCCATCGAGCTGGGGCGCCGGGGCGACCTGACGGGGAGCGATGCCGTGCGGTGGGAGATCAAGCGCAACACGCCCTATGTTCCCTCGCCCTTGCTGTATGGCGAGAGGCTGTTCTATTTCAGCGTCAACACGCCGAGGCTGAGTTGCGCCAATGCGCGGACCGGCCAGCTCCACTTTTCTGCGGAGGACATCGAGGGCATGCGCGGCGTTTACGCGTCGCCGGTGGGAGCGGCCGACCGGGTTTATATCCCGTGCAGGGAGGGGGCGGTGGCGGTCATCCGCAACAGCGATCGGCTGGAGGTGCTGGCGCTCAATCGGCTGGAGGATGGGTTTGATGCGTCGCCGGCCATCGTGGGCAATGAATTGTATCTCCGGGGCAGGCGCCATCTGTATTGCTTTGGCAAGCGGTAGTGTATGATGCGGGCCGCCGCATGAAGTACCGTCATCTCGTCTGCTGCGCCCTGATGCTGGGCCAGGGGGTATTCGCCGAGGAAAAGGATCGAGGGGCGCCGCCCGAAGGCAGCAAGGCTGCGGGAAAGGAGGCCCCGGCGCCAGCGCCAGAGCCGTACCCCGATCCGGCGAAAGTCGCCGGGACGATGAAACGTGCCGCGAGTTTCTTGCGAACGGAATTGGCGTTCGGGGGCGGCTACGCGTGGAGATGGTCGCGGGATCGGAAGACCGCGAAGACGGAGGGGCGGGAATCACCCTCGTTGATCGGCATGCAGGCCCCCGGGACGCCCTCGGTGGGCATGGCGCTGATCGCCGCATATCGGGCGACGGGGGATCGGTTGTACCTGCAGGCGGCTAGGGAGGCGGCGCAGGCACTGATGTGGTGCCAGCTTTCCTCGGGGGGCTGGGATGCCGATTATGATTTCCACCCGAGGTTTGCGCGACGGTATCATTTTCGCCGCGACCTGGATGCGGGGGAGGTGGATCCGGGCGGCCGGCACGCGAGCTCCAGCCTAGATGACGGGAAGACGCAGGGGCCGTTGCGTTTTCTCCTGGAGCTGGCGCATCTGCCGGAGTGCTCTGGCGATCCCGTGTTGCGCGGGGCGCTCGAGTTTGGGATGGAGGGCCTGCTGGGGGCGCAGGCCCCGAACGGCGGGTGGGGTCAGCAGTACGACGGCCCCGCGGATCCGGCGGCCCCGGTGCGGCGGGCGCAGATCCCGGCCGAGTGGCCCCGGATCTGGCCCGGCGTTGACTACACGCGATACTACACCCTGAACGACAACAATCTTGAACGCGTGGTCGAACTGCTGCTTCGCGCCCACGAGTTGGAAAAGGACGCGCGGTATCTGGAGGCCGCGAAGCGGGCGGGGGATTTCCTGCTGCTGGCCCAGTTCGATGAGCCGCAGCCGGTTTGGGCGCAGCAATACAATCGGGAGATGGAGCCGGCGTGGGCTAGGAAGTTCGAGCCGCCGGCGGTCTGCTCTACCGAGAGCCTCGGGGCGCTGAGGGCGCTGATCGCGGTGTGGCTCGCCACGGGTGATGAGAAGTACATCGAGCCCCACGCGGCAGCCTTCGCGTGGTTCGGGCGGTCCCGTTTGCCGGATGGGCGCTGGGCCCGGTTTTACGAACTGGGGACGAACCGCCCGCTGTACTGCATGCGTGAGACCTATGAGGTGACCCATGACGATGGCGATCTGCCGACGCATTACGGGTTCAAGATCGAGGGGCTGGATGGGGATATCGCCAGGATGAAGGATCAGATGGCCCGGGGGCGCGAGGCACTGCTTCGGGGCCGCGCGGGCCCGGCCGATGCGAAGAAGTGGACGAGCCGCGCGAAGGCTTTGGCCGGCAGGGTGAATTCAGCGATCGAGGCGATGGGGGACAAGGCCTATTGGGCAAAGGACGGCTGGATCGATGGGGCGGAGTTCGTGACGCACGTGCGCGTGATGGCAGAGTATGTGGAGGCCGCCAGAAATGGGGGCGACGTTTTCGAGAAGTTGAGGGCCTCGGCCAATCCCCAGGTGCCGTGAGCGTGGTTAGCAGCAGCCTGTCGGACTTGGTAAAGTCCGACAGGCTAGCTCGGAAATTCCAGACGCAGCCACGGCCGTGAGGCCGTGGATCTTCCCACGCGTGGCCCATCTGTTACCAGATGGGCTACATTTTCCGTTCCGGCGGTGCCTCGCCACAACCTGAAATCTATGACTCAGTCTGACAGCGGATCGAACTCGTATAGGTTGGGGTCGCGCTTTGGGGGACGGATGCGTAGGCGGGGTCGGGAGTGGGAGGCGCCCTTTGCCTCCGGGGGGGCGGTCTCCTTGTCTTGACCTTGGGCCGGGGAGGCATCGTCTGGTGAGTTCTCGTCACCGAGGAGGTCGCCGTATTCGGATTCGAGGGATTCGGGGTCGGCGCCCTCCTCGAGGCGGCGGAAGACTTCCTCCATGCGGTCGTCGACCTTTTCGCCGGAGACTTCGGCGATGCGGCGCATCATGCGCCCGAGGGCGCGGGGGTCTGGGTTGTCGGGGTCCATGGAACCGAACTCGCGTTCCATCTGCGCCATGGCGGTCTCCATGCGGGTCTCGTCGAAATCGGGTGCCGCGCCAGGTGAGGGAGGGGCGTCCTGGCGTTTTTTGGGTGCGGCAAATGAGGAGATCATGCGGACCATGCGGAACTCGGGGCCCGCGGGGCATCTGGGGACGACGCTGGCGTAGCGGCTGGACTTGCCGAGGAAGGAATAGATCGTGTGGTTGTCCGGGCAGTAAAATTCGTAGATGGGCATGGGTGTCTAGTTCAAAAGGCAAAGGTCAATAGGCAAAGGTCAAAATGAGGTCAAGTGAGGTCGGCGATGGAGCCGAAGGCGGGGTCGAAGAGGCGGCGGTGGGTGCGGATGGCGAAGCCGTCGGTCATGCCGGCGATGTGGTCGCAGAGGATGCGGGCGCGGGCGCCGGGGGAGTCGGCGGCGCCGAGGTGGGCCTCGGTCTGCGGGGGCAGGAGGCGGATCGCGGCGCGGCCCTCGCGCAGGTACTGTGAGGCGAAGGCCTCGAAGAGGTCATTCAGGATGCGGGCCCCCTTGAATTCGAGCTGCTGAAGTTGCGGGGTGCGGAAGACGAGGTCGACCGCGAGGCGGCCATACAGGGCGGCGCGTGTGCGCGCGATGGGATCGATCTCGAGGTCGTAGGCGTGGCGGTGGGTCGAGGGATTGGGCTTGGGCCGGGGGATGAGGCGGCAGGCGCGGATGAGGTCGCCGATGCCGCGCGCGAACCGGCGTTCGACGGCATCGTCGCGCAGGGCCTTGAGGAGGTATTCGATGGCGGCCGCGTCCTCTGGGGACGGGTCCTGGTTGTTGGCCCAGCGCTCGACGGTATCGGTGCGGATGAAGCCGGCGGCGCAGCCATCGACGATGTCCATGAGGGAATAGGCGGTGTCGTCGGCCCAGTCCATGATCTGGCACTCGATGCTGTGGGCGGGGGTGTCGCCGCCGACGAAATCGAGCTGCGCGCGCTGGGTGGGGTAGAGGAAGTGATTCCTGGGTGCCTCGGCGGGGTCGTACAGGCGCTTGTATTTCATGACGGCATCCATGAGGGCGCGGGTGGGAGACATCCCGCGGCGGGACGGGGCGCCGCCGAACATGAGGTCGGTCAGGATCCTGAGCGTTTGCGCGTTGCCCTCGAAGCCCCCATGGGGGCGCATGAGATCATGGAGGGCGCGCTCGCCGGCGTGTCCGTAGGGCGGGTGGCCTATGTCGTGCGCGAGGCATGCGGCCTCGACCAGATCGGGGTCGATGAAGAAGTCGGGCGCGAGCGGATCCCCGAGGCGCCGGAGGTGGGCGCAGATGGCGCGCCCGATGTGGGCGACCTCGAGGGAGTGCGTCAGGCGGGTCCGATAGAAATCGTATTCCCCCGCCTGAAAGACCTGGGTCTTGGATTGGAGGCGGCGAAAGGCGGCCGAATAGAGGATGCGGTCGCGGTCGACCTCGAAGGGCGTCCTGTCGGTGGCGGCCGCGGGCCGGGGATCCCAGATCTCGGTGTCGGATGGGGCGTAGAAGCGGTTTTCGGCCATGCGGGAGCCGGGGTGTGCCGCCGCGGTCACGCGGCGGCCAGTTTGGCCATCAGTGCGTCGGGGATGTCGAGATTGGAATAGACGTTCTGGACGTCGTCGTGGTCATCGAGCGCCTCGATGAGCGCCATGATCTGGGAGGCGACCTTCTCGTCGGTGACCGGGGTCTGGTTCGAGGGGAGCGCAGCGATCTTTGCGGAGCGCACGGGCACGTTCTGTTTCTGGAGGGCCTCCTCGATGGCGTAGAGCCTGTCCGCGGGGGTGCGTATGGAGAAGGCATCGCCGGCGGGGGTCATGTCCTCGGCGCCGGCTTCGATGGCGGCCAGGAGGACGGCCTCCTCGTCGGCCCCGGCGGCAGGGACCTCGATGAGGCCGCAGCGCTGGAACATCCATGCGACGCTGCCGGGGCTGCCGAGCGATGCGTTGTGCTTCGTGAAGATGGCGCGGATCTCTGCCGCGGTGCGGTTCTTGTTATCCGTGGTGGTCTCGACCAGGAGCGCGACCCCGCCTGGGCCGTAGCCCTCGTAGGTGAGTTCCTCGATCGTCTCCCCGGCCAGTTCGCCGGTGCCGCGCTTGATGGCGCGCTCGATGGTATCCTTCGGCACGGACTCTGCCTTGGCGTTGACGATGGCCTGCCGCAGGCGGGGGTTCATGGCGGGGTCGCCACCGCCCGCGCGGGCGGCGATCATGACCTCGCGGGCCATGCGGCTGAAGACCTTTCCGCGTTTTGCGTCGTTAGCGCCCTTGGCGCGCTTGATCTGTGCCCAGTGCGAGTGTCCTGCCATAGGGGGTTTCAGGATAGCGCGGGTCGGGTCCGGAGACAATGGCCAATGGCGACCAGACGCTCACCGCGCCCGGCGGGAGAATGTCTGCGGAACCGCGCTTGTTCGTCTCGGGCGATCGGAGCGCGGGCGTTGGCCCCGGGGCGCGGGTCCCGGTTCCGCCGGGAGCCAAAGCGGTGTCTCCGCTGCGCTCTGCCACCGGGGTCCAAAATGGGCCTCGCGGTGGGGGTCCACGGCCTCACGGCCGTGGCTACGCTGGGATTTTCGAGCTAGAGGAGCTTCTCGATCTCCTTCTCGTCGATCTGCATGGGGTGGCCCTCCCAGACGATCTTGCCGGATTTGTCGACGAGCATGGCGTGGGGGATGCCCTTGATGCCGAACTGCTTGCTCCAGTCATCGTCCTTGTCCTGGGCGACGGCGTAGTCCATGGGGATCTGTTTCATGAACTTCTCGACGACATTGTCGTTCTCGTCCGTGATGCCGATGACGACGAGGCCCTTGTCTTTGTACTTTTTGTAGATCTCGTTGAGGTGGGGGATGCTGGCGCGGCAGGGGGGGCACCAGGTGGCCCAGAATTCGACGATCATGGGCTGGCCGATCGTCTTCTCGGGTTTGTGTTTGATGTACTTGACGTCGATCTTGGTGAGGACGGTGCCGACGTTATTCTTTTCGCTGCTGGCGTGGGCCGCCGAGAGGAGGCCAAGGCAGAAAACGGTGGCGAGGCATGCGGAGAGATATTTCATGGTTTTAGCTTACGCGGGTCCGGCCGTTGCGCAAGGGGGGTGGGGCTCGGCCCGATCCGAATTATGAAGTCTCAGGTCAGTCGCCGAGCCAGAACAGGGCGGTCTGGCCTTTTTTCAGGCGGGTTTGGATCTCTCGCGTTTTTGGCTGTTGGGTGCCCTCGACGAGATCGCGGGTGGTGCGTTCGCGGTCGAGGCGGATTGTGGCGGGGCCATCGGCGGCGGCATGGATCGCGAGGAGTGGGCCATTGGCGAAGATGTTGGCGTCGGTGAGGCAGTAGAGATGGACCCCGGCGAGGCGGGCGGCGTGGCGGATGAGCGGGGTGGGCAATTCCGTAGGGCCGGAGAAGACGGAAGGTCCCTTGGGGCCATTCCGGAGGACGACGGCGGGCGAACCGTCCTTGTACGTGGCGAGGAGGGAATCACCCGGGCGCGGCTGCGGGGAGAGGAGGGGCGCGAGGGGTTTGGGCTGGCCGTAAGTGTGCGGCAGGCCGATGTCGAGGCCATCCGGGGTGGCGGTGACGGCGGCGCCGGTGGTGGCGGGCATGACTTTGACCTCGAAGCCCGTGAGGTGGGCGACGGCCTCGGGCGATGGGCCTCTAGCGTCGAAGTAGCCCGGCGCCCAGCACCAGATAGTGGCGGAGCCGGCCGCGGCCCGCCTGAGGGCGTCGCGCTCCTCGGGCGAGAGATGCCACGCGGCGAGGAAGACATTGAGCTTGGCCTTCGTGCGGCCCGCGAGGACATCATCGAGGAGATACTGGCCAAATGGCGCGCCACACCGGTGGAGGTTTTCCCTCACGGTGTATATGAGGGGTCGGGTGGTCCATGGGACGGATCCGGAACCGACGGGGAGCCGCATGGAGCGCTCGTCCAGGACCGCCGCGATCTCCGGGCGGAACGGGGTCGGGTGTTTCAGGAGGTGGGTCTCGATGTCTTGGAAGCGAACCATCTCCTTCCAGAGGACGGGGTCGTCGAACCAGCCGGAGGAACCGAGGTCCATCCACCAAGTGCCGAAGTTGCGGGCGGTCTCGTGGGCGAGGTTGCGGCGGAGGAGTTCGACGGCCTGGGCCTGCGTATCGGCGCCGTCGCGCCACCCCGGGAAATTTTTTTCTTTGGTGAGGTGGGTGCGGGTGTCGTCCTCGTTAAGCCAGAGTTTTCCCGCGAGCATGACGCTCTCGGCGGCGGTCATGCAGGGGGCGCCGCCGCCGGCGCCCCGGTCGTAGTAGGATATCGGGGAGCAGAGCACGTCGATGTCGGGGGAGGCGAGGGTGCGGCGGAGGGCGTAGTGGCCCGAAACGGCCGGGCCGTTGGGCAGGGCGCCGAACTCGAAGACGTAGCCATAGAAGAAGACGGACAGGCGGTCGGGGCCTGCCTCGTCGCGCAGGGCGGCGGCGAGCGCGAGCACGGTATCGGCCATCTCCTCTTGCTGGAACTGGGCGAAGTCGACGAGCCGCATCTCGCGCGACGGGTCCCGGAGTTGGCCGTGGGGCGCGGCGCGCCTTTCCTCTGGCGAGGGCACGGTGGCGGCGGATCGCGTCGCCGCGGGCGTGTCCCATGCGGCGCGCAAGGCCGCGTCCGAGGGGTATTTCCTCTCGAGCCATTGTCGCCACGCAGCGAGCGTGGCGGGCTCGAGCCCGTTGAGCGGGCGTTCCCACGAGTCGAAATAGAACCACTCGCCGGTATTCTGGCCGCAGGGGTGGTAGCCGGCCATGTGAGCCCCGTAATGGTCCTCGCACCAGCGGATGGTGCGCCGCAGGGCGGCGGCGGCATCGCGGCGGTAATCCGGGGAAGATACCGAGGCGGTCTTGCCGATCTTGCCGCCCTCGTAGGCCATCACCGCATCGGGGTGTGCGTCGAGCCACCATTTCGGGGGATTCATGCCGATCCGGGGCAGCAGAAGGGCCTTGGGGTTGGCCTCGAGCGTGATCCGGATCGCGGTGTCGATGCCGGAGGGGTCGGGCTCCTCGCCGGGCCTCGCCCAGAGCGTGGGGATCGGGAAGGAGACGATATCCACCCCGTGCGCTGCGGCGATCCTGACCTGCGATGCGTAGGGCGGCGGCAGGCCCCCGTATTTTTCAAACCCGCCGCCCTGGTGGTGGACCGTGGGGGCCAGGGCGCGTTCCGCGGAGGCGCGGGCCCAAAGCGAGACCCGGTAGCGCGAGCCCCGCGACAGCCGGATCTGCGGGCGATAAAGATGCAGCCCTTCGAGCTTGGGATCCTTGTCGAGTGTCAGGCGGAGCGCGGCGCCGCCGTCGCGTCCCTCGCCGGGGGTGATCCGCGCCCGGATGGCGGGATTCTGCTCGCGGCCCTTGCACCACATCTGCCACGAGGTGCCGACCCCGTGCCGGGGATCCTCAAAGTCAGATTCCAGCGCGGCGGCGGCGTCGGCGCCCGCCTCGGTGATCCGGATGTCGTCGAACCAGACATCGCCGGGATCTTCCCCGAAGCGGAGATGGAGCGCTGCGGCATCGTCGTCGCGCGGGGCCGTGAACTCGAAGGCGATCTCCCGCCAGTCCGGGCCGATCGACGCGCGCCCGCCGGCGCCCGTGCCACCCCAGAATATGCGCGGCCGGACCGGGCGGCCATCCATGAGCAATTGTGGGACCCCATGGTTTACCGCGACACGGAAGCGGTGGCCTTGGCCCGGAGGGGGCGAGGTGCCGCAGGACGTTGCAAGCAGAAGGCAGGCAAGCAGGGACGCGAGAGGTCTCATGGCCCGATGATGTGGCGCCGGTGATGGGATGCAACTGGAACGTCTTGGAAATGGCTCTGGTGGATGGTTCGAGAATTAGCCCGACAGCGCCGCGATCTGCTCGTTGGCCTTGCGCAGGCGGGAAGAGAGGATCCGTATGAGGTATTCCAGGAGACGGAACTTGATGTGGGGCTGCTCCTCGCCGAGCCGGTCGTAGTCTTTGGTCGAGAGCGTGAAGGAGGTGACATTGGTCTCGGCCCAGACGTCGCTGGAGCGGCGGCCGCGGTCGACGACGGCCATTTCGCCGAAGACGGATCCGGCGGAGAAGGTGGCGAGGCGCTGGAAGGTGGACGGTCCCGTGTAGAGGCGGACGCTGACGGTGCCCTCGGAGAGGAAGTAGATCTGCTGGGCCTCGTCCCCTTTCGCGAAGAGCCTCTGTCCTGCGGCGAATCGCTCCTGGCGCAGATACCCCTCGAGTTTCGCGAGGGATCTGGCATCGAGGCCCTGCGCCATTTCCAGGCCGGAGAGCGGGATGGCGCCATCGGGGGCGGGGTGGGCCGCCGCGCGCTTGGCGAGCTCGATCGCCACGGGTCCCTTGGACAGGATCTCCTTCGCGGTGACCTCGACGTCCTTCAGCAGCTCGGTCGCGCCGCAGACCT
>JAANMX010003144.1_pt1 | contig 15025 bp, 14 predicted proteins | sample 7279681 | NCBI WGS metagenome assembly JAANMX01 (sample SAMN14094542, study PRJNA606508) | bioreactor metagenome | isolation source: A lab-scale SPAN reactor treating ammonium-rich wastewater day 351 | place: Ireland: Galway | collected 2018-01-01
CGCTTGACCACGGTGTTGACCTTGATCGGCGCGAGCCCGGCGCGGGTCGCCGCGTCGATGCCGTCCAGCACGCGCGCGACCGTGGTCTCGGTGTCGCCCATCGCCTGGAACGTGGCGTCGTCGAGCGCGTCGAGGCTCACGGTCACGCGCTTCAGGCCCGCGTCGGCGAGGGACCGCGCCTTGCGCGCGAGCAGCGCGCCGTTGGTCGTCAACGTGAGGTCGACCTCGAGCTCCGCGAGCATCGCGACCAGCCGCTCGAGATCCTTGCGCAGCAGCGGTTCGCCGCCGGTCAGCCGGAGCTTCGCGACGCCGAGCCCGGTGAACACGCGCGCGAGCCGAGCGATCTCCTCGAAGCTCAGCAGCGCCGCGTGGGGCAGGAACGGATAGTCGCGGCCGAACACGTCCTTCGGCATGCAGTACACGCAGCGGAAGTTGCAGCGGTCGGTGACCGAGATGCGGAGATCGTGCAGGCGCCGGCCGAGCGCGTCGGCGAGCGGCGCTCCGGTGTCCGCACCCGCGTCGCGCGCGAGGAGCGCATCCCAGCCTTCCAGCGACCGGACGGCGCGCAAGTCGGCGATCGGAATGCGGCGGGACATCGTGTGCGGTTGCGTCGGCGGCGGGAGGTCCATGGTAGCAGACGCGTTCAGGGCTGCGGTATGATCGATCGCACCTCCGCCCGCCGGGAATCGTTCGCCATAGCCATGCGCCCCGTGAGGATTCTGGTCGCCGTCGAGTTCGAACGCGTCGCCGTCGCGAGCCGCTGGGTCGACGCGAAGTGGCAGCCGTCGCTCGTCGTCCCGGTCGAGGGCGACGCCGATGCCGCGGACGAAACCCGGGTCGAGCGCGTGGACAGCGCGGGCGCGCTCGAACGGTGGCGCTTCCCGTCGCAGGTGGTCGAATTGCATCCGACCGAAGGCGAGGGCTACTGGCTCAATCTCAACTCGCCCGATCCGCGCGCGTTCGTGATGTGGCGCATGCGCGATGACGCCGATGTCGCGCCGGCCGCGTATCCGGTCGTCGTCACGCTGTCGTACCACCAGGCCGCGCGGATGATGGACGGCGGCGAGCAGGTGGACTCGGTTCCGATCGACCCGCGTCTTCGCGCGGTGCTCGAGCCCTACACCGCGCTCCACTACACGCCCGAGACCCGGCGCAAGCGCAAGCGCAACGACCCGTTCGCCGAGGGCGCGTTCCGACGCGATCGCGACACCGGGCCCGACGCGCCGGCCTGACGCGCGCCCACGCGATGGCGAACGCTCCGGAGCACGAGCGCTTCACGCTGAAGCGCTGGTCGCAGCGCAAGCACGCTGCGGCACGGGAGGGTTCCGCGCCCGCGGAGACGGCACCTGCCGCCGTGTCGCAGGCGGCCGATCTTCCTGCCGCGCCGTCTTCCGGACCCGCGTCGGCGACGCCACCCGCACCGCTGCCGAGCGTCGAGTCGCTGACCTTCGACGACGACTTCACCGCGTTCATGAAGCCCGAGGTCGACCCGTCGCTGCGTCGCGCGGCGCTGAAGAAACTCGTGTCCGATCCGCGTTTCAACGTGATGGACGGCCTCGACGTGTACATCGACGACTACTCGAAGCCCGATCCGATCGAGCCTGAGATGCTCGCGCGACTCGCGCACACGCGCTACCTGTTCGACCCCCCGAAGACGCGGATCAACGATCGCGGCGAGGTCGAGGACGTCCCGCCCGACGAAGCTCCTTCGGCCCGACCTGCCGGTGAGCAGGCGCGCGAAGAAGCGTCCCCGGCGATCGCCGACGCCGCCGGCCCATCCACCACCGTTCCCGACCCGCAGGCGGTGCCCGCCGTGCCGGCGGAACCCTCGCGGCGCGAGACCCCATGAGCGTCGCCGACAAGGCCCTGTTCCTGTGCTCGTGCAACGGCACGCAGCCGCTCGACGCGGCCGCGCTCGCCCGCGCGCTCGACCTGCCGGCCGCGCCGCGGGTGCGCACGATGCTGTGCCAGAAGGAGATGGCCGCGTTCTCGGAGGGCGCGCGAGGCGACGTGCTCGTCGCGTGCACTCAGGAGGCGCGGCTCTTCGAGGAACTCGCCGACGAGGGCGCGCGCGCGCAGACGATCCGGTTCGTGAACCTGCGCGAGGCCGGCGGCTGGTCGCCGGAGGCGCGCGGCGCGACACCGAAGCTCGCCGCGCTGCTCGCCGCGGCGGCGCTCCCCGAACCGGCGGCGGTCCCGCGCGTCGCCTACGAATCGAAGGGGCAGCTCCTGATCGTCGGTCCGCTCGACGCGGCGCTCGGCTGGGCGAAGGTCCTGGCGCCGCAGCTTGCCGTCTCGATCCTCGCGACCGGCCGCGCGGCCGGCGCCTCGCTTCCTTCGGAGCGCGCCTTTCCGATCTCCACCGGCTCGCTGACGCGCCTCTCGGGATGGCTCGGTGCGTTCGAGGCGGCCTGGACCCAGGACAACCCGATCGACCTCGACCTGTGCACCCGCTGCCACGCCTGCGTGCGCGCGTGTCCGGAAGGCGCGATCGACGAGAGCTACCAGATCGACCTCGACCGCTGCAAGGCGCACCGCGCCTGCGTGGCGGCCTGCGGCGAGGTCGGGGCGATCGACTTCGCGCGACGCGACCGCGAGCGTACCGGGACCTTCGACCTCGTGCTCGACCTCGGCCGCGCACCGTGGTTCCGGATGCACCAGCCGCCGCAGGGCTACTACGCGCCGGGCGCCGACGTGGCCGCGCAGGCGATGGCGGTCGCGGAACTCGCGACGATGACCGGCGGGTTCGAGAAGCCGAAGTACTTCGCGTACAAGGCGTCGATCTGCGCGCATTCGCGCTCGCGCAAGGAGGGGTGCAGCGCCTGCATCGACGTCTGTTCGACCGACGCGATCGCCCCCGACGGCGACGGCGTGCGGGTCGAGCCCTACCTGTGCATGGGCTGCGGCGCGTGCGCCACGGTGTGCCCGTCGGGTGCGATGACCTATGCGTACCCGGCGATGGCCGACCAGGGCCAGCGCGTGCGCACGCTGCTCTCGACCTTCGCCCGCGCGGGCGGGCGCGACGCGACGCTGCTCCTGCATGCGGAGGGGGCGCGCGAAACGCTCGCGCGCATCGCGCGGCGCGGGCGTGGCCTCCCGGCGCGCGTGATCCCGCTCGAAGTCCACCACGTCGTGTCGACCGGGCTCGATCTGTGGCTCGCGGCGCTGGCCTGGGGCGCGGCCGGCGTGTCGGTGCTCGTGGTCGGCGACGAGGCGCCGCAGTACCGCGAGGCGCTCGCGTTCCAGATGAAGCTCGGCGACGCGGTGGCGAATGCCCTGGGCTACCAGGGCGAGCATTTCCGCATCGTCGACGGGGAGGAGCCGATGGCGGCCGAGGCCGCGCTGTGGTCCGCGGCCCCCGCGCTCGGCGTGCGCGCCGCCGCGACGTTCGCCGCGACGCCCGAGAAGCGCACGACGCTCGCGCTGGCGCTCGACCACCTGGCGCAGCACGCGCCGGTGCCGCGCAAGGTCATCCCGCTCTTCGCGGGCTCGCCGTGGGGCCGGGTCGACGTCGATGCCGGCAAGTGCACGATGTGCCTCGCCTGCGTCGGCGCCTGTCCGGAGGGAGCGCTGCTCGACCATCCGGAAGCGCTGCGCCTGCGCTTCATCGAGTCGAAGTGCGTGCAGTGCGGCATCTGCGAGAAGACCTGTCCCGAAGGCGCGATCGCGCTGGTGCCGCAACTTGACCTCACGCCGGAGGCGCGCGCCCCGCGCGTGCTGAACGAGGCCGAGATGGTCGGGTGCACGGCCTGCGGCAAGCCGGTCGGCACCCGCAGGATGATCGACGGCATGATGGCGCGTCTCACCGGACATTCGATGTTCTCGACCCCCGGCGCGCTCGACCGCCTGCGCATGTGCGCCGATTGCCGGGTGAAGGCGATGGTGGCCGAGGAACCGGGCGGCATCGATCTCCTGAAGGGCGGCCGGATCTGACCGCGCGTCCGATCCTGACGTCGATCGTGATGCCTCGATCGCCCTCCTCGTCCCATCCTGCCCGTGCCGGGGCGCACGAGTGAGCGCCGGAGGCCGGCCGGTCGTCATGCGACATCCGGTGAGCGCGGAGGACCGCGTCCGGGCCGACCTCTACGCGATGGTGGCGCGGCTGTTCGCGTCGGCCCCGGACGCGGAGTTCCTCCGCCTGCTGGCGGCGGCGCCGGAGCTTCCCGAGGAACCGGGGGCTGCGCTGCCCGCGAGTTACAACGTCCTGCTGCGCGCCAGCCGAGCGATGGATGCCGACGCGGCGACGCAGGAGTACACCGACCTGTTCATCGGCGTCGGCAGGAGCGAAGTGAACCTGCACGGCTCGCACTGGGTCTCAGGCTTCATGATGGACAAGCCGCTCGCGGATTTGCGCGACGCGCTGGCGGATCTCGGCCTGGAGCGGAGCGACCAGGGGGAACTGCTGGAAGACCACCTCGCCGCGGTCGCCGAAGTCATGCGCATGCTGATCGTCGGCGCACATGGGCGCGCGCCCGCGCCGCTGGACGTCCAGCGCCGGTTCTTCGAGACCCGCATCGCGCCATGGGCATTTCGTTGCTGCGCCGCAATAAGCGTTTCTCCGCTTGCAAACTACTACCGGTGCGCGTCAGAATTCGTTCAAGCATTCTTGGCGATCGAACGTGACGCGCTCGCCATGGACTGACACGACAACAAGCAAGTCACGCCGCACCTTGTCCGGAGGCCGCCATGCGCGATTCGCCGCAGATTCCCCCTCAAGCGTCCCAGCCGTCGGCCTCGACCGACCTCAAGCGCCGTCGTTTCCTGCTCGCGATGTCGGCGGGCGGCGCCGGCGCGGTGGCGGCGGCCTCGCCCGCCCGGGCCGCGACCGCGGTGGCGGAGGCCGCGCCGGAATCCGGTGATTCACCGGGCTACCGCGAATCGGCGCACGTGAAGCGCTATTACGCTTCGACGCGCATCTGACCGGAGGATCGCCATGCTGCTCTCGCGCAAGACCGATACCGCGCCCGCCGCCGCCCCGCGGCTCAAGCGGACCTCCGGTGCCTTCGCCCCGACGATCGACCGGCGCGCCTTCCTCAAGCGCTCCGGGCTCGTCGCCGGCGCGGGTGCGTTCGCGACCCAGCTGCCCTACGGCGCGATCCAGCCCGCGAAGGCGCAGAAGGCGGGGAACGAGTCGAAGATGGAGGTCCACCGCACCGTCTGCACCCACTGCTCGGTCGGTTGCGCGATCGACGCGTACACGTCCAACGGCGTCTGGGTGCGCCAGGAGCCGGTGTTCGATTCGCCGCTCAACCTCGGCGCGCACTGCGCCAAGGGCGCGTCGATCCGCGAGCACGGCCACGGCGAGTACCGGCTGAAGAGCCCGATGAAGCTCGTCGACGGCAAGTGGCAGAAGATCTCGTGGGACCAGGCGATCAACGAGGTCGGCGACAAGCTCCTCGCGATCCGCAAGGACTCCGGGCCGGACGCGACGTTCTGGGTCGGCAGCTCGAAGCACAACAACGAGCAGTCCTACCTGCTGCGCAAGTTCGTGTCGTACTTCGGCACGAACAACATGGACCACCAGGCGCGCATCTGCCACTCGACCACGGTCTCGGGCGTCGCGAACACCTGGGGCTACGGCGCGATGACCAATTCGTACAACGACATGCAGAACAGCAAGTGCGCTCTGTATATCGGGTCGAACGCGGCCGAGGCGCATCCGGTCTCGATGATGCACATGCTGCACGCGAAGGAGAACGGCGCGAAGATGATCGTCGCCGATCCGCGCTTCACGCGTACCGCGGCGAAGGCGGACCTGCACTGCCGGATCCGGTCGGGCACCGACATCCCGTTCCTGTTCGGCATCCTCTACCACATCTTCAAGAACGGCTGGGAGGACAAGCAGTACATCCACGACCGCGTCTACGGCATGGACAAGGTGCGCGAGGACGTGCTGGCGAAGTGGTCGCCCGACAAGGTCGAGGAGGCCTGCGGCGTTCCCGAGGCGCAGGTCTACAAGGCCGCCGAGATGATGGCCAAGAACCGGCCGTCGACGCTGGTGTGGTGCATGGGCCAGACGCAGCACTCGATCGGCAACGCGATGGTGCGCGCGTCCTGCATCGTGCAGCTCGCGCTCGGCAACATCGGCGTGTCCGGCGGCGGCGCGAACATCTTCCGCGGCCACGACAACGTGCAGGGCGCGACCGACATCGGCCCGAACCCGGACTCGCTGCCCGGCTACTACGGCATCGCGGCGGGCGCGTGGAAGCACTACGCCGCGGTGTGGGGCGTCGACTACGAGTGGATCAAGGGCCGCTTCGCCTCGCAGGCGATGATGGAGAAGTCGGGCATGACGGTGTCGCGCTGGATCGACGGCGTGCTCGAGAAGAACGAGAACATCGACCAGGACTCGAACCTGCGCGCGATCGTCTACTGGGGCCACGCGCCGAACAGCCAGACGCGCGGCAAGGAGATGGTCGAGGCGATGAAGAAGCTCGACCTCGTCGTCGTCATCGACCCCTATCCGTCGGCGACCGCCGCGATGGCGGCGATGGTGCGCAAGGACGGCGTGTACCTGCTGCCGGCCGCGACCCAGCTCGAGACCAAGGGGTCGGCCACGGCGTCGAACCGCTCGCTGCAGTGGCGCGAGCGCGTCATCTCGCCGCTGTTCGAGTCGCAGACCGACCACGCGATCATGTACGCGTTCGCGAAGAAGTTCGGCTACGGCGCCGAGTTCGTCAAGAACTACAAGCTCGAGAAGCCGGACGGCGACCGCAAGTTCGAGGAGCCGGAGATCGAGTCGGTGCTGCGCGAGATCAACCGCGCGACCTGGACGATCGGCTACACCGGACAGTCCCCGGAGCGCCTGAAGCTCCACATGAAGAACATGAACACCTTCGACGTGAAGACGTTGCGCGCGAAGGGCGGGCCTTGCGACGGCGACTACTTCGGCCTGCCGTGGCCTTGCTACGGGACGGCGGAGATCAAGCACCCGGGCTCCCCGAACCTGTACATGACCTCCCGCTCGATGATGAACGGCGGAGGCTGCTTCCGCGCGAACTTCGGCATCGAGCGCGACGGCGTGAGTCTGCTGGCCGAGGACGGCAGCTACCCGAAGGACGGCGACCTGACGTTCGGCTATCCCGAGTTCGACCACGTGCTCCTGAAGAAGCTGGGCTGGTGGGACGAGCTGACCGACGCCGAGAAGAAGGCGGCCGAAGGCAAGAACTGGAAGACCGATCTCTCCGGCGGCATCCAGCGCGTGGCGATGAAGCACGGCGCGCATCCCTGGGGCAACGCGAAGGCGCGGGCGATCGTCTGGAACTTCCCCGACGGCATCCCGCAGCACCGCGAGCCGATCTACTCGCCGCGCCCCGACCTCGTCGCCAAGTACCCGACGCACGACGACAAGAAGGTGTTCTGGCGCCTGCCGACGCTGTTCAAGACGCTGCAGGAGAAGAACAAGGACATCTCGAAGGAGTTCCCGATCGTCCTCACGTCGGGCCGGCTGGTCGAGTACGAGGGCGGCGGCGAGGAGACGCGCAGCAATCCCTGGCTCGCCGAACTGCAGCAGGAGAACTTCGTCGAGATCAATCCGAAGGACGCGAACGACCGCGGCATCCGCGACGGCGAGTACGTGTGGGTGAAGACGCCCACCGGCGCGCAGCTCAAGGTCAAGGCGCTCGTCACCGAGCGCGTGGGCCCCGGGACCTCGTTCGTCCCGTTCCACTTCTCCGGCTGGTGGATGGGCAAGGACATGCTCGAGTACTACCCGGAGGGCGCGCACCCGGTGGTGCGCGGAGAGGCCGTCAACACCGCCACGACCTACGGGTACGACGCGGTGACGATGATGCAGGAGACCAAGACGACGCTCTGCCAGGTCGCCAAGGCCTGACCCGCGCGGACCGACGAGGAGACCCAGATGGCCCGGATGAAATTCCTCTGCGACGCGGAGCGTTGCATCGAGTGCAACGGCTGCGTCACCGCGTGCAAGCAGGAGCACGAGATCCCCTGGGGCGTGAACCGGCGGCGCGTCGTCACGATCAACGACGGCGTGCCCGGCGAGCGCTCGATGTCGGTCGCCTGCATGCACTGTTCGGACGCGCCCTGCATGGCGGTGTGCCCGGTCGACTGCTTCTACCGCTCCGAGGAAGGCGTGGTGCTGCACGACAAGGATCTGTGCATCGGCTGCGGCTACTGCTTCTACGCCTGCCCGTTCGGCGCGCCGCAGTTCCCGCAGGCCGGCGCGTTCGGCGTGCGCGGCAAGATGGACAAGTGCACGTTCTGCGCCGGCGGACCCGAGGCGAACGGCAGCGAGGAGGAGTTCAAGAAGTACGGACGCAACCGCCTCGCGGAAGGCAAGCTCCCGGCGTGCGCCGAAATGTGCTCGACCAAGGCGCTGCTCGGCGGCGACGGCGACGTCATCGCCGACATCTACCGCCAGCGCGTGACGGTGCGCGGTCGCGGCGGTGAGGTCTGGGGCTGGGCCACCGCCTATGGTCAACCGGGGCAAGCGCCGCAGTCCGCCCCCGCGAAGGGAGGCAAGTCGTGAGCGCACGTCTCTGGACCATCGTCGTCGCAGCCGCGGCCCTCGGGCTCGCGGCGTGCGGCGAGCAGCCGCAGGTGGTGCGCTACAAGCAGGGCACCTACCAGGGCAAGCCGGACGTCCCTCCCTATGCCAGTGCGCCGTTCAACGGCAACCAGCAGCAATGGGAGAACGAAACGCGCACGCGCACCCAGGCGCAGAACGAGTACAAGCGGATCGGCACCTGACGGAGGAACCCCGATGCGACGCATGATCGCGCGCGCGCTCGTCGCGCTAGGCGCTTGCGGGTGGATCGCCCTCGCCGCCGCCCAGTCTCCCGCCGTCGATCCGCAGGAGGCCGACGCGGCGAAGGCGCAGGTGCTGCAGCAGCAGCAACAGCCGCTCAACAACCAGCCGGTCTGGAACGAAGTGCGTTCCGGCATGCCGCAGTCCACGGTCGTCCGCGGGCGGGAGACCGACGTGCTCATCATGCCGTCCGGGCAGACCTGGCGCGCGCTGCGCGACGGCCAACTCTCGGTCTGGGGCGGCTGGCTGCTCGTCGCCGTCGTGCTCGTGATCGCCGCGTTCTACTGGCGCCGCGGCACGATCCGGCTGCGCGGAGCGCCGACCGGGCGCACGATCCTGCGGTTTGGCGCCGGCCAGCGGATCATCCACTGGGCGATGGCGGTGAGCTTCGTGATCCTCGCGGTGTCCGGGCTCGTGATCCTGTTCGGCAAGAACCTGCTGCTGCCGCTCATCGGCTACACGCTGTTCTCCTGGCTCGCGATCCTCGCGAAGAACCTGCACAACTTCGTCGGGCCGCTGTTCGTCGTCTGCACGGTCCTGATGTTCTTCACCTACCTCCGCGACAACTTCCCGCAGAAGGGCGACGGCGCCTGGCTCGCGAAGCTCGGCGGCTTCCTCTCCGGCGATCACGTGCCCTCGCACAAGTTCAACGCGGGCGAGAAGCTGTGGTTCTGGCTCGGCGTCGGCGTGCTGGGCGTCGTGGTCGGCGTCAGCGGCTTGATTCTCGATTTCCCGAACTTCAACCAGACGCGCGCGACCATGCAGGTGGCGAACATCGTCCATCTCGTCGGTGCGACGCTCTTCATCGCGGTCGGCCTCGGGCACATCTACCTCGGCACGATCGGGCTCGCCGGCGCCTACGACGGCATGCGCACCGGGTACGTCGACGAGACCTGGGCGAAGGAGCACCATGAGTACTGGTACCACGACGTGAAGTCCGGGAAGGCGTCCGCCGCGGAGACGGCCCCGGCGATGCAGCACCGCACGGCGTGACGCCGGCTGGACACGAGGAGGAGGGACGATGACGACGATCCGGGCACTGATCGGGGCGACGCTGGTGGTCGCGTGCTTCGGCGTGGCGGTGGCGAAGCTGCCGGCGCCCCCGCCGCTCACCGACGCGCAGAAGGCGGCGGCCGAGGAGAAGAAAGCCAAGGACGCCGCGACGGCCGAAGCGAACAAGCAGTTGCTCGTGCGCACCGAGGACCGGGTCGCGGCCCGCTACTACGCCGACATGAAGGCGAAGGGCAAGTCCGTGGCGCCGCCGCAGATGCCGGCTGGCGCGCCCGCGCCTGCGCCCGCCAAGGCGGCGCCGAAGAAGTAGCGCCCGCCGGCCGGACGGAATGGTTGAAAACGGGGCGAAGGCCCCGTTTTCGCTTTTGGCGCGCTCGCCGCGCATCGACTCCCCGCCCGAACCCCGAACCCGAGATCCCCAAACCCGAAAACCGAGTGCCGATCGATCACGCCTTTCGCCATCGCGATTAGAATTCCTTATCGCGAAACCGGGCCGAGGGACCGATGGTCTCGAACGAATGGGGGGGGGCGGCTGGGCCGGCAGGTCAAGCTGCGGGAGATGCGCGCGTTCCTCACCGTCATGGAGCACGGGAGCTTCCGCAAGGCCGCGCGTTTCCTGCACCTGACGCAACCTGCGGTGACCGCGGCGATCGCGGACCTCGAGCGCACGCTGGGCGTTCCGCTGTTCGACCGCACGTCGCAGGGAGTGACTCCCACGGTGCACGCGGCGAGCTTCGTTCGCCGCGCCAGCGCGGTCTTCGGCGAACTGAGCCTCGCGGCCGAGGATCTGGAAGCCGTTTCCCGCGGCGAGGGGCAGGTGTTGCGGGTCGGCGCGGGCGGCGGCGGCTGGGCACAGGGCATCCTGCCCAAGGCGCTGGCGCAGGTGCTGGGCCCGGCCCGTGACGCCACGGTCACGATCCGCGAAGCCGACGAGGAGGTGCTGCTCGACATGCTCAGGGCGCGGACGATCGACCTCTACTTCTCGCGCCTCGCGCCGATCCGCTCCGACCCCGATCTCGCCTTCCACACGCTGTTCGAGGATGCGATCTGCATCCTGTCCCGGTCGTCGCACCGATTCGCGGGCCTGCGGAAGGTCGGGTACGCAGAACTCGCCGACGAGAACTGGGTGACGCCGCAGTGGGGGGCACTGTCCTACGACCACATTCAACGCACGCTGCACAAGGCCGGCTACACGATGCCGCGCCATGCGATCGAATCGGCGTCCGCGCCGGTGGCGCTCGGAATGGTGCTCGAAGCCGACTACCTCTGCTTCGGAACCTTCCATTATCACGCGAACAGCGTCCTCAAGTCCATGCTTGCGATCCTGAACGTGGACCTGCCCCGCGTTGCGGTGCCGTTCGGAGCGGTTACGCTCAAGCATCGGGTGCCCGATCCGCTCGCGACCCGGCTGATCGAGGCCGTGGCGGACCTCGCGAAGACTTCCGCCCGCGTGCCGCGTGCGTAACGTCCCTTCGGGGTCGCCGCCGCGATGGCCGCGGTAACGACCCCGATCCGCCGCAACGCGGGCGGAAACCGGGCGGGCGTGCACATCCGCCGTGGGCGGCGCGAGCGAGGCAGACGGAGGACGGGATGGCGACTTCGATGGACGCACGGAGGCAGAGCGCGGCGCCGCACGAAGAGGACGCGCGCCGTGGAGCGCTGCGGACCTGGGTGCAGCTCGTGGCGTGCACGACGGCGATCGAGCGTACGGTTCGCAAACGGCTGCGCGAACGATTCGCGACGACGCTGCCGCGCTTCGACCTGCTGACCCAGCTCGACTGCGCGCCGGCCGGCTTGCGGATGGGCGAGATATCCCGCCGCATGAGAGTCACCGGCGGCAACGTCACCGGGATCGTCGCGCAACTCGTCGTCGACGGCCTCGTCGAGCGTTCGGTCGACTCGGTCGACCGCCGTGCGTCGGTCGTGCGGCTGACGGTTCGCGGGCGCGAACGCGTCCGCACCATGACCGACGAGCACGAGACCTGGATCGTCGAGTTCGTCGAGGGCCTGTCCGAAGCGGACCGCCTGCAACTCGAGGGACTGCTGGGTTCGCTCGAAGCCTCGGCGAACGCCGCCGGGACGGAACGCGCGACGAGGGCACCTGCGCCCGCGTTCGTGCTGCGGCTCGCCGAGATCAGCGCCCGACCCTGACCGCGTTGCGCGCGGGTTAGCGGTTGCGCGATCGCCGCGGTCGCGTCGATCGTGCGAACCGGTTCTCACCCTCCTGTCCGCCAAGCGAAAGGGCCTCTTGCGAGGCCCTTTGGCTTGGCGGAGAGAGAGGGATTCGAACCCCCGATACGTTGCCGTATACCTGATTTCGAGTCAGGCGCCTTCGACCACTCGGCCATCTCTCCGAAAGTGTGAAATTATAGCTGAACCCGCCGCGCAGCCGGGCGGCGCCGGTGCTGGAGTCGCCCGGCGGTGGCCCGCCTCGGAACCGGACGCTGAAATCGTATCCGTGTCCGGAACGGCCGGCGCCGACGGGTGCGTAGCCGGCCTGGGTCCTGACGCCTGCATGAACACCGCCGATCCCGCGATCCTTCAGCGGCTGAGCGGTCTCGTCCTCGCGATGATCGCAGGGGCGGCCATCTACGCGCTCGATTTCGCCGCGCCGCTCGAGCGTCGACTGACCGATGCCGGGTTCGCGCTGCTGCGCGGTGCCGCCGTCCCCGACGACGGCATCCTGATCCTCGGCATCGACGAGGCGACCGTAGCGCAAATCCCCGAGCCGATCACGCTCTGGCAGCGCCAACTCGGCGCGCTGCTCACCATGGCGGCCCGCGCCCGCGCGCGAATCGTCGGCCTCGACCTCGTGCTCCCCGACCGCAGCTACGCCGCGATCGCACCGGACCTCGACGCGGCGCTGGTCGACGGCATCCTGCGCATGCGGCAGGTCGGCGACGTCGTGCTGGCGCTGACGGTCGACGAAAGCGGGCGTCCGCGCCCGGTCCATCCGGTCTTCCTGGTCGCCGCAGGGCAGGAGGGCGCCGGATTCGCTCTATGGCGAGCCGATCCGGACGGCGTCGTTCGCTCGTTCGACGAGCGGCTGGGCGACCGGGAGGAACCAGTCCCCACGTTCGTCGGGCAGATCGCGCGCATGCTCGGCGTCCAGCCGGTCGCGGGCCGGATCAACTACGCGCTCGGCGACGGTTTCGACGTGATTCCGCTCGGCACCGTGCTGGGGTGGGCCGGCAGCGGTGACGAGCGCATGCTGGCGGAGTCGCTCGGCGGCCGGATCCTGCTCGTGGGATCGGTCCTTCCATTCTCGGACCGGACGCATGTTCCCGTGCCTCTCGTCCGAGGCAGGCAGGCCGAGGGCGCCGAGCCGGGCGTGCTCGTCCACGCGCAAGCACTGCGCACGATGCTCGCGGGCCGCACGGTCGGGTCGCTGCCAGCGTGGCTCGCGACGATTCTCGCCGCGCTCGCCGGACTCGCGTGGCTGGGCGGCCGGCGGCCGGGGACCGCCGCAGCGACGGTCATCGCCGGCGGCGCGGCTGCGCTCGGCGCGGGCCTGTGGGCGCTTTCGCGCGACCTGCTCCTGCCCGTCGCGCCGGCGATCGTCACGCTCGCGCTGGCAACGGGAGCGAGGCTCGCGTTCGAGGCTGCCGTCGCGTGGCGCGAGCGCGTTCGCCTGCGCGGCGTGTTCGCGGGCTACGTGAGCCCGCAGGTGATGGCCGAGATCGAGGCGGGCCGGCTCGAAGGGCTCGCGAGCGCTCGCCGGTTCATCTGCGTGCTGGTGATGGACGTGCGCGGTTTCACGACGCGCGCGGAGCGGGAACCGCCGGACCGCGTGCTCGCGCTCTTGAACGATCTCGCCGAGCAGGCGACCGCCGCGATCCACGGTCGCGGCGGGACGGTCGACAAGTTCATGGGCGACGGCGTCCTCGCGTTCTTCGGCGCCCCCGCGCGGATGGACGACCCCTGCGGCGCCGCGTTCGACGCGGCGATCGAGGTGCTTGAGCGTGTCCGGCGGATCGGCGACACTGCACGCGGCCCCGACGGGGCACCGCTCGCGATCGGCATCGGGCTCGCGTGCGGCGAAGCCACGGTGGGGCACGTCGGCGCGGCGACGCGGCATTCGTACACGGCGATCGGCGATTGCGTGAACGTCGCGTCGCGCCTCGAGTCGCTGACCAAGGAGGTCGGGGTGCCGCTGGTGATGACGAAGGACGTCGCGATGCGCATCGGCGAGCGGCCGGGACTGGTGCCGCTCGGCGTCCACGCTATCAAGGGGCACACGTCGCTGGAGGTCGTCGGATGGCGCTGAAGAAGACCGCGCGCATCGTCAGGCGCGCGTGCGCCGCGATCACGGTGCACGCGATCGCCTGGGGAAGCGCGCTCGCGCAGCCGGTCGCCGTCGTGACCGACGTGCAGGGCGCGGCGACGCTCGCGGGCGCGTCGGTGGCGATGCTGCAGCAGCTCGACGCCGGGCGGAAGGTCGATCTGGCCGCCGGCGCCCGCGTCGCGTTGATCTACTACGCGAACGGAGCGCAGTACGAGCTGCGTGGCCCGGGATTCGTGTCGGTGGATGTGCAGCAGCCGCACGCATCGCAGGGCGCGACCGTCCACGCGCGCGCGGCGCCCGGGCCCGCGACGATGCGTCTCAAGCCGACCGGCCTCGTGCAGGGCGCGGTCGTGATGCGCAACCTGGGGCTGCGCGTGATCGCGCCGGACCCGCAGGTGCTGTCGATGCATCCCGATCTCGCGTGGACGGACTCCCGCACCGGCACCGTCTACGATGTCGCGGTGATCGACGCCTCCGGTGCGGCCGTGTTCGAGACGACGACGCCGGAACGCCGCGTGAAGGTGCCCGAGGCGCGTCCGCTCGTGCCCGGGCAGGCGTACGCGCTGCAGGTCAAGGCGCGGGTCGGGTCGGAGGTCGTCCAGGTCGCGCGGGCGGAGTTCCGCGTCGCGCCTGCGGAATTGCAGGCGCAGGCGAAGGCGCTCGCTCCGGCGGCGGACGCCGCGGTGTCCGAGCGCGTCGCCTACGCGCTGTGGCTCGAGCAGAATGACCTGCGCGACGAGGCGCGGCGCCGGTGGGCGGCGGTCGCGGCAGCGCGGCCCGACCAGGGAAGCTTGAGGGAGCGTGCGGACGCACGCTGACGCGGGGCCCGGGGGGAGCGCCGATGAACCTTCGCCGACCGACGCGTCGCGAGTTCCTGCGACTCGGCGCGGCGCTCGCGCTCGCGCCGGGGGTCGTGCTGCCGGCCGGTGCGGCGGCGGATCCGTCGCGGATCGCGCTGG
>JAANMX010003146.1_pt1 | contig 15019 bp, 14 predicted proteins | sample 7279681 | NCBI WGS metagenome assembly JAANMX01 (sample SAMN14094542, study PRJNA606508) | bioreactor metagenome | isolation source: A lab-scale SPAN reactor treating ammonium-rich wastewater day 351 | place: Ireland: Galway | collected 2018-01-01
GCGGGCTGAAGGGGACGGGGATGTCCAGCCCGGCCAGTCGCTGGATGGGCGCGTCCAGCCACTCGAAGGCTTCCTGGCTGATGAGCGCGGCGATCTCGCCGCCCAGCCCGGTGTTGATGGTGGCGGAGTGGACGATCAGCACTTTGCCCGTCTTGCGGGCGGTGGACAGAATCGCTTCCGTGTCCAAAGGTTTGAGGGTGCGCAGGTCGAGGACTTCGGCATCGATGCCCTCGGCGGCCAGGGTATCGGCGGCTTTGAGCGCTTCCTGCACCTGGCTGCCGTAGGTGATGATCGACAAATCCTTGCCGGGGCGGGCCAGATTGGCAACACCGATAGGCACGACGTATTCCCCCGGCGACACAGGCCCTTTGAGGGAGCGGTAGAGGGCTTTGCTCTCAAAAAAGATGACCGGATTGTTGTCCCGGATGGCGGCGATGAGCAGCCCTTTGGCGTCGGCAGGGGTAGCCGGGGCCACGACTTTCAGACCGGGGGTGTGGGTGAACCAGGCCTCCGGGTTTTGGCTGTGGAAGGGGCCGGAGCGGATACCGCCGTCGCTGGGGGCGCGGATGACCCAGGGGACAGCCGCGTTCCAGCGGTAATGGTTGGTGGCCGCATACTGGACAATACTGTCGAAGGCGGAGGTGATAAAGTCGGCGAACTGGACTTCGATGACCGGGCGCAGACCCATCAACGCCATACCCGTCGCCATCCCCACAAAGCCATTCTCGGCCATCGGGGTATTCATCACCCGCAGGGGGCCAAACTCCTCCTCGAAGCCTTTGGTCACTTTGAAGGCGCCGCCAAAGCTGCCCCCCACATCCTCGCCCATAATTAAGACGTTGGGGTCCCGGCGCATCTCCACCTGCAGGGCGTCGCTGATGGCCGCGATGTAGGTCATTTCGGAGTAGTTGTCGGTGCGTTCGATGTCGGAAAAACCAAAATTGGTGGGTGTCTCGCTCATTGCCCTGTTCATCCATTTGCTGGGATTGACCGTTGGCAGAAATTATACCACACCGGCCCATTGCTCACTGATCTTTCTGGCCTTTGGCCCTGGATAATCCAACTGTACAGAATTACGGCCATTCTCGCAAAAACACAAAGGAAAAAATCAGTGGTAGACGAAACAATCCACTATACCGGTTTTGATCCCCATTTGAATTTTCTTCCCAAAGCGGTTACACTATACTTATCGTAGCGGTGCAATACCCTCCGCCGCCATTCAGAGTGTGTTTCATACCTCGTCATCCCTTCATTCTGTCATCTTTTCTCACCCCTTCACCCTTTCATCTTCCACAGGAGGCCCCCAATGGAAATGCGCAATCTCGGACGCACCGGCGTCAAAGTCAGCACCCTCTGCCTGGGCTGTATGATGTTTGGCCGCAGCACCACCCCCGACGACTCCTACGCCATCATCGACCGGGCCCTGGACGCCGGCATCAACTTTCTGGACACGGCCAACGTCTACGCTCGAGGCCGCAGCGAGGAGGTCACCGGCGAGGCGCTGAAACGCAACGGCAAGCGGGACAAAATTGTGCTGGCGACGAAAGTCCACGGACGTATGGACGACGACGATCCCAACGCGGGTGGAACCAGCCGCCGCCACATTATCGAGCAGTGCGAGGCCAGTCTGCGCCGACTCCAGACCGACTACATCGACCTCTACCAGATGCACCGCCCCCGCCCAGAGATCGCCATCGACGAAACCCTGCGCGCCCTGGACGATCTGGTGCGGGCAGGCAAAGTACGCTACATCGGAACCAGCACTTTTGCGGCCTGGCAGGTGGTGGAGAGCCTGTGGGCCTCCAAAGAGTTGGGGCTGAACCGCTTCATCTGTGAGCAGCCCCCCTACAACATTCTGGACCGACGCATTGAGCGGGAACTGCTGCCGATGGCCCAGACCTTCGGCATCGCCACCATTCCCTGGAGTCCCCTGGCCGGTGGATTGCTGACGGGCAAGTACACCCGCGAGAATCCTTCCCCCGAAGGCGCACGCTACGCCGACGTTTCCGGCAACAACCGCTTTGCCGCCCGCAAGACTGTCGAACTCTACGATGTGGTGGAAGGCTTGCAGCCCCTGGTGGCGGCCAAAGGCTGCACAATGGCCCAGTTCGCCCTGGCCTGGGTGATGGAGCGGCCCGGCGTCACCAGCCCGATTATCGGCCCCCGCACAATGGAGCAGTTGATCGACAATCTGGGCGCGCTGGATGTGACCATCACCGACGAAGACCGGGCGCTGGTGGATTCACTGGTCCCCCCAGGACGGATGGTCAGCGCCTTCTACGAGGCCGACTTCGGCCCCAATCAGTACCGGTGGTAGGGGAATTGGCGACTGGGGATTAGGGATTGGGGATTGGGTTGTGGCACACTTCTCCCAGTCTCCAATCACCGATCCCCAATCCCTGAGCCTTATGGACGAAACCAGACTTTCCGCCCTTTTACAGAATGTATCCGACGGCTCACTCTCCGTCGAGAGTGCCCTTGCCCAACTGCGGGGTCTGCCCTACGAAGCTGTGGGGGATTTCGCCACCCTGGACCATCACCGGGCCCTGCGCAGCGGCTTTCCGGAGACGATCTACTGCGAGAGCAAGACGCCGGCGCAGGTGGCGGCGATTGCGGAACGGTTGGCCGCCCGCTCGCCCCGGCTGCTGGGGACCCGGGCCAGCCGCGCCCATTTCGACGCCGCGGCCGAACGGGTGGAGGGCTTGCAGTGGTACGAGCTGGCCCGTTGTCTGTGGATGGACCGGGAGCCGGATGCACCCCGCAGCGAAGGCGTCGTCCTCATCTGCGCGGGGACCAGCGACCTGCCTGTGCTGGAAGAGGCAGCCCTGACCCTGGACCTGATGGGCCATCGCCCCCACAGAATCAGCGATGTGGGGGTGGCCGGGCTGCACCGCATCTTCCCCCACGTGCCCGCCATCCAAAATGCGAATGTCGTCGTTGTCGTCGCTGGAATGGAGGGCGCGCTGGCCTCGGTGGTGGGCGGGCTGACGAATGCGCCGGTCATCGCCGTGCCCACATCGGTCGGCTACGGGGCCAGCTTCGGCGGCGTCTCGGCCCTGCTGACGATGCTCAATAGCTGCGCCTCCGGCGTGGCGGTGGTGAATATCGACAACGGCTTTGGCGCGGGCCATTTGGCCGCGCTGATCAATGCAAAAATAATGAAAGATGATGGGATGATGAGATAATGGCCGAACTGCATCATCTCAGCATCCCATCATCAAACCCTCCGAGACAACAGACCAATGACAGAAAATATACCCTTTACACCTGAAACATCCGCCAAACTGGACGCTCTGCGTGCTATTATGCGCTCTGCCGGTTCGGTTCTCGTGGCCTATTCCGGCGGTGTGGACAGCGCACTGGTGATGGCCGTGGCCCACGAGCAGTTGGGCGAAGATGCCCTGGCCTGCATCGGCGTCTCGCCCAGCTATCCCGCCCGGGAGATGCGGGATGCGGTGAAGCTGGCCGAACTGTTGGGCGTCCCCTACCGGCTGGTGAACACCGAAGAATATCTGGACGAAAACTACGCGGCCAACCCCAACAACCGCTGCTACTTCTGCAAATCGGAACTGCACAACCGGCTGAAGGAACTGCTGCTGGCCGAGGAATGGGGTGTGGTGATGGACGGGGCCAATACGTCCGATCTGGGCGATCACCGGCCAGGGATGACCGCGGCTCGTGAGCGGGATGTGCGTTCGCCGCTGATCGAGGCGGGTATCGGCAAACCGGAGGTACGGGCGATTGCCCAGCATCTCGGCCTGCCCGTGTGGGATAAGCCCGCTATGGCCTGCCTCTCCAGCCGGGTCCCCCACGGCACAGCTATCACACCGGAACTTCTGCGCCAGATCGAAGCTGCCGAGGATGTGCTGGTGGAACTGGGCTTTCCCCAGTTCCGGGTGCGCCACCACAACGAAATCGCCCGCATCGAAGTCCCCGCAGAGGAGTTCCCCAAAGCCTTCCAGCACCACAGCGAGATTGTGGCCGGTGTCAAAGCCGCGGGCTATCGTTTCGTCACACTGGATTTGGCCGGGTTCAAGAGCGGAGGGTTGAATGGGGCGACGAATGGGACGATTATTCCGCTGATGGAGGTTGTAAGGGAATAGGAATCGGGGATTGGAGACTGGGCAGTGACGCGGCGTCAGCGTCACTGCCCAGTCTCCAATCCCCAGTCCCCAATCCCCAATCCCTATGCCTATCGCCTACCTCGACACCCCTTCCGGTATCTCCGGTGATATTTTTCTGGGCTGTCTGCTGGACGCGGGCTGGCCCATCGAACGGCTGCGGGCTGTGGTGGAGGGCCTGCATCTGCCGCCGGGAAGCTGGCGGGTGGACGCCCGGCCGGTGATGAAAGGCCCCCTGCGGGCAACGCTGGCCGCGGTGGAAGTGACCGAAGGCGACGCCCACCGCCATCTCTCCGACGTGACTGCTATTATCGGCGCGGGCGATCTGCCGCCGGTCGTGCAGCAACGGGCCATCGCCGTCTTCACCCGGCTGGCCCAGGCCGAGGCGCGGGTACACAATACGACAGTCGAGCAGATTCATTTCCACGAAGTGGGGGCGCTGGATGCAATTGTGGATATTGTGGGCGTCTGTGCCGGGCTGGCCGAGTTGGGGATCGAACGCCTGCACGCCTCGCCCCTGCCTCTGGGCCACGGCTGGGCGCAGACCCAGCACGGGCGTATCCCTCTGCCCGCACCGGCCACACTGGAACTGCTGGCCGCGGCTGCTGCGCCCACCGTCCCCGCACCGGGGCCGGGGGAACTGGTGACCCCCACCGGCGCGGCTCTGCTGGCTGAATTGGCCGACTTTTCCCAGCCCCGGATGGTCCTACGGCGTATCGGCTACGGCGCGGGACGCAAAGAATTTGACTGGCCGAATGTGGCCCGGCTGTGGGTAGGGGAGGGGGTGGAAGGTGGAGGGTCGCAGGTGGCGGGTGATCCACGAGGCCACGCGAAGCGACACGAAGAAGAGAAAGAAAATCCGTGGCAATCCTTTGCATCCGTGTCAGCCGTGTCCCATTCTTCTCTTGTCGTCATCGAAACGAATATCGACGATATGAACCCGGAGTTGTACGAGCCGGTGCGGGAACGGCTCTTTGGAGCCGGTGCGCTGGATGTATGGACGACGGCGATTGGGATGAAAAAGGGGCGGCCCGGTACGCTTCTGTCTGTGTTGGCCGGGGCGGAGAAGGAGACGGAAGTTGCCCGGCTGCTCCTGCGCGAGACGACGACGCTGGGGGTGCGGGTCTATCCCGTGGCGCGCCACATCGCCAAGCGGGAGTTTCGCACAGTCGAGACGGTCTACGGCCCGGTGCTGGTGAAGGTGAAAGTGCTGGACGGCGAGCGGCTGGGAGCCAAGCCGGAGTTCGACGATTGCAAAAAGCTGGCCGACGCCGCGGGTGTGCCTGTGCGGATGGTCTGCGAAGCGGCGTTGGCCGCGGCCCAAATGCCGGCAATTGAGGAAAGGACGAGCATTGAAATTCACGGATAAAGCCTGTCCCGTCCTTTTGCGCCGCCGGGAAGATCGTCTGCAAATCCTGGCCTTCCGTCACCCAAAGGCGGGTTCCCAACTCGTCAAAGGCACAGTGGAGGAAGACGAAGAACCCAACCAGACAGTTCTGCGGGAGTTGGGCGAGGAATCGGGGATTGAAGATGCACGGGTGGTCGAGCCATTAGGTCAATTGGCCCTGCGCGGTATCAAACAGCGCTGGCATCTCTTTCTGTGTGTCGTAGAGCGTACGTTGCCGGATGAGTGGAGTCACTACACCACCGACGGCGGCGGCCACGATTTTGCCTTCTTTTGGCAGAATCTGGACGAAGAACCTGACGACGACTGGCATCCGGATTTTCGCAAAGGGCTGGGTTTCATCCGACGCCGGATGGAGGAAAAGGGGGACGGCAGTTTGGCCGTTTCGCCGTAGGACAAACCACACAACCCGAAAGATGGGCTTGTATACACGGATAAAATAGAACACAGATCAGTGAAAATCAGTGTTCCCTCTGATCCGTGTATACAATTTTACTCTCCCGCTGAGACGCAGAGGCGCGGAGAAAGAGCGACAAATTTACATTCAAAAGGAGATTTCTCATGCCGACGATTTTACGACGACCCTTTGGCAGCACAGGCCACAACAGCAGTCTCACCCTCTTTGGCGCGGCCGCCCTGGGCAGCGTCAGCCAGGCCCAGGCCGATAAGACGATGGAATTGGTGATGGAGTACGGCATCAACCACATCGACACCGCGGCCAGCTACGGCGCGGCCGAAGAGCGGCTTGGCCCGTGGCTGGCGAAGCAGCGCAAGGACTTCTTCCTGGCCACGAAGACCGGCGAGCGCACCTACGCCGCGGCCAAAGAGGAGATTCACCGCTCGCTGGAGCGGATGCAGATCGACAACTTCGACCTGATCCAACTGCACAATCTGGTCCACCCGGACGACTGGGACATCGCGATGGGTCCCGGCGGCGCGCTGGAAGCGGCGATTGAGGCCCGGGAGCAGGGGCTGGTACGCTTTATCGGCGTCACCGGCCACGGGCTGGCCGTGGCGGCTATGCACTACCGCAGCCTGAACGCCTTCGACTTCGACTCGATTCTGCTGCCCTGGAATTATGTGATGAAGCGCAACGCGCGCTACGCGGCGGATTTTGAGCGGGTGGTGGCCCTGGCGAAGGCGAAGGGGGTCGCCATCCAGACCATCAAATCGATTATGCGCGGGCCGTGGGGAACCACCGAGCGCAGCCGCAACACCTGGTATCAGCCGCTGGAAAATCAGGCCGACATCGAACGGGCCGTCCATTTTGTCCTGGCCCGGGGTGATGTTTTTCTGAATACAGTCGGCGATATAAACGTATTGCCGAAGGTGCTGGAATCGGCCAGCCGCTTCGAGGGCTACGGCCCCAGCGACGAGGAGATGTCCGAAATGCTGGGCGAGCGGCAGATGAGCCCGATGTTTGCGTAGAACAAGAGCAGACGGATAATACGGACGCAGATTTTCGCAGATGGACGCTGATAAGAAAATTGAAGCGTCTGTTTGCGAAAATTTGCGTCCGTTCTTTGCCGTTGACGCCGCCGATCCGGGCTGGTACAATGCAGGCATATCTGATTGGCTGTTCGCTGTTCGACAGGGTAGCTGTTCAGCCACCCCATCCTACCCCTCCCCATTCCAGGGAGGGAACTGGATCGACTCCTCCCCTACTGTGGGGGAGGTTGGGTGGGGGTGAGCAGTTACTCGACAGGAGATTGGGCAATGACCTCTCCCTTTCCGGGGATGGACCCCTATTTGGAGCATCGGTCTCTTTGGCCGGATATTCACAACAGTCTGATCAGCGCCATTCGGGATGAACTCAGCCCGCAGGTCGCGCCCAACTATTATGTAGGACTCGAACGCCGCGCCTATCTCTTCAAGCCCGACGATATCGTCTTTATGGGTCGGCCTGATGTCTCGATTGTCCAGCCCCGCCGCCAGCCAGCTATGCCAGAGATGGCGGCCCTGGCCGTGGCCGAGCCGGTGGCTGTCTACGAAGTGGACCTGCCGATGGCAGAAGAGGTGAGCGAGAGCTTTCTGGAAATCCGCGAGGTGAAAACCGGGCGGCTGATTACGCTGATGGAGCTACTCTCACCGGTCAACAAAATCTCGGACGAGGGCCGGGAGCAATACATCCGCAAGCGGGCCGATGTCCTGCGCACCTGGACCAGTCTGGTGGAGATCGATCTGCTGCGCGGGGGCAAGCCAATGCCGATGGTGGGGCCGGATGTGGAGAGCGACTACCGGATTCTCATCTCCCCCGGCTGGCGGCGCCCCCACGCCCGGCTGCACGCCTTCAGCCTGCGTCAACCCATCCCGGAAATTACGATTCCCCTGCAAAAAGGCGAGGACGAGCCGACCCTCGCCCTCAACGACGTACTGCACAGCCTCTACAACCGGGCACGCTTTGATCTGCGCCTGGACTACACAGAGCCGCCGGTTCCGCCGCTTTCCGAAGCGGACGCAGAATGGGTGCGCCAACGAAACGTGAAACGGGAAACGTGAGATCGAGTCGTGTGATCTCACGTTTCCCGTTTCACTCCTCACTTCCAATGCTCTACACCTTCCTCTACCGCCAACTCTACACCCACTTCGCCTGGGCCTACGACGCTGTGAGCTGGCTGGTCAGCCTGGGCCGCTGGGACGGCTGGCGGCGGGTGGCCCTGGATTTTGTGGTTGGTGCGGATGTGCTGGAGGTAGGCTCCGGCACGGGGGAACTTCTGACGGCGCTGGTAGGTCGGGGGTTGACAGTGACCGGACTGGAGGCGTCGGCGGCTATGCACGCGATCACTGCACGCAAGTTGACTGAGCGGGGATTGTCTGTGCCCCGGGTGCAGGGATTTGCCCAGCAGTTGCCCTTTGCTGACAGGTCGTTCGATACGCTCCTCATCACCTTTCCCGGCGGCTTTATTGGCTCAGCAGCCGCGCATGACGAGTTTGCCCGGGTTCTGCGTCCTGGCGGGCGACTGGTGATTGTAGATGTGGCGCTGATTACCGACAACCCGCTTCTGCGTCTGCTATTCAGCCTTGCATTCCCGCCCAAGCCCCAAGCAATGACCCGTCTGCACAAGGCTCTGAACGATTCACCCCTGGCGATCTCGCGTCAATTTGTGGGACAGGGAATGGCACGGGTGGTGATCACTTTGGGCGAGAAAAAGCCCTCGCCCCCCTACCCTTCGGGGTGGCTGAACAGGTGCAAAATGTGAGACCTGCGAAACGAATCACACCGCTCTTCCAACGAGACGGGGCAGCTGGGTGGGGCCGAAGGAGACATTCAGCGCAGAATCGACAGTCAGGTCAGCACCCGCAAAATGGCAGGTGTAATTGACACAAAAGGGCGATTCATAGAAATAGACCCGGAAGGCAAAGGTGTCCGGCTCGATCCAGCCACCGCTGACCGCGGCAGGCTGGCGGCCCTGTTCGTTAAAGAGCGACTCCCCTTTGCGCCATTCGTTCTGACCACAGACGATTTTCTCTTCTCCCCGCGGCCCTTCTATTCTACAGATGTTCTGTTCTTTGCCAAAATCGAATGAAAATGCCCGGACGCCCCGTGCATTTTCGTCCATTGCATAGCGCCGCCCAGATACTTGTGCGCCAATGGCAGAGGTCGCCTTCCCCACCTGGGGCGAAAGGGCGAGTGCAGCCATTCTCTGTTGCAAGCAGCTTTGGGCCTCTCGATCCTCCGCCAATCCATCTGCCCCGAATGCGGGCAGCAGATATTTCCAAATCAGGTCCAGCACTGGCTGCATTGGGCCTACGCCCGCGGTGATGGCGATTACGGCGTCCTGCTCTGGCAATACCACGCAGAACTGGCCGAAGGCACCGTCGCCCCGGTAGGCGTTGTGGCGGCAGCGCCAGAATTGATAGCCATAGCCCTGGCCCCAGTCGGGATTCTCGTTGGCGCTGTTGTCGCTGTGTCCCCGGCTTGCTTCCTCCACCCAGACTCCGGGGAGAATTTGCTGCCCCTGCCAGACCCCCTTTTGTAAATACATCTGCCCAAAACAGGCGATATCTTCAGTAGTAATTTTCAACCCATACCCGCCGGTATTGATGCCCCGAGGACAGCTCTCCCAGGTGGGGTTGGCGATCCCTAACGGCACGAAAAGACGAGGCGTCAGGTAATCGAGGAGCGTCTGGCCGGTCAATTTCTGCACAATGGCCGAGAGCATATACGTGGCCCCGGTGTTGTAGAGAAAGTGGGTGCCCGGCTTGTGGGTGACAGGCTGGGCCAGAAACGCACGCGCCCAATTACCATCCGGGCTGGCGTGGAGGTAGCCGGTCGTATCTTCGCTGTGGCCGGTGAACATCGCCAGCAGGTGATAGACAGTCATCCCGGCCAGATTCTCGCTGACGCTTTCGGGCAGATCGTCTGGGAAGAAGTCGATCACCGGATCGTCCACCGTCAACAGTCCTTCGCCCACGGCCAGACCGATGGCGGAGGAGGTGAAACTTTTGCTCAGGGAGAAGAGCACGTGATTGCGTTCCTCCTCGAAGGGATGCCACCAGCCCTCGGCCACCACTGCGCCGTGGCGCAGAATCATCAGGCTGTGGATGTCGTGAATTGATTCGTCGGCTGCTTCCACAAATTTCAAAATCGCGCCCGAAGAGATGCCCTGGGCCTCCGGGGTGCTACGGGGGAGTCGTTTGGTTGTCATCGAAATTTCCTTTGGGGGGATGCTTTCTGTTCCTTATCACCGGCACGCCCATCGCCTGCAAGCCCCGGCAGAGTTCCATCCCGTTGGAGAGGGGAACCTGCCGGTCGCCTGCCGGCTGGACAATCACCCTAACAGCAGTGGGTGACGGCCAGTTTGTCCGGGGAATGACCCCGCGCCACCAGATTCGTCTGATTTTCGCTCAGCTCAATCCAGGGGGCAATCGGGCCGTCCGCGCTGCGGGGCAGCTCACGGCCGTTGATAATTGTCATTGTATTGCGCAACAACTGCTTGCCGTTGCGCTGATTCATATGTACGTCGTAGAAGGGGAAATCGCCCTCGAGAATGCGGAAAAGAGCCACATCTGCCAACGCGTCCACCCGCAAAGTGCCGATCTCATCGGCCATACCCATAGCCGCGGCCGCACGAACAGTGGCGGCGGCGATTACCTCTTCCAGACTCATCCCCAGGGCCAGGAATTTGCTCAGACAGGTGGGCATATCGTAGAGGGGGCCGAGGATGCTCATCTGGTGGATGTCCGTAGAGATCACATCAGGCTTGTGACCGGCGTCGATGAGCTTTTCCGCGGTCTCGAAGGAGAAGGAGCCTGCGCCGTGACCGATGTCCAGAATGATGCCGCTGTCCCAGGCCCGCTTGGCCGCGGCCAGCAGCACACCCGTATCGTCGATGATGCGCATATCGTGGCCGGTGAAGCAGTGGGTCAGAATATCGCCGGGACGCATCAAATCCAGCACTTCGTTAAGGCTGGGCGGCCCGCCGCCGATATGCACCATCAGCGGGCGGTGTACCCGGTCCGCGGCTGTCCGTGCCCGGCGCAGGGGTTCCAGACCGGTGCCCCGGGTGGTGTTGCGGTCGATGCGCGCCTTGACCCCCAGCAGCAAATCCGGGTTCTGCTCGATCAGCTTGACGCACAGGTCCACATCGCAATACTCGATATTTGCCAGCTCCCCAGTCATTGCGGTCAGACCGATGGAGGAGATATTGAGCAGGGCATAGAGCCGGGAGACGGAAGGCCGGGCGATATATTCCCGAAAGCCCAGCACATTGAAGGCCCCCGCCGATCCCACATCCAGCCAGGTGGTGACGCCGCTGCGCGCCGCCACCGGGTCCGCGTGGATACCCCAGAAGGTTACGTGCTGGTAGACGTGGGTGTGCAGGTCGATCAGACCGGGGGTGACGATCTGGCCGCTGGCGTCCACCACCTGGGCCGCGCTCTCCGCGGGGATATTCGGTTCGATGGCCGCCACCCGGTTACGCCGGATGCCGATGTCCAGCCTCCCGCTTTGGCCGCCGGGGTTGACAACTTCGCCGCCTTTGATGAGTAAATCGAAATGCATTGGGTTTCCTCCTGGGAAGTTGGGGAACGGAGATTGGAGACTGGGGGATTGGGAATCAACCGAATCTCTCAATCTCTTTTACACCTTTTTCACATAACGGGCAAACTGCTTCTCCACCCGAAAACCCGCCCGCGCGTAGAGCCGGGGCGCGCCAGTAGGGCTTTGCGCGTCCACGCTCAAGTACACCTGACGGATGCCCCGCCGCCACAATTCGCCAAAGGCGTGCTGGAGCAGGGCCAGCCCCAACCCCTGCTTACGCCAGGGACGGCGCACACCCAGGGAATCCACTTTGCCACCCCCCGGCAGTATTGAACAGAGACAGACGCCGCAGACTTCGCCCGTTGCGCTGTCAAAGGGCAAAAACCAGAGAGTCGGGTCGAAATCGTCGGCCTGCAGGGGTTCCAGCCAGCGCTCTTTTGTGCTGGGCGGGCGGTTCCATAGATCCTGAAAGGATTCCTCCCCGCCCAGAAAGAGCGCTTCGTCATCCGCGCCGGGGCGAAAGGATCGGACAAAAATCCCCTCTGGCCAGAGAGGAGCCGGTGGGGTTTCGGTCAGTTCAGCAGTCATTACGTAGTGGGTGCGAACGTTTTCATATCCGGCAGCCTCCAGCATCCGCAGAGAATCCGTATCCGCGGTGCGACGAAAGAGGTGAATCTCCGTGGGCGTCATCAGGTCGGCGGGCTTGCGGGTTGCCACCCACTCTTCCCCCCACGTCACCAGACGGGCGAAGCGTTCGCTCTGCCCCCTGCCGGGGCGGGCAAAGGCATAGACATTCGTCTGGGCAAAGGCTCGGTTGACAATATCCCCGTAGCCGACGATTGCACCTGCCGGCGTCTCGGCGACGATAGCCCCTTCGTTCAAATCCAGCTCGATCCAATCCCGGCGTAGTTCTTCCACGGTCATCGATGGCACATCGCCCAGCGCGACCTCACAGACGTTCATTAACGCCACAATTTCCGTCATATCCGCCGGGGTGGGTGGACGCAAAGTGTATTCGTCTTCACCGATCAAAGAATTGTTCCTTCCCCAATTTGTGGATACGCCACCTTATCGATTTCCAGCCCGGTGTATCAGCCGCTTCTCCATCACCAGCAAACGCACAAAACGCTGGTCCGACTTCGTGCGCCTGGCTTCACCGGTCAGGTCGAAGCCGATCTGCTGGAAGAAGTGCAACCCGCCGGGATTGAACTGCTCGACGGTCAACCGGGCCAGGGAGATACCCGCCTGCCCGGCCAGCCACTCTTCCAGCAGCGCCCAGGCCGCCGACGCCGCGCCCTGGCGCTGGAAGGGTTCAGCCACCATCACCATCCCGATGTAGGCCGTTCCCGGCTCCGGGTAGTGCATACGAAAGTCCAGCAAGCCGATAAGTTGCGCCCCAGCCGCGGGATCACCGGGGCGATTGGGCAAGAGGATTCCCAGCGCGCTGCGCCCGGCTTCGTTCTGCACCCCGGCCAAATCCCGTTCGGCCTGGCCCCCGGGTGGGCCGGACAGATGGTACAATTCCCAATAACCGGGGGTCAGGGCATAGACCTGTTGCAATAGGTCTGTGTGCAGTTGGGGATCGAGGGGGATAAGAGATACCAAAGCTACTCCAGCTCCTGTACGTCCTGTTGTAGCTGGCGCAATTGCTGTTCGGCGCTGCGCAGCGTATCGGCCAGGACGGTCAGCTTTTCCCGCTCCACCCGCACAAAACGGGTGTAGGGTGCGATGGCCTCCCGGATGCGCTGCACGCTTTGGGTCAGCTCCGCCTCGAACTGACGGGTTAAGGCGACTTCCAGCCGTTGGCGCAGGTCGCCGATGTGGGTGCGCATCCCCTCCTTCACCTTCGAGCGGCGATAGGGCAGGACGTACAGCCCCAGGGCGGCCACCGCACCCGCGCCCAGCACACCGGTCACATCCAGCAGAGTTGTCTGCAAAACAACCACCAGCAGCGCGCCCAGCCCCAGCGCGCCGGCCTCCACCGCCGCGGTCTGGACAATCGCCCGCTGCACCTCCTGGGCCAATTTGGATGCCTCGGCCTCCCGGTCGTAAGAGTCCACCACATCCCGTGCGCTGCGCCCCACACTCTTGAGCAGATTCTGGCGGTTGAAGTCAAACTCGCCGGTGACTTTGCCGATCATCCGCTCGGTGTGCTGGCTGGAGCGCTGGTTGATGTAGTCGATCACCCCCTGCCACTGGCGATAATCCTTTTCCACCATCCAGTCGATCAGCTCGCTTACGTGCTGCTCGATCTGTCGGCTGGTGTCGGCCAACACTTTGCGCTCGAACTCACCCCGCAGCCGCTCCGCGTTGATCAGCTCCAAAATCCGGGTGACCCGCAGATTTTCGTCAAAAAAGCGGTCGCCCCGTTCAGCCATCTCGTAGAGCACATTGTCCACCCGGTCGCTCTGGTATTGAAAATCCCGGCGCATATCGGTCTGATAAGCGTCTAGCTGTTCGTCGATGGTATCGAGGGTCTGAAAGTCGCCTTTCAGAAGACGCTGGCGATCCTCGATCACCTGCCGGTAGCTCTCCACCAGATTGAGGGCGATGCCCAGGGGATTCTCCAACTTCAGCCGTACCCGCTCCTGCTTGTCCAACCGGGCCAGAATGTACTCCTCCAGGCTGCCAAACTGGCTGCGCCCCCATTTTTCCTGCGCGGCCAGCGGCGTGCCGCTTGTCCGCTCCTGCTGCTTGGATTCCAGGGCCAGCCGTGCGCTGACGGGAAAGATGCGGGGATCATTGCCCACGAGCTGCCGGGCGTTCTCGCCCACAAAGGCCAGCACCTGCCCCCGCTCCTCCTCGCTCTGGAGCATCTCCATTTTATTGACGACAATCACAATCTTCTTGCCCCAACGCCGGATACGCTCCAGAAATGCCCGCTCGCTCTCGCTGAACGGGCGGTCGGCGCTGGTGACAAAGAGGACCAGATCGCTGCGGGGGACGAAATGTTCGGTGATCTGCTCGTGGCTGCGGATGACCGCATTTGTGCCTGGCGTATCCACCAGATTTACCTCGCGCAGCCACTCCACGGGCAGATGAACGACGGCCACGTCGTCCTGCCCCACGCTGCGGCTTATTTCTGGGCCATAGCGCACCAGAAAGAGCTGGCTGGTGGTGGGGATCACCCCTTCGGTCAGGTAGCGGTCACCCATCAGCGCGTTGATGACCGCACTCTTGCCGGCGTTGAACTCGCCCACCACCACCAGCAGGAACATCTCCTCCAGTTGGTCCAGGCTGTTTTTGAGCAGGGCCAGGTCTTCCTCACCCGCGTTCAGCCGGGTCAGCGCCACCTGTAACGATCCCAACACCGAGCGTTCCTGGCGCAGAATTTTGTCTTCTTGAACGGAAAGTAGTCGTCGCAATCGACTTCCTCGCTTGGCCTATTGGATATGCAAGTAGCGCGGAAAGTGTACTGGTCAACGAGATGGTAAAACGTAGGTGCGGTTTGCAACCGCACTTTCACCCGAAGAAGTGCGGTTGCAAACCGCACCTACAGATTTCACGATG